>Ga0209526_10002608_pt1 | contig 12154 bp, 16 predicted proteins | sample JacPinW_OM2H0_M1_FD_188566 | JGI IMG/M metagenome (GOLD analysis project Ga0209526, IMG submission 188566) | Forest soil microbial communities from Algoma, Ontario, Canada - Jack Pine, Ontario site 1_JW_OM2H0_M1 (SPAdes) (version 2) | ecosystem: Environmental > Terrestrial > Soil > Boreal...
ATCGCGATTTCGTACACAACCAACCATTCGATCCTGTGGGCGATTATCCACGGGATCCTCAGCTGGCTCTATGTCATCTATTTCGCTCTGTTCCGAGCGTAGCTTCGCCGCGACGGGGAACCGTGCCCTGCTCGCGAGGCGCAATGGAGGCCCGCTATGGGGGGAACAGCCGACCATCGCCGGCTGTCTGTCGATGACGCTCTTGCGCCGATTCCGGCCGTTCGAGCACGCCTGATCAAACCGCTGGAGTCGACCCTAAGCGACCCTCGCCGCCATAGCCAGCGACGACCCGTGATGCCCCGAAAAGCGGTCACCCCGCGGTAGGCCCTACGGGGGCAACTGGGGTGAGGATTGATGCAGACCAGCATGCTTCCCAGAGTTACCGCCACAAAATAAATCCAAAGATGCGAGCGCTGGCCGATCCTACCTTGTCCTCAAGGTGCTCTAAAGTCTATTATCTCAAGTGAGGTAGTTACGAATGCCGAGGCCCCCCATTGCGAACTGGCCATGGTCATCTATAACGTGGGCTCTCGGAGTGGGTCGCTAGCGACACGGCAGAGGGCGGCTTTACCGATGAGCAACTTTTGCGCAGGTCAAAAGTGGGTTATGTCGGATCCCATTTTTGGTATTTTCTATGGCGAGGTGGCGGAAGTCTCTGACAAGGGCCTATCGGGTACGGTCGTGATCACGGACGGTGAGGGTAACGAATTGGATACCTTTACCGGTAGCGCCGCAGAGTTTCGGGTATCTGGCGAGTGGCAATTGGTCGGGCACGAACTGCTGCGATATCGCAAGCGTCGAGCGGGTATTTTTACCAACCCAAGGACGAGGCGCGGTAGGCCGATGAGCGAAGCTGGCCCGAGGGCGACCGGCCCCCGATTGCTCCGGGTGGAATGCTAGGCCTGGTCCAAACGGAATCAGCTTTGAGAGTGAGGACCAGCTCACTGTTGACGGAGACTATAAGCCATCGCGAAGTCGCTTTCTAGTATCCACCGCGTAATGACCAAGCGCTCGCATCTGATTTGTATTCGGCTTAATTGTTGCAGCGAAACGCTGCCAGTCATCTGCTTCTAAATCAGCTACTTCCGATATTTTAAAAGAGGGATCTTGGTAACATTGGCGTAACAGCGGCTGTACTTGGAAGAGCGGCCGCCGCATGTGAAACTCGACAGGCGAATTGGTTCGAGTCAGGCGCACATTTGTAAAGAGCGGCCCGAACCACGTATCAGTCTCAATGATACCTTCGAAATTCTCGTAGCCTTGTGTTTTTGGAATATTGACCGCGCCCCGCGATAGCAAGGCCCATCGAGGGGCCGTGCGCGCCAAATACCCGCTCCAGATCTGCACAACACCCGGCAACATTCCCTGAACGAGGAATGGGGGCGCGAGCTCTCCCAGGCCGTCGGGCGCGACTTTTTGGAAGGTCTCCCGAAAATTTGGATACTGGGCACCTCGCAAAGGGTACCACCCGTCGGCGCCTTCATACGTCCAGGCGATCTCGGTACCATCCCACCACAAGCTGAAACTCAGTGGAGGATAGAGATACCATCCGAAGCTTGAGGCGCTCGCGATAGCTTCGCAATAACGGTAAGCGTTGACAGGGAGTGTACCATCGGCGGAACGATCTGCGCGTCGCGGTTCCGGAGCGTCAGAAATGAGACGGTAAAACTGGCAAATTATCGGCTCCGCCGAACCAACCATGATTGGCACCTCAGAAACTGCAGGCGAGATCGCAAGTGCTATTTTTTAGGCGGATACTCCCCCGTTATGAAGCCGTCTCCAAGCCTGACCTTACCGGGGTCTGCGATATTTTCGTCGGGACGGCGCAAAGGCGGAAACTCGGCCGATATGAACCCGTCGCCGAGCCTGACTTTAGCAGTATCTGTTATCTTGCCGTCAGGACGGCGCAAAGCCGGAAACGGAACGGGGTGGTTTGTCGCGGGCATGGTTTTCCTCCGACGCAGGACTGATCCAAACTCAGTCTCGCGGAGAAATCTGCCATTGTCAGTGGGGATCCAACCGGGAAGAAACTAGGTGGAATATCGGAAAAAATCGCCGCGCTCAGTCGGAAAGCGGAACCCCTGCTCTCGCGAAGGCCTCGCAATAACGCTCCCCCAGTGTCCCGGTGCACGCGGGAGACCGACGCCGGAATTGCTGCACAGTGAATCCCGGCTCCAGGAGACGCAGCTGATTAACCGGGCTTTGTGCTTCAGTCTCGCGACCTGACAGCATCAAGGCCAGGATAAGTGCTTTGTAAGCAGTTGTATAGCCGCGATTTTCCCGTATGCAGCGCATCGCGAACTCGATTGCGCGCGCGTATTGGCCATCAGCGAGATAGGCCAAGCTGGCTCCACCGCTATAGGCGCATATCAACGCGTCGTATGGCGAAAGTGCCATCGCCCGGTTAACGTTTTGGACAGCTCGGGATCCCTCGCCGATCCAGGCGTAGGTATAGGCGCTCCAGAGCCACGCTCGAGATGCGTTCGGATTGATTTGCAACGCCTTGTCAAAACACGCCAGCGCTAGATCAAAATCCCTATGAAAATAGGCGTTGACGTGGCCTTGAACCGCCAATGCCATGGGCTCTGCCGCGTCACATTCGACCGCCTGCGTCGCCAAGATCTGAGCGCGCCTGGCGTCGTGTGCCTCGTCCGGCGACCAGCCCTGTCCTACCCGCATCACGTGCCAATGAGCGAGCCAGGCGAGGGCAGCCGCGTATTGGGGTTCGCGGGCGATCGCCTCTTCCAATAAATGTTCCGAGCTTTCGAATGCGGCGCGCGACGGGCTATGCATGTTTTCCTGCGCACGCAAAAAGAGATCGTAAGCCCCCTGGTGTTCCGGACGTTTGACCCGGACGCGCTTCAACTCGGCGGATCGAACGTGAGGGGCTACGGACCGAACCACCGTCTCGGCCAAGCGGCCCTGAACCTCCAGCAGATCGGAGAATCTTTCGTCAATTCGCGAGATCCATAAGGGCACGCCACTGGCCGCATCGGTGAGCTCGACAATCAGCCGCAGCTGATCACGGGCGAGCCGTATGCTACCTGACAGGACATAACGAACGCCCAAGGCTTCGCCAACTGCGACGGGCGGCCGATCTTGCGTTCTGAAGACCGCCGCAGATAGACGGGAGACAACAAATAGGCCCTGTACGCGCGAAAGCGCCTCGACGAGATCCTCGGCCAACCCCTCGGAGACATGGTCATGGGTGAGCTCGCCCGATAGATTTCGAAACGGCAGGACCGCGATCGACGGCTGGACTTGCTGCGCCGTATCAGCACCGCTCGTCTCTTTCCCTGCTAAATCATCTTTTTCCCCTGAGAACTCTCCGGCATTCCACGCCTTGTGCTCGGTTCGCCTTGCGGCACGCGTTGCCCTTACGCGCGACTCCAACCGGATCGCCTCGTGCAAGGCGGTCGTCTTTTCCGAGGGTGGCATTCCCAGGCTGGTACTGACCACCCGCTGAAAGCGTTCGTATTCGCGGATTGCCTGCGCATGGTCGTCCAAATCCACAAAGGCACTCATCAAATTGCGGACGGCACCCTCATGTGTCGGCACCACGTTCAGCAGCTTCCGTGCCGCGGCGGCGCGTAGCTCGGGAGCCGCGGCTTCGGCTACTAGTCCATTAAGCTCCTTCTCTAGACGGGTTTGCCAGCGGTGCTCGAGCTGGATACGCTCGCCGACCAACCATTGGTCGAACGAGGGCGAAATCCCGTAAAGGCTCTCAAGGAGCAGCTCGGAGTGCTCTGGAATTTCAAAAGCATCGATCCAACAACCCGTAACATCGAGGCGAACCGCGTCATGATCCTTCTCGAGGCGCCAGTGACCTGTCCGATTTAAGTCGTTTAAAGCGTGACGCAGACTCTCCCTTGCCTGGGCCTCACCCGAGCGATCCCAGATAATCCCTGCCACACGACCCCGTAGTAGTCGTTCTCCACGCCTCAGGCATAAATACGCAAGGACTGCCTGTGTTTTTTTGGCTCGTGGCAAAATATTTTCGCCTACTGGGCCAATTGCCTGCATCACCCCAAGAAGATAAATACGTTTTGTTATTTCAGAGTTAGAGGCGTTTGCGTCCGCCCTGTTCGTCGTTTTACCTCTGAATTTTGTTACATTATTCACGGCCCGTGCTCCTCTCACAGCGCTCTGCAAATGCACAGGATGGTCATGGAGCAGGCTAGCCGCATTCTCCTCGGTTGTCCGTAGTTTCGTTGCTTAGCGGCTGAATCTGTCAACTCCTTCTTGCGGAGCACCCTTGAACGCTATGATACCACCGGGATGGGATGTCGGTTCGAATTGGCCGATTTTAGTTAACTTTGAGTTTTTTCCGGATTTTTTCCGGCATTTTTCCCGGGGATCATCCGGAGAAAGCCGCAAATTGCCCGAGTTGCTGATTGGCCCTCGGCTGCCCCCTGGCATTGATAGATCAGGAGCTCGAATGAAAGAGAACTTTTATTTTGAACTGCATCCCCTGATTGAGCGCCTTCATCACCGATTGCTGGAGATTGTCAAACTTGAGCTCGACAGTCTTGACGCTGAGGACATCAACAGCGTGCAAGCCGTGATGTTGTTCAGCATCGGTAATTCCGAGATGACGATCGGGGAGATAACACTGCGAGGCTGCTATCTCGGGTCGAACGTCTCCTACAACGTCAAAAAAATGGTCGAGAACGGCTATCTCGTGCACGAGCGCTCGGTTCACGATCGACGCTCTATCCGTGTTCGGGCGACGGAAAAGGGACGCGCGTTGTCCCAAAAGATCAGCAAAATGCATCAGCGGCACCTGGAGCAGCTTCAAGAGACAGACATTACGGAAACCGACTTGAAGGAGATTGCCGTTACGCTTCGTCGGCTAGAGAGATTTTGGATGCGCACAGCTGACCTTGCATCTCGCTCACCAGAATTTGCCGCGTGATTAATTTAGAGAGATCACCTCAAACCCATTAGAAGGCCGCGTTGTGCTCCAAAGCCGGGGCGCGACGGCATAGGGCACAGGCTCTCGGACCCGCTATTTCCCATGCTTTACAACACGCCCACCAAAGAGGTGGGACCATTCCTGTAGAGATGACGGTTTGCAAAGATCCGATCCTGATATCGCTGACCGTTGTAACTTGAGCACCTCTCCGCTTAGATGTCCGGCTGGGCCTCCCCCGAATTGGTGGATTTGCTTAAGCTCCGAGGGGAGCGGGAAGGCGTCGAATGGGTCAGAGCCGTCGTTAATTTACGGATGAGTCAAGCGGGAGGCGGTTGCCTTGCTGGGGAGCAGCAGTCGGCCGTTGACGCAGATCGCAGGCGAGCTGGGCATCGCGCCCTCAATGCTTCGCAACTGGCGTGATCGGAGCGGAGGGCGAAATGCGGGCCGGCGTTGCGCCCCAATACGCCGGCGTCGGCCCCGCATTTCGCCCCGGACCCAGCGGCAGAGGTCTCCCGGCTTCGCCGCGAGAACGATCGGCTGCGCACGGAGCGCGACATTCTAAAAAAACTGTAGCCATTTTCTCGGAACCCCCGAAATGAGGTTCCACCACATTGAGGATCATCGAGGCGTCTGACCAGTGCGCGTCATGTGCGATGCGCTGAGCGTGTCACGATCAGGCTACTACGCGTGGCGATCACGACCGGAGAGCCTGTGTAAGGCAGCCGATCGTGGGCTTCTGGGTGATATCCGGCGCGTTCATGCTCACCACCGGGAACGATATGGCGCGCCGCGCATCCATGCCGAGCTACGGGCCAAGGGCCACACCAGCGGATCGAGCGGGTATGCACCAGCGTGGTATCCGGGCTCGGGCGCCACGCCGCTATCGCGCGTGCACGACCGAGAGCAAGCATTCCCTGCCCGTGGCGGCAAACCTGCTCGATCAGAATTTTGTGGCCGACCAGCCCAATCAGGTCTGGCTGGCCGATATCAGTTACATCACGACCGGCGAAGGTTGGCTCTACCTGGCCGTGATCCTCGATCTCTTCACCCGCAAGGTGGTTGGCTGGGCGATGCGCGACCATATGCGCGCTTAACTCACCATCGCCGCGCTCACCATCGCGATCCAGCGGCGCCGCCCCGGGGGCGGGTCTCATCCATCATTCCGATCGCGGCAGTCAGTACGCTGCCGGCGACTACCGCGATATCCTGACAGCCGCCGCCAATCGATGAGCCGCAAGGCAAATTGCTGGGGACAATGCGCCGATGGAGAGTTTCTTCGGGACCCTGAAAACCGAACTCGTTCACCAGCGCGAATACCCCGATCGGGATGCCGCGCGACGCGACCTGTTCTCCTATATCGAGGGCTACTACAATCGTCAGCGGATCCACTCCGCCATCGGCTACATCACCCCCGAACAGGCAGAGGCGATATCCGCATAACCCGGCGTCCACTCTTCCGGGGGAAGGTCAGGCTATGCGCGCTGCGCCGAAACGTCTAGCGATCTGCCTCATGGTCATCCAGGGGGTGCTCTTTTCGGCAGAGACCGCGTTAGTCCATTATTTGGGTCCAACCATTTCGGCCGTGCATTTCGGGGTAATCCGCGGATTCGCCGGAGTGGTTACGGCCATGTTGTTTGCCCGGCGGGTGGACATTTTTCGCACCGAGCAATTCCGGCTTCATGTGTTGCGCGGGCTTTGTGCGCTGATTTACGGCTGGGTGCTCGTCTACTCGTTTAGCCGGCTGCCATTCGCGGATGCCACGGCGATCTCGTACACTCAGACTATCTCCATAGCGCTGTTTTCAATCTTCCTCTTGAAGGAGACGGTAAGCGGACCACGCTGGCTCTCCGTTTTTTTCGGGCTTGTTGGTGCGCTATTAGTCGCCAAGCCGATCTTCGCCGGTTTGGGGATCGTGTATGTGGTTGCTTTTTTTGGCACCAGTCTGAATGGGTTGAGTTTTGTTCTCAATCGTTATTCAAACCGAAGAGATAAAGCAGAAACTACGATGGCCTACACGAGCTTTTTTACTGTGATGGGCAATATACCGTTGTGTTTCTTCACACCTACCCCTGCGGCGACGGTCCTTCCGTGGTTCGCTCTGTTTCTCTTCTTGGGTCCGCTCGGCATGTATGCGGGGATTGTCGCACTCAAGCACGCCGATGCCTCATTGCTTGGGCCATATACACTTCTGCGGTTGGTTATTGGGATTATGGGTGGGGTGGCTATCTTTCTCGAGTTCCCGGACCTCCTCACCACCGCCGGCATAGCCCTGATTTGCTTCAGTTGCGTGCTTGCCCTCGACGGACCAAAATCAAGTGCTACCACTGCGATGATACAGGATGGCGTCGCTGAGCCGCGGGCATCGAAAGCTGGCACTCAGCGATGATGTGACGGCGACATTTGGCATACCGAAAGCTCACAAGGACGAGCGGCAGAAAAGCCACCGCCAGTGCTTTCGCATCGCACCGCGGTCCTGGGAATGACTGCCTTCGGCCGCGACGGGGTAATTGACGCGCGCATGGCTCTAGGTCCGAATTCCACCCCACCTGCGCCATTCCCCCATCGCGCCATCCAGAACATGGTTTTGTCGATATCGTACTTCCGCATGTAAGCCGACATTTCCGGATTTTCGGTCTGTTGCGGGCGATTTTCCGTCTCAGCGAGGCGTGCCGCAACAAAATTTCGCTCCCAGCCGACCCGTTGGCAGCCGAAATGGCGAGTTGCTTGGCTGCGACTACGATTCCGCGGCTTGCGGCATCGCCAGCGTCCGCATGTGCCCGGGTTGTCGGCCAGCGCGTGAAGTTGAAGACGGACGGCATTGGCGGCGAAAGGAACTGCATAACAGCCGGCTTCACCCGTCAGATCCAACATTGCCGCCCCGCTCGATTCCCCACAAGACCCTGAATTCTTGACCAGAATCGTCGTGAGTGCGCTCAAAATCGCGGCTTCATCAGGGGAATGCGGGTTAAAGCGAGATTGCCCGCGCCTGGCTGGCGTAATCGCCTCCAGGACCGGGACCGCCGGGCCGTATTGTGGGCAGGACTCCCACGCTTGAGGCGTCACGATGCGACGAGCGTCTTCCAATCGACGCCACGCTCGAAGGCAGCGGCGGCGCGGTAGATCGTCTCCTCGTCGAAATCCTTCGCCACCAGCATCATTCCGACCGGCAGCCCGTCTACCATGCCGCAGGGTAGGCTCATCGCCGGATGGTGCGAGCAATCGAACTGCGCCGTGTTCGCCAGCATCTCGAAGCCGCGTTGCAGGATCTCGGCGATCGGCGCGTTGGCCTCGGGCAGCGGCGTCGCGACGATTGGCAGGGTGGGCATCAGCAACAGGTCGTAGCGCGAAAGCACCTCGTCATAGATCAGACGGCGAGGCGGCCTGGCGATGCGGATTGTGGCTTGCCGGCGGGTCCGGAAACTGGGCTGGGCGTACCGGGTAAGCGCACCGGGCGGGATCTATTACCTAATCAACCACCGCCGCTTGCGGTCGATTGTCGGCTCCAAAACGGAACAGAAAAAGCCCGGGCACAAGGAAGAGTGTCGCTATTGCCATGGCGCGAAAGCAATCTGCATAGGCCCAAGACATCGCGGTATGTAATAACTCGGCTCCCGACGAGGCGTCCTCAGCGATCGTGCTCGCGTATGCGGATATCCTTTCCTCCAGAACGATGGTCATTACGGCTACCCCAGCGGCGCTGCCGAGCTGCCGCATCAAGTTATAGACCCCTGCGGCATCGGTGCGAATTCGCTCGGCAACGGTCGAGAAAGCCAAGGTGCTTAAGGGAGTGAATATCAGCCCGACACCAATCCCCTGAATGGCACTAGCGGTTGCTAGCCATACCAGGCCGTGTTCCGGCGTAATCTGCGCCATCATCTCAAGGCCTATGGCAGTCGTCGTCAACCCGGCGATTAGGAAGGGGGCTTGGCCGAATTTCGGAACCAGGTGGCCGGCAGCGATCATCGCGAGCATTGTTGCGATCCCCCGCGGCGAAATACCCAAGCCCGTCAATGTCGCGCTATAGTCGAGCGAGCCTTCGCCGAGGGCTGGCAGGAAAACCATTGTTGTAAACAGGAATGCGCAGACCATGAAAATGTATGCGCTCGCGGTTACCAGATTGCGGTCCTTGAAAACCTTCAAATCAAATAGCTGGGAACCGAAACGATGCGCGCGCAAAATCCAAGCGGCAAAGGTCAGCACCGTTATTGCAGCCTCAATCGCCAGCTCGGGCGAGTCAGTCCAGCCGCGGCCAACACTGCGAGCTAAGCATATCTGCAGCATGCCCACCCAGGTGGCGAGGAGCAGCACCTCGAAACCGTTAATTCTTGCATTCTCGGAAGCGTTGCTGGTGGGCAGGGCGCCTCGCAAGCCCCAAAGCGCGAGCAGCCCAAACGGCAGATTGATCACGAAAATCCAGCGCCAGGAGCTCAGATCGGTAAGAACACCCCCTAATAGTGGGCCAAGAATCGGGCCCGCCATGATGGTGGCACCCCAGATGCCGAGCATCCGTGGATGATCCTGTTTTGGGTAGATGTCGAGCAGAACCGCCTGGGCCAGCGGCTGGATCAGCCCGCCGGCGGCACCTTGCGCTATGCGAAACGGTATCAGGACCGCTGGCGCCAATGCCGCGGCACACAGCAGAGACGCGGCGACAAACAGAACGACCGCAATCAGGCTAACTCGTGCGGTGCCGTATCGCCGTCGAGTCCAACCAACCATCGGGGTGGTTACCGCCGCAGCCGACAGATAACTCGTCATAACCCAGGAGCCGAGCTCGATCCCACCCCCGAGGCTCTGCTGAAGATGAGGAAGGGCAACGTTAGCTGCCGTCGCATCAAGCGCCTGCATCCCGGTGAGGATCATCAGCGCTGCTGTTGCCCACCGGCGGCGCGAACCCGGTGGCAAGGGGGCTACGACAAGACCGGAGCCTCCGGTATTGAGCAGCGCCTCCCTACGCTTTACAGCGGCGGAAGGGGTTACTTTAGTGCGTGCTTTAAGCAATTTTTAACCAACCTTTCGCCATAATCAACCGAGAGGGTTAGTGGAAGCGCTTGAAACCAAGTGCCGCAGGTAGCACGGTGCCACGAGATCATCGACTCGTCACTCCGGATGGGCAGTGGGTCCAGATCGGCACGCCGGAATTCCTCGCCGCCATGGGTGACGTGGATCCGAATTACGACCCATTTGTCTTCGCTGTAAAAAACCTCGGCTTCGTCAGTCTGCAGACCCTGCATGACCAGGTCGTCGAGATCCACCTCCATCCGCGCAATGTGCCGCTCCCGGCGTTGCTCGCGGTTCAGCAGGAGCTCCAGACCTGCCAAACTCACCTCTACCGCCTGATCTATCTCACGACCGAATGGCGTTCCGAGATCACCGCCTCGCGCGAGCGGGCCATGGCAAGATTGTCAGAGCTTTGTGCTCCAACGTTTGTACCGCCGGTGCACCGGCGCTTCGTTGTCGAACCGAGAGACCTCTCGACGCTGTTCAGCGATGAGAACAATCCTTTGCGCCCTTTGGCACAGAAATGGCGGGCGGCGTTCGGCCATTTCGATCCGACGGTGATCGGGTTGGCAATTGAACGACGACTGCTCTCGCGTCTGATGATCATCGGTATCAAGCCGCAAACCGTTGATCCCGTGTTCCGCTTCATCGGCGATGGCTTTAACTGGGCGGATGAGCGCTACCAGGTGAATGCAATCGGCGAGCGTATCGAAAACCAGCCGGATAAGGATTACGGGGAATGGGTTTCCGAATTCTATAAGGCGGTGGGACGTTCTGCGGAGCCGCGCTACGATTTGGTGATGGCAGCCATCGGCCAACCGAGAGTGCCGGACTCACGGGTCGATCGGATCGTTTATGAACGACTGCTGCTGCCGTGGAAGACCCCCTCCGGAGAGATCTTTGTCACCATGGCGTCCCGAATGGTCGACGCGTGTGTTGACAGCGAACCTTCGTCAGTCGGCGGAGACAGCTCGGTCCCGAGAAATGTTGCCAAGTCGTCGAAAGCCTCCTCGGGCGAAAGGCTGACGAGCACGAGTTCGATATCGCCCCAAGGAGAGCCCGGGTAAAACACGCTTCGGGCTTCGTGCCTATAGCCATAGCCGCGGGCAGTGCCGTTGTCGGCGAGACCCGGCAGAACGTAGGTGAAGAGCGACTCGACTGGCCACCGCGACAGCGCATAAGCCCTTCCCAACCGCGGAAATACTCGTGAGAGTTGGCGCCCGCGGTAATCGGCGCGGATCCAGCCGGCGCCGGCATAGATTGCGGTGCCGGTGACCAAGCGTGCCGCCGCGGCGAATTTCTCGGTCATTTGACATTGCTGGCCAATGTCGCGGCCATAAAACATTACACGCGCCTCCTGTTCAAGATTGGTGCATTTCCAATCATAAATGCGCCCTGCAGAGGTGAGCACAACATCATCGTGCTCGTTGTACCCGGCAATCCAGTATGAGTTTTCTGGGGTAAAGTCGGTGTAATCGGGGTTGAAGATTTCCAAGCGGCGAAATAATTTGTCATAAATGGAAATTGTCTTAGCGAGGTGAAGAAGTTCCCGAAAATCGTGGCGTAACCGCAAATCCACGCCGCGGCGACGGGCTTCCTTGTCGCCTTCGAGCACAAACCGCGCGAGCAACGGGGCCGGCCCGTATTTGATGGTCAGCGCATCCGGCAGGCGGAGATTGTCGGGCGGCACGATGTTGGCGTGATCACCCGGTTTCGAGATCGTCGTTACGGCGTTGAGGTCGGCCGCCTGGCGATCGTTGCTGACGGCGAGCCTAGGAAAGCCAGCGTCGATTTTTGCGCCGGCGTCGTGACCAGACCCGGCCAACCCGGCAGGAGGAGGCTGCCTTACATGTTGACTACTACTAGGGAGATCGGCGTTGTTCTCGCAAGCGAGATTCGGAGGAACGAGCGCCATGAGGGGACCTACTCGTCGAGATGGCCCTGCGCCGGCCAAGTTAACTATCCATTAACCATTGATACGAACCGTTGCCGCATTGTCAAGAAAAGCTCAGGCTCTCGATCATATACGTTGAGGCTTTATCGGCGTTTAATTGATTAAAATCACTTAAGCGCTACGATCTCGTTGGCTCGTCCTGGCGTGCTTGATTTTGTTTTCGAAGAGCAGATGGCAACGGTCGATGCGTATTCAAAATTTTGTTGATTTGGTTTAAAGATTTGTTTTAAATAATTAACCGATCGGAAGGCAACCGAAAGGGTTCCGCTCGCGCCGGAGGGGGG
>Ga0209526_10002609_pt1 | contig 12152 bp, 11 predicted proteins | sample JacPinW_OM2H0_M1_FD_188566 | JGI IMG/M metagenome (GOLD analysis project Ga0209526, IMG submission 188566) | Forest soil microbial communities from Algoma, Ontario, Canada - Jack Pine, Ontario site 1_JW_OM2H0_M1 (SPAdes) (version 2) | ecosystem: Environmental > Terrestrial > Soil > Boreal...
CCCGCGCAACGCGCACCGATGCCGCAGCCGCAAGAACGGAAATGAGGTCACGCCGGTTCATCGTCGATCGGGGTGAAACATCGTAGGGTGCGCAAAGGCGCGCTTTTGCGCGCCGTGCGCACGCGTCCCGCGATCATTCACCAAAAGTGCTGATAATCTCATCAGCTCTCCCGCCCCAATCTGGTGGCAGCATTCCGTGCGCGACATAGCGATGAAAGCTGCTGTATGGCCAATCGCAAACCTGTGACACATGTCCGTGCTTTACTGGATTGAAATGAATGTAGTCGACGTGCCGTTCTAAATCAGCATCGTGCGAATAGCGTGCTCCCAATAGCGACGCTGTCAAACTCGCGTGGGCACGGCGCGCGAGAGCGCGCCTTGCCCACCCTACGAGCTGAACTGACGGCAGCGTCTAGCTCTCACGGTAGGTCTGCCAGCGTCTTGGGACCGGATCCGGGCGTGATCAGCGCGGGCCATTGATGCGATCCGAACGGCACAAGCGGCGGCAAGGTCGGATTGATCTTGCGCTTGGCGTCCTCGTCAAGGACGGCCTGGCGTCCGTCGCCGCCCATAAGCTCGAAATCCATCAGCCGGTCATTGCCAAAGAAGATCTGCCCCACCGGGCGGTCGGCAATGATGCGGGTGAGCGAGTCCAGCATCTCCTCCGGTGTCGTGGTGAACGAGATGGTCTCGATCAGAAGCAACCGATCATTGATGGCGTCGGCCCCGAAATACTGCGCAAGCACGCTGAACAGGACATTGTTCTGGCGCGCGACGTAGATGGTGTTGCTCGCGGCATAGGTCTTGTCCCAGTCGGCGCCAAGCATGCTTTTCCATTCGCCGATCACGCCCATCCAATGGCCGACCTGGGTCTGCGCCGCCCAGGCGATGTTCTTTCTCAACAAAGGCGCTTGCTTCTTGGCAAAGGCCGTCAACGCATCCATGCGAATCGCGTTCTGCGCAAGGCAGTCGTCCATGAATGCAATGTTGTTCTGCAGGACGGCGCGGCTGGTCGGCTTCCAGTCGTCCCGCATCGGCGCCGCATCGATGCCGTCGAGCGCGGATTGCATCCGGCTCCGATAGGCCGCGAGCGGACCGCGCCAGCTCGAATCATTGGGGCTGTCGACATAAGGCATGATCACTTCCGCCAATGCCATGGTGCTGTGGCCGACCGACTTCATTAACTGATAGACGAGCGGCACCGGGGGCGCGTCGATTGGCGCCATGCCGGGCCGATATAAAATGAAACGTCCGCCCGCTCCCGAGAACAATCCAAGGATCACGGGATGCTGGGCCAGCAAATTGCGCTGGAAGATCCTGGACGAGGCGTCATAGAGCTCAAACATCGAGGCATTGAGCTGCAGGATATTCTGGGTCTCGACGTCCGCCGGGCTTGCCGTTTGCGTGCGCAGGATCGGCTTGAGTGAAGGTGGCGCCTCCTCGGCGCGTGCCTGCAAGCCGCACAAACCGATTGCGAGCGAAACGGCCAGTGCACGAGCGCCGGCACTCGAGTTCGATTTGATTTTCACGAATTTCTCCTGGAATTGAAGATAAGGTTCCCGCAGCGAGCTTGCGCCGTGTACGACCGTGCGTCGCAGGAACAGAACTACCAGCAACGCGCGCTATTGCCCATGCTGGTCGAACAGGATTGGTCAACAGCGTTAGATTCGGGTCATAATTGCGGCGGAAGAATCGGCTCGCTATTGTAGCATCGTTAAACCTGCGAATGGCATGAGAGTGCAATCGGGAATTGCAGGTGCCGCACACTGATGCGGCCGCCCAACAGAAGGTAGCAGCATGCGGCTTTCCCGGCGCGAATTCGTGAAGTGGAGTACGGCGAGCGGCATTACGGTCGCTCTGTCGCGTCTTGCGCCGGCGCAGGAACCGCCTTTCGCAGCGCGCGAGACCCTGCCGGGGGCGGGTCGCTGGAACCCGGCCGCCGACGGCAAGGGCAGAATTGACGGCGTCGCAAAGGCCGCAGGGGCCAAGCTCTATGCGTCGGATTTTCGCGCCGCCGATCTCCCGGGCTGGCCGGCGAGCACTTCGCACGCGCTGCTCATCCGCGCGCCTGACGCCACGCACGTCTACACCGGCATCGATCTTGCTCGCCTGCAAGGTGCGCTCAAGCCCTCGGTCGTGGTGGATGCAGCCGAGCTCGCCCGGATCGGCGCCCGTGTTCCACAGTTCTACGCCGGCGACCTGTTCTGCCCGATCGGCAGAACGCCGATCTATCTCGGCCAGCCGGTCGCGCTGTTGATCTTTGAAAAGTTCGATACGTTCGATCAGGCCCGCCTCGTCTTGCGCGATGGCGCCTTTGTGCAATTCGGCGGCGAAACCGGCCCTGTATCTCTGCCCAACTACGGCGCGTTCCGCTTCACCCGCGTCGCAGGTCCAAGCTCTGACGCTCCCGACATCTACTCACCAGCCCAAGCGGGCTGGGTGAGCCCGCCGCACGTGCAGAATACGCAGCTTCCGGCCTGGTCCCCGTCGGCCGCGGCCCCTGGATCACCGTACGCCAAAGCTGCGCAATATGGCGAGCAGATCCGCGCAGAGCTCAGGAATGACAAGGCTGACGTCTTGGTGCTCGAGCGCGAATTCCAGACCCAATCGGTGGACCCGATGTTTCTCGAGCCCGAGTGTGGGCTCGCCTGGTATGACACCGGGCGCGGCGCCCTCGAGTTCGTCGTCGGCGTACAGTCCCCCTATGAGGCGGGAGAGTCGATCGCATACCTCCTGGGTGAAGCGCGCGCCCCATTCAAGCCCAAACGCATCAACGCGCAGTTTGCATATATGGGCGGCGGCTTCGGCGGACGCGATCACACGCCATTTCCGCTCTATGTCGCTCTCGCAGCGATGTTCTTTCCGGGCCATCCGGTCCGGCTTGCGCATGATCGCTATGCGCAGTTTCAGGCTGGCATCAAACGGCACCGTTTCGACATGCACACCCGGATTGGTATCGATCGGGCGAGCGGCGAGATCACCGCGTTCGCCGCTGACCATGTTCTGGATGGCGGCGGTCTCGCCAATTATTCCGCCAACGTGGCGACGGTCGCTGCGACCGCCGCGATCGGCATCTACGATATTCCGAAAGTCGATGTCACAACCGTTGCGCTGCACACGCGCGGCGTGACCGCGGGCTCCATGCGCGGCTACGGAACGCTGCAGACCATGACCGCGCTTGAAGTGTTGATCGACGAGGTCGCTCACGCATTGCCGCTTGACCGGATCGAGCTGCGCAGGCGCAATGCGCTCAAGCCCGGCGGCCGCACCATGACGGGGAATCCCTATAGCGTCTCGGTGCGCACGGCGGAGATTCTGGACAAGCTCGAAACTCATCCGATCTGGCAGCAGCGCGGAGAGGAGAAAGCGCGCGCCCAGGCTGGCAGACTCTCCGGCACCGGCGTCGCTTGCGCCACCAAGGATTACGGTACTGGAGCGGATTGCTCGCTGGGCCGGGTGGAGATCGGCCCCGATGGTCGCATCGCCATTTACTGCGATCACGTCGAGATGGGGACTGGGATCGGCACGGCGCTGGCGAACCGGGTGGCGGTCCAGCTGGGCAGCGTGGCCGACGAAGTCTCGGTCGCGCGCGTCGATACCTTCGGCGCGCTTGCTCTCGTCACTTCCGGCGATCCCTATACGATGACGCAAGCGGCCCAGGATGCGGCGCAGCGCAATCCCGCTTGGGTCCCGGCCATCAGCACAGCCACCACCGCCTCCATCGGTGCGCACGTTGGAACCCATGCCGCGGCGGCCGCCGCGCGCGTCATTTTCCGGTTCGGACTATGGCCGGCGGCGCTCGACCTCTGGCGCATCGCGCCGTCGGACGCCAAGGCGAGACAATGGGACGCGGCGCAATGGAAGGACGGGCAGTTGCTCGTGCCCGGCTTGGCGCCGCTCCCGCTGCCGGCGATTGCGCAAAGGGCGCACGCGCGCAATTTCGTGACCGGCGCAATGGCGCACGCTTTCTCGCGCTGGGCCTGGTCGCAAGCGAGCTTCGCGATTGACGGACAGACATGGACCGCCGACATCGATGCGCTCGCCGTAAAGCGGGGTGTCGGCACCTTCAGGCGGCTTGATCGCACCAACGTCAAGTTTCCGCCCACCGATTTCAACCGTTTTGGCACCACGTATACGTCGCTCTGCGGCACGCTGGTGCGTATCGAGATCGAGCGCGCCACCGGGGCGCATCGCATCGCCAAGGCCTACAGTGTTTTCGAATGCGGGCAAGCGCTCGTCCCGGAGGTCGTGCGGGGACAGGCGCAGGGCGGCTTCGCGATGGGCGTTGGTTACGCCTTGCTCGAATCGCTGCCGCCTTTCGAAGGCGGGCCGGGCAACGGGCGGTGGAATCTGGGACGATATCTCATTGCGCGCGGGTCGGACTTGCCGTTGCGCGACCTGGAAATCGAGATGCTGCCGCCTCTGCCCAACGAAGCGCCGAAGGGCATCGCGGAAGTCGTCATGATTCCCGTCGTTCCCGCCCTGCTTAACGCCATCTTCGATGCGACCGGGCATCGCTTCCATTCGTTGCCGGTGACGCAACCGATGATCAGGGGAGTGCTGTCGTGACGGCGCTGCGCATCACCATCAACGGCCGCAGCTATGGCCCGGTCGAGGTGCACGACGATCTCACGCTCAACGACTTCCTGCGCGAGTATCTCGGACTGACCGGGACCAAGTTCGGCTGCGGCGCCGCGCAGTGCCTCTGCTGCGCGGTCATTGTCGATGACCCCGACGGGACGAGCCACACGAGCCCAAGCTGCGCAGTTTCCGCCGCGAGCTTCAACGGCAAGAGCATCCGAACGGTTGAAGGCCACGCCAAAGACGGCGAACTTTCCGCTCTCCAGAAAGCGTTCATCGAGCATTTCGCTTTTCAGTGCGGTTATTGCACCCCCGGTTTTCTCAATGAGGCGCAGGTTTTATTGGAGCGTCTGGCCAGGAAGCCCGTGGCCCGTGGTGAGCTCGAAAAAACCATTGCCGAGGCGCTCGACGGTCACCTCTGCCGATGCACCGGCTACATCAAATATCACGAGGCGGTGCGCGACGTGATCTTGGCGGAGCCGGGGCGTTATCTCCTGGCCAAGGCTGCGGGCGAACTGCAATGAGCGGCGATCCGAAAGGGCGCGCGGACGCAACCCTGAGATCCAAGCTCCATGTTGCGAGCGTGCTCGCGCTCGCGACGGTGCTGCTCACCGCGCTGACCGCGCACGCAGTCAACGATGGTGCCTCCGGCGGTCTCGCTTCGCCTGAGAGCTTCGCCTCGATCGACGATACCGCCGCGCGCTCGGCGGCAATCTTTATCGAGCTCGGCAAAGTCCTCACGCATGCGCGCTGCGTCAACTGTCATCCGGCCGGCGATCGCCCGCGCCAGGGCGAGCAGCGCCGGCTGCATCAGCCGCCGGTCGAGCGCGGTCCGGACGGTCTGGGTCTTGCGGCCATGCGTTGTTCGAACTGCCATCAGGAAAAGAATTTCGACCCTGCTCGCATGCCCGGCAACCCGCATTGGCAGCTCGCGCCGCACGAGATGGCGTGGGAGGGCAAATCGCTTGGCGAGATCTGCGCTCAGATCAAGGACCGCGACCGCAATGGCGGCCGCTCGCTGGAAGATCTCGTCCATCACATCGACAGCGACAGCCTGGTCGGGTGGGCATGGGCTCCCGGATACGGCCGCCATCCTGCGACCGGCAGTCAGAAAGAAGCCGGCGCCCTTGCCGAAGCATGGGTGAAAGCCGGTGCCGTTTGCCCGCAGTAGGAGCCGTCATTCCGGCCGAGGCCCAAAGGGCCGAGAGCCGGAACCCATAACCCCAGGCCTGTGGTTATGGATTCCGCGTTCGCCGCATCCCAAGTCGGCTGTTGCCGACTTGGGCACTTGATGTGGCCGATCTCGGGTAAACCCGAGATCGGCTGGCGCCGCGGAATGACGAGGTCAGCCCGTCAATTCACGCCCGCCGCCTTCAGCATCGTCTCGGTATCCGCGAGCCAGACTGCGTCATCCTTCTTGAAGCGCGAGAGAACACGGCGCATTGCGGCCGCGCCGTCGGGGGTGCCGACGACAAACGGGTGTAGCCCGATCACCACCGTCGTCGCCTCACGCGCAGGGTCCGCCCGCGCCTCGCTGGCGAGCTCCAACACGTAATCCAGCCAGAGCGTCTCGATCTCGCTTGCTGACTTCATCCGGGCCAGAAACTGACCCATGTCCACGGTCACGGTCGGATAGGGCAGCAGCACCAGCGCGCCGTCCGGCGTCTTCAGACGCGAGATGGTATCGGAATCCATCTGGTCGAGATTATAGGTGATCCCGGCCGCGGCCATAGCCTGCATGGTGTCGCCATTGGAATAGACGCTGGGGCTCGACCAGCCGGCCGGCCGTACCCCCGTCGTTGAAGCGATCAACTCCAATGTCCGGTGAATATAATCCTTCTGCTCAGCGAGACCGCGCCCGAGCGGCAGAATGTCGTTGCTGTTGTTCATGCCGTGAGCAACGATCGGCGCCTTCGGCTGGAGCGCGCGAAATTCCTTCCATACTGCGGGATACGTTATGGGGAACTTGGCATTCAATACGATGCTCAGCGGCACATCCAATTCCTTGAACAGCCGCGCCACGCGCAGGTTGCCCGCGCTGATGGCGTATTGGCGGAAAGCTTCGTTCACGAGATCCGGATTGCGGCTCATCAAATCGGGGCGCAACACCGGCCCCTGACCGAAGCCGAACACCTCGACGAACAGCGCAAAGCTTACGGCTACTTTTTTCCCGCCGGGCCAGGCGGAGACGCGAACGGGTTCACGCGGGAACTTGGTGACCCAGTCGGTTGTGTCCTGCGCAAACGTGACGCTGGAGAAAAGGTGGATCGCAAACAGGAGGCCAAGCCCGACGACAAGACGGGGCTGCCGGCGTTTCCAATTCATGGGTTTCTCATCGGAGCGGACGCTTTCCCCTCGTTTCGCGATCATTCGCGGAGCGGTTTTGCCCATATCAACTTACCAGCTGGTGCGTTGAATGCTTGCCTTTCGATTCATAGGGTCGGGAAAAGCAGGAAGGCAAGCGCTCGCGTTTGCCCCCGGGTGGCGCTTCGATTCGAGGGGTTGACAATTTGTAAGCCATCGCTTACGGTAAGTCATGACTTACGGAAAGGCGCTGGCTGCGCTGGCCGACCCTACGCGACGGCGGGTGCTGGAGCGGCTCCGCCGGGGGCCGAAATCGGTCGGCGCGCTCGCGCGCGGGATGCCGGTCAGCCGGCCGGCGGTCTCGCAGCATCTGCGGGTGCTCAAACAGGCGGGCCTTGTGGACGAGCGAGCGGAGGGGACACGCCACGTCTATTTCATCGATCCGCACGGGCTCGCGGCCGTGCGCCGGTGGCTCGATCAGTTCTGGGACGAGGCGCTCGCCGCGTTCCAGATGGAAGTCGAACGTGAAGCAAACGGCGAGAAGGAGAACAGGCGGTGACGACAGCGACAGTTGTAAAGATTGCGCCTGTGCGCAAGACCATTCGGGTCAAGGCAGCGCAGGCGCATGCATTCGAAGTGTTCACGTCGGGGCTCGGACGCTGGTGGCCGCGCGACCACGGCATCGGCAAGCTGCCGATGAAATCGGCGGTCATGGAAACGAGACTTGGCGGTCGCTGGCTCGAGTTGGCCGAGGATGGGACGCAGACGGTGGTGGGCCGGATCATCGCCTGGGCACCGCCCACTCGGTTCGTGATGACCTGGGATATCAACAGTGAGTGGAAGCCTGATACGACCATCAGCTCCGAAGTCGAGGTCACATTCATCGCCGAGGGCCCGGACGCAACCCGGGTCGAGCTCGAGCACCGCAATTTCGAGCGCATGGGTGCGCAAGGTGGCGAGAAGATGCGCAAGGATGTCGACGGCGGTTGGCCGGGAATGCTGGAGCGCTTCAGAACCGAAGCCGAAACGGCCTGAGCTTGAAACTATCTCACCACCGGAACCAACTTCCAGAAAGGAGTGCAAACCATGATCGACCTCTACGTTTTCCCACCGAGCCCGCGCGCTTTCAAGGTGATGGTGATCGCCAATCATCTCGGCATTGAAACCAACATTCGCCCTCTCGATTTGATCAAGGGTGAGCAGAAGACCCCCGAATATGCCGCACTCAATCCCAACATGCGCATGCCCACGTTGAAGGATGGCGGCTACGTGCTCTGGGAGTCGAGCGCAATCGCGCAATATCTTGCCGGCAAGAAGCCGGACAGCGGGCTTTTCCCGAAGGACGAGCGCGCGCGGCTCGACGTGACGCGCTGGCAATTCTGGGACGTCGCCCATTGGGACCCCGCCTGCGCCGTGTTCCTGTTCGAGAACGTCGTCAAGCCGGTGGTGCTCAAGAGCGGCGAGCCCGATCCGGCCGCGCTGGCCAAGGGCGGGGAAAATTTCGAGCGCGCGGCCAAAGTGCTCGATGCTCAGCTCACGGGCAAAAAATTCATCACCGGTGACACACCCACGATTTCCGATTTCTGCATCGCTGCTCCCCTGAACTACGCCGAAATGGCGCGTTTGCCGCTCGATCCCTGCCGCGAGATCAAGCGCTGGTATGCGAGCATGCGCGCATTGCCGGCCTGGCAGAAGACGCTCGCGCAATGCGCGCTGCCCGCCGCGGCAGCGGCGTGAACGGGCCGCCGTAGGGCGGATTAGCGGCCGGAATCGGCGGGAAGCCGATTTCGGCGCGTAATCCGCCTTACCATCTTGCTGCAAGGGCTGCTATCGCAGTCACGCAAACGCAAACTCCGTCCCCGCCCTTGTCCGAAAGTTCTTGTGCCTGATCCATACGAAACCTTCGCCCTTGGAGAGCAGGGCAACATCAATAGGACCGGCAACCGTTTCCTTTTCGCGCGCCGATACGCGCGCCCGTAGCGCGGTCAGGCTGACCAACGCCTCCGCCATTCTCGCCAGATCATGCCGTGGCAGCGCGTCGACTGCCGCCATCAAGGGCTGCCGGTATTGCTGATCGATGTCGCGCTCCAGCAGCTGAGCCAGCTCTGCGAAGATGTGTTGGCGATCCGCTTTCGGGTCGGCGCGCGACACGTAATCGGCGGCCGTGTTCATCACTTTTTCGTGCAGCTCGCGGTCAATCCCGCGGTAGAACATGTTGATGGTGTCGATCTGCCCGAACGGAGCGACGCACGCCGTCATGTCGTGACCGACATAGATCTCGCCGCGCCTGTTGAAACGCAGTTTGCCGGCCGCCAGCGTGCCGACATGATATTCGTGGCAGGCAGGAAACAACTCCGCCTCGCCGAGCCCGGCGAACACAATTCCGCTCAGATCGGCGGGATGAAACCACAGCTGCGTAAACATCAAGCGCGCCACCGCGCGCAAATCCTGCCTGATCTGCGGCGATATCTGAAGCCGCCCGCATCGCTCATTCTGCGCGAATAATTCGTTTTCCAGTTCGTCGAGGATCTTCTCGTAATCGGCAATGACCTTATCCCCGTAGCCCGCGCCCAGGTCGTGCATGGGTTGGGACCGCTTCCAGTCATCGATATCGTTCTTCAGCAAGGCCGCGAGCTTGAGAAGCCGGTCCTCACCAGGATCGGTCATTTCCAGCGACCGCACAAATTGACCGTACCAGTACCATCCGACGGTGTCGCGGAATCTCCTCTCCTGCAACGTGGCTGGAAAGAACACATTGTTCGTTTCGATGAACCGGAGAAAATCCAACGCACATTGCTCGACACGCTCGAATTTCTGTCCGCCCAGCTGCCGGCCGTAGCTCTTGATGACGATCTCCCACGGCACGCCCATGAGATTCGCGTTGCCGTACGTCATCACGCCAATGGGCATTGATGGCGAAAGCGCAAACAGTTTTTCCGCGCCGTGATAGATTTTTTCCCCGGCTCCCAGCGTCACGGCGCTGTCGGCCGCCAAGGCGATGCCGTGCTTGTTCATTACCGCGACTTCACAGGTCATCCGTGTTCCTCCCTTGAGCCATCAGGTTCGTAACGTGCGCACGGCGCGACGTCGGCATTGCACACACAATCCAATGTTTTGCGCCGCGCCTTTGCGCACGCTTACGATTTCCCGATCAATGGCCCGTCAGCCGCCAGTCCCCGCACGGCGTCCAGGACCTCATCCGGCCGCTCGCTGATCAGCATGTGCCCCGCGCCGCGCAGCACCACAACGCGCGCATTCGGCAGGGCGGCAGCGAGCTGCCTGCCCGCCTTCGTGGGTGTCATCAGGTCGCGTTCACCCAGCACGACGATCGCCGGCGCGCTCACCTTTGCGGCCGAGACGAGGCCATCGCGGTACTCGTTGCAGGCGCAGAGATCGCGAAAAAGGACGCCCGGCCGCGCCCGCTCAAGCAGCCGTTCTGCGCCGCCCGCCATCCAGAGTCCCGGCGCAAGCGAACCACCGAGGCCGGCAGCAAAGCCGTGTCCCCAGATGCACATCATGTCGATGGCCGTGTGATTGCCGGCCTTCGCGGCATTGAGCAGATCTTGTGTGACCGGCATGGCCGCGGCGGTGCCGATCAAGCCCAACGCGGCGACGTTGCGCGGGTGTCGCGCCGCCGTCTCCAGCGCCACAAGCGAGCCCATGGAGTGACCGATGATGCGGGCAGGACCGGCTTTGGCAGCCTCGATCAACGCCGCCGTCCAGTTCGCAACGGCAGCGATGGTTGCGAGCGGCTCGCCCGCCGAGCGCCCGTGTCCCGGCAGATCGGGGGCGAGAACCGCGCAGCCGTGGCTTGCAAACCAGCGCGCCAGCAGCGCCCAGACGCTGTGATCGAGCCCGGCACCATGGACGAAGACGGCAAGCGGCAGCGCGGGATCGAACTTGCGTCCGCCGGTGCCCGCAAATGTTTCGGCGCCGTCGACGATCAGGCGCATCACGGCCTCTGCGAGGCGCGCAGCGCCTGCGCGAGATCGTCGATGATATCGCTCGCGCCCTCGATGCCGATCGAGAGCCGCACCAGCTCCTCGCCCAGGCCGGCGGACTTGAGCTGCGCCGCGTCCATCTGCTGATGGGTCGTGCTCGCGGGATGGATGACCAGGGTCTTGGCGTCACCGACATTGGCGAGATGGCTCGCGAGCCGCAGCGACTCGATGAACTTGCGCCCGGCCGCGCGGCCGCCCTTGATGCCGCAGCTGATGATGGCGCCCGCGCCTTTGGGAAGGAGCGTTTTCGCCAGCTCGAAATCCGGATGTGACGGCAGCGACGGGTGCAATACCCACTCAACTGCTTTGTCCTGCGTGAGAAAATCGAGCACCGCCGCGGTATTCTGCACGTGGCGTTGCATGCGCAATGCGAGCGTCTCGATTCCTTGCAGCAAATGAAAGGCGTTGGTGGGAGAAAGACAGGCGCCGAAATCGCGCAGTCCCTCCGCCCGCGCGCGCATGATGAAAGCGGACGGTCCGAATTCCTCCGCAAACACGATGCCATGATAGCCGGCGTACGGCTCGGTCATGGTCGGAAACTTGCCCGCTTGCTCAAAATCGAAGCGTCCGCCGTCGACGATGACGCCGCCGATTGCAACGCCGTGGCCGCCGATCCACTTGGTGATGGAATGCATCACAATGTCGGCGCCGAGCTGGATCGGGCGGCTCAGATAGGGCGTGGCAAAGGTGTTGTCGATCAGGAGCGGAATGCCCGCCGAATGCGCGATCTCCGCGACCTTGGGGATGTCGAGCACTTCGAGGCCCGGATTGCCGATGGTCTCGGCAATGACAAGCCGCGTTTGCGGCCGGATCGCGCAGCGAAAACCGTCGAGATCGCGCGGCTTGACGAAGGTCGTCGTGATGCCGAAGCGCGGCAAGGTGTGGGTGAGCAGATTGATGGTGCCGCCATAAAGCGAGGTCGATGCGACGATATGCCCGCCGGCGCTCACCAGCGTGGCGATGGCAAGATGCATCGCGGCCATGCCGCTTGCGGTACAGACGGCGCCGACGCCGCTCTCGAGCGCGGCGATGCGCTCTTCCAGAACGGCCGTCGTCGGATTCGAGATGCGTGTATAGATGTGCCCGGCGCGCTCGAGATTGAACAGCGCGGCCGCATGATCGGTGTCCGCAAAGACGTATGAGGTTGTCTGGTAGATCGGAACGGCGCGCGCGCCGGCAACGGGATCGGGATGTTGGCCGGCGTGCAGCCCGAGCGTTTCGAAGGCCGGGGGCTTCGGTCCCGTCATGTTTGCCTCATGCGGTGGT
>Ga0209526_10002610_pt1 | contig 12148 bp, 10 predicted proteins | sample JacPinW_OM2H0_M1_FD_188566 | JGI IMG/M metagenome (GOLD analysis project Ga0209526, IMG submission 188566) | Forest soil microbial communities from Algoma, Ontario, Canada - Jack Pine, Ontario site 1_JW_OM2H0_M1 (SPAdes) (version 2) | ecosystem: Environmental > Terrestrial > Soil > Boreal...
TCGATGCGGGCAAGAATCGGTTCAAACAGCGGGTCGTCGAGATCGCGATGGTTGATGTTGGTGCCCATGTAAACGCCTCGTATTCCCGGCAATTTGCTCGCGCGATTCAGTTCATCGATGGCGCGATCCGGGTAGAGCATTGGAAGCGTCAGCAGTCCGATCAGCCGTGTCGGATATTGTATGTGCGCGGCGCTGGCGGCATCGTTCCATGCGCGCGCCAGTTTGTGAGAGACTTCTTGGTCGCCCCAATGCGCCATGGGTCCGGTGAGCGACATCGCCTGTACCGCGGTGCCCTGCGCGTCCATATCCGCGATCCGTTTCTTCAAGTCGACGACCCGGTAGGGAAGCGGTCCCTGGAACCGCGCATCCGTCTTGATGTAAAAACCTTCCTCCGCCGCTCGATATTCCACATTGAAGCGCGGCCCTTCTTCGGCGAGCACGTCGAGATAGGCTTGGGGGAAAAAATGCGCGTGAATATCGACGGGGCGCACACCGGTCACATCATGGTTCAGCATGATCAGTGATCTCCTGAATTGTTGTGGTCAACGAATCGAACACGCCTGCGGAGCATACCTTGAATTCAGACCGTCTCCACCGTTCCAGTTCAAATAAAAATCGCGCGGATGATTTCGTGCGTCGCAGAGTGTTACTGTCGCTGGCCATCGATCCCCCCTAACTCTCCGAGTAGTTCTCATCCGCAGTTCCGTAGGAAGAATACCTTCAGTCGGGCAAAGAGGAGTAACGCCGCTCGAAGCAAGTCTATGACCTAGCGCGCCTCACCCAATCGCAGCGCCAACTCGTTAGCGTTTCCGTTAGGTGCACACCTCTTCTACTGCAATCGCTCAATGCCCAGGCGATCAGCGAGTTCATCGAGAAGCTTGCGCAGTTCGGCGCCCAGCGGAACGCCATGGTCCATCCGCTCGCGGTAAAGCTGCGCCGACCGCTCACCAGGCAGCCGGACTTCGTCGACGCCCGGTAACGTGGGGGACGACTTCATGACCTCCCACAGTTCATCGACATTCTGCTTAAAGGCCTGCACGTCCGCGAACTTCGCGATATCTACCGCCATAATGACCTGCCCCGTGTTGCTTGCGGTTTTCGAGTCCATGGTGTAGTCGACCACGTCCCGGCCGAACGCAGCTCCGTTCAAAGTTCCGGCCAGCAAACCGAACATCAGCGCCAGACCATACCCTTTCGGGCCGCCTATCGGCACAAGGAATCCTTCGTTCGCCCGCTTCGGATCGGTCAAGGGCTGACCTTGCCGGTCGATCATCCAGCCTTCCGGCATCGGCTCATTGCGTTGCGCCTTGAGCCTGATCTTGCCAAAAGCGGTGTTCGTCGTGGCCATATCCAGCACGATCGACGGGTGCTGCCAAGCGGGCACGGCGATGGCAATGGGATTGGTGCTGAGCAACTTCTCTGTGCCGCCCCATGGGGGCAGAAGATTGGCATTACCCACGCAGAAATACAATCCGATCATGTCCTGCGCCGCGGGCATCCGCGCGTAAAGCTGTGCCGGGCCCGCATGATTGCTGCGCCGCGTCCCTACCCAACCGATGCCGCTCTGGCGGGCCTTCTCGATAGCCAGTTCCGCGGCTCGTTTCATGACCAGATGCCCCAGGGCGTTGTCGCCGTCGACCAGTGCCGTACCAGCTCTGTCGCTCAATATCCGAATGTTGGGCCGCGCATTGATTCCCCCGCTTTGGATCTGCTTCACGTACTGCGGCAGCCGGAACACGCCGTGCGCGTCCCCGCCGCGCGCGTCGGCTTCGGCCATCAGAGCGGCTACCTGAGTGGCGTCCTCCGGGGGAATCCCCGCCGACGCCAGCGCTCGCGTGACGAACCCCTCCAGTTCAGTTATCCCCACGCGTGGGTGGCCCGGCATAGGCTTGGCGGTTTCACTCATGATCACACCCTCTTCTCTGCAATTATTCGGTAACGGCAATCTGGCTTCCCCAGACCTGCCTCATCGCTTGCAACAGCACCTGCACGCCGCGCGCTGAACCACACGCTGGACGAAACGATTTAGGATTCTCTAGGAAAGTCCTCGACCGGGGTTGGCACATGCCTCCTAAATCCCCTGCCTGCAATAAGCGTATCACCCATGTCACGCAAGGCCTCAGCAAACCCGCGTTTTCGGGCAAGTTCTGGAAAGATGTTTATGGCACGACTTACGGCAAGTAATCAAAGACCATAAGATGGGCTTCCTCGACCACTAGATCAGAAAGAATCGAGGTTTGCCAGCCGGCATTCTTTTCGCGCTCCGTCACAGCTTGCGCGATGTTCAATTCCTTAAGCAGGTCGGCCTGTAGGTCCTGTGTCCCATGACGGGCAGTGAGAACATAGTGCCGCGGGACAGCCGAGTAGAACCGCTTCAGTTCAGGCACCCAGAGCCCGGTCTTTGATATTGCGCCAGTCGGAACTTTTCCGAGGAGCTGGAAGTGGTCCGGGTCCATCTCCTTAAACACAGCAACCGTGCCAGTTGTCCCTACGAAGTAAATGCGCCCGGTGGCTGCGTCATATTGGAGGTCGTCCGCGCCGCCCACGCTGTCGAGCGCTTGAACCACTTTTCCCGTCTCTGTATCCATGACAACTAGCTTCCCCGGCTCATGCTGGTGCCCGCCTCCGATATTGCCAGTGTGGGCTATCGTCCGGCTACCGACAAACAGGCGATGATGATCCGGGTCGAGACCCGCAGTATGGGGTACCGGGCCTCCGGTGATTGGCCACTGGGCCACCACGGTGCGTTTTTCGAGATCAATGACCGCTACGTGGCTGTCACCTCCCACAATATCTCCCATAGTGACGTATAATCTTTTTCCCGATGGCTCGATGGTGATGCCCGCTGGATCACCGCCTGGGAGCTTAATGCTGCCCACCAATTCGGCCGTTTTTGTGTCAACTACGTCGATGGAAGCATCCGTAGCTCCGTGCTGGCCACTGCCGCCAAAGTCTTCAAAGACTTCGACGCCGGCATAAATCAGATGGGCGGCACGATCGTAAGCCGCGTTATCTGCTCCCCTGTTCGGATCACCATATCCAGACAATTTGACCGTCTTGGTTACCTCGTAGGTTGTCCCGCTAATGGCCACAACAGTGCTATCTGTCAGGGTCGCCCAGACTTCATTGGTCTCGGGGAGATAGAACGGCTTCTTGGGCATAGCGGAAAGTCCTTTGGTTTCGTGGATCACCTTGCCTGCGCGCAGGTCCACAGCTATAAGGCTCTTGGAGGCCTCCCCAGAAATAAATAGGCGCTGGCCCTTGACGTCTACCGTTAGATGGTCCATGTAGCCATCCCCTGGCAACGGGATCGTCTCAACCAGCCCCAGAATGCCTGACATGTGCATCATTGGCAGTTGCCGACTCGTCGACTGCTGACCCGGCGCTTTCGAAACGAAAACCGTCAACAAAGTCACGAGAATCGCGAGAAACCTTATCATTTCTTGTCTCCTCAATCGGGAATTTCGATTTTCCCCTACGCATCGACGACGTTTCTTGGGATCGAATGACGTGGTTTTTGTGAACGCATGCGCAGTGAGTTGATTTGACATGCCCCGCAACTCTTCTCTGCCAACCCGTAGCGCACGTCACTGGGAAACTGCCTCCCCAGCCCGTCTAGAACTAAACTCGTGCTCCAGCTTTGCAATCACAATCGTCGCGACTCCGTTCCCAATAACATTTGCGAGCGCCCGCGCCATCGACAGGAAATTATCGACAGCAAACAAGAGGGCAAGTCCTTCTACCGGAAGAATGCCCGATGCCCCGACAGTCGTTGCTAGGACAATAAAAGCAGCTCCAGTCACACCGGCTGCTCCCTTCGAAGTTACGAGCATGATGGCCACTAGAGCTAGGAGGCGGCTGAGGCTGAGCGGAACGTGATAGACCTGTGCAATAAAAACGGTGCTAATTGGCAACGATAAGGCTAAGCCGCCCAGATTGAATGCGTATCCTGTTGGCAAGACCAAATCGACTACAGAACGTGAGGCCCCGAATCGCTCAAGTTTTTGCATGAGCTGAGGCAGAACGCTCTCGGATGAAGACGTGCCGATAACTAGAAGAATCTCATCACGAATGTATTTAATGAAGCGAATCAAGTTAAAGCCAAAGAAATGAGCGATAATCCCCAAAACGACGAAGACATAAAACGCTTCTGTCAGATATGTGCACAACACAAGCTTGGACAAAGCGAACAGTGCGCTAGTGCCGAACTTCCCGACCGTGAACGCCATCGCCCCGAAGGCTCCTATGGGGGCGACTCGCATGATGATTCTAATGATTCCAAAAAATACCATCATCGCGCTGTCCAAGCCCCGAACAACTGACTGACCCCGGCTCCCCATCTGAATTAGAGCTATACCGACTAACAACGCAATCACCACGACCTGGAGCAAATCACCCCTTACGAAAGCCCCCAGTGCGTTATCAGGGACACTTCCCATTACAAACTCGAGAAATGAAAACTCCTTCCCCTTACTGGCATAGGCAGCGTAATCCCCCGAAGCAGAGGGCGATCGGAGAGCGTTGACGCCGGCTCCAGGTTTGAAGATTGTGACAGACGCCAGACCGATAACGAGAGCAAGTGTCGTCACCAGCTCAAAATATATTAAAGCCTTGAGACCGATTCGACCTACCTTGCGAAGGTCACCGATGTGCGCAACCCCCGTTGAAACACAGAGAAACACAATGGGAGCAATTGCCATGCGGATAAGCTTGATAAACAGATCGCCAAGCGGCTTCATCGCCAGGGCAAGCTTGGGATCGAGTTCGCCCAGCGCTACCGCAGCCACGATAGCCAACAGGACTTGAAGAGTAATGGTATTTCGTCGCTGGCGTTTGTTGGTATGGGGCGTCTCGTCCATTGCTGTTCCCAAGGTTTTCCTCTCGATGGTGCAGTCTCTAACTATCGGAAAGTGTCACTAGTAGACCGAACAGTTCTTTTTTTGATTCGAATCCAATTCCCGGAGTATCAGGCAACGCAACGTAGCTGTTTTCAACAGGACTGTCGTCTGCGAATCCACCGAAGGGTTCAAAGATACCGGGATAGGATTCGTTCCCCCCAAGTCCCAAGCCGGCGGCTATATTTAGCGACAACTGGTGGCCGCCGTGTGGGATGCAACGACTCGCAGACCATCCGTACTTTTTCAACATATCCAATATCCGCAGGTATTCGACCAGACCATAGCTGAGGGCACAATCGAACTGAAGGACGTCGCGATCCGACCGCATGCCTGCGTACCGGATCAGATTGCGTGCGTCCTGAACGGAAAAGAGGTTCTCTCCGGTCGCCATGGGACCCTGATAGTGGCCGGCCAGCTCTGCTTGCAATTCATAATCGAGCGGATCGCCGGGTTCCTCGTACCACCGCAGCTGGTAGGGTTCAAGAGCGCACGCGTAAGCAATCGCTGTCTCGAGGTCGAAACGTCCATTCGCGTCGACCGCCAACTGGTCCCCGCGCTTTAAGATTTTCAGGACAGCTTCGATGCGATGTAGATCTTCCGATAGCGAAGCTCCACCGATCTTGATCTTCACTACGGAATAACCCAGGTCGAGATAGCGTTGCATCTCCTGTTGTAAGGCTGACAGACCTTTCTCAGGGTAGTAGTAACCGCCGGCCGCATAGACGAAAACTCTTGTGTCAACGACGCCACCCCTAAAACGATCCGCAAGAAGACGATACAGTGGCACACCGGCGATCTTCGCTACGGCGTCCCATATCGCCATATCGAGGACACCGACTGCCACCGACCTTTCGCCGTGTCCCCCTGGTTTCTCATTCCGCAGGAGAACGTCCCAAATCTTAAACGGATCGAAATTACCGCCGGTGTGGTCGACCAGACTAGGGGGGTCTGCTGCCTTCAGTCGCGGGATAAAGCGGTCGCGTAAGAGGCCACTCGGTGCGTATCGACCGTTAGAATTGAAGCCGAAACCGACAACACGTTTGCCGTCGCGAACTACGTCGGTGATTACCGCCAGAACGCTCACCGTCATCTGACTGAAGTCGATGTAGGCGTTGCGAATATTTGATTTGATGGGGACAACGGTTTCGCGAATATCGATAATCTTCATTCGGCCACTTCGCTCTCGCGCAGCGCATCGCGGTTGAGAGTTAGCCCGAGACCAGGAGCGTCCGGGATCGTCAGTACTCCGTTTATCGGCTCTGGGGGATCTAGGAAAAGCATCTGACCAACCTGAACCATGCCCAAATGCCACTCCACTATCCAACCGTTCATCAGCCCGGCAAAAGTATGCATATTGAAAAGGGGCCAGCCGCCTCCGTTCGCGATCGGCAGGTTATAGATCTGGGCCAAATGACCGGCCTTGCGCGCTTCGGTGTAGCCACCGCAGAAGCAGCAGTTCGGCTGCAAAATGTCTACTGCCTGCCTTTCTACAAGTTCGCGAAGCCGCCAACGATGCCCCTCCATTTGCCCTGCGGCAATCGGTATTTTTGTATGCGCGCGCAGGTCTGCGAGCGCTCGGGCATCGTTTTGGTGCACGGGCTCCTCAAACCATGTAATGTTGCAGTCCTCGATCGCACGGCAGAGGAGTTTGGCCTCGACCGGGTTGAACAGATAGTTGGCGTCGATCATGAGGTCGACGTTGCAGCCCACGGCGTCGCGAACCGTGCGAACGCGCATGGCATCCTCGCGCCAGCCTTTGTTGTCCACCCCGACGACGAGTTTCATTGCAGAGAAGCCCCTGGAGACTTGCAGCTTCGCGGCTTCGGCCAACTGTTCGCGATCGTACTGAGGAAACCCGAAGGTCACATAGGCCGGTATCGTAGTTCTGGCATTCCCCAGCAGACCGGCAACTGATCTGCCCGTCGCCTTTCCTTGAATGTCCCAGAGAGCGATGTCGAGGCATGATATGGCGCTCGAAATAACTCCGGTCATTGCCCGCGGGTTTAGCTTGGACCAGATCCTCTGATGGATGGCCTCGATATCCCGCACATCCATATCGCGCACTACCGGCAATACATACAATTTTAGTGCGGCGACGACCGACCAAGCGAGGAAATGGCCAGTGATCCCCAGACCGGAGAGGCCGTCACCGGTTTCGACTTCACAAAAGACAAATTCCTTTTGCTCTTCACGGCCATAACCGTGGACCTTTCGCTCCAGCAGTGGGATTGTAATAGTCGAAGAATGTACGCTCGCGCGTATCTCTCTGATCTTCACTCGTTCTCCTTCGTGGTACGCAGGCCAGGTTCTGAAACTTCGGGATTTTGTTCTCTCACTCTTTCCAGCAATCTCGCTTTTCCAGCCAGAATGTGGTCGACCATTGTGCGTTCTGATAAATCACAGCTGTGGTCACGCAGTGCTTCGATAATTCGCGTATGTTCTCGGTTTGACAAAACCATTGCTTCACCCTGGACGAGGCCACGGCGGCGGAAAAGATGAAGCTCTTTGCTCAAAGCGTTGTAGAGCTCAGCGACACGCCTGTTGCCTGCCAACTCTACTAGGCGAGCATGAAAAGCTACGTTCAACGGGTAATACGCGTCTATATCCTTCGCTTCCTGCATTTCGGCCACCATGGCACGAAGTTCTGCAACGTCTCGGAAACTGATACGACTTGCAGCAAGCCGCCCTGCTAGGCCGAACAGATGAGCGCGCACGTCATAAATCTCTGCTGCTTGAGCCACGCTCATTTCCCGCACGAACACACCGCGATTGGTGACAACCCTGACCAAGTTGCTTTTTTCCAGACTCCGACACGCTTCCCGTATCGGTCCTCGGCTAATGCTGAACATCTGGGCCAGCGCGCTCTCGTTAATGCGATCGCCCGCCTGCAATTCTCCCCTGATGATCATCCGTTCTAGTTCTTCGGCGACCAGGGAAGAGAGGGATTCTGCGCGCCGACTTTTTAGCTGTACGAGCAAATCCTTGTTCGTCATCTCGCGATTCTCCGTAAGTCCAAAGAAGCACACATTACCATCAATAAGGTTTCGCACTTTGCGGCGCCGGCATTGCAGAGGTGGAAACTGGTGGCTTTCGAAGATGCGTTGCCTGCTCAAAACCGAAGGCGAGCTTAATCAATTCGGGCTCGGCCCACGCGCGGCCAAGTAGCTCCATCCCCACCGGCACTCCGATGGGAGCATTTGTCGTCGGCGTAGAAAAGCCGGCGGGCACTTCGATGGCCGGGAAGCCCGCTAGAGCAGCGAGAACGCCGTTGCGGTCTTTCTGAAACGTTGCTCCAATGGGAAGGACCAAACATTTTTGATGAGGATACACCAGCGCATCCAGTGTATTTTTCGCCATGAGGTTGGCCACTTCCATCCTGATTTCGTCCATTCTCACCCGGCGATCCTTATAGTCCGCGGAATTGGGCCCATCTGCATAACTCTGAGCCGTGGCGAAGAATTTTTCTAGTGTCGGCTTGTGGTACTGGCCGGAAGCAATGATTTCCGCGAGCGAATGCACGGGTACGCGCGAACCCTGCTGCTGTAAATAGCCGTTTAGTGCCGCCTTGAACTCCGGCTCGTTCAGACGAAATTTCGCGGTCAACGTGTCCGAGTCGAGGGCCGCGTCTTCGAGGCGGACAATCACGGCGCCTTGTTCCTTTAGCGCGTCAATAGCTTTGGCCATAACCTGGTTCACTTCTTCGTATTCCGGTCCGACACCAAATAAGTTCGTAAGCACGCCAAGGCGGGCTCCCTTCAATCCATTCTGGAGAAACACCGTGTAGGTTTTTGGAATATTGCCAACACTAAAAGCAGTCACTGGATCATTCGGATCGTATCCGACCATCACGTCCAACAATCTTGCGGTGTCGGCGACATTGCGGGTCATGGGGCCGATGGTGTCCTGGGTGAAAGACACCGGCACAATACCGTCCCGGCTGATTAAACCGCGGGTTGGCCGGAGTCCTACCAAGCTGTTTGCGGAAGCAGGGGAACGGATGGAGCCGCCGGTATCCGAGCCGGTGCCTGCAGCTACGAAGTTCGCCGCGACAGCTGCGCCCGTTCCGCCGGAAGAGCCGCCTGGTGTTCTGGTGAGGTCATAGGGATTTTTCACCTGTCCCCCCAGCGAACTTACGGAGATGCCGCCGCTGGCAAACTCCTGCAAGTTGGCCTTGCCAACAATGAGCGCACCGGCTTCGCGAAGCCGTTTGACGGCGAAAGCGTCCTTATCGGGCTGCGCACCTTTAAGTGTGAGGGAGCCGGCGGTTGTAGGCATGTCCACAGTGTCAAAATTATCTTTTAGAACGATGGGGATGCATCCGAGCGGCTTTAGTTTGTGGGTGCGCCGAAAGTCCTGGTCGAAAGCATCGGCCTGCTTGAGGCTTGCCGGGTTGATGTACAGCATGGAATTGATCGCGGGGCCTTGCTGGTCGTAAGCGTGGATGCGATCTAGATATTGCTGGACCAGATTGTGGCAGGTCAGGGTACCCGCTTGCATCGCTTTGTGAATGTCAGCGATGGAGGTTTCCATCAAATCGAAGGAGCGATCAGGCGCGCCATTAGCGATCGGCACAAGCAAAAGAGCAAGCACGAGTGCATTTTTTTTTGCACGCATGAATTTTATTCCGCTTCGAAAGACCGGATCAGACCCCGCCGCAACACGGGTTAAATCGGCTTTTGATTGAAGTTCGAGTGGCGCGCCGGACCAAGCGCTCAGCAGGTTACGAAAGAAACGGAGGTTGATGAGAATTTTTCTCACAAAATTCAGGAGACCGCAGAGGCGGCATAAGACCGCCCCGTGCGTCAGGATGATTTTTCTAGGGCCCATAGTATGGTCCTTCCAACCCGGCATGGAAATGGACCGTGAGCACCGGCGGCAGCAAGTTCGGCGCGCTGTAAAAGCCGGCCGAGTCCGCGGGTCGGTTTCGCGTGGGACCCATTCCGCGATGACAAGACGGCCGTAGGAACCGCCGCGCCGGATGCGTCGGTCACCGTGCCGCAAGGGAGGCTCCGGCCGCTTGTGCGTAGACTCGAGTGGAAGCGGGCACAGTAAGCTCCAGCATCACGTATACCAGGAGACCGCGACCCATTTGTTTTGAATCCTCGATGATCATCGACCTACCTCTGAGGAAATTGTGAACCATGCCCAGGTCCTCAGCGCGGATGGTAAATTGCCATCAGTTAACAGTCAACAGAGAATATGTGTGGTAATGCATGTAAGCCTCCTATTTTGAAAAATTCTGCAGAATAGATAACAACGTGTGGACTGTTAACTGTCATCGGTAAATAGCCTTGAAGACTCTCCAAGCAGGCTGTCGTGTGCTCGCTTCGGGTTCCTGCCGCGGGCTGCTCAACATCGATATTCGTGGGGTAAGCCACGCGATCCCGCTTCGAGAACAACTCATCGCAGCGCAGCGAAGGCCACGATGTAGTGCTCTTCGCTCGGGAAGATAGAGGGCGTGGCCCAACGAAGGTGCGCGATGATTGCGCGCAGCGTCTTATGGGCGCGATGGAAAAGGGGGAGGTACGCCGTCTGTTGGTCATCCCGACGGCCTTCCTGTATTCAGGCGCGTGGCTCCCCTCCATTGTTGGACAGCTATTCTTTCGTCCCGGAATGAAAGACGCGGTCGGGAGCGAACGCCTCGTCGGTCAAAGCACTCTCGATTGGACCATTGTGCGGCCGCCGCGGCTGACCGACGATCGGCGTGTGGAGCGCTGCCGAGTGAGCGATGCCACCTGCCCACACTGGGGACTCCAGATATCTGGCGCCGATCTGGCCCAGTTCACGCTCGAACAGGTTGAGAAACATGAGCACGTTCGCGCGGTAGTTTCGTAGGCGCGAGTGTCTACGTGATCTCCCATAACGAAAGGATTCTTGATTCTTTCTTAAAATATCTCGGTCGTTCATTCGTCTACAAGAGTTGATGACTAAGGCGCTGAGCACAAACTGGATGATCGGCGGGCAAGACCAACCGATCTGTGAAGCATTGGGCTTGAACGGGCTCGGCTTCGGGCCTTCATCCGCAAGCGCGTGGCCGACCAGGACGACGCTGTGGAGCTGACTGAGGCCCGCACTCTTCAGGTGGCACTTATCAGCTTCTGGCAAGCTCTCGGCCTATTGGTTCCAAGCAAGATCCTCTTCGGAGGGTTTCGCGGCCGGCCGGGTCCGCACATGCGCCGGCTGGTCGCATGATCAGCGCTGGGCACAAATGAGCCCCGCGGAGCGGGAAAAGCCACCCGCGAAGGCAGGAGAGGCCGCTGCGGCCCGTTTGGGTCGCCGAGAACGAGTCGAAGACCTGAGCCTGTGCTGATCAACTTCCAACGCGAACTGCAGATCGAGGACCTCCGAGATCATCCGGCGGAGATGGTCAGAAGACCGCAGAATCTGCCGGCCCCCCCACGCCTGAGTGGACAGGTTTCTACGACCTTAAAACGGCTCGATTTCTCTACTACATACAGCTGCCGCCGATCGTGCAGGAATTGCCGGTCCAAGAGTCGGGCACCCGGCCCGCTCGGGCAGTCCCATACGTTCTGAATGTGAATGCCGCGGTCAGTCTCGCGGCCGCCGAAGTCACCTTGGAATTCATCAACACGGGCAAGAAGACTGCGGTCTTCCAGGTCCGTTCCGGCAGCCCTCTGCAGTCGCCGCGGAGCTATACGGTCAGCCCCAACTCGCAACTCAGCGATGTCTGGGTATATGCAGGACTCGGCTTGGGGGCGTATGACCTGTCGGCCTATGGACCGAATGGCTTTTTTCGTGCCTACAAGGGCACCGTTATCGAAGCCGCTTCCGTCAACATTCAGAGTGCGATCGCCTACGACGTTGCTGACGTCGGCGTTACGCTGACCGTGGTCAACAGCGGAGCGGCAGCCTGCCAGCTGCAGGTATTGAACTTCTACACGTCCGAAACCGTGGTCAAAGAATTGAATGCGGGGGCCAGGTTCCAGCAGTTCTTCTCACTCAAGAAGTACTACGGTTGGTACGACTTGGTACTCACGGTTGAGGAAGATGCCGTCTTCCGGCAGCAGCTCGCCGGTCATCTTGAAACCGGAACGGACAGCACCACCGATCCGGCCATTCCGGCGAAATGACGGAGCGAGTGCGCACGGCAATCAATCAATGGTGGGACTTAGTCAACCGCTAATAGGATAATAATGTAGGGCAACACCAGACAACCAAAAAAATGGAGCTGGCGATGGGAATCGAACCCAAACGGACGGCTCTTCAAAGCCACGGACCTCAAGTAGCCT
>Ga0209526_10002611_pt1 | contig 12147 bp, 11 predicted proteins | sample JacPinW_OM2H0_M1_FD_188566 | JGI IMG/M metagenome (GOLD analysis project Ga0209526, IMG submission 188566) | Forest soil microbial communities from Algoma, Ontario, Canada - Jack Pine, Ontario site 1_JW_OM2H0_M1 (SPAdes) (version 2) | ecosystem: Environmental > Terrestrial > Soil > Boreal...
CCATGCCCTACTTCTCCGACCCGAAGGTCGGCATTGTCCAGACAGCCCAGTATTTCGATGTCACCAATCGGTCCTTCTCGTACATCCAGCGCTACGCAGGAACCCTGCAGGAGATCTTCTTCAGGTTCATCCAGCCAGCCCGGGACCGTCACAAGGCGGCGATCTGCGCGGGCACGAATCTGGTCTACCGGCGCGCCGCCATCGTGGCCGCAGGCGGATTCGCGCAGGTCCCGATCGGCGAGGACGTACACTCCGGGGTGAAACTGTGGTGGGCTGGATACGAGACCCGCTACCTGCCCCTGTGCCTGGCCAAGGGCGTGGCGCCTACCGATTTCGCATCCCTGGCCAACCAGCAAGCGCGCTGGTGCCGTTCTTCGATGATGCTGATGATCGACAAGCACTTCCAGGACGCACCGTTCACCTGGAAGCAACGGGCTGCCTTCTGGGCAGCATTCCTCTACTACATGTCATCGGCCGCGCTCCTGCTCACCGGCCCGTTCCCGACGCTGACGATGATCTGGTTCTATCCTCAGCGCATCTACCCGCACAACTACCTGCCGATTCTGCCGGCGCTCGCGGCGACCTTCTTCGTTTTCCCGCTGATGAGCCGCGGCTGGCGGCCTACGATCTGGCGGGTATGCATGATCAACTCGTGCTGTCACATTTATGCGGTCTGGTACGCGATCCGGGATCGTGTCGCCGAGTGGGTCCCGACCGGGGCCTCGCCCGACGGGGGACAAGTGCCCGTGATGGTGAACCGGATCCTCTGCACGTGGATCGCGGTAGTTCAGGTCCTGCTCTGGTCGGGCTTGGCGCTACAGGTGCATGAGTTCGGCTGGCGTCCGTACTGGGCGACCGAGGTCCTAGCCGGCGTGCAGCTCTACATGATGGCGCCCTTGCTGACTCCCAGCAAGGGCATCTGGAGGCTCGCCCAACCGAAGGAGGTCGAAGCATGAGACCCGCCGGGATGGTGCTCGGCTCGCGCCGCAACCGCGCCCGGACCGCAGAGGGAGCCACACGATGAGGCATCAGAGCAGGCGAAGGCGAGCGAGGCCCAAGCGACTCGGCACAACCGCCGCGGCGATCATCGCGGCGGCTGCCATCGCGGCCGGCGTCGTCCTCTACAACAGGTCCTCCGACCCCAGCGGGCCACTTCCGGTAAATCTCCCGACGTCAACCGGTTCCTATCTCGGGGTGTATACGAAAGGTGTCCCTCACTCCTACGCGGGGGTGACAGCGTTCGCGAACGCCACGGGGGCCAGGCCAGATGTAGTTATGTACTATAATGGCTGGTTTGTGCCATTCCCCGAGAGATTCGCCAGCACCACAGCAAAGGCCGGTGCCGTGCCGCTCGTTCAGCTGGATCCGACGGTCGTCAGCGTCGCCGGTATTGCCTCCGGGCGCTACGACGGCTACCTGAGCGCCTACGCCGAGTCCGTACGCGCTTACGGCCACCCGGTCATCTTGAGTTTTGCTCATGAGATGAACGGCAACTGGTACCCCTGGGGCTACCGGCACGCCTCGCCCGCGGCGTTCGTAGCCGCATGGCGGCACATCGTCAAGCTCTTCCGGGTGCTCGGAGCCCAAAACGTGACGTGGATGTGGACGGTCAACATCATCAACGACGCGCACGGCGGCAACGTCCCGCGACCGGATCTATGGTGGCCCGGGAGTTCCTACGTGAACTGGGTCGGAATCGATGGCTACTACCTCAAGCCGTCCTGGAAGTTCGCTCCGTTGTTCGGCCCCACCATCACCGCCGTGCGCGCCCTGACCGGTGACCCGATACTCATCGCCGAGACGGGTGCGGTGCCCGCCGCAGGCCAGCCAGAGAAGATCGCTGACCTGTTCGCTGGCATTCACAACTACGGTCTGCTCGGGTTCGTATGGTTCGACACCGCAAACTCGATCGGCCAGGACTTCGGCATCAGCACCCCTGCCGCCATCGCAGCGTTCCGTACGGGCGCCAGCACGTACCACCGACCTTAGGCATGAGCGTGTGCCGCGCCGGGTCGTCATGTCTGGCCGTTGCTCTTCGCTGAATGATGCGAATTAGGGGACATTGGGCACGACACAGTGGATACCGTGGTAGCGCGGCAGAAAACCGTGGAGGGGCGAAGCGCCCTAGGGCTGGCGTTGTAGCTAGCTGTTCACTGGAGCTGTCGGGGCCTTGGGGTGCTCCGGAGCCCAGGCGCCGTCGAGTCGTTCTGTCGTCAGCCGAGGCACATCGGGTGGGGGGTACTGCGGTGTTCGCTGGTAATGCGCGCTCGAGTCGGCACCGGCAGGCGCCGGTGCGCGCCCGACGCCGCCGGACAAAGCTCGCCGTGGCAATTGGAGTCGTGGTCGTGGTAGTCATGGTCGCCAGCGCCTTCGCCGTATATGGCCAGTGGCGTCGGGCTGACCCTCCTGCCGCGTCGCTAACGCGTGGCCCTCTGCCCACTTCTCCCGCCTCCTACATCGGGATATACCGGCGAGGAGTTCCGTTGTCCTATGACGCGGTGACCAAGTTCACGGCGGCCACCGGAGTGACGCCGGAAGTGGTCACCTACTACAGCGGGTGGCTGGAACCGTTCCAAGCGGGCTTCGCCGCCTCAGTGGCAAAGCACGGTGCGGTTCCACTCGTCCAGATCAACCCGTCCAACGTCCGTCTGGCCGCGATCGCCTCCGGGCAGTACGACGGCTACCTGACCACCTTCGCCGAGGCCGTCCGCTCCTACGGCCACCCGGTTATCTTGAGCTTCGGCCATGAGATGAACGGCAATTGGTACTCGTGGGGTTACAAGCACACCTCTCCAGCGGTGTTCGTCGCCACCTGGCGACACGTTGTGACCCTGTTCCGCGGGCTCGGAGTGCGGAAGGTCACCTGGATGTGGACCGTCAACGTCATCCATACGAACCGCGGCATCCCGCCCCCGGCCTCGTGGTGGCCCGGCAGCTCGTACGTGAACTGGGTGGGGATGGATGGCTACTACTACGACCCGTCCTGGACGTTCGCTTCCCTGTTCGGGCCGACCATCGCGGCGGTCCGCGAGCTCTCCCGCGCCCCGATACTTATCGCCGAGACGGCCGCGGCGCCCGCCGCGGTTCAGCCGGCAAAAATCGCCGACCTGTTCAGGGGCGTTCGTCTCTACGGCCTGCTCGGGTTCGTGTGGTTCGACGTTAGCAACCCCGAGCATTGGGGCCTGAGTAGCCCCGCGGCTATTGCCGCGCTCCGCGCGGGTGCGCAGACGTACCAGAAGCCCGCGTCGTGAACGGTGGGCCCCGGCTGACGCTAGTTGACGAAGAAGAGTTTCACATCTGGGAAAATCAGCAAACTCCCTCCCGCCAGCTTTGTTGCACGGTACCTTTTATATGTGGTGGCGATAGGGCTTTACTACGGGTCGGTTACGTAGCAAGTACATAAGTGGGACGCGGGGGGTAGCCGAGCCTCTCTAGCACGCCCCTGATTCAGGCAGGTGCGACCTATGGACCATGGCATAGCGACCTGCTGGGGGGCAGATCTCCCCCAACGTCGCGGCCGACGGAGGCTGGGGAGTTCGGCGTGAGCCAAACGCAAACCAAGGCTTCCATCCGGTGGGGCAGCCGTCAGACACTGGCACGGGTCGGTGCCGTGACCTGCGCCGCTCTCATCATCGGCGCTGCCGTCTTTGTCGCTGCCAAGAGGCCATCTGACTCTGTGCACTCGGCTATTCCTACGCAGCCTGTACGTTATCTGGGCGTGTACGAGCCTGGCGCGCCCCGTTCGTACGCCGGAGTGACAACATTCACAACGGCTACCGGGGTCAGGACGGACGTGGTTTTGTACTTCAGCCAGTGGTTGGAGTCGTTCCAGGTCCGCTTCGCCACCTCGGCGGCGGAGAATGGCGCAACGCCGGTCGTGCAGATCGATCCTACCGATGTCGACCTTGGCGCGATCGCGGCCGGACAGTACGACGGCTACCTGAGTACGTACGCTGAGTCAGTTCGCTCCTACCGCCATCCGGTCATCCTGAGCTTCGGTCATGAAATGAACGGGAACTGGTACTCGTGGGGCTACCAACACACATCCCCCGGAACGTTCGTCGCCGCGTGGCGGCACATTGTCACACTGTTCCGCACGCTGGGAGTTCGGAACGTGACCTGGATGTGGACGGTCAATATCATGGCGCTCGGCGGCATTCCCTCTCCGGCGCCCTGGTGGCCCGGCAGTGCGTACGTGAACTGGATTGGGATTGACGGCTACTACTACAAGCCATCATGGACGTTCACTTCCTTGTTCGGGCCGACTATCGCCGCCGTGCGCGGGCTGACCAGCGACCCGATACTGATCGCCGAGACAGGCGCCGCGCCCGCCGAAGGCCAGCCGGCGAAGATCGCAAACCTGTTCGCTGGCGTTCGCCTTTATGGCCTGCTGGGGTTCGTGTGGTTTGACGTCCGTGACTGGCGCATCAGAAGCCCCTCGGCGGTAGCCGCGTTCCGCCGGGGAGCCAAGGCCTACCACATGCCTGCTCCATGAACATGCAGGGAGACTTTCTGCCGGAGTCGAGGTACAGTCGAATCCCTGAAGACTGGGCCACAAAGACAAGCAACCGTAGAGCCATTGTAGTCATTCCCATAGAACCAGACCGTAATGGGCTGACTTCGTGTACCACGAAATACGGACGTGCGCCCATGCCATCGTGCGTGGGGCTTGCAAAGCGGCGTGAACGCCGGTCAGCGTGGCCGCGCCAAGTATGTCGATCCGGCGATCAGTGCTTACTATGTGCTGCTTCACGATGATCACGTCCACGCAGCGTCCTGTAGACGCGACATCACTGATCGTTGCTGAGCAACTACATTATGTAAGTGGATCTCATATCTGGGGGAATTTAGCAAACTCCCTGCCGCTCGGGCCGCTGAACTGTAGCTTTTCATATGTGTGTACTAGGCCCGTGGGGTTATGGCCACGGTCTGTCACATAGCGAGTGCAGTACGTGGGGCTGCAGGGGGGTGTAGCCGAGGCGCCTCTGGTACGCCCCTGAGCGCAGGTGCAGGAGCGACTATGGACCACGGCACGGCGACATGCTGGTTGGTAACTTTCCTCCAAGATCGCAGCCGGGGGAGGCATGCCGCTCAGAAGGACGCGTCAGAGACCTTGCGAGTTGGCCCCCGGCTTCCGCTTCCGTTCCAGATGGTGCAATCGGACTGCGGGCCGCATCTGTGATCTCCGCTGGATTTGCCTATGAGAGGGAATCGGCATTGTACGGACTCCTGCATCGCATGGCGATATGGTGGAGGGCGGTCATCCTAGTCGCCCTAGTTGCTCTGGCCGCGGGCTTGGGGCAGACGGCTATTGGCCATGAGGTGCTCCGAAAGACAGGCCTGTTCGAGCAGCCGACGAGCTACACATCCCTGGCGTTCCGGGCCCCGGGGTTTCTCGTCGAGCAGCTCTCGCCGAAACCACAGACTGTCGACGTCTCGTTCGTGATCCGCAACGCTGCCAGTATTCCTCGCGACTACCAGTGGTCGGAACTCGTGGTACAGGGCGGGCGCTCCCGGCGTGTGGCCGCAGGGGGCGTTCGTGTCGCGGCAGGACGCGAGGCCGCAATTACTCGATTGCAGGAACTTTCATGTACGGGGGGGCGGGTGCAAGTCATTGTGAAACTGGCAAGTCCGGCTGAGTCTATCGACGCCTGGATGGCATGCCGGTCGCCTCGGAGGTCGACTCTACGGCACAGACACACTACAAGGATCCGTCGTGTCCCCTAAATTGAGCGTCGTCATCTGCTCGCTCAACGGCGCGGCTGGTGTCGATCGCTGCCTTCGCGCGCTTACGGCGCAGACGATCCGCTCCTCCCTAGAGCTGGTTGTCGTCGACGACGGTTCGACCGACGCGACGAGCGACGTTGGCCGAGCGCACAGCACCATCGTAGTCCGTCATGCTACGAACCTCGGCTTGGCAGAGGCCCGCAACTCGGGCCTAGACGCCGCCACGGCTCCTGTTGTCGCGTTCCTTGACGATGATTGTGAGCCTGAGCCACAGTGGGCAGAGGAACTACTGGCTGGCTATGAAGAAGGGGTCACTGGCGTCGGTGGCCCAATCCTGTCTGGCGCGCGCGATGGCTTCATGCTCGGTTATCTTGAGCGAAATAGTCCGCTCAAGCCGGTGGAGTCAAATATCGCAAAGAGCGACAGTCTTCCCTACAGACTTTACCTTTACATCGGTCGGCAATGGACGCGCCGAGAGGAATCCGCCCGCCGAAATGTCTACTCTCTGGTTGGCGCAAATATGTCGTTTCTGCGTCAGGCACTGATCGATGCTGGCCGATTTGACAATAGGTTTGGCTTCGGCGGGGAGGACCTAGATCTCTGCATGCGCATGAGACGGGCTTTCCCGTCCGGTCGGCTCGTGTTCGTTCCAGAAGCCCGGGTGGCGCATCACTTCAAGGCTTCAATGAGGGACACGCTGCGCCGGAGCCGCTCATACGGCCGTGGGTCGGCACGGTTGTATCGGAAGTGGCCGTCGATGCCGCCCACGTTCTTCCCCGGGCCACTCGTCACCCTAGCGATGCTGCTGCTATCCGGGCGTCGTGCCTTGTTCGGCGTAGCGGCGGTCACGACGCCCCAGTTGCTCTACCCGCGGGGACTGCGTCACGCGATGGCAACCGGCTCCGGCGAGAGCCTGCTCGACCCTTACGTACAACTCGCGCAGGAGACGTGCGAGAACATCGGTTTCCTTGAGGGCCTGTGGCGCTTCCGCCGCCTTGTTCCCGAATCAGGCATCGAGGCCCTCCGCGCACCCGAACCGCGGGAAGGGACGGGGCCGGTGCCGTGACCGTGAAGCCGCTCGAGAGGTCGCCGAGAAGCGCTGAAAGGGCTGCGCGCCATGCTGCTGCGCCCGTGCGAAGGCCGCTCGGAGGTTATGCAGCCGCGGTCGCGCTGATTGCCCTCCTCGCGCCCCTGAACAGGTTCTGGGCGGCGCAGGTGCTCCTGGTGCCATTGCTGCTCATCGTTCCGGGCGTGATCCTTCTGCGAGCGTTGCGGATTCCCGGCCAGGTCGTGTCCTCGTTCCCGGTGTACATACCGTGCGCATCGATCGCGGTGCTGTTTGGTTCTGGCCTTGCGGTAGACCTCTTGGGACCACTGGTGGGCGTAGTAGCCCCTCTTCGCGCTGGACCACTGCTCGTGGGTCTTGCCATCACTTCCCTTGCGTTGCTGGCCACGTCCGTTAATGCGCCGCCCACTGTGGCGATACCGTGTTGCGGGCTCTCGCGACCGGCTCGGCTCGCATGGCCTCTCGTCCTCCCGCTCGTTTCCGCGGCCGGGGCTCTTCGGCTCAATAGCGGGCATGGTGATGTGGTTGCAGTCGTCGCACTCGCCGCCTGCATTGCCTTGCTCAGCACGACCGTGCTGTTTTCGCGGCGACTCGACAAGACGCTGCTGGCAGTCGTCCTCTACGCTTCGGGCCTCGCGATTCTCTGGTCGTATTCCTTGCGTAGCGATCTTGTCAATGGCTTCGACATAGCCACCGAGTATTACGATCTGCACCAGACGGTGCTCAGCGGCATCTGGCACCTCGCGCACCCAGGGGACGCCTACGGAGCGATGCTGAGCGTGACCGTCATGCCCGCCGAACTGCACGCTTTGTCGGGTATCCCCGACCTGCTAGTGCTGAAAGTTGTTTACCCGGCGATCTTCGCGCTCTTCCCGGTAGCGATCTTTGGCCTGGCGAGTACAGTCCTTTCCCGCCCATGGGCCTTTGCGACAGCGGCGTTCATCATGGGGCAGTCGGCGTATATCGAGATTGCAGGCGTTGCGCGACAAGAGATCGCTCTGGTGCTCTTTGTCTCACTGATCGCAGCGTTGCTAGACACTCGTATACGTCGGCGCTCGCTGTGGGCTCTGGCCGCCTTGCTCGGCTTGGTAACGGCTTTGTCGCACTATTCGACAGCCTATGTCGCCATCACAATCATCGGCTTGGCGCTCCTGCTGCAGTGGGTGGCGTCCTGGTTCCGCGAGATCCCTCGTGTAACGGGTGCCATCGCCCTCGCGTTTCTCACGATCCTCGGGGGCGCGATTATCTGGTACGGCCCCGTGACTCACTCTGCCGCCTCTCATCTGGGGCAGCTTGTCCGCACAGTGGAAGCGCAGGGACCTGACCTACTTCCCAACCGCGTGGCCGGAGAGAGCTGGCTCTCTGTTTTCTTGAACGGGAATACTGAAACGTCGATCCCGGCCGCGCGATATGCGCAGCTCATCCACAGTTATGACTTGGTCAATAAGCCCTACATCACGCCGCTGTCTGATGCACGCCTTGATCAGTATGCGCTTCGTAACGCGCCCCCTGTCCCGGTATACGGCGGGCCGAGCGCAGTTTTGGTGCTTGTCACCGAGCTTGTGAACGTGGTTTGCGCCATCGGGGCGCTGCTGATGATGCTGCAACGCAGGGCCTCGGTCACCGCCCGGAGGGTAGGGGTGATCGCGCTCGGGGCAGTGTTCTTGCTCTTGGTGCTCCGGTTTAGCGGCACGCTGGCCATTGAGTACGGTCAGGAGAGAGCCCAACTGCAGGCGCTCGTGTTGCTCTCTATCTCGCTGTGCTGGCCGCTCCAGGCCTTGGCTGGCCGACTCAACCGATGGTGGCGTCATGCGCTGTTCGTGATGGCTGCCGCTTGCGTGGCAGTGGTGTCGGTTAACACGACCTATCTGGTGGGCGCGGTAGTAGGCCGTGGCACATCAGACAGTCTGGCCAACAGGGGCGAGGGCTTCCAGCGCTTCTACATGACGGCATCCGAGCTAGCATCTGCCCAGTGGCTTGGTAACGCCGTGGCCCCAGGACAACTCGTCTACGCCGATCGCTACGCGCAGCTTCCTGTGGTCGCGATGACGGGGATCACTCCGCTTGTCGATGTGACTCCGCTGACGCTTAATCAGCAAGCATGGGTGTACGCCAGCGTGTCCAACGTCATCGACGGACGGGCCCGTGCCCTCTTCAATGAAAATTCGGTTACTTATGTCTTCCCTGCCGACTTCCTCGACGCCAACTACGACATTGTATACACGGATGGCTCCTCGGAGGTGTTTCATCGGTGATCTCCATCGTCATCATCAGCAAGGATGAGGCAAGCCTCGATGGCACCTTGAGCGACGCTGCCTCCCAGGCTCGAGAGTTTGATGAATCAGCCGAGATCGTCGTTGTCGACGCATCCGAGGGGCGACTCGATCATATCCGGCTGCGTCACGAAACTGAGGTGCGGTGGGTGCAATTCCAGCAGCCGCCGGGAGTAACCACCTCCATTCCGCACCAGCGTAACGCCGGTGTGCGTGCCGCGCGCGGCGAGATCATCGTGTTCATCGACGCAGGTTGTCGCCCAGAGCCCGGATGGCTGGGACGCCTGATTGCCCCCCTGCTAGAAGACGAGCACGCTAGCGTCGGCCTGGCCCTTGCTCCGTCCGGGAAAACTGGACTGTACGACCGCCTGGCCAGGCAAGCCCAGGAGTCCTATTACGTAACGGAGTGCTCCACCATCAACTTCGCCTTCCGCCGCGGAGCGTTCGACGCGATCGGAGGGTTTGACGAGGGGTTCGCCTACGGCTCTGATGCCGACTTCAGCTGGCGTCTCACCGACGTCGGTTACCGGATCCGTAGCGTGCCTGACGCTGTCATCCGGCATGACTGGGGCACGCGACGACGCCAACTGCGTCGTTCCTACGTCTATGGCAAGGCACGCGCGAGGCTTTATCGAAAGCACCGCGCGAGGCTGAAGCATGTGCTTCGCAATGACCCTACTGTGGTCGTCTACCCGGTGTTCTTGCTGGCATTGCCGCTCACGCTAATTTTCCCTTTCTACCCGGCCCTTCTGGTCATCCCTGCCTGGCGTAATCGTTCCGATGGGGCTGTCAGGGTTCTAGTGGACCACCTCGCCTACGGGGCCGGTATCCTCGCGGAACTGGTCGTCCGGTGAGGGTCTTGGCTCTTCCCCGCGACTCGAACCCCTATCAGAGCCTGCTCTACAGCGAGATGCAGCGTCTCGGCGTTCAGGTCAGCTACATAGGCGAGTTGACGGCGTCACAGACGCTCAACCTCTTGCTCCTCCCGCTGGAGGTCGGGGCCCGGCGTATCGCCGGGGCACGCCTGATCCATCTTCACTGGGTGTTCGCCTTCACCCTCCCCGGCGCGCGACGTTTCGCGGTCATGCGACGGGTGTCACAAGTCTGGTTCCTAGTCTGGTTGCGGATCTGCCGGCTACTGGGCATGCATCTGGTATGGACGGCGCACAACGTCCTTCCGCACGAGCCGGTCTTCGCGGACGACGTGTCCGCACGACGGGCTCTGGTCAAGGCCAGTGATCTCGTGCTCGCTCACTCGCAGTCGGCGCTGGCCGAACTCGCCGCGCTCGGTGCTCTAGCGCACAAGACCGCTGTCATCCAGATTGGTCCGTATGCTCCGATCCTGTCCGCCGCGTCGCTCGGTGTCCCCGGCGCTGGCAGCGAGCTTCGTCGATTCCTTTTCTTCGGCCGCGTGCAGGAGTACAAGGGAGTAGATGACCTGCTGGCCGCCTTCGCGTCCATGCCCGAGAGCGTTGCCGCGCATCTCACGGTAACTGGCCAATGCAATGATCCGAGGCTGCGGTCGAGCCTGTACGCACTCGCTCGAAGAGCCGGCGCGCGCGTCGTGCTGCGCCTTGAGCATGTACCTGAGGAGGAAATGGCCAAGCTGCTCGCTGCCGCTGATGTGGTCGTTCTGCCCTTCCGCCGAGTCACCACCAGCGCAAGCGCGATTCATGCGCTGTCCTATGGAAGACCGCTCATCGTGCCGGACCTGCCCGGGCTAGCCGACCTTCCGGATCAGGCCGTCTTTCGTTACGGCGGGGAAGTCCCGCAGCTTATCGCCGTCTTGATACGAGCGGCTCGTGCTGATAGCGAGACCTTGGCCGCGATGTCGGCTGCCGCTCGCGACTACGCTTCAAGGACAACGTGGCGAGAGATTGCAGAAAGAACGATGTCTGAAATGTTCTCGTTGCTCGGTGACGTACCACAGGGTAATGTCCGCGGCCGACCTCGCCGACCGCGTGACCATAATTCTCAGCCTCTACAATAGGGAATGCGGCATGCTTGCCAGACGGGAATTGCTTCATGAGTACGCCCTCTGGAACCGAGCCTGGGCGGCGCCGCACGGTCGATACGGTGCGGCGGTCGCGCTGCTTAGACTGCTCGGCTCCGGCCGGGTCCGACAGGCGCGAGGGCCATTCGCATTCCAACGAAATTCGACTACCCGCATCTACGAGTACCCGTGGGCCTACCATCAGCTGGCCGACCTAGGTCCCTCCCGCATTCTTGAAATCGGTGGTGCCCTGTCCGGGCTGCAGTTCGTGCTGGCCAAGGCCGGTCATGAGGTCCATAATGTCGACCCGTTCGTAGACTACGGAAGAGGCAGCTATGACGTCGACCCGGTCGCGGAGCACGCTTCACTCAACAGGGCGTTCGGGACAAACGTCGTGCTCCATCGCTCCACCCTGCCGAAGGCGGAACTTGATTGCAGTTTCTCGGCAGTAGTCTGCATTTCGACCCTGGAACACCTCCCGCCTGACAGCATCGATGCGACCCTGACGACAGTGAAGCGACTCCTCACTCCCGGGGGTCTAGTGGTGTTGACCATCGACCTCTTCTTGAACCTGCAGCCGTTCTGTAGTCGCACGACCAACGTATGGGGCACTAACGCCTCCGTGGCGTGGATAGATAAGCTTCTGGGCTACCCGATGGTGAGCGGAGACCGTGCGGAACTCTACGGGTACCCAGAGTTCTCGACCGACCGAATCCTTAGCCGGCTGGAGGAGTTCGCCATCGGCACAGGCTATCCACAGATGGCTCAGCTGGTCACCTTCCGACGGCCAGTTATCAACCATCCGGATCCTAGGTGAAGCCCAGCGTCACGACGGCAGGTCCGGAGGTGGCAGCATCGTTATCGCAGCCGGCCGGTCGGAGTCACGTGAAGCAGGCCGATGTGGCTAGCGGCTTCCGATCACAGACTCTCACGGCCTTGAAGAGCGTCTTCAACGATGCCCTGTACCGCGGTTCATTGACGTTGCTCGCGAACACTGCCGCCATGTCGGCCATCGGCTTTGTCTTCTGGACGCTGGCCGCGCACAGATACCCTGCTTCCACACTCGGTGTGTTCTCCAGCGTAACCTC
>Ga0209526_10002612_pt1 | contig 12147 bp, 8 predicted proteins | sample JacPinW_OM2H0_M1_FD_188566 | JGI IMG/M metagenome (GOLD analysis project Ga0209526, IMG submission 188566) | Forest soil microbial communities from Algoma, Ontario, Canada - Jack Pine, Ontario site 1_JW_OM2H0_M1 (SPAdes) (version 2) | ecosystem: Environmental > Terrestrial > Soil > Boreal...
GAGCCGATCGTGCCCGCCAGCACCCGCCCCGAGCTGATGCCCACCCCGATGTCGAAGGTGGGCTGCCCGTCCGCGGCCCAGCGGGCGGCCAGCCGCCGCACCGACTCCACCATGTCGGCGGCGGCCTGGACCGCCCGTCGCGCGTCGTCGGGCCCCGGCTCGGGCACGCCGAAGAGGGCGACGATCTCGTCGCCGACGAGCTGCTCCACCGTGCCCTGGTGGCGGAAGATCACCTCGATCATCTCCGCGAAGTACTCGTTGAGGAGCCGGATCACCACCGGCGCCGGGGTCGACTCGATGAGGCGGGTGAAGCCGCGGATGTCGGCGAAGAGCACGGTGGCCTCGCGCCAGTCGCCGGGCAGCTCGAGGATGCCGGGATTGGCCACCGCGAGGTCGACCAGCCGGGGCGACACGTACCGCTGGAGCTGCGTGCGCACCGACGCCTCGCGGACGAGGTCGCCCTGGGCGCTCCGGAGGTGCTCGAGCGTGCGCTCGAGCTCGGCGTTCTTGGCCTCGAGCTCGCCCAGCAGGATCTCGCGCTCGCGGCGGATCCGGTGGTGCTCGACCGCACGGCCGACCACGAGCCGCAGCTCGTTCGGGTCCCAGGGCTTCAGCAGGAAGTGATAGACCCCCGCCGCGTTGATCGACTCCATGAGGGCGTCGGAGTCGGTGAAGGCGGTGAGCAGGATGCGCACCGCATCCGGGGCGACCTCGCGGCTCCGGGTCAGGAGCTCGGTGCCGGTGAGCCCGGCCATGCGCTGGTCGCTCAGCACCACCGCGACGTCCTCCTCGCGCAGGTGGCGGAGCGCGATCTCGGGGCGCTCCGCCCGCAGGATGCGGTGCTCCATCGCGAGGAGCGCCTCGAGCGCGTCGAGGACGCGCGGCTCGTCGTCGACCAGGAGGACGGTGGCTTGTGTCATGGGACTCGCGGGGCGGCGGTCGGCGTCGTCTCGGCGGGCTTGCCGGCCCGGGCCACCGGCAGCCGCAGGGTGAACACCGCGCCGCCGTCGGCCGGGCTCTCGGCCCGGATCTCGCCGCCGTGCTTCGTGACGATCTCGTAGCTGATCGAGAGGCCGAGCCCGGTGCCCTCGCCCACCGGCTTGGTGGTGAAGAACGGATCGAAGACGCGGCGGAGCACGTCGGGCGGGATGCCGAGGCCGGTGTCGGCGATGGCGATCTCCGCCATCGGCCCCACGCGGCGGGTCTCGATGGTGATCGTGCCGGGTCCCGGGATCGCCTGGGCCGCGTTGGCGAGCACGTTCAGGAAGACCTGGTCGATCTGCGACCGGACGCACTCCACCGGGCCGAGCGAGCCGTACTTGCGGATCACCGTGACCCGATCCTTCAGCAGGTGGTTCAGGAGGGTCAGGCTCGAATCGAGCTCCTCGTGCAGGTCGACCGCCTGCCACACGTCGTCGGGAGTCCGGGTGAAGACCCGCAGGTCGCCGACGATCTTGCGGGTCCGGTCGGCGCCCTCCCGGATGCCGGAGATCATCGAGTCGAGGTACCGGAGCGCGTAGTCGACCTGGAGCTCGCGCCGGCGCGCGTCGACCCGGGCCCGGTCCGCCTCGGGCAGCGCGGCCTCCTGGTAGGTCGCGAGCATCGCCCGCAGGCGCTGGACGAAGTCGGCCAGCGTGGCCACGTTGGAGGAGATGAACCCGATGGGATTGTTGAGCTCGTGGGCCACGCCGGCCACGAGCTGGCCGACCGAGGCCATCTTCTCGCGCTGGATGAGCTGCAGCTGCGTGGTCTGGAGATCGCGGTAGGCGGTCCGCAGCTCCTCGTTGGCGGCCCGGAGCTGCTCGGTGCGGACGCGCACCTTGTCCTCGAGGCTCCGGGAGAGGTCCTCGATGGTCTGGAAGCTCGCGGCCCGGTCGATCGCGAGGGCCACGTGGCTGGCCACCGCGGTGAGCAGGTCCACGTCGCCCCGGTCGAAGCGTCCGGCCTCCGTCGCGGTGACCGCGAGCACTCCGAGCACCTGCTCGCGCACGCGGAGCGGCGCCGCCACGAGGCTCCGCACCCGGTGGGCTCGGCTCAGCGCGTGGTGCACCGGCTCGGTCGCCGTCTCCACGTCGCTGACGAGCACCGGCTGCCCGGTGATCGCGGCCCGCGCGCTCGCGCTCGTCGTCGCCTCGAGGGGGAGCTCGACGCCCTCGAACGGGGGCGCCGCGGGGTCGGCGCCCGCGGAGCGGTGCCCGCGCAGCACGCGGCGCTCGCGGTCCACCAGGAGCAGGTAGGCCCGCTCGTACGGCATCCGGTGGACGAGCCGGCTCAGCGCCTGGTCGTAGATCTTCTCCGGGTCGAGCGTCCCGCTCACCGCGGCGCTGAGATCGGTGAGGAGCGACAGCTGCTCGATCCGCGTCTCGAGCTCGACGAACTTCTTCTCCAGCTCGCGGTTCGAGTAGATGATCTCCTCGGACTGGAGATCGAGCAGGCGCTGGGTGTGGCGGCGCTGCTGGCCCTCGCGGAGGGCGTAGCCGAGCGCGACGCCCGCGAGGAGTGGCAGGGGCGACGCGGCCAGGAGCGGCCAGCTCCCGCCCGGCGAGGCGGCGACCAGGGCGAGGAGGGCGGCGGCGGCGCCGCCGACCAGGCTCGGCGCCCAGAAGCGGGGCCCCCGCGACGGATTCTTCCAGCGGACGTGCCAGCGGCAGGCGTCGGCGCCCCGGGCCGCGCACGTGCTCTCGAGAATGCGGGCGCGCGGCAATCCCCAGTTGGTCGGGAAGCGCTCGAACTGGACCTTGCGCCACGTGCAGCTCCAGACCGGGATGGTCTGCCCGGCCACCGACGTCCAGCGGTAGCGGGCGTGGCGGCGGCCGACCTCGAGCGTGTCGAGCCGGTAGAGGCCGCGGCTCTGCTGCTCGTAGATGGTGCCCACCCGCTGGTAGGCCGCGCGCGGGTTGCCGATGCCCATGGAGTAGGTGCCGAGGTACGAGCGCTCCTCGCGAGGCTTCCAGTCCATGAAGGACTCGCCGTAGCGCCGCGCCCAGCGGTCCTCGTCGGGCTCGCGCATCAGGTCCCGGCAGACCGCCACCATCTCGCCCGCCACCGCGAGGGGAATCCAGTTGTGGTCGGCCATGAGGTAGTCGCGCGACCGCCCCGCGACGCGGCAGATCGTCGCGACCCCCTCGGGGCCGACCTCCTTCTCCACGAAGGGGATGAGCGCCTTCGTGAAGATGCAGTTGATCTCTCCCGGCATGCCGGCCCGCTCAGCTCCGCTTGTGGACGAAGGTCGACGTGATCTTCACCCCGTTCGCGAGGGTGTCGGCCACCGGCGACTTGCGGTCGATCGTCTCCTTGCACCGCCGCACCTGCTCCTCGGACGCGGGGCTCTGGATGGAGACCGTGTAGCGGATGTCGGTGAAGCCGTTGCGCACCGACTTGTCGTGCCCGAGGACGCCGCGGAAATCGATGTCGGCCTCCATCTCCACGCTCAGGGCCTCGATGGGCACGTTGAAGAGCGCCGCGTTGGCCGCGATCCCGGAGGTGAGGCAGCCCGCGAGGGCGGCCAGCACCGACTCCGCGGCGGTCGGCGCCGCGTCCACCCCGCCCAGGCCGGCCGGCGCGTCCATCGTGACGAAGAAGCGCCGGGTCGGGGGCGTCGCCGCCTTCCCGAGGATCTCCTGCGCTCCGATCTCGACCAGGGCCTTGACGCCGCGCTGCCAGGTGGAGCGCAGCTTGACCGTCCGCTTCCCGAGCGCCGGGTTCTCGCGGACCTTGCGATCCAGCTCCTTCATGCCGTCCACGTCGACGTCGTTCAGTCCGAGTGCCATGGGTGTCCTCCGAGCTTCAGGGTTGTGTTCACGCGGTTGCTGAAATTGGCCGCGGCCACCGTCAGGGTCGCGGCCGTCTCCTCTCAGAGCAGCGCGGCGATGAGCCGCGCGGCGCGGTCGGTGCCGTCGAGCGGCACCTCCGCGGAGTGGACCGGCTTGCCGAGGTACTCGAGCATCGCGGCGCCGAGCGCTTCCGGGCTCGTGCGATCGTAGTCGAGGCGGACGCCGGCGCCGAGACGATCGAGGCGCCGCGCCACGTGGAGCTGCTGCTCGAAGTGGTGGCGGAGCGGGAAGTAGAGGAACGGGGTGCGGAGGGCGGCCAGCTCCATGGTGGTGGTGAGCCCGCCCTGGACGATCGCGAGATCGGCGGCCGCGTGGTGCTCGAAGAGGTCCGGCACGAACTCGCGCACCTCGACCCGGGGCCCCCAGGACGCTTCCATCTCGGAGAGCCGCGGGCCGCCGACCAGGACCAGGCGCGTCTCCGGGATCTGGGAGGCGATCAGGGTGAAGGCCTCCGCGCACTTGCGGAGCAGGCTCCGTCCGACCCGCGTTCCCCCGACGGAGGCGAGGATCACCCGCTCGTCGGCCCGGTACCCGAGCTTCGCCCTCAGGGCGGCGCGGTCGCGCAGGGCCCGGGGATCGAAGTGGAAGGTGTAGCCGGAGAAGCGGAAGTTCTCGCGCGCCCACTGCCGCATGTTCGGGAGATCGGGACCGAACTCGCGATCGAGCACGTCCTCCTCGTCTCCGACCAGGATCGACAGGTCGCGCACGTCGGGATGCAGGCGGAGGTGATCGACGTTCTCCGCGTTCTTCTCCCAGCAGCGGATGAACTCGGTGGACGTCCGGTCGTCCCGCATCGGGAGCAGGCCGATGAAGTCGGTGAGGAAGGCGTAGGGCGCCCGCTTGAGGTCGGGATTCTCGTGCAGGAAGTAGTCGAGATCCCATCCCTCGTCGCCGATCCAGAGATCGTACCGCTCGCGCTCCACCACGTCGGCGAGGGTCATGAAGTTCGCGGTCATGATCTCGTCCATGTCCCACAGCGCGTTGAACGCGTGCAGCTCGTGATCGGCGGCCCAGCCCTCGAAGTGCTTGGTCTCGTTCTGGAGGAGCCGCGTCGCCGGGTGCAGGCGCTCCCCCCAGTGCTGCACCACGCGGTCGGCGGGATCGCCGGCGAGGAAGTCGACGATGACGTCGGAATCCTGCTCCCGCAGCCGGCGGGCGATCGCGAGGTCGCGCTGGACGTGCCCGAGCCCGATCGGGCTCGACAGCCAGAGAACGCGGCGCCGGCTGTCCCGGGGTGCGCGTCGGGGCGCCGGAGACGGGGCGGCCGGGGACGGTTCGGCCGCGGGGACCGTCCGCTGCGTGGTGGCCGGGATCGAGGTCTCGGCGATCTCGCGTCCGAGGGCGAAGTCGCGGATGAAGCGGTTGACCTTCACCGCGTCCCGGCCGAAAAGCCCGTGTCCGCCCCGCTCGAAGGTGACCAGGTGGGCGCCGGGAATCGCCGCGACCATCTTCTGCGCGTGCGAGTAGGGGACGATCTTGTCGTCGGTCCCGTGGAGAGCCAGGGTGGGGACCCGGACCTGGCCCAGCAGGTCGTACAAGTTGATCCCGTCGATCGCGCGGAGGGACTCGATCAGGACCTCGGGGGTGGTCTCGCCGGCCCAGGTCACGCAGTCCTCGATGCCCTTGAGGGAGTGCGGCTCCGGGAAGATGCGCTTGAACAGGCGCGCCCGCCAGTTATCGAAGTCGTCGCGGATCACCCGCGCGACGCGCTCCTCGAAGGGCTGGGGCACCGACTCCGCGTACTGCCCGGAGAGCAGGATCAGGTGCGAGAGGCGGTCGGGATGCTCGACCGCGTACCGGAACGCGAGCGGGGCCGCGCACGAGAAGGCGACCAGGGCGATGGGCGGCCGCGCGACCTCGTCGAGGACGGCCACCAGGTCCCCGTATCGGGTGTCCAGGTCGTAGCCGGTGGGCGGCCGGTCGGAGCGCCCGTTGCCGCGCGGGTCCATCGTGATCACCCGGAAGTAGCGCGAGAGGTACGGGATCTGGTGCTTCCACATCCGGCTGTACGTGACGACCTGGCACTGGGGCAGCAGAAGCAGATCGCGCGTCCCGCTGCCGGTGACCTGATAGAAGATGCGCGCGTCCGGTCGGTGAACGTACATGGCGTTACTCCTCGCCCCTCACCCTACCCTCTCCCGGAGGGGAGAGGGTGGGCGGGCGCATCGTGACCGCGCCGGGCCATCTCGTAGAGGACGAGGGCCGCGCCGCCGCGCACCGTGGCACGCTTGTCGGCGGGCACCACGCGCACCGTCGTCGCGTCGAGGGTGGCGGTGAGTCCCCGGCGCCGGACCCGGCGCAGGATGTCGGCCTCGAGAGGGGCCAGTGACGTGGCGACGCCGCCGGTGATCACGATGATCTCCGGGTTCAGCAGGCTCACCAGCACCCCGATGCCCATCGCGACCGCCTCGCAGGCCTCGTCGACCACCACGCGGGCGAGGGGATCGCCGGCGGCCGCCTCCTCGAACAGGAGCGGCGCGCCGATTCGCCCCGGATCGCCCCCGGTCCGCGCCAGGAGCGCCGAGCCCGGGTAGGCGCCGAGGCGCTCCCGGGCCCGCTCCGCCATCATCCCCCCCGCCACGTACGTGGCCAGGCACCCGACGCTGCCGCAGACGCAGCGCGGCCCGGCCATGCTCACGCTCATGTGCCCGATCTCTCCCGCGCTGTGGTGATGACCGCGGATCAGCCGGCCGTCCAGGATCAAGCCGCCGCCCAGCCCGGTGCCGATCGCCAGGGTGACCAGCGACGCGGCGCCACGGCCGAGCCCGAACGTCCACTCTCCGAGCGTCAGGGCGTTCACGTCGTTGTCCACGAAGACGGGATGGCCGGTCCGCTCCTGGACGAGAGCCGCGAGCGGCACGTCGCCGAGCTCCGAGAGCCACGCGAACGGTATCGAGCGCATGAACCCCTTCTCGACGTCGACGAGGCCCGGGAGGCCCACGCCGATCCCGGCCACCGCGAGCCCGCGGTCCGCCGCCGCGGCCAGCGCGCGATCGATCAGGGTGAAGATCGTGTCCACCACCGCGCTCCCGCCCTGGGTCGGGGCCTGGGCGGCGGTGAGGACGGTGCCGTCGCGGTCGACGAGCCCGGCCGAGATCGTCGAGGCTCCGACGTCCACGCCGACGATCGGATCGGTCGGGATCATCATGCGGACTCGCTCTCGCAAGCCATGTGCCAGCGCGGAAACCCGCTCAGCACGGCCACTCGCGGGGCGCGGGGTGCAATCCGATCTTGCGGGGCGGGGCCGGCGGCACGGCAAGCGCCCGTCGGGACTGGCGGCGAGCCCCGCAAGGTGACATGGCGGTGCGCCCGGCCGACCGTGCAAGGTCGCGATGCTCCGCGCCCGCTCGGCGGCGCTCACCCACCTCCCCTGCCGTCTGCTCTTGCGCGTGCATGGTCTCGTAGCGCCACGTCAGCTTGCGTTGCCAACGTGGCGAAATCAAGCGCGGCCGGATCGGCGCTCCCCGGTTCACCGCAACGCCAGCTTGCGGCTCCGGCCCGCAACCGCGCGGAATTTCGCCGGCTCCCGCGGGGCACGTCGCTTGCTCCACAGCGTGGACCCGATGGCACCCGATCGAACGGCCCAGTCAACAGCCCATCCAACAGCCCATTCAACAGGAGGATCGACCATGCGTCGCATCGTACCCGCGGTTCTGATGCTCTCCGCTCTCGTCGCGCTCGTCGCGATCCCGTTGCAAGCCGACGAGCACGCGCACACCGTCGCCCTGCCGGCGACCCTCAAGTGGGCCGAGCCCGCGGTTCTGCCGGGGGCCCTGCTCGCGGTCGTCCAGGGCGACCCGAGCAAGGAGGGGTTGTTCGTCTATCGACTCAAGATGCCGGCCGGCTACCGCATTCCCCCGCACCTGCACAAGGCCAGCGAGAACGTCACGGTGCTCTCCGGGGAGTTCTTCATCGGCCTCGGCGAGAAGCTCGACCAGGGCAAGGGGCAGGAGCTGCCGGTCGGAGCCTTCCTCTCCGTGCCGCCGAACCACCCGCACTACGCGTGGGTGGGCCTCTCCGAGACGATCGTGCAGGTCCACGGGGTGGGACCGACCGATCTCCGGTTCGTGAATCCGGAAGACGATCCGCGGAAGAAGAAGTAGCCATGGCCACGATGGCGCCGGCTCGAGCGTATGTCCGCGAGGCCGGGGTCGGCCCGGCCGTCGTCTGCATCCACGCGAGCGCCAGCTCGTCGGCCCAGTGGCGGCCCTTGATGGACCGTCTGGTCAGCCGCTACCGCACGCTCGCGGTCGATCTCTACGGGTGCGGCCGGAGCCCGCGGTGGCCGGACGATCGGGCGCTGTCGCTGGCCGACGAGGTGGAATTGCTCGAGCCGGTCCTCGCGGCGGCGGGCGACCGGTTCCACGTGATCGGCCACTCCTACGGCGGGGCGGTGGCCCTCAAGGCCGCGCTCGCCGATCCCGGTCGCCTCCGCTCCCTCGTCGTCTACGAGCCGGTGCTGTTCTCGGTCCTGATGGCCGAGGACGCCACGCAGCCCGCGGCGCGGGAGATCGTGGCGGTGCGCGACGACACCGTCGCCGCGATGGAGGGCGGGAACCCGCGCGCGTCCGGGGCCCGGTTCCTCGACTACTGGATGGGGGCCGGCACCTGGGCCGGCATGCCGGAGCCTCGGCGCGAGGCGGTGGCGACGGCGATGGGCAGCGTGGCCGCAGAGTGGCACGCGGCGTTCACGGAGCCGACGCCGCTGTCGGCGTTCTCGTCGCTCGACGTGCCGACCCTCTGCCTCACCGGCTCGGATTCTCCCGGTGCCTCCCGGGAGGTGACCCGGCGGCTGACGAAGGTCTTGCCGCGCGTGACCGAGGTCGAGATCGCCGGGGTGGGGCACATGGGCCCCGTCACCCATCCGGAGCGGATCAACGCGCTGATCGAGCGCCATCTCGAAACCAACTAGACGGGCGATCCGCCCAGAGGAGAAACATCATGGCACCAGAGCAGGCAACGCTGGACCCGAAGAAGGTGGACGAGTTCCTCGGCAAGGCGATCTCGGACGTCGCGGCCACGTTCCACGCGGGCCTCGTGCTGATCGGCGACAAGCTCGGCCTGTATCGGGCGATGGCCGGCGCCGGTCCGATGAGCCCCGCGGACCTGGCCAAGCGTACCGGCACGCGCGAGCGCTACGTGCGCGAGTGGCTGTCCGCGCAGGCCGCGGGCGGGTACGTGACCTACGAGCCAGCCACCGGCCGCTTCACGCTGCCCCCGGAGCAGGCGTTCCTGCTGCTCGACGCGGACCTGCCGGGGGCGTTCCAGCTGAGCATTGGCTCGGTCCGCGACGAGCCGAAGATCTCGGATGCGTTCCGCACCGGCGCGGGCGTGGGCTGGCACGAGCACGATGCGGGGGTGTACGAGGGCTGCGAGCGGTTCTTCCGTCCGGGCTACGCCATGAATCTGGTCAGCCAGTGGATCCCCGCCCTCGAGGGGGTGAAGGCGCGGCTCGAGGCCGGCGGGCGGGTCGCCGACGTGGGCTGCGGCCACGGCGCGTCCAGCATCATCATGGCGCAGGCCTTCCCCCGCGCGACCATCACCGGCTTCGACTACCATCCCGCCTCCATCGAGGCCGCGCGGCAGGCGGCCGACAAGGCCGGAGTGGGGGACCGGTTGTCCTTCGAGGTGATCGCGGCCAAGACCTACCCCGGCACCGGCTACGACCTCGTCACCTTCTTCGATTGCCTGCACGACATGGGCGATCCGGTGGGAGCAGCGCGGCACGTGCGGCAGTCGCTGGCCCCGGGCGGGGTCTGGATGCTGGTGGAGCCCTTCGCCAACGACCGGCTGGAGGACAACCTCAACCCGGTCGGGCGCCTCTACTACGCGGCGTCGACGCTGCTCTGCACGCCCGCGTCGCTGAGCCAGGAAGTGGGGCTCGCGCTGGGCGCCCAGGCGGGCGAGAAGCGGCTGCGCGAGGTGCTGACCGAGGCGGGCTTCACACGGATCCGGCGGGTGGCGCAGACCCCCGCCAACATGGTCCTCGAAGTCCGCGCGTAACAGGTTGGGGTCAGGTCTTACACTACGACATTGTCGTAATGTAAGACCTGACCCCGGGACTACTTGATCAGGCCGTAGAAGCGGCCCGCGTTCTCGCAGGTCATCTTGTGCATGATGTCGGCGGGCAGGTGGCCGAACTGCTCGGCGATGTACTTGCTGGAGTCGGGCCACACCCCGTCGCCGTGCGGGTAGTCGGAGCCCCACATCAGCGTCTCCACGCCCATGTCGTCGATCAGCTTGGTGCCGATGCGGTCGAACTGGAAGGTGGCCTTGCACTGCCGCCGCCAGTAATCGCTCGGCTTCATCTTGAGCCCGAGGTCGGTGAAGCGGTCCTCCCACTCGAAGTCCATGCGGTCCAGCGCGTAGGGCACCCAGCCGATGCCGCTCTCGCCGAAGGCGATGCGCACGTTGGGATAGCGCTCGAGCACCGCGGCCCCGATGATCGCGGCCAGGATGTTGACCAGGTTCATCTGGAACGCGGAGACCACCGTGAAGAAGGCGGCCCGCCGCGTGAGGCCGGTCTGCTTCTCCAGCACCGAGGGCGGCAGGGCCGGGAACGTGTGGAAGTGAAGCGGCAGGTTCACGTCGTTGACCGCCTTCCAGAGCGGCTCCCACGTCGGATGCCACATCGGCTCCATGTCCCACGAGCAGGAGAGCTCCATGCCGCGCAGGCCGAGCTTGGCCACGCGGTAGACTTCCTGCACCGCCGCGTCGATGTCGCCGTAGGGCAGGCAGGCCAGGCCGATGAAGCGGTCGGGATCGTGGCCGCAGAAGTCCACGAGCCAGTCGTTGTAGATGTGGAACATCTCGGTGGCCGCCTCGTGGTCGTTCAGCCGGGTGGCCGCGCCCAGGATGCCGTAGATCACCTCGGCCTGCACCCCGTCCCGGTCCATGTCCTTCGCCCTCAGCCCCGGAGTGGTCGGTCGGGCGATACCCTTCCTGCCGTCATCGTAAAGACCTGTAGCCGCCATGACGTCCACGCGGTGGTGCTTGCCGGCCTCGTACTTGGACCCGGCCGGCCCCACGCCGCCCCAGAGCCCGAAGCTCGTGCCGTTCCTGGAGGTCCAGAAGGGCCCGTCGGGGCCGTCCTTCACGTAGGGCATGCGGTCCTTGAGCTCGGCCGACGCGTTCGCGGTGAACAGATCGGGTGGGATCCAGGGCAGGTCGATGTGGCAGTCGGCGGAGATCCGTTGGTAGCGCATGACGCCCCCCTTGGTCGGTGAGCTGCTCGCCTCTCGCGTGTGCACAGAGCCTAGCCAGCGGCGGAGGCCTCGTCAAGCCGCCTTGACTCGGGCCCGCCGGCGCGGCACCATGCCCGGGCCGCCATGCTCCAGGGCATCCGCGTCCTCGATCTCTCCCGCGTGATCGCGGGGCCCTACTCGGCGGCCCTCCTGGGCGACCTGGGCGCCGATGTGATCAAGGTGGAGCGGCCCGGCCGCGGCGACGACATGCGCTCCTTCCGGGGCGACGGCCAGATGAGCGCCGCCTTCGCGGCGGTGAACCGCAACAAGCGCGGGATCGCGGTCGATCTGCAGCAGCCCGAGGGCGTGCGGCTCGTCTTCGAGCTGGCCCGTCGCGCCGACGTGGTCGTCGAGAACTTCCTGCCCGGCGTGGCGGAGCGACTCGGGCTCGGCTACCCGGCGATCCGCGCGGTGAACCCCGCGGTGGTCTACGCCTCGGTCACCGGCTTCGGCCAGACCGGCCCGCTCGCGCGCAAGCCCGGCTACAACACCATCGCGCAGGGCATGAGCGGGCTGATGGCGCTGACCGGCATGCCCGGCGATCCGCCGACGCGGGTGGGCGGCTCGGTCTCCGACGTGGCCGCGTCCTACATGGCGTTCGGCATGGTGAACGCCGCGCTGGTGCGCCGCTTCCGCACCGGGGAGGGCCAGCACGTCGACGTGAGCCTGGTCTCGGCGAGCCTCGGGCTCCTGCCCGATCCGGTCGCGATCTACTTCGACACCGGCGAGCGGCCGGTGCGCGTGGGCAACCGCAACCTGAATCTCTCGCCCGCGGAGGCGTTCCAGGCCGGCGACGGCTTCGTCAACGTGGTGCTGATGAACCCCGACCAATGGGGCCGCTTCTGCGGCGCGCTCGGCGACGCGGCGATGGAGACGGATCCGCGCTTCGCCACCAACCCCGCGCGGCTCGAGAACCATCCCGCGTTCAAGGCGCGGGTCGAAGCCATCCTCGGCACCGGCTCCACGAAGGAGTGGGTCGCGCGCCTGGAAGCGGCCGGCATCGCGGCGGGACCGATCTACGAATTCCACGAGGTGTTCGAGGACCCGCAGGTGCGTCACCTGGGGCTGGT
>Ga0209526_10002613_pt1 | contig 12146 bp, 10 predicted proteins | sample JacPinW_OM2H0_M1_FD_188566 | JGI IMG/M metagenome (GOLD analysis project Ga0209526, IMG submission 188566) | Forest soil microbial communities from Algoma, Ontario, Canada - Jack Pine, Ontario site 1_JW_OM2H0_M1 (SPAdes) (version 2) | ecosystem: Environmental > Terrestrial > Soil > Boreal...
TTTCCGCATCGCTTCGGAAAAGGCGGAACGACCAGCCACTTTAATTGGTGAGGGCAAGCGCCAAAACCTCTTGTCCGCATAATACGCTCCTGAACTCAACCTAGTGGTAAAGGGCTGGGGCAACTACTTCCGACTCGGATCAGTGAGTAAAGCCTACCGCACAGTGGACGGCCACGCGCGGCATCGGCTTCGCCCATGGTTATGCAACAAGCACAAGCTCAAGAGACACGGCCGTAATCGCTTCAAAGATGAGTACCTCTACCAGAAGCTTGGCCTCTTCCGCCTGGAGCGCTTCAGCACTAATCTGCCGTGGGCGAAAGCATAAACAACCTTGTCCGAAAGCCGGATGCGGGAAATCCGCACGTCCGGTTTGATGAGCGGGATCTGGAAACGGAGCACTCGCGTGCCACCGCGCCAGATCTCGACTCTACACTCCGGTGCGTTCAATCCAAGCCAGGCGCACCCGGACCTGTTGATTTACCCTGAACAAAAACTTACCCACCTCAGCAGCTGGGCAGACCGAGCGGGCAGGATGAAAAGGCGATAGAAGACGGGACTGAATTGGAACCGCCCAGTTACCTTTGGACCGAGCTTTCTCTCCTGCATGAGAATTGGCGAGCGAGTTTCGCCAGTCGAGTCCGAGAGCGAGTGTGTTTACTCGAAGCCACTTTCGCGCTGATGTTTGAGGATTCGCGCCTTGCCGATCTTTTCGGTCTCTCAAATGATCTAACAAAATTCGATTATCGTGTCCTGCTTGGGTGAGCTCGACTTCTCGTCGATCCTCGAGAAAACATCATATTTCGAAGCTTGTTAACATTCTCGGTTGACAACGGGACCGCTTCAGGCTGTTATCCTGTACGTACAGGTTACTCATGCCCCCCAGGTCTCCTGCTCTCAAAAAGCGACGGATCGAGCGCACCTCAGCTTTGCCGTTTTATCGGCAACTGGCTGATATCTTGCTGAACGGCAAATGGTCTCCCGGTGATCGACTCGCGTCCGAACATCAGCTCTGCCAAACGCATGGTGTTAGTCGATCCGTGGTGCGCCAAGCTTTGAGTGAGTTGGCCAAAGAAGGACTGATTCACAAGGTGAAAGGACAGGGTGTCTTCTTTACCAGGAAGAAAATCGATTCAGCATTCGTGCAACAGGCTGCCGGATTTTGCGAAGAGATGACGGCGAAAGGGCACAAGGTCAAGACACGTGTTTTGAAGTTAGAGATCGAACCGGCGAGCGTCCAAGTGGCTAGCCAATTGGCCATGCGGGTTAACGAAGAAGTCATTTGCCTCGACCGCCTGCGCTTTGTCGACGGAGAGACGTTCCAGGTGGTTTGCACCTTTCTTCCGGCACGGCTTTGTCCCGGTCTCGAGCTGATCGATATGAACGATCGATCCCTATACCAGGTATTACGCGAACAATATGATTTAGGACCAGCAGGCGGTGAAAGGACGGTCGAAGCTGTGCCGACACCTGGTCGTGAAGCCGCCCTTCTCAAAGTGCCACGTGGTGCGCCGGCACTCTTGATCAAGACTACGACGCGCACATTAAGCGGAGAAACATTCGAATATTCCGTTGGCCTGTATCGCGGAGACAAAACCAAGTTGGACATTCGTCTGGTCTAGGCTCAGGGCTCCTGGCCTTGAATAGGAAACTATGGCGAACCGTTATTGGGAATGTATCGAACCCAAGGGTCGGGTGGTTGAGGTGAACTGAAATGAATGATGATAAAGAAAAGAAAGACACGAATCACAGTCATGGCGTCTCTCGTCGTGAACTAATTAAACGGGGAGTCGCCGCGGGCGTTTCCATCGGCGCGTTTGGCCCATTTTTAGCGGCTTTCACCAGTGGGAATGCGACGGCTGCCGAGACGACCAGTGCAGCGAAGTTTGGGAAATTAGCGAAGAGTTGGTCAGGACAGACGCTGAATGTTTCCCTGGTTGCCGAAGCGCGTTCCGATGGGCTCAAGCAGCTCGCCGGCGAGTTCACGGAAAAAACGGGGATCAACGTCAACATTAACATCTACCCCTATCCCACGCTGCAGGAGCGGCAGTTTACAGCGGTGAATCAGCGAACAGGAAATGTCGACATAGTTCACGTCGATTGCGTCTGGATGGGACAATACGCCGGCCAAGGGTGGTTGCATCCAGTCACCGACTTCGTGAAGGATACTGATCCGGCGGTGCTAAGCTTCGATGACTTTATTCCGCGCGTACTGGATGAACAGTGCAAATGGGAAGAGACACTCTATGGGCTTCCATTCATTACGGCGGGTTTTACCTTATACTATCGCACCGATATTTTTGATAAACATGGGCTCAAACCGCCGCAGACCTGGGATGAATTGCTTCAGGTGGCGAAAACGATTCACGAGAAAGAGTCAACCAACGGTGTGGCGGGACTGACTATGATGGCCAAGCGCGGAGTGCAACTGGTTTGTACTCACCTCAACGTCTTTGGCTCGATGGGAGGCTACTATTACGACAAACAGAAGAAGCCGACCATGACATCCGACGCTGCGGTAAAGTCGATTGAATATCTTCGCTCCCTGCTCCCGTATTGTAACCAGGGCGCTTTGGCCCAGGATTACGACGAGGCAGCCGCAACCTTTAGGCAAGGCCGAGCCGCAATGAATCTTCAATGGCAAAATGCCGCTCCGCAATTTGTCGGCGAAAACTCCCAAGTCAAAGGCAAGGTGGCGATTATCTCAGTTCCTGGCATTTCCGAAGGCGGAACCATCAAGCGTACCGCCACTATTGGGGGATGGGATATGGGAATCGTCGAAGACTCAAAAAACAAAGAAGCCGCATGGGAATTTATCGTTTGGGCTACCAGTAAGGAGATGGAAAAACGTCTCGCAAAATTCGGTACTGGAGCGCGTTCTTCGACGCTATCGGATCCGGAACTCAGCAAAACCTATATTGAATACCCTGCTACTTTTGCCGCCTTCAAAGACTCTATCGGCCGTCCGCGAATTCCGCAGTGGGTTGAGATGAGCGATGTGCTGGCCGCCGGCCTCTCGAACATCATGACTGGCCAAAGCAAGGCACAGGATGCATTGGCGGAGGTAAATGAAAAATTCGCTCAAAGTCTACAAGGGTAGGCGGTGGACCATTTTTCTCGACCGGCCTAACCAGGCCTACCTGGCCGACTCATAGTTAAGTAATGCGTTGATGTTAGGATGACTGTCCCAATCACTCGGCCTCGAACGAGCGCGGCTAGGCGTCATAATCCATTAAAGCTGCTCTGGAGCTGGCTGAATTCTAGAGCAGCTGCCGTGATGTTGGGCCCGGCAATTCTTGTTTTGCTCCTCTTTACTATCTTTCCTTCCATTTATTCTCTCGTGTTGAGTTTCCAAGATTGGAATATTCAAAGTAGAAATTCACAGTGGGTCTTTCAGGGACTGAAGTACTATCAACGAGCGTTCGCCGATCCCCGCGCACTACAGGCCTTCTGGGTGACCGCGGTTTTCATCGCAGGATCAGTTTTCGGTGAGATTCTCCTAGGACTTTTGATCGCGCTATTGCTACATCAACAAAGACTGGGCACCGGAATTACTCGCACCATTGTGTTACTGCCAATGATGACGACTCCGGTCGTGGTTGGACTTATCTGGCGATTGATGTTGAACACTGACATCGGGTGGATAAATTATGTTCTTCGATCATTGCACCTACCAGGTGTCGATTGGCTAGGATCACCCCAAACCGCTCTGTTTTCGATTGGGGTAACCGACGTCTGGGAATGGGCCCCGTTTGTCACACTGATTCTGTTAGCCGCTCTAAAAGCTATGCCAACCGAACCGACCGAAGCGGCACGAGTGGACGGCGCCGGTCCTTTCCAGATCTTTCGATTTTTGACGCTGCCCTATTTACGCCCAGCGATCGGTGTTTGCGTTTTGCTGCGCGTCATCGATTCGGTGAAATCGTTTGATCTCTTTTATGTGCTAACCGGTGGAGGGCCGGGAACGGCCACCGAAATCATCGGCTTGTACACCTACAAACAGGGTTTCAACTTTTTCAAACTGAATTACGCTGCCGCACTCTCCTACACGACCCTTCTATTCGTCGTGATCTTCGCGAACATTGCCATTTTCAGCGGTCTATTCCGACAAACGCGATGAAAAATGCGTCGTTAGGAAACGCAGCTCACAAAGTCAGCCGGGTCAATGTCGGTCGGATTCTTCGGTCGGCCGGAATCTGTCTCGTGCTCTTTCTCTTTATCTTTCCGGTCTTCGCTATCATACTGATTAGTTTTCAGGGCAGTTCCGATGCGCTCAGCTGGCCGCCGAAGTTATTGTTCCGCCCGACTTTGGAGAACTATTTCAACATCTTCTCGCTTTATCCTTTCGCGGATTATCTCCGGAACAGTCTGGTGGTGACGATTTGTGCGACCGGACTGTCTCTCGTTCTGGGTTTGCCCGCCGCTTATGCTCTTAGCCGGTTTCAGATGCGACAAAAGGAAAATCTGGCGCTCTGGTTTCTTTCTTTGCGCGTTTTGCCGCCGATCGCGGTCGTCATCCCATTTTTCATTCTGCTGAGAAACGCGCGACTTTTGGATAACCCGATCGGTCTGATCCTGGTCTACCTAACATTCAACGTTCCATTTGTAATTTGGGTTAGTCGCGGGTTCTTTCGCGAGGTTGAGACAGAAATACAGGACGCGGCGCTAGTTGACGGTTGTTCAATACTCGGAGTGTTCATTCGAGTGGCCCTACCTATTGCTCGAGGTGGGATCGCCGCCACGGCGATCCTAACGGCTCTTTATACGTGGAACGAATTCATTTTTGCACTTGTGCTGACATCAACGGAGCATGCAATGACGATGCCGGTGGCGGTAACGCTTTTCATCCGAGAGACCGGAATCGGTTGGGGTAATATTGGTGCGGCAGTGGTCTTTATGTTTCTGCCGATGTTTATTCTTACGCTGTCTGTTCAACGGTACATCGTGAGCGGGCTCTCACTCGGGGCGGTGAAATGAGGCGCCTGCGCGTGGCAACACAGACCCCAGTAAAGCGGAAGTCCATTTTTACTTACTCAATTTTTAGATCTCTAGAATTCATTACCGACAAGGTGCAATGATCGACCAAATATCTCCGATGCAGCTAGCACGAATGATCGATATCAGCGCCGTTCAGGCGTTTAATACCGTGGAAGACGTGGTTGGACTGGCGAGAGTGGCTATCGAACAAAAATTCGTCGCTGCCCATGTTCTCCCAAATTTTGTGGCCATCCTTCGCGACCAGCTAAGCGGTTCCGAAGTCTTAACCGGAGCACCAGTCGGGTTTCCTTCTGGAGGAAGCAGCGCGCCCTTGAAAGCGAGAGAGGCCCGAGAGTTGATCGAGGTTGGGGTCCAGGAAATGGATCTTATGATCAACGTTGGCAGGCTGCGGTCAGGGGATACTGACTATGTATTGAATGATATCCGATCGGTCGTAGACGCGGCTGCGCCCGTCCCAGTCAAAGTCATCCTGGAAGTTCACTATCTTTCTGATGACGAGATCAAACGAGGATGCGAGCTTTGTATCCGAGCAGGCGCGGACTTTGTTAAGACTGCGACCGGCTGGGCGCCGTCGGGGGCGACTTTGGAACGGGTTGAACTAATCACGAGCTTCGTCAGCGGTGCGATCAAGGTCAAAGCCTCCGGAGGAATTCGTGACTTAGAAACCGTTGTGAAGATGTGTAGAATGGGTGTAAAGCGATTCGGAATTAACACGTTAGCAGCGGTCTCAATTCTGGCGAGTTGCCAGAGGGCACATAACAAACGGGAAAGTGGGGGAATCTCCCAAGATTTCAACGCTGCCTAACCTCACTAGTATTTGACCGTTAGCTAATTTTGTGAGTCCAGCGGAAAAGATTGGTTAATCAGGCTTTTGTACGTGAGTCGATTTTTCATTGCTTGCGATCTCGGAACTGGAGGGAATAAAGCGGTGATCTATGATCAAGACGGGATCAGCGTCGCGAATTTTGGAGTCTCGTATCCGACCTTTCACCCGAAAGCTCAGTATCACGAGCAGCGCCCGACAGACTGGTGGAATGCTGTTGTAGCAAGCATTCGCGGATTGCTGGAAAGAGCGCGGATAGACACTTCACAAGTCAAAGCGATTGGGATGTCTGGCCATAGCCTTGGTTGTGTGCCGATTGATGACAGAGGTAATTTGCTGCTGGAGAGCGTTCCGATTTGGTCGGACAGCCGTGCGACTAGTGAGGCGGATGAGTTTTTTCAGCAGATTTCACGGGATGATTGGTATCTAAATACAGGGAACGGTTTTCCTCCAGCCCTATATACCGTTTTCAAGGCGATGTGGTTAAGGAAGCATCACCCAGAGGTTTACGGGCAAACTAGGAAAATCCTCGGAACGAAAGACTACGTTAACTTTCGGCTTACCGGACGCGTCGCGACCGATCATTCCTATGCTTCGGGAACAGGAATCTACGATTTGGCTGCTTGGAATTACAATCCTGACCTATTACGTTTGAGCCGGCTGGAGCCCTCCTATTTTCCCGAGATTCTTTCATCGACTGAGATTCTCGGCGAGCTAACTTCTAAGGCTGCTCATGTGCTGGGGCTACCGCGTTCCGTAACGGTGGTCGCCGGCGGAGTAGATAACAGTTGCATGGCGCTTGGTGCTGGTAACATCAAGGAAGGAGACATTTACAGTGCGCTTGGCTCCTCCAGTTGGATCGCTGCGACTTCGAACAAGCCGGTGTTGGATTTGGCAGTTCGGCCTTTTGTGTTCACCCATGTCATTCCCGGGATGTTCAATTCAGCAACGTCCATCTTTTCCGCGGGCACAAGCCTGGACTGGGTCCGTGACCAACTCTGCCGTAACCTTTCCAGCGATCAGAGTTCGCCGCAGACTCATTACGAACGGATGTTCGAGCTAGCAGCATCCGTTTCGACTGGTGCTCATCGCCTGTTGTTTGTACCGACACTTGGGGGCGGAACGCATTTCGAAGGAGGGCCCAATGTACGTGGCGCGTTTGTGGGCCTCGATCTCAGCCACACCCAGGCAGATATCATCCGGGCAGTCCTAGAAGGAATTGCATTTGGACTAAGAGTCGCTTTTGACGAACTTCGCAGATTGACCGCGGTTCGAGATGAGATGCTCCTCCTCGGCGGCGGCGCAAAGAGCCCTCTCTGGCGTCAGATTTTTGCTGATGTCTATAACTGCACGGTGGTGAAGAGCAAGATCGACCAGGAGACCGCAGCCTTGGGCGCTGCCGCTCTCGCGGCGGTGGGCACCGGTTCATGGGCTGATTTTTCGAGAGTTGTTGAACTTCACGAAATCGAAGATCGATCTCGCCCAAATCCGCAAAATGTTGCTGTCTATGAATCTCTGCTGCCAGTTTATCGACAGGCCGCAGAGTTCCAACGGGAGCTCGGCGACATGCTGGCGATCTCAGGTTGCCGCCCAGTAAACCAATGAACGCCAAAACATATGTTGCCTGTGACTTGGGCGCAGAGAGCGGGAGAGTTATTTGCGGATCATTGGCCAAAGGAACTCTTGATCTGGAAGAATCTTACCGATTCACGACAGGGCCCAGCACGGTGTGCGGATCGTTACGGTGGAATATCCTTAGATTCTTCGATGAAATAAAAAGAGGGCTTAGTGCGGTTTACACGGCTCACGGACAAATTGATGGGCTGAGCGTCGATGCCTGGGCAAATGACTACGCTTACTTTTCAAAGTCGGATCCCCTTTTAGCATTGCCTTTCCACTATCGGGATCCGCGTACCGATGAAGCTTTTCCGGCCTTCTTGAGCCGCGCCGGGCGTGATCTGATTTTTCGGGAAACTGGTATTCAGTTTTTGCCAATCCAGACGTTGTACCAGCTGTTTGATGACGTGATACATCGGCCAAAACTCCAAAGTGTTGCCGATGTCTTTCTGTGCATCGCAGACTACTTCCATTTCCTGTTGTGCGGCGAGGTCGCTGCGGAAAAAAGTAGTGCCAGTACGACGCAAATCTTCAATCCAGTGACCAACCGTTGGTCGGAGGCCCTAATCTCGAAACTTGGTTGCCCCTCCAGATTGTTTCCCCAGGTCGTTTCCTCTGGAACGTCGCTCGGAAAGCTCGACACCAGGATAACAGATGAACTCGGAATAAATCGCTGCGAGGTGTTTGCCACCTGCTCTCACGATACCGGGGCGGCGGTTGCCGCCGCGCCTGCGTCTGGGTCGCGCTGGGCATTCCTCAGTTCCGGAACTTGGTCGCTGCTCGGGGTCGAATTAGACCAACCGCTTATTAACGAAAAGTCTCTTTTTGCCAATTATACAAACGAACTCGGTTTCGAGAATCGAGTGCGGTTTTTGAAGAATATTACCGGTCTCTGGATCTTTCAGGAGCTGCGGCGCGAACTTCTTCAACTCGGGACCGAATGTGATTACGCTCGACTAACTGCCGAAGCCGCAGCAGCGACTCCGCTTCGATCTTTGATCTTTCCCAATGATCCTAAATTCTTGAAGCCCGGCGGAATGATCGAGAAAGTGAAGAATTTTTGTGGCCGGACCGGTCAGCCCGTGCCGGAGACCGTAGGTTCGCTCGCGCGCTGTATTCTGGAAAGTCTTGCCTTAAGCTACGCTGTTCAGATATCGGAGCTAAAGGACCGCTTCGGGTGCACTATCGATGTGCTTCATATCGTGGGGGGTGGAAGTAAGAACCGCTTACTTAACCAATTCACTGCCAACGCGACGGGAACCCTAGTAACTGCAGGTCCCACCGAAGCGACTGCAATCGGGAATATCCTTATTCAGGCCGTTGTATCTGGCGAACTCGCGTCTGGATTCGATATCCGAGAAGTGGTCCGACGATCTTTTCCAATTGAATGTTTTGAGCCGCGGGACGGATCACCCTGGCAGGAAGCACTTTGGATATATCAAAAACTAACAGAACAATGAAAACGGAGTTTGTTAACTATCTTTGGAATGACGCCGAAGCGAATCGGCGTGACGAAGTGGAACGGCTTATTTATCGCTCCAACATTCTCGGCTCGGACCAGCGGATTACCAATACCGGTGGCGGGAACACATCATCCAAGATTGTCCAGATCCATCCGTTGACCGGAGAGGAGGTTGAAGTCCTTTGGGTCAAAGGGTCTGGTGGCGATCTGCGAACGTCAAAAAAGGAAAACTTTGCCAGTCTTTCGATGCAAGATCTAAACCGGCTGCGCGAGAAGTATGAAGCTTCCCCGGGCAGGGGCTTAAAGAGCGATGTGGAAGACGCGATGGTCACTGCTTATCCACACTGCACCTTCAATCTGAATTCGCGTGCCGCCTCGATTGATACTCCGCTGCACGGATTTGTGCCGCATAAGTGCGTGGATCACACGCACCCGAACGCGGTCATCTCGATCGCCGCTGCAAAGGACGGAGAAGCGTTGACTAAAGAGATCTACGGGGATGAGGTGGCGTGGCTGTCCTGGCAGCGACCCGGTTTCGATCTCGGGTTAAAACTAAAGGAGCTCTGTCAGAGAAAGCCGAACGTCAATGGAGCGGTACTCGGGCAACACGGTCTGATCAATTGGGCGGAGGACGACAAAGCATGCTATGAGCTAACGCTCGAGCTAATCGAACGAGCAGCAAGATTCATCAAATCCAAAGATAGAGGTGACAAAACGTTCGGTGGACAAAAGTACACTGGCGTCGACCCGGAATCGCATCACCAATTGTTCGCCGAAATTTTACCATGGATTCGCGGACAGATTGGACAGGCAAAAAGGTCCATCGGAACCGTCCAGTTCGATTCTGCGATCCTCCGCTTTGTCAATAGTCATGAGGCGACACGTCTGGCCGAGCTCGGGACCTCTTGCCCGGATCATTTTATTCGTACGAAGATCAAACCTCTTTACGTTCCGTGGGACCCGTCATCTAAGGACCTCAAGCAGTTAAAAGCGCTCCTTGCGGAAGGGCTGCAGAAATACCGGTTGGACTACCAATCCTATTACCAAGCATGCCGTAAACCGGACTCGCCTCCAATGCGTGACTCCAATCCCACGGTGATTCTCGTGCCCGGCCTTGGAATGATCGCTTGGGGTAAAGATAAAAGCGAATCTCGGGTAACGGCCGAATTCTATAACTGTGCGGTGGAGGTTATGCGAGGCGCGGAAGCAATCAGCCAATATGCCGCGTTACCGAAACAGGAGGCATTTGATATCGAGTACTGGCAGATGGAAGAAGCGAAACTGCGCCGAATGCCAGCGGAAAAAGAACTGGCACGCACGGTCGTCGTCGTGGTGGGGGCGGGAAACGGAATCGGGCGAGAAGTAGCAACCCGTCTGGTCCGCGAGGGAGCGCAGGTAGTTGCTGCTGACCGGAATGATGAATCCGCTGAAACAACTTCGAAGGAAATTATGAAGGAGATTGGCGAGGGAATTGGGGTCGCCGGATCAGAAGTCTCAGCGTGTGGTCCGGCAATCAGCCTTTTCGTCGACATCTGTGATCGAGCAAGTGTCCGCAAAATGTTTCAACATGCGGTACTAGCCTACGGCGGCGTCGACGGAGTTGTGGTCACGGCTGCGGTCTCTTTGCCGACGGACAGTTCGGGGCATCTGCCAGATGAGAAGTGGGAAGCTACCCTGCGAATCAATGTCATGGGTTCTTACTGTGTTGCCGATGAAGTCACGTCAATTCTTCGCGAACAAGGACTCAGTGCTTCAGTCGTTCTGACCTCCAGTGCGAACGCGGTAGTTCCAAAAAAGGGGATGCTGGCGTACGACGCTAGCAAGGCTGCAGTGAACCATCTCGTACGAGAATTGGCCATCGAACTAGCGCCAATCGCTCGCGTTAACGGTGTGGCTCCTGCTACAGTCGTGGAAGGCAGCTCAATGTTCCCGCGGGAGCGCCTGATTGTTTCCCTGAAAAAATACAACGTTCCATTTAGGGAAGAAGAGTCCTCTGACGAGCTCCGCCAGAAACTCGCGAGGTTTTACGCTGAGAGAACCTTGACGAAAAAACCCATCACCGTTGCTGATCAGGCAGAGGCTTATTTCCTGCTTTTATCGAATCGTTTGAGCAAAACGACTGGTCAGATTTTAGCGGTAGACGGTGGGCTGCACGAAGCCTTTTTGCGATGAGAATTCTCAGAGAGGCGGATTTAACCCTGGGCAGTGGGACGAATAACTATCTCGCCTACATCAACATCGGCCGGCTGTTCGATCGCGAACGCGGGTCACCTCACTAAAAGGAAATTTTAGCACGCTAAGGCCAGAGATTTGTTTTGGATGGGAAGCGGAGCGGCCTAAAACGACCCTGAGCAACGCGTTTGTTTTCGTGCCAGCTATAAAAGCGCGCGTCGCGGCCTTTGCGCACATCCGTTCGATAACGGTAATCAGCGGCAGCAGAAGTCTGCGTCGACGCATTTCCTCGATAACTTCCTGCACTAAAACAATGCCTTTCGAGGTTTGCATCGCCAGCGTTGTTACCCACCCTGCGAGGCAGCGATAGTCGGCGACACTCAAAAGCCGCAAGCCTGAATGGCGTTGCAATTCCTGCAGGTGCTACCGTCGAGTTTGGTCCCGTTTAGCATATTCCGACCACGCCGAAACGGGAAGACCAAGCTGGGCAGCAACAAACCCAACAATCTCGGCCGGCGGAACTTCTTCCACACCGAGCGTCCGGCATGGGAAACGCAAATAGCAAAGCTGGACGGCAAAGCCGAGCTGGTTGTGAATCCCGCGATGCTGGCGGACAAGATGAAGATCATCGCCGTCCTGATACTCGAAATTCTTTGCGGAGAATACCGAATTTTGCGTCGACGTGCAGCGAAAGTATCACTTTAGTTCATCAAAAGTATCAAATCAGTTAATTGTAAAGCAATCGAGAGGAAGCCCGGATTTCAGGGTTAGCCTCCCTATGTTTATCAGACATAACCTGCGTTCCGATCAGTTATCGCCCTCCGCTTTGTGCGTAAGTATCTGAGAATTCTCCGAGCCTGGAGGCAGGAGTTTCAGAATCTCCGTCTTGCCAGAAGTTTGGAGAACAGATCCACAAGCAGCTTCAGCCAAGTCAGCGAGGAGCAACACGTCATCTGGCGCATCTTGGTTTCTGATTATCGGCGCATCCAGATTCGCGCCGTCTCATCCCTCGAGGCTGTCACCACCCTTTGGCCATCCGCACCGAACTGCGCGGAAAGAACCTCGCCGTCATGGCGC
>Ga0209526_10002614_pt1 | contig 12144 bp, 10 predicted proteins | sample JacPinW_OM2H0_M1_FD_188566 | JGI IMG/M metagenome (GOLD analysis project Ga0209526, IMG submission 188566) | Forest soil microbial communities from Algoma, Ontario, Canada - Jack Pine, Ontario site 1_JW_OM2H0_M1 (SPAdes) (version 2) | ecosystem: Environmental > Terrestrial > Soil > Boreal...
TTGTAGGAGTCGGGCTTCAGCCCGGCGCGCCTGCTGCAAAGCATACGAGTGGGCGCGCCCCGGGGCAAGCTGTGGTGTTGGGAAAACTGTGGAAGGGCTTAGCACGCGCGCGCTGCTAGCCTTCTCTTACTGGAACTCGGATAACTCGCGGGTTGGCGCGCACGATGGCATGGCGCGGCGGACGGTCGTCCATGCGCGAGGCAACGCGAGACAACTCTTGCTGCACAACGTGCGCAAACTCCTCCATCTGGTGTTCCATCTCAATCATCTTCTCGCGCATATTCAAGATGATCTCGATGCCCGCGAGGTTCACGCCCATATCGCGCGCCAGCGTCAAGATGACGTCCAAGCGTTCCAGATCGCCATCCGTATAAAGGCGCGTGTTCCCTTGCGACCGCGAAGGCTTCAGCAAGCCGACGCGTTCATAGAGACGCAGCGTCTGCGGATGCAACTTGTAGAGCTCGGCTACGGCGCTGATCATGTAGCCGGCTTTGGCTCGTTTTTTATTTCGCGGCGCCATCTTTAAACGCCCGCCTTGCTGAACAAATCCTTCCGCGGATCGGCAGGCTCAACCGCCTCGAGCTCCTTCATTAATTTGCGCACGCGCTCGTCCGTCGGCTTGGGAACGATCACTTGAATCTCCACGTATTGATCGCCGCGTGTGCCGGTCCGCGCATTGGGCACGCCCTTTTCACGCAGCCGCAAGGTGCTGCCACAGTTCGTTCCGGGCGGGATTCTCACCAGCGACCGACCGTCGATCGTGGGCACTTCGATCTTCGCCCCTAGAGTGGCCTCGCTCACCGTCACGGGCACTTTGGTGTAAAGATCATCGCCACGACGTTCGAAAAACGGATGCGGCCGCACTTCGACCCGCAAGTACAGGTCGCCCGCGGGTGCGCCCATCGTTCCGGCGTTGCCTTTGCTTGCCACGCGCAAGCGCGCACCACTCGCCAGCCCGGGGGGAATCCTCACCTCAATCGTCTCCGCGCGGCGCACGCGGCCTTCGCCGCCGCACGTGCGGCACGGCGTTCGAATCTTTCCGGTGCCGCCGCAGCGCGTGCAAGGAACGTTGAAGCGCATCTTGCCCGCAGCCTGCTGAATTGTGCCGCTGCCGTTGCATACAGGGCAAGTCTGCGGCGAACCGATGGCACCCGTGCCATGACAGGTTTCGCAGACGTCGAGCCGCGTGATTTGCAGTTTCTTTACGGCGCCGCGAACGGCATCCCAAAAATCGATTTCGATTTGGTATTCAAGGTCGCCGCCGGCTTCCTGCTCCTGCTCGACGGCACCTCCGCGCCCACCCCGAAAGAATTGGCTGAAGAGATCACGGAAATTCCCTCCGCCGGCTCCTCCGCTTTGGGCCCCGCCAAAATCGAATCCCCCGAAGTCGAAATTCACTTCGGAGTCGCCGCCCCCGCCGCCTGGCGGCGCGGCGTTCGGATTGAAATTGTCGCTGTAGAAGCCGTGCTGGTCATACATCTGCCGCTTCTTGGGGTCGGACAGAACGTCGTACGCTTCCTGTAGCTGTTTGAATCTTTCTTCCGAGGATTTATCGCCGGGATTAAGGTCTGGGTGATATTTGCGAGCGAGTTTGCGGAACGCGGTGCGAATATCTTTCGCGCCGGCTTTGCGCGGAACGCCCAGCAGTTCGTAGTAATCCTGTTTAGTGGTCGTGGCCATCTACAACCTGAAAAAACTTTGCCAGGGGCGCAGTCCGCCTCCGTGAGACAGGCGTGCTGCACCCCTAGCTGTGGCTTTCTTAGTTCGGGCGCTTGCTTTCGTCGACGTCGACGTATTCGGCGTCGATAACGTCGTCCGGTTTCTTTTGCTGCTGCCCGCTTCCGGCGCTCGCTCCACCGGGGGCTCCGGCGCCCGCTCCAGCACCCGCTGCTCCGGCCTGCGCCGCTCCTGCCTGGTTGGCCTTGTACAGCACTTCCGCAACGTTGTGCAGCGCGCGTTCGATGTTTTCCGTGGCGGAGCGCAGCCGCGCAGTGCCGCCCTCGCTCATGGCCTTCTTGGCGTCTTCGATGGCTTCTTCCAGCGACTTCGCGTCTGCTTCCGCAAGTTTGTCGCGGTTTTCGCGGACCATCTTCTCCGCCTGGTAGACGATACCGTCCAAGCGATTGCGCGCGTCGACCTCTTCCATGCGCCGGCGATCTTCCTCGGCGTGGGATTCCGCTTCTGTGCGCATCTTCTCGGCTTCTTCCTTGGTCAAGCCGCTCGAAGCCTGGATGGTGATCTTCTGTTCTTTGTTCGTGGCTTTATCCTTTGCACTGACGTTCAAAATCCCGTTCGCGTCAATGTCAAAGGTCACTTCGATTTGCGGCGTGCCGCGCGGTGCCGGCGGAATGCCGTCCAGCTTAAACGTGCCAAGCGAGCGATTGTCCTTCGCGAATTTGCGCTCGCCTTGCAGGACGTGAATCTCCACGCCCGGCTGATTGTCCGAAGCCGTCGAGTAGGTTTCCACCTTGCGCGTCGGAATCGTGGTATTGCGCGGGATCTGTGGCGTCATCACGCCGCCCAGCGTTTCCACGCCCAAAGAAAGAGGCGTAACGTCGAGCAGCAGGATGTCCTTCACTTCGCCGCCAAGCACCGCGCCTTGCACTGCCGCGCCCACTGCGACCACTTCGTCGGGATTGACACCCTTGTGGGGTTCTTTGCCGCCGAAGAAGTTGCGGACCAATTGCTGCACCTTGGGGATGCGCGTCGATCCGCCGACCAGCACGACTTCTTGAATGTCGGCCGGGGAAAGCTTGGCATCTTCCAGGGCAAGCTGCACCGGCTTCATCGACCGGTCCAGCAGGTCGCTCATCAATTGTTCCAACCGCGTGCGGGTCAGTTTGACCTGCATGTGAATCGGACCAGACGGTCCCGCGGTGATGAACGGCAGATTGATCTCCGTCTCCATCATCTGCGAAAGCTCGATCTTGGCCTTTTCCGCGGCTTCCTTCAGGCGTTGCAACGCCATGCGGTCCTTGCCCAAATCAATGTTGTTCTCTTTTTTGAACTCGGTGATCAACCAGTCGACGATTCTTTGATCGATGTCATCGCCACCCAGGTGCGTATCGCCGTTCGTGGATTTCACTTCGACTACGCCAGCCCCTACCTCCAGCACGGAAATATCGAATGTGCCGCCGCCGAAGTCATAGACCGAGATCGTTTCGTCGCTCTTCTTGTCCAGCCCATACGCCAAAGCTGCCGCCGTTGGTTCGTTGATGATGCGCACTACTTCCATTGCAGCGATTTCGCCTGCCTGCTTGGTGGCTTGCCGCTGCGAGTCGTTAAAGTATGCGGGCACGGTGATGACGGCTTTGGTTACCTTCTCGCCCAGGAAATCTTCCGCAGCGGCCTTGAGCTTGCCCAAGATCATCGCGGAGATTTCCGGGGGGCTGTACACCTTGCCGAAAATTTCAATGCGGGCATCGTCGTGCGGCCCCTTTACCACTTTGTAGGGCACGCGCTTCATTTCCTCTTGCACTTCGTCATAGCGCCGGCCCATGAAGCGCTTGATCGAGTAGATGGTGTTCTCCGGATTCGTTACTGCTTGGCGCTTCGCTACTTGTCCTACCAGGCGCTCGCCACCTTTGGTGATGGCGACGACGGACGGCGTCGTGCGCGCCCCTTCTTGGTTGGGAATGACCACCGGTTCGCCGCCTTGCATAACGGAGACGACCGAGTTGGTGGTTCCCAAGTCGATCCCAATGATTTTACTCATGACTTCTCTTCCTCCTGGAACTAGACTGCTTCCTGATTTGCCATCCTCGGGTGGAGCGCCCGCCGGACGCCGCGCCTGGTTTTAGCTAACCGTAAGCTCGAGGGGCAGTATACAGGTTGAGTGTATTCTTGTCAAGTTTGTTGATGTATAAATAAACATCCTATTTACAATGACTTAGAGCCGTTGCCGGGCTTTTTTGCTCTGCGCTCTCCTTCCTTTGGACTCATCGACGCCCTGTCTGCACCCGGTGTCCGGGCAGCAAACGCCCTAGCAGCTACGACGCATCCTATAAGAGACCAGATGCACCCGCCCGGCACATGGGCGGCGGGCAAAGCTTCATTTCCTAGCAAATCACAGGTAATATTTTCGTTGGGCTCGGGTTACATAGCTTGAGGAGGACTGTGTGCATCGTTTGCGACGGGTGGATTCCTTCGTACTAAGTGGACTTGTAGCTTTGGCGCTTTTGTTCGCCCCGGCGTTTGGCGTTAGCGCGGGCCAATCGGCGGCGGTGCCAGACATTGATCCGCACGCGGCGGTGGGTTCCAAGAACGCTCCTATCGTGATGGAGGTTTTCAGCGACTTCCAGTGTCCGGCCTGCAAGACGCTGTTTGTGACCACCAATCGCCAAGTGATGGACAATTACGTCAGCACAGGCAAAGTCTATTTAATCCACCGCGACTTCCCGCTGCCCATGCACGCGCATTCACAGGTGGCCGCGCAGTACAGCCGCGCTGCGGCACACGTTGGGAAATTAGAGCCCGTTGAACAAGCCCTGTTCGATAACCAGGAAAAATGGGAGCAGAATGGCGATGTGGATGGCACCGTCGCTGCCGTGCTCACTCCCGCTGAAATGACGAAAGTGCGCGCGCTGGTGAAAAGCGGGACTCCGAACGCTCTGATTCAAAAAGACCTGGCGCTCGGCAAGTTCTACAACGTCAACCAGACCCCCACGACGGTGTTCCACGCCAAAGGCCAGACGTTCCCGTACTCCGGCGTGATGAGCTACGAAATTCTTCGCAACTTCCTGGACCAGCTCGGCAAATAAGCCGGCACAACAAATAAGCACAAGCACAATATGATGCAATCCAGCCCATTGAATTTCCGCCGTACGATCATTTGGATCGGAAGGTTAGTCCTCGGCGGCATCTTCATCTATGCCGGCTACGCCAAAATTTTCCTGCCCATCATGCACCCGCGGCCCCCGGTCGGGGTCGCGCTGGCGTTCTTCGCCCTACAAGTCGGCTCGTATCAGATCCTTCCGCCCTGGGGAGTAAATTTTGTCGCACACACCCTGCCTTTTGCCGAAGTCGCCCTGGGTTTGCTTCTGATCATCGGCTGGCGGCTGCGCATTTGGGCCGTACTAAGCACGTTGCTGATCCTCGGCTTCTTTGCCGCGGTGATCCGCAGTTACGCCGCCGGCATGCAGATCAATTGCGGCTGCTTCGCCACTCCGGAACCGCTGACCATCGCCACGGTGCTTCGCGACGGCGCCCTGGCCGCTCTCGCCGTAGTCATGACCGTGTTTACCTTTATCGAGGCCCGCAAGCCACATCCATGGTCTGCGACGCAATCGACCTAGCCCCCCGCGCGCGCCGGCACGCTAATTTATATTGACAACGTTATGTTGCTGTAGTAGTATAGCCCGTGGGTAGTCCTGCGCTTTTCTCCGCGTCCCGCCTAGCTTGTACGGTCTTTCTCCGTAAACCCTTTGGAATGCGCATTTACAAGCAGACACCGCGTTTTGCTGGTTTTTGGCCGAAATCCCGGTCCCATAATCCTTTTGCTTTCCGCACTTACAAGAACCCCCACCTCTAAGCCCTTTAGAATGTGCACTTATGAAAAAGGGGGGAGGGGGGGCGTCTCCTCCACACACGGGGGCGCCTGCATCCTATCTCCGGTACACTTAGGTCATGAAGTCACTTGCGGAATATCTGGATCTGGCGGCCCAAGCGCACGGTCACCTGTGCGCCGGACAGGTCCTAGGGGTCCGGCTGGCGATGCTGGGATTGCGCGAGCTCGGCATTGACGATCCCGTTGCCGAGCGCAAACGCCTGGTCACCTATGTCGAAATCGATCGCTGCGTAACCGACGCCGTCGCACTGGTGGCCAATTGCCGCCTGGGCAAGCGCGCGCTGAAATTTCGCGATTGGGGCAAAGTCGCCGCTACCTTCGTGGACCTGAAAACGGGCCGCGCCGTACGCGTCGCAGCCAAAGAATCCTCCAAGCAAGCGGCCCGCGAAATGTTTCCCGAGCTCGAGAAAGAAGCCGGTCAACAAAAGGCCTACGCGCAGCTTTCCGATGAAATCCTTTTCGACAAAAAATGGGTCAACGTGGAAGTGCAGCCGGAAGATCTTCCCGGATTCAAAGGTCCGCGCGTCGTCTGCGCCGAATGCGGCGAGGGCATCAACTTCAAGCGCGAAGTCGTTCGCGATGGGCGCGCACTCTGTCGATCTTGCGCAGGCGAGAAGTATTATCGGGAGCCATAGTTTCAACCTTCAGGCCGAGGGTGCGCCGAATCATCCGTTAGAAACAATGTGCGGTTCAGTGCAGCGACTCTGGCAATATGCGATAAAATCAGACCTTCCATGTTGAGTCTTCCCCCGATTACCCTACGCCTTCGCGGCTTCAAACTCATTGACCGCGTAGCGCTGGCCTTTCTGCTGCTGTGCTCGATTGCGCTGGGCGCAGCCAGCGGGCTCCTCTTCGTGTACGCAAGCGACTTGCCGGAGATTCGCGCGCTCGAAACCTATCGCCCAAACGTCGTAACGGAAATTTACGCCGACGACGGCCAGCTTGTGGGCAGCTTCGCTTTGCAGCGCCGCATCTTGATGACGTACGAGCAGTGCCCCAAGGTCCTCTACAACGCTGTTACCGCGATCGAGGATCAGCACTTTGAGGAACACTGGGGAATAGATTTCCCGCGCATTGCCAGCGCCGCGTATCGCAACCTAGCCAAGCGCCGCATTACGGGCGGCGCCAGCACCATCAGCATGCAGCTTGCCGGCAATCTTTTTTTGGACCGCAGCGATCGCAGTTTCCGCCGCAAGATGCAAGAGATGCTGCTTGCGCTGCAAATCGAGCGCCGCTATACCAAGCCCCAGATTTTCACGATGTACGCCAATCAAGTCTATCTCGCGCACGGAAATTATGGCTTTGCAGCCGCAGCCGAATTTTATTTCGGCAAGCCCGTCACGGATTTGAAGCTGCAGGAAGCCGCGCTGCTCGCCGGCATGGTCAACGGCCCAAAATATTCGCCGCTCGTCAATCCGGAGGGAGCGCTAACGCGCCGCAACCTGGTCCTGCACCGCATGGAAGACGAAGGCAAGGTCACGGCTTCCGAGCAAGCTGCCGCGAAGAAGACGCCGCTCGCGCTGCATATTCAATATCCGCGCAACGATCTCGCTCCCTATTTCTTTGAAGAAATTCGTAAGTATCTCGAATCCACTTATGGTACCGAAGCCGTGCACGAGCGAGGTTTGCGCGTCTACACCACGCTGAATATCAACATGCAGCGCGCCGCGAACCTTGCCATTCGCGATGGTTTGCACAGCTACGACCGCCGCCACGGCTGGCGCGGCGACCTGCCCAACATCCTGCGCGACAATTTGGGCACGCTGGCCGCTTATGAAGACGAGGACTGGCGTCACCCGATCGAGAAGGGAAGCTACGTCACCGGCCTGGTTCTCTCCGCAGAGGAGAAAAATGCGACCATCAAGATAGGGCCATATCGCTCCATCCTTTCCGCTTCCGATTTTGCATGGACCGGCCGCAAGAAGCCCGCGGACCTACTGAAAGTCGGCGACCTGGCGCAATTCTCTATTCAGGAGCTGCGCGAGACCACGGCGCGCGTGCAACTTGAGCAGCAGCCTGCTCCGCAAGCGGCGATGCTGGCGATCGACAATCCCACCGGTGAAATCAAGGCCATGGTGGGCGGCTACAGCTTTGAAGATTCCAAGTTCAACCGCGCCACGCAAGCCTTCCGTCAGGTGGGCAGTTCGTACAAGGTGTATGTCTACGCGGACGCCCTCGAAAAAGGCTCCACACCTTTCGACACGATCCTCGACGCGCCTTTCACCACGGTAAGCGGCGGCCAAGCCTACTCGCCGAAAAATTATGACGAAAAGTTCGAGGGCATGATCACGCTACGCCGCGCTCTCGCCGGTTCGCGCAACGTCCCCGCTGTGAAGCTGGCGGAAAAGATCGGCATCTCCTCGGTTGTAGATGTCACTCGCCGCTTCGGCGTCACCACGCCCCTTCCGCCGTATTTACCACTCGCGCTTGGCGCCGCGGACATGAAGCTGCTCGAACACGTATCGGCATTTACCGTATTTCCCAACGACGGCATCCGCATTGACCCGCACATGATTCGCCGCGTCACCAGCTACGAAGGCGCCCTTTTGGAAGAAGCGCACCCCGAAGTGCACGACGTTCTTTCCCCGGACGTCGCGCGCACTATGACCGCCATGCTGGAGGAGGTCATACAATTCGGCACCGGCATTCAAGCCCGGTCGCTGGGCCGCCCTGCAGCAGGCAAAACCGGCACCACGCAGGATTACACCGACGCTTGGTTCATCGGTTTCACGCCGCAGCTCACTAGTGGAGTTTGGGTCGGCTTCGACGATAAGCAGATTTCGCTGGGGAAAAAAGAAACGGGGGCGCGCGCTGCGTTGCCTATTTGGCTGGAGTTCATGCAGGGTGCCTTAAGCCGAATGCCCGCGCTCGATTTCGCCAATGTGGTCCCGCTAGAGCAGGAAGCCCGCGACCGTCATATTACCGTCGACACCCCGGACACGGCGCCCACCGAGGACGAGCCGCCGCCACGACCAAAGCCAGCACCTCCGGTACCGCCCACCAAAACGGTGACGCTAAACTCGCCGGGAGCTGCCCCTCCGAATCGCTGAACTTGAGCTAACTCATCCATGGATCCCAGCCGCGTGCAGCCAGGTTTTCCTCGCGTCCGCCTGGTCTAATGAGTACTATCCGCTGCCGGCGCGTAATTTCACCGATGCAAGTGAGACGAACCCCTTGAAAAGTCGGAGGAACTCGGCGGGCCTGGCGCGGGCTGACAGTGAACAGCAACTCATAGTCATCGCCGCCGTTCAAAGCCAGCTCGGTTGCATCGAGCTGTTGTTGCTTTTTCCCCCTAGCCAGCTTCACCTTGGGAATTCTGTCGGAGCTAATTCGCGCGCCAGCTCGGCTTGCCGCGCACAGCCTGGACAGGTCGGTGGAGAGCCCATCCGAGAGGTCCATCATGGCGGTAGCTATGAGCTTTTCAGCTAACCATCGCCCGAGAGCCAATCTCGGCTCCGGGTAAAGATGCTTCTTGACGGATAGATTGTTTCGGTGCCCGGCGCCTCGGCTGTCGCGCAACGATCGCAGGCCGAACGCCGCCTCGCCTAAACGTCCGCTTACGAAAATCAGGTCCCCGAGTTTCGCCCCCGAACGCCGAACAGCGCGGTCACCACGCACCTCGCCAACAACAGTCACGTTAATTAGGATTTCATCGCTCCTCGTTGTGTCCCCCCCCGCTAGCTGGCAACGGAAACGTCTTCCGGCACGAGCCAGCCCCCTCAGGAACACATCCAGCCACTTGCCGGTGTGCGTTCCCGGAAGTGCGAGGCTCAGAAGAAAATGCTTCGGCTCGCCGCCCATGGCCGCTACGTCGCTTACGGCGCGCGCCAGGCATTTCCAGCCGATGGAGTCCGGCGGATGCTTGTCTCGCAAGAAGTGACTGCCTTCCAAGAACCAGTCGCAGGTAAGAATCGTCTGGTGCCCGGACGCGGGGATTAGTAGAGCCGCATCATCGCCCACTCCCAAAACCAGCCCTCCGCGGCCCTTGAATGCCAGAGCGCTCGCGATTCTGCGGACTAGTTTGTCTTCTCCAGTCTTCATCTACATTCTTCCCAAGGGATTCTGGTATCGACCTTCCCTCGATACCGAACGTCTAGTCTACCGTTAGAATCTAGCAGACCTGTACCTTCGGGCAGGGGGACGGCTTTGGATAACCTGTTCCTTATACAGGCAAATACAGGATTGACGGCAGTACCCTACAAAATCTAGTATGGCGACGGCCCAATATGGGCCTTCTGACGTTCCAGGCGGGAACACAGGGGGTGTGCCGCCAGCACCAGATTCTTATACCAGGGCCTGAGGGGCCTGCTCGTGATGAAGGGTAAGACCTATACCTTTTTTATCGCTTCGACGCCCGGTAAGCTTAAGAAGCTTATCGTGCCCGCCTACATACTGCATGGCATAGCCGTTTTAGCGATCATAGGCGGGATTACGGTCGTAGCGGCGGCTGGCTCCTATTCGAGAATGCTCTGGAAGGTTGGCAACTACAACGCCCTGCGTCACGATCAGCAAACTCTCAAGCGCCAATATCAAGAGCTGCAGAGCACCGTAGCTGATACCAACCAGCGCCTTGACTCCTTACAATCCTTGGCTACCGAAGTTGCCATGACCTATGGTGTGCTCCGTTATCACCCGGCCGCCTTCGATGTTAGCGACAACCCGGTTACGCCGCAGGATGCCTTTGACCGCTCCGTCGAGCAATACACCTTCTTGAAGCGCAATGCCGCGGTGATCGCCATCTCGAGCGGGGGCTTGCGGCTGATGCCAGCGATGAGCTTCGCGGATTCCAGCTACACGCCTTCTATCTGGCCGGTTCTGGGTCATATTACCGACAGCTTTGGCGAACGCCTCGATCCCTTCAGCGGTGAAGGCGCCTTCCACACCGGCGTCGATGTCGCCACGGATTACGGTGCCCCGGTGCACGCGACTGCCGACGGGATCATTACCATAGGGGAAAACCATGCGGGTTACGGCCGCTTGGTCGTAATCGATCATGGATTTGGTATCACTACCTGGTATGCGCACCTGTCGTCGTTCTCCGCGGTGCCCGGAGCGCGCGTCAAGCGCGGCGAGGTCGTCGGCTACACCGGCATTAGCGGCCGCTCCACCGGTCCTCACGTACACTACGAAGTACGCATGAACAACGCGCCGATCAATCCGTGGCGCTACATGCGCGCCACTCCTGCCGGCGACTAATTCCTTCCGCTTTGCTTTCCCAAGCGTTTTGTAAGATCAATTCCGCACAGGTTTCTGCGAGCGCGCCTTGGGTGTCGGCGTTTTCGAGGCAGGCATCGCCGGTGTCATAGAGGCTGGGCCAGCCGGAACGGCCGTGCTCACGGCGTTGAGAAAATTCGAGGAAACATCAAACACCGCACGGACAGCCTTCGTTTCGCCCCGGTCCACGCGCGAAATAGCAGCACCCTTGACCATGTTCAGGTAGGCATCACGAATCCGCGGATCGAGCCCGCGTCGCGTTTGCGGCCCGTTCAGCCCGGCCTGCGCAAGCACAAGTAATCCGCTAAGCAGATCCGATAATTGCCGAGTGGTTTGCTCGCTTGCGCACTCGCCTTCCGCGACGATTCTCATCGCGCCTTCCTGAGGTTTGCCGGCGAGCGTAATCCATTGGAGCTGATTGAGCAGTGCGGAGAGCTGCGGCGACTTAAAGCCGCCCGATGTTCGCAAAGCTAGTGCGCTGCCTGCCTCGGCATCTTGGCGAAGGACTGCAAATACCGGAGAGCCTGCTACTCGCGTGAAATGCTCGCGCCAGTCGCGAACATCGGCGCTATTCGGGACAGGTTTAAGAAAAACGATGAGATCCGCTGCGTCCGTCAGGGCGATTGTGTCTTTGCTTAAGAACGTGAACGAGATCTTGCGAGCACCATCTCCGAGCGGCATCGAAAAAATCTCTCGACCGCCGTGATTTTCGCGCGTTCCCGACTGCGCAGCGTACGTTTCGATCTTCTTGCGATCGAAGCGACCCTCCCCGACAGCAAACACCTTGCTTTCGTTCTGGGCATGGATAAAAGCGACTGCCACGCGGTCCAAATCGCGTTCATAGTCAAATCCAGTTTCGCTCAAGAACTTCGTATACGCTGCATCTGCTTGGCTCTTTGGTATCCAGTTATAGAACTCGGCGGCGAACGGCGCGCGCCGCAACTCGGTCAAGTCGGCAAAAACTACGGCGCTGGCCTCCGGTGGCATAGCGGAGAGAACTACATCGTGCGAGGCGGGGCCGGCATCGTGCCGACGCAGGTAGGCATCTAATACCGCGAGGCAGCCAGCGAGCAGAATTGCGGCCGTCCAAAGAGTCCAGCGGCGTCTCATCATATGGCGCTCACGCAGAAGTCAGTTATACGCTAAGCTATAGAGGCCAGGTAGGATATAAGTTATAGTGAGGTCACCTGGCGTCCGGTTTTCCACAGTCTTGGCCAGGGACGTGCTGGAAAATTGGTATGGCGCCCTTGCAATTCTTGTGCCTCTTCTGCTATTCTTGCTCGGTTTGAGAGCGCTGGCGTAGCTCAGCTGGTAGAGCATCTGATTTGTAATCAGAGGGTCGGGGGTTCAATTCCCTCCGCCAG
>Ga0209526_10002615_pt1 | contig 12140 bp, 12 predicted proteins | sample JacPinW_OM2H0_M1_FD_188566 | JGI IMG/M metagenome (GOLD analysis project Ga0209526, IMG submission 188566) | Forest soil microbial communities from Algoma, Ontario, Canada - Jack Pine, Ontario site 1_JW_OM2H0_M1 (SPAdes) (version 2) | ecosystem: Environmental > Terrestrial > Soil > Boreal...
TGGTGGCAGACCAGACGTCGAACGCCAATACGGAAACGATCAAGTCCGATCAGAGCCGTATCGAAGTCGCTCAGGAGCTCGAGGCCGCAGAGGCCAAAGCCACCAGCGTGGATATCATTACTTAAGGTCCAGACCTGGGGTCCAGACCTGGGGTCCAGACTTGGGGTCCAGGTGCCAACTCAGCGGCCTTTTGGCTTCGAACCTTATTGCCGGTCTCCGTGACTACCTGGTCGCAGGCGAATGGAGACCAGGCCACGATGAAGTTGCTTCGGAAGATAACCCACTCAGCGGTGGCGGCAGCGGCGTGCTTGGTGTGCCCCAACGCCGCTTCGGCGGGCGTGCCGCAGCCTGGCTGTTATGAGCGCGTCTATGACACCGCGCATCTCGCCGCGCATCCGGGGCAACTGGTGACGCGGTCGACGGTTCTCATCAAGCCGGCCGCCGATGCGGCCACCAAGGCTGCGCTTGGTCCCTCCTACGAGCTTGACGCCATTCTGCGATTTTGGGTGAGGGGACAAGAACAGAGTTTCGATTCTCATGGCACGTGCAAGACGGCCAATGGCGGGCTCGCTTGCGTAGGTTCGGTTTCGGCCGCCGAAGACGATGAATGCAAAACCGACCGCGATGGGGTCCGCAACAATTGCCGGATCATCAGCGCCGCCAACGATGGAGCGTTCGGCGTCACCGCGCAATCCGACGGCTTGATGGTCAAGATCACCCGGCGGTTGGAGCTTGTTACCGCCCCCTATGATGGCGGGCCGTTTCTGTACTTAAGCCCCGGCAATGCGGAAAACCACGCCTTCTTGCTCAAGCCCGCGCCCGATCAGGCCTGCAAGTAACTAGCGTCTGTCGTATTCATCCGGCTCCATCGCCCAGGCCCATTGGTCGTGGCCTTGCGCGTAGGTGCGGTTGGTCTGCGCCGGATCGCGGTTGACCAGCGGCCGCAAATACATCGGATGGGTGGCGCTGCGCACCTCGTGCTCGACTGTGAAAAGGTGCCTGCCATCGGCGGGATCGATGATGTCGCGAAACCGGTATTGATATTGGTTGTCTTCCTGCGAGACCAGGCCGCGCTCGGCGAGGCGCCGGTAAGGATCCGAAAAATTCGTGATGTAGATCTGCACATGGTGACCGTCATAGTCGGGCTGCGGGGAATCGGTCTCGCGGAATTGCAGAACCTGATCCTTCCCCACTTTTACGCGCGCGACGGTTGCGTCGCCGTTCTTTAGTTCGGCCGGTATTCCCATGAACTGAGGATAGAAAGCTAAAATGCCTTTTGCGGTCCCAACCGGGACATCGAACTCGACATAGGGGATGCCGAGCGTGATGCGCCCGAAGCGCGCGGCATCCGGCTCGTAGCAGCGCACGCGATTGCCCCAGGGACATATCGCCTCGACATAATCATTGTGCTCGCGAAATGCGAACGCGGTGCCGTCGAGCTTCCTCGCCACCGAGGCAAGCCGGTCGAGCAGCGCGGCTCGACCGGAAATCACGATCCCGGTATGGCCGCGCAGCACCTGCGGCGCGCCGCTCGGCAGATGAAACTGGCTGCGGCCGACATTGACCCACATGTTGGTGTCGGACACCATCAGATAGGGGTCGCGGGTCAGTCCGAGGCCCGTGACATAGAACAAGGTGGCCAGCCGCTGGTCGGGCACCGTCACGTTGACGTGTTCGAGATGGATCGAGTTGCCAAGATCTTCTTGGGCGCGGTCGAAGTGCTGCTGCATGGACGCGGCTCCCGGATGCGTTGCCGCGCATCATAATGAAGTGCTGTGCCCTAATCCAACAATTCCGTGGCGACGGTTCTCGCCCACCGGCCGAAACGATCGAAGCCGGACAATGGTCCACGCGGCCGTCGACATAGCTCATCGACTTGAAGGTGGGCGCAAGCAGGTCTACTCAATCACCTAACTCTCCGCACCAGACTTCCCGCCAGCAGCGACCAGCACGAAAAAATCAGCTTGAACGGCTGCGGGGGCGCAGGTCGCGGCTAATCCGGCAGCCCAATGCACGTTCTCGTTGCCGGCTCAAACCTGACATCGCGTGAAGTGCGAAAAGTGCCTTGAACCGACCAAAAGCGACTCCCGCATCTGTGACGCTTCTCACATTTCCGAACGCTACGGATTGTAATATTATTTGGAGTTATCCTTCGGGAGGGGCTTATGCATCGAGACGTGCTAAGTGCCTTTTTTGCGGTTCTGTTTCTCAGTATTGTCGTCGTGCCTGCCTCCGCCGACAATCGAGTTGCGCTTGTCATCGGCAATAGCGCCTATTCTCGTGCACCGTACCTGTCGAATCCCGTGCACGACGCCGACGACGTGGCAGCTGCCCTCAAACGATCAGGCTTTGGGATCATGGTTGCGACCGATCTCGACAGGGCCGGCATGGAAGAGGCGATGATTAGATTTGCGCGGGCGACGCGCGCTGCCGACGTGGCGATGTTCTACTACAGTGGGCATGCGATGCAATTCGGAGGCGTCAACTACCTCATGCCGGTGGACGCCCAGTTAAACGACGAGGCAGACTTGCGGCGCATGGTTCGCCTCGACGATGTCGTCGCTGACATGCAACAGGCGAAGAGTCTTCGCATCCTCGTGCTGGATTCTTGCCGCGACAACCCGCTTGCCGACCAATTGAAACGCTCCATCGGGGCCGCCCGCAGCGCCAGCATGGGGCGAGGTCTTGCGAAAATCGAGAGCCCGGAAGGCATGATCGTCGCCTATGCGACGCAGGCGGGGCGCACCGCTGACGATGGCGACGGCCGCAACAGTCCCTACACAGCTGCATTCCTCAGGAATGTCGAGGCGAAGGAAGAGATAGGCACTATTTTCCGCCGCATAAGTGCCGACGTTTATCAGGCGACCCATCAAACGCAACTTCCGGAGTTGTCCTTATCGCTGATCGGCGAGTTTTACCTGAACGGTAAATTGCAGATCACCGCGACCCCGGCTGCGACGCCTGCACCGGTCGATCCTTGCGCGGCCGCAAGCGACCATTGGAAGAGTACCGAGGCAATCAATACAAAAGCAGCGTATGAAGATCACCTTGCACGCTTTCCGACCTGTGCATTCGCAAGTCTCGCCCGAACCAAAATTGCTTCGCTGTCGATGCCAGACTCAGCAAAAGACGGGCGGCGCTTCGACGGAATCTGGGCAGGAACCCTGGTCTGCGAACCCGCCAATTCCGGATATCCAGGCTGGAAGACCGAACTCACTGGAAGAGTTACAGACGGTATCTTCCACGCGGAGGTTGGTCGGATCGGCAAGCCCGGCTCGCAAACTCTCGATGGAACCATTGAGCCAGACGGCACGGCAGATATTCTGCAGAAAGGCTGGACTGGCAATCGAGATCCTTTTCACCGCCCGCTCGGTACAGAGTTTGATCATAAGTACCTCACCAAATTCGACGGTCCCCATGCAAGTGGTACCAGATCCGACCGCGCCTCTTGCAACGTGAATTTCACAAAACGCTAGAAGCCGGAGCCTCTACCCGCTGTAACTCTGCACCAGACTCCCCGCCACCAGCGACCAGCCGTCGACCAGCACGAAGAAGATCAGCTTGAACGGCAGCGACACCACGACCGGCGGCAGCATCATCATGCCCATCGACATCAACACCGATGCGACCACGAGGTCGATGATCAGGAACGGCAGGAACAGCAGGAAGCCGATCTCGAAGGCGCGCTTCAGCTCGGAGATCATGAAGGCCGGCACCAGGATGCGCAGCGACATTTCTTCCGGGGTCGCCGGCGGCGGCTCGCCCGAGAGGTCCATGAACAGTTTCAAATCCTTTTCGCGGACGTTCTTCTCCATGAAGCCGCGCAGCGGCATGGCGGCGCGCTGCAGCGCTTCTTCGACGCTGATCTGGTTGGCGACCAGAGGCTTGATGCCGTCGTCATAGGATTTTTGCAAGATCGGCCCCATCACGAAGGCGGTCAGAAACATCGCGAGCGCAATGATGACGGAGTTCGGCGGCGCGGTCGCGGTGCCGAGTGCGGTGCGCAACAGCGACAGCACGACGACGATCCGGGTGAACGACGTCATCATGATCAGGATCGACGGCGCGATCGACAACACCGTCAGCAGCGCGATCAGCTGGATCGCGCGCTCGGTGACGCCGCCATTGCCCTGGCCGAGATTGATGCTGATGTCTTGTGCGAACGCCGAACCCGCCAGCGATGTGGCGGCTATCAGGGTTACAAGGAATAAAACTCTACGCGGGAATGGCGCCGATCTCACGAAGGCGTCTTTGGGCGGCCCAGCAATGACGCCATCTCGTCTTCGAGATTCTCAAAACCGCTCTTCGAAGGCGCTGCGACCGGCGGGGCCATCGGGGGCTCATTGCGGGGCCCGCGGCCCGGCGGCGGTTCGGGTGCGACCGGAGGTGCAACGGGGTCGGCTGTCGGCCGGCGCAATGCCGCTTCGAGACGCTGCGCCATCTCGGCGAGATTTTGGTCCGCGCTCGGCTGCGGAGGTGGTGGCGGCGGCGGGGCGGCGGCGCGCTCGGGCGCGCGAATCGGCGGCGGCTTTGGCGGTTCGCTCTGGCGCGGCGGGCGAGGGATGACAGGCTCGTTGCGCGAGGTGACACGCGAGGGCATTGGTTCGGGACGCAATTCGGGGCGGGGTTCGGGGCGTCCGCCGAGCGGCTCTTGCCGTCCGCCGAGCGGCTCTTGCCGTCCGCCGAGCGGCTCCGGCGCAAAACCCGCCAAGGGATCGCTGCGCATCGGTTCACTTCGCAAAGGCGGCTCGCTCCGCAGTGGCTCACTTCGCAGGGGCTCACTTCGCAAGGGTGACTCACTTCGCACGGGCGGCTCGCTTCGCACGGGCGGCTCGCTGCGCAAGGATTCACCGCGCAACGGCTCGCTCCGCCGTTCCGACAGTGCCGGCGCTGGCCGCCTTATTTCGTCGGCAAAGGACGGCCGCGCCGGGCGGGGCGGCGGCTCGGGCATTTGCGGCTCTGGATGATCGAGAGCATCGCCGTCGCTCCAGCCGGCGGCGTCGGGCAGCGGAGCGATCCGCGGCGGTAACTCGGGTGCGCCGACACCAGGCCGTTGCGGAGCCTGATCCCGCACCGGCATCGCACGCACGATATTGGGTTCCACGACGATATCGGTCGGACCGCCGATCATCAGGAGATGCTCGATGTTGTCGCGCCGCACCAGCACCAGCCGCCGGCGGCCGTCCACCGCGGCGGCGTCGATCACGGCGAGCCGCGGCATCCGCCCGCGATTGGTGTTGGCACCGAGCCGGTTGCCCGCGAATCGGCGCACCAGCCAGATGCCGCCTCCGAACAGCGCCAGCACTCCCACGAATAAGACGAAAAATGTCAGTGCCTGCATGCTTTGTCCCCGGCAAATACCGTCTTCTTCACGTCTTTCGCTGGTCGGCAGCGACACGACAAACCGCGAAACGGCCCTGAGATTGGCCCCAATCTCTTAACGACCCGCGGCAGGAATTGCCGCCGGTACTCTTAATAACCTATGAATCGCTTGAACCAAAACGACTTCTTCAGCTGCCAACTTCGACGGCTCGGCTGGGTTAATGCAGCATTCGTGGCGAAAATGCGCAAGGATTGGTCATTGAAGCCGAATCATCGGGGGATGTTGTCGAATCCACCGCGCGCTTCTTAACCCGCTGTTAACCATACACGCGGCAAATTCTGCCCACCTCACGGCGTCTCGCCGGGAGGCTAAGGGGCGGCAGCGATGTCCATCAGCGATCTTCCGGTCTTGTCGGCGCTGCGCACCAAGATGCAGTGGCACCAAGAACGCCAGCGCGTCCTCTCCGAAAACGTCTCCAACTCCGACACACCGAATTTCAAGCCGCGCGATCTGGTCGCACCGAAGTTCGACGCGGCCGGCGCCGCGGCGGGAACAATGGGAACGCTGGCGATGATGCGCACCACGACCAGCCACATCACGCCATCCGGTGCGCCAGATAGCTTCGACCAGAACAAGAGGGCAGGGTTCCAGACCAGGCCCGCGGGCAATTCCGTCAATCTCGAAGACGAGATGCTGAAAGTCTCCGCCAACCAGATGGACTACGCGGCAGTGACCTCGCTCTACAGCAAGAGCTTGCATCTCCTGAAGACCGCGATCGGCAAGGGTTGAGACCAGAGGTTAAGGGAACAGCAGCATGGCAGACGATGCAGGAGATTTCGCCCGCTCGATGAGCATCGCGACCTCGGGCCTGCGCGCGCAGGCGGGACGCATGCGGGTGATCTCGGAAAATATCGCTAACGCGGATTCCACCTCCCAGAGCGCCGGCGGCGATCCTTACCGGCGCAAAGTCCCGACATTTTCCTCCGCGCTCGATCGCACGCTGGATGCCCAGGTCGTGACGCTGGGCAAGGTGCGGCCCGACGGCGCAGCGTTCCGCGTCAAATTCGAGCCGTCCAATCCGGCCGCCGACCAGGCCGGCAATGTCAAATACCCCAACGTCAATCCGCTGATCGAAATGACCGACATGCGCGATGCGCAACGATCCTATGAAGCGAATCTCAACATCATCTCAGCGACGCGCCGGATGATTCAACGCACGCTCGACATCCTCAAGGCCTGAACAGGAAGTTTGAACCATGGCTTCACCGACCGTTGCTGCCAATGCCTATGCCAGTCTTGCGCGCATCCTCGATACCGGCGGCGCCGGCAAGGCTTCGGAAACTGGCGCCGGCCCGTCGTTCGGCGCGCTGCTCAAGGACGCGATCGGGAGCGTGCTCGACGCGGGGAAAAAATCCGACGCGCAAACCGTCGCGATGGCGCAGGGCAAGGCCAATGTGATGGACGTGGTGACGGCGGTGGCCGAGACCGACGTCGCGGTCTCGACGCTGGTGTCGGTGCGCGACCGGGTGATCCAGTCCTACGAAGACATCCTGAAGATGCCGATCTAACTCGTCATTGCGAGCCAACGGGTCGGCGCAAAGCGCCGCCCGATGATAAACTCCGCGAAGCAATCCATGGTGCCGCAATACACAAAGCTGGATTGCTTCGTCGCAAGGGCTCCTCGCAATGACGGGGGTAGAGAACAGGAATTTGAAATGACCGGTGCTGAAACCCTCGACGTGGCGCGCGATGCGATCTGGACCATCGTCGTGGTGTCGTCGCCGCTGATGGTGGTCGGCCTTGTGGTCGGCGTGGTGGTGTCGCTGTTCCAGGCGCTGACGCAGATCCAGGAGCAGACGCTGGTATTCGTGCCGAAGATCCTCGCGATCTTCGTGACGCTATTGTTGGCGCTGCCGTTCATGGCGGACCAGCTGCACAGCCACATGATGCGGATATCGTCGCGAATCATAGGCGGTTGATGCACTATGCGTGAGAGATGCGCATCGATATTTCACTGCTGCCGGCGCTCGCCGCCGCCTTCATGCTGGTATTCGCCCGCGTCGGCGCCATGGTGATGCTGTTGCCGGGGTTGGGCGAGTCCAACATTCCGGTTCGCATCAGGCTCGCGATCGCGCTATTGTTGACGTTGATCATATTGCCGCTGCACCGCGCCGCCTATCACGTCGACATGGGCTCACTCTGGCCGTTGTTGGGATTGATGGTGCACGAGATCGTCATCGGCATCGTGCTCGGCGCCACCGCGCGGGTGACGCTCGCGGCGCTGCAGGTCGCGGGAAGTGTGATCGCCCAGCAACTCGGTCTCGGATTCGCCACCTCGGTCGATCCCACCACCCAGGGTCAGCAGGGCGTGCTGATCGGAAATTTCCTCACCCTCCTCGGCGTGACGCTGCTGTTTGCGACCGACAGCCATCATCTCGTGATCGCCGCCGTGAACGACAGCTATGCCATCTTCTCGCCGGGCGAGACCATGCAAAGCGGCGATGTCGCGGCACTCGCAACGCGAGCGTTTGCCGCCGCCTTCAAGATCGGCATGCAGCTCTCGGCGCCGTTTCTGGTGTTCGGCCTCGTCTTCAATATCGGGCTTGGCGTGCTGGCGCGGTTGATGCCGCAGATGCAGGTCTATTTCGTCGGCGTGCCGCTATCGATCCTCGCCGGCTTCCTGATCTTCGCCGTCGTCGTCACGGCGATGATGGGAACTTTCCTCGATTACTTCATCGGCATCATGCACGATTTGATACCGCTCAACGGAAAGCAGTGATCGATGGCCGACGACAACGACACGTCAGATAAAACAGAAGACCCTACGCAAAAACGTCTCGACGACGCCCATGACCGCGGCGATGTCGCCAAAAGCCAGGAAATCAACACCTGGTTCGTGATCGCAGGCGCAACGCTGGTATTGTCGACGTTCTCCGGATCGATCGGCGGCGGCATCATGATGCCGCTGCGCAATCTGATCGCCAATTCCTGGATGATTCATGCCGACGGGCCGGGCCTTTTGGCGCTGGCGCAGTCGCTCGAATATGCCCTGATCGCAGCGCTTGGCGTGCCGCTGTTGCTGCTGGCGCTGGCCGCAATCGCCGGCAACATGATCCAGCACCGGCTGGTGTGGTCGGGCGAATCCCTAAAGCCCAAATTGAGCAAGATCTCGCCGGGAGCCGGAGCAAAACGGGTTTTCGGCAAGCAAGCGGCGGCGAATTTCGCCAAGGGCCTGTTCAAGGTGATCACGCTCGGCGCCGTGATGACGGCGATCCTGTGGCCGGAGCGTCATCGGCTGGAATCGTTCATGCACTTCGACCCGGGGATGCTGCTCGGCGCCACCACCGGCCTGACCGTGCATTTGATGGGCGCCGTGGTGGCGATGCTCGCCGTGGTCGCGATCGCCGATTATTTCTTCCAGTACCGGCAATGGTACGAGCGGCAGAAGATGTCGCTGCAGGAGATGAAGGAGGAGTTCAAGCAGTCCGAAGGCGATCCGCACGTCAAGGGCCGGCTCCGCCAATTGCGCCAGGCGCGCATGAAGAAGCGCATGATGGCCGCGGTTCCCAAGGCCTCCGTGGTCATCACCAATCCGACCCACTATTCGGTGGCGCTGTCCTACGAACGCGGCATGCCGGCGCCGATCTGCGTCGCCAAGGGTGTTGACAATATCGCGCTCAAGATCAGGGAGATCGCAGGCAAGCACGACATTCCGATCGTGGAAAATGTGCCGCTGGCAAGGGCGCTGTATGCGACCGTCAACATCGACCAGGAGATCCCGGTCGAACACTATCACGCGGTTGCCGAAATCATCGGCTATGTCATGGGCCTGAAGCGCGGGCTCTCCGGCCGTCGGGTCTGAGGCTGGGAACAGCTCGCAATGCCGTAATTGGTGAGGAAATGCCCGCCAGCCGGCAAAATAGCAGGCTTGACGGACTTGCGCTTGCCGGGCCGATTCAGGCACTCAGGCGTTAAGCGTGTTAATAAGCGTATTTAAGTGCGTCACCCTTAATCGACAGGTCTCGTCACCAGCTCATGACCGCCGAAATTGACAACGACCCGTCACGCGAGCCGTTCGCCGTCCACGAGCCGGCGCGGCGCAGCGGCAGCATCGTTCTGGTGCTATTGGTGGCCGGCGGGATCGTTGCGGTGGCGATGGCGCTGATGACCATCGGCCGGGCGCAGGCCCAGCCTTATATCCTGGGGCTGCTTGCGCTTCTGGCGATGGTCGGGCTGTTCAACCTGTTCGCATTCGCCGCCGGGATCATTCGTTTCGCCGATCGGACCATGGACGATCCGGTCAAGGGCCGCATCGCCGACCAGGCCTATGATGGTCTCGCCGTCACCGACGTGAGGGGCCATGTGGTCTATTCAAACGCGGCCTATTTGGCGCTCACGGGGGCGTCGAGCGCGCAGGACGTGCGGCCGGTGGAGCGGGTCTTCATCGGCAATCCCGATGTCTCTGAAGCGGTGTTTCGCCTTTTGAAGGCGGCGCGCGAGGGCAAGCGGCAGCAGGAGGAGGTCCGCATTGCAGGCCACGACGGCTCGCACGGCCGCTGGCTTCGGATGCGGGTGCGGCCGCTCGGCGAGAACAAGCGCGATGCGAAATACGCGGTGTGGTCGATCGCCGATATTACCCGCGACCGCGAACGCCAGGAGGACGTGTTCCAGGAACTGCAGCACGCCATCGAATATCTCGATCATGCGCCATGCGGATTTTTCTCGGTCAATGCGGCCGGCGATCTGGTTTACGTCAACGCGACGCTCGCCAACTGGCTCGATCACGACCTCGCCGAAATCGGCTCGGGCGGCTTAAAGCTGATCGACATCGTGTCCGGCGACGGGGCTGCGCTGTTGACCTCGATTGCGCCGGTGCCGGGCGAAGTCAAAACCGAGGTGTTCGACATCGATCTTCGGATGCGTGGCGGCAAGACCATGCCGGTGCGGCTCTATCATAAGCTGGCGTTCGGGGCCGATGGCGTGCCGGGTGCGTCCAGGACATTGGTGATCAGCCGCGCGCGCGATGAGCGTTCCGATCCGCAGCGCGCCGCCGAAGTGCGCTTCATGCGCTTCTTCGATCATACCCCGATGGCGATTGCGACCGTCGAACGCGGCGGCACGGTGGTCCGCGCCAACGCCCGGTTTGCCAAGCTCGCGCAAAGCCTCAGCGCCGACGGCGCCGCGAGCAAGTCGATTATCCGCTCCGTCAATCCGCGCGACCGCAGCCTGTTGATCGCGGCGATCAACCAGGCGGCTGAGGGGCAGGGCGATATTCCCCCCGTGGAAGCAATGCTCGATGGTCCGAAGGAGCGATGGGGACAGTTCTTCGTCACGGCGGTGGAGGAAGACGAGCGCGAGACCGAGGCCGCCATCGTCTACATGCTGGAGACCACCGAGCGGCGGGCGCTGGAGAACCAGATCAACCAGTCGCAGAAGATGGACATGGTCGGCCAGCTCGCCGGCGGCATCGCGCACGATTTCAACAATGTGCTGTCCGCCATCATGATGGCGAACGATTTTCTGCTGAACGCGCACAAGCCGACCGATCCCTCGTTCCAGGACATCATGCAGATCAAGCAGAACGCGACCCGCGCGGCGACGCTGGTGCGGCAGCTGCTGGCGTTCTCGCGCCGGCAGACCTTGCGGCCGCAGGTGCTCGATCTCGGCGACGCGCTGTCCGATCTCACGATGTTGCTGCGCCGCCTGATCGGCGAAAAGGTAAAACTCGATCTCGTGCATGGCCGCGATCTCTGGCCGGTAAAAGTCGACGTCTCGCAGTTCGAGCAGGTGATCGTCAATCTCGCGGTGAACGCCCGCGATGCGATGCCCGATGGCGGCAAGCTGACGGTGCGAACCGCCAATGTGACCACGGAAGAAGCCGGCCGGCTCGCCTACAAGGGGATGCCTGCGGCGGATTATGTGCGGATCGACATCGTCGACACCGGAAGCGGCATTGCGCCCGACATCGTCGACAAGATTTTCGAGCCGTTCTTCTCGACCAAGGAGGTCGGCAAGGGCACTGGATTGGGCCTGTCGACGGTCTATGGCATCGTCAAGCAGACCGGCGGTTTTGTCTATGTGGACTCCGAGACCGACAAAGGCACCTCGTTCCACATCTTCCTGCCGCGGCACCATCCCGAGCTCGAGGTTCATGGCGAGGTCCATGGCGCCAACGGCGCGGCCAAGGAGGCGCCGCCAGAGGCAAAGCCGCGGACCGATCTGACCGGGCAGGGCACTATTTTGCTGGTCGAAGACGAAGAGGGGTTGCGCTCGCTGAACGCGCGCGGTTTGCGCTCGCGCGGCTACAGCGTGATCGAGGCCTCGAACGGCATCGAGGCGATGGAAGCGCTGGAGCAGGAGAACGGCGCCGTCGATCTCGTGGTTTCCGACGTGGTGATGCCGGAGATGGATGGCCCGACGCTGCTGAAAACCATGCGCGGCCGCAACCCGGACCTCAAGATCATCTTCGTGTCGGGCTATGCGGAAGATGCCTTCGAGAAGAGCCTGCCGGAGAACCAGCAATTTGCGTTCCTGCCAAAGCCGTTCACGCTGAGCCAGTTGGTTGCGGCGGTGAAGGAGACCATGACGCCACAGTAGAGGGCGCCTCTGGCCGAAAACGCAGGGAACGTAGCCCGGATGAGCGAACGGGTCGCGCGAACGCGCGCCCGATGACAGGCTCCGCGAAATCCGGGCTACAAGGCAGCGTAAACGCCCCAAACGACCGCGATTCTCCGCGACCCGCGACCGAGGGCCGCAGCTCGGGTTCCCGCGAATGGCTTCCTTTTTCGGCCGCTCTGCCCATCTTAAGGGCGCTTCC
>Ga0209526_10002616_pt1 | contig 12137 bp, 8 predicted proteins | sample JacPinW_OM2H0_M1_FD_188566 | JGI IMG/M metagenome (GOLD analysis project Ga0209526, IMG submission 188566) | Forest soil microbial communities from Algoma, Ontario, Canada - Jack Pine, Ontario site 1_JW_OM2H0_M1 (SPAdes) (version 2) | ecosystem: Environmental > Terrestrial > Soil > Boreal...
GATGCCGATGCAGTCGATCTACTTCGGCCCGAAGAAGCGGTTCATCAGCGGCTATTCGCTTCCCGAGGGCGCGGCCGACAACGTCATCCTCGACTGCCTGGATGACCTGGATCGCAACCCGAAGAATGCCCTCGCGTGGGCGAACATCGGCGGCGCGCTGGTGCAGCTTGTGGCCGGCGATCCGGTCACCCGCATCATCGATGCCGCGTCGGCGGCGGCCGGCGGACCGTCCCGGGTCGCTCGTTTCACCGCTGGATCGGGCGGATCGATCTTGACCGGTCTTGGGTTGGCAGCCGGTCCCGCGATGCTACGAATCGGACGACGGAATGATGTCTGTGACCCCGTGCGCGGCGCGGCGGCGCTGGAATGGCTGGCCGACGCCGGCGTTCCCAGCGTGCCGCGACCGCTGGCATCCGGCCAGGTCGCCGGCGCACGCTGGACGCTCGAGTCGCGACTCAGCGGCGTTCGCGGAGGTCCGCTGGCGGAGGCGATGCTGCTCGAGGTCTCTCGGTTCTGTGCCCGGCTGCCGGTAACCTCGGCGCCGCCAACCGCCTTCGTCGATGACCTGGAGCAGATCGCCGAGGCGTTTCCGCACTATGCCCAGCCGATCAAGGCGATCTTGACCTTCATCCGACCCGTGATCCGCACCCTGCCCGCGATCACACGCCACGGCGACCTGTGGTCTGGCAACGTCCTGCTGGATCGCGGCCGTCTTTCGGGCGTGGTCGATTGGGACGCGTGGCATCCACTCGGCGTCCCGGGGACGGATCTGCTTCACGTGCTGGCGACCGACATCGCGCTGCGGAGCGGCCGCGAACTCGGGTCGGTATGGCTGGATGCGCCCTGGCGATCGTCCGCGTTCCAACGGCTCATGGCTGAGTACTGGCCCGCGGTCGATGTCTGGCCGGATGCCGCCACGCTGCAGGCCGTTGGCATCGCGTGGTGGGCCGGTTCGGTCGCGCACAGCATTGCCTGTGACCCGACGCGGATTGGCGACCGTCGCTGGAGCAAGCTCAATGTGGACGACGTCCTGGCCGCCCTGGAGCGGATGGTGTTGTGAGCCGCGTCCTGCTGGTTGGCAAGGGTCCGCCCGACCGCGGTGGCATCTCCGCATTCCTGCAGACGCTGCTCGGGAGCGAGCTCGCGACCAGCCATCAGCTCTCCCTCTTGAACCTCTACCGCGACGAGGTGCTGCGTGGCGGCCGCTTCACGCGGGCGAACATCACCCGCACCCTGGTCGATGCAAAGAACCTGTGGCTGGCGAGCCGGCAGGTCGACGTCGTGCACATCAACACCGCGCTGGTTCCCTCGGCCACCTTGTTGCGGGCTGGGCTTCTCGCGCTGGTGGCCAGAGCCGCCGGGGCGCGGGTGATCGTCCACGCGCACAGCGGCCGCATCGATCTCTGGCTCAAGACGCCGCTGCGGCGCCTTTTCGTGCGGCTGGCGCTGGCGCCGGCCGACCGTGTGCTGACCGTCTCTGAGAGCAGCCGAAAATATCTCGCCCGGTCGCTTGGTTCCGAGCGGGTCATCCTTGTCGACAACGGCGTCGATCCCGCGGACTACGGGCCGATTCCCGCCTACGCGAACCAGCTGCCCACCATTTTGTTCGCCGGGGTGCTCAGCCCGCGCAAGGGTTTGGTCGACTTGATCGAGGCATCGACCGAGCTGCAGCGACGCGGGCTCAACCACCAGCTGCTGGTGGCCGGCGGTCCGCCCGAAGAAGGCCCGCGGGCGGAAGCCGAAACCCGCGAGGCGGCAGCGCGCGGCGCCCCGGCACGATTCATCGGCACGCAACCACACGAGGCGATGGCACGCCTCTACCGGGACGCAGACATCTTCTGTCTGCCGTCCTGGTGGGAGGCGATGCCGTTGACGGTGCTGGAAGCGATGGCGAGCGGGCTTCCGGTCGTCGCTTCGACGGTTGGCGACATCCCGCGAGCCGTCGAGGAAGGCGTGACCGGGCGGCTCGTCTCGCCCCAGCAGCCGGAGGCGCTGGCGAACGCCCTGGATCCGTTGCTCCGTGACCCGGCGCTTCGGAGCAGCATGGGCCAGGCCGGACGGCGGCGCGTCGAGCAACTCTTCAACATCCACGGGACCTGCGCCGCCATCGACACGCTCTACCGGAGCATCACGCCTCGATGAAAGTCCTCGTCACCGGGGGCGCCGGATTCATCGGGTCGCACATCGTCGATGCGTTGATGGCCCGCGGTGACCAGGTGATCGTCATCGATAACCTCTCGACCGGCAACGCGGCCAACCTGGGCCCTGGAATCCCGCTGCACCGGCTCGACATTCGCCACGCCGGCACCGCGGACCTGATTCGATCCGAGGTGCCAGATGCGATCATCCACCATGCCGCCCAGATGAGCGTCAGCCGATCGGTTGCCCGGCCCGTCTTCGACGCGGAGGTTAACGTGCTCGGCACTCTCAATCTCCTGGAGGCGGCCAGCCAGGTGGGCGCGCGTTTCGTGTTCGCGTCCACCGGTGGCGCCCTCTACGGGGAGGCGGAGATTCGGCCCACGCCGGAGAACAGCCCAACCTGGCCAATCTCACCATATGGGGTGAGCAAGCTTTCCTGCGAGCATTACCTTCACGCCTACCGGCAGCAGCGGGGCCTCAGCTACGCCGCGCTTCGATATGCGAATGTCTTCGGCCCTCGACAGAATCCATATGGCGAGGCCGGCGTGGTCGCGGTCTTTTCTCACGCGCTCATCAACGGCAGCGCGCCAACGATCAACGGTGACGGCTTACATACCCGCGACTACGTCTACGTCGCCGACGTGGTGCGCGCCAACCTCGCGGCCCTCGACTCGCGAGCCTGCGGGCACTTCAATGTCGGCACCGGAATTGAGACCAGCGTGCTCGAGCTCTTGGCGGCGATCGCGCTGCTGACGGATAGCCGCGTCGAGCCCCTGCACGGCCCGCCGCGTGCCGGCGACCTGCGGCATTCCGCCCTGGATTGCCGGTTGATCACCAGCACGTTCAACTGGACTCCCGAATTCACGCTCCGCGAGGGCTTGACCCATACGGTTGCTTCGTTTCAATCGATGTCGCGTCCCGTCACGGCCTGAATATGTGGTAGTGGGATAGGCGATAAGCTTCGCCCCCGCTGCCAGGCCCGAATACACCTTACGAGAACCGTTACGGCCTACTGTCTTTGCTGTAGGGGCTTCTCCATTGGCTTCGTAGCCTTCCACGCTCAGATTGGTCCGAGAGGGGGAACGCCTCTAACTCACGACCCCCTCACAGGAGGAGCGAGCGGTGGATCGTCAAGCGGGCCGTGGCCTGGTCACATTCGTGTTGATTCTTCTGGCCCTGGGCACCGTGTTCATGGTGCTCAGCCTCACGAACAATCCCTCGCCCGCCACTGGGGCCACGGCGCTGAGCCCGACTGGTCCCTCCGCCACGCCGTCGAAGGCGACCAGCGTTGCCGCGCCTGCGAAGAGCACGCCGGCGCCGACCAGGAAGCCAACCCCGAGGCCGACCCTGACCCCGACGCCGACAGGGACGCCGATTATCTTGCCAACGCTTCCGCCAATCTTCCCAACGCCGGGACCAACCCCGGTTCCGACGCCGACGCCGACCCCCGCTCCGACACCTACCGCCGGGCCAACCCCGACCCCAACCGCCGGGCCAACCCCGACACCAACCGCCGGGCCAACGCCGACGCCAACGCCGGCACCAACCCCGACGCCAACCCCGGCACCGACACCGACGCCGACACCGATCCCGACACCGCCGCCGGTCACCGGCAATCTTTCAACTCAGCCACTTAACGCCTCGTCCGCGCAGGTCCTCTGGGCCGTGCCGGCCGGGGTGGCTCGCATTCAGATTTTCCGGAACGGACGCCTGATCGACGATTTCGGATTCTCCGGCGGCGCCAGCCTCGCCTACACCGACTACCTTCTCTGGAAGTCGACGACCTACTCGTACGAGGTCAAGCTGCTCGATGGTGCCGGCGGCGTGGTCGCCGATCAGACCTCGAGCGTGACCACGCCGGCGCAGGCAGGGTCGTTCCCCCGCCTCTATGCCTCGAACAGCTTTTGGAACGTCCCGATCCCGGCGAGCCCGGCGATCGATCCCAACTCAGCCGCGATGGTCACCAGTTCGCTGACCAACTACGGCGGCAGCGCGAACTTCGCACCGACCAATGATTGGGGCAAGGCGATCGCCTATGCCAATGCGGTGAGCCGGCTGTACGCCGTCGGCTGCACCCTGTACGACTGCGGGACGGCCATCAACTTCCATATCCCGAGTTACGCCCAGCCGACTGTCGGATCCGACCATCACCTGATCGTGGTCAACCCCAGCGCCAACAGCGAGCTCGACATGTGGCTGGCGGCGGCGGCCTGGTCGGCCGGAAGCCGCTACCTGACGAACCCGACCGGTTGGGGCGCGGTCTGCCCGCAGGGTCAACACTGCGGTGGCGCGGTCGCGGCCGGCTATGACGCCTTCGGCGGCGTGGTGCGACCGGAGGAGATCGCGCAGGGTCACATCGACCATGCCCTCTTCTTCACCACGCCCTATACCCGAAGCGGCTTCATCGCCTGCCCGGCGACCCATACCGACGGGACGGCCAACGATGCCAACGCCATACCCGAAGGGGCAAGAATCCAGCTCGATCCGGCGTTCAATGTGGACGCCCAACCCTGGCCGGCCTATGAAAAAGTCATCGCCCACGCGCTGCAGACGTACGGCGCGTACCTCGGCGATACCGGTGGATCGATCTCTTTCCCCGGCGAAGCCAACATCAACCGCGGCTACGACGCCTGGGCGCTCGCCGGCGTCTCGGCGTCGTCTCAGTCACTCGGCAATCTTCCATGGAGTTCATTCCGCGTCCTACAAATTCAGGCTTGTTGATCCCATCGGGGATTGCTGAGCCCAAGGGGGAGCTGACGTAATGAAGATCTCAAAGCGCTTGGTCGTCGCCCTCATCGTTCCCTGCTTCCTGCTGGGCGGCATCGTCGGTCAGGCCGCCGTCGCGGGAGCCCTGACCAACAACGCCGTTCTTATGAACGGCGTGCCCTGCACCGTGACGTTGAACGGCCTGTCCTACGGCGGAAACTGCTCGGGCGGCTTCGTCGAGGCCACGCCCTCGCCGACCCCGACACCGCCACCAACCCCGGCGCCCACACCCACACCCACCCCCACGCCGGCGCCCACACCCACCCCAACGCCGACGCCGGTGCCAGGTGGGGCCTTCCCGATCATCCAGAGCTACAAGGAATTCCTGACGATGCCCGCGGCCTTCGCACCCTTCCTGCCCGGCGTCAGCCGGTCGGGTAGCACCATCGTGCTGCTGATCGCCACCGCGGGCGACGGAAACGCCGCGTTCACGCTGCCCGCTGGGTGGCAACGGGTCGCCGATGTGACCGACAGCGCCCTGCCCGGGTTGCACCTCTACTATTATCCGAACGCCCCATCGGGCACGACGTTCGGTGTCTTCACGCTCTCCGCTGCCACCAACGTCTCCTACACGATGGCTGAAGTTGGCGCCAACCTGACCGCGGACCAGGTCGGATATGCCAGCAGCGGGACAACCTTGGCCAGCACCCTGAGCGTGAGCACCGGCGCCACGACCGCGGTCTCGAGCGAGATCATGCTTGCCGCCTTCGGCACCAGCCAGGGGGCATCGCCGCAGACCTGGAGCGCGCCGGTTGGTTTTAGCCTGATCAATAAGCAAGACACAAATACGAGCACGGAGTCGATCCTCAGTGACCAGGTCATCAGTCTCCCCGCGATCTACTCGGTGACGCAGGCGGTTGCGCCGGCGGCCTGGACCAAGGGCATCATCGCCACCTTTATGATGGCCTCCAACCTGGCGCCAACACCAACGCCGACGCCCACGCCAACTCCGGCGCCCAATCCGACCCCCACGCCCGTGCCAACTCCGTCTCCGACGCCCACGCCAACCCCAACGCCAGTTCCTACGCCGACGCCCACGCCGACTCCGACGCCGACGCCAACACCGACACCCACCCCGGCGCCGACTCCGACGCCCACACCGGCGCCCACGCCGACGCCATCACCGACGCCGACGCCCACAACCTTCACGATTCTGCAGAGCAACAAGCGGTTCATCACGATGCCAGCGACGTTCACGCCGTCCTTGAGTAGTGCCAGCCGCGCCGGGAGTACGATCGTCCTCCTGGTCGCCTCCGCCGCCGACGGCAACACCGCGTATACGCCGCCGGCCGGCTGGCTGCGATCCGGCGACGTGACCGACGGCAATCCGGTCGGCCTGCACCTCTTCTATTACCCGAATGCTCCCGCGGGGACCACGTTTGGGGTCTTCACCCTCTCGGCGGCGAGCAACCTCTCGTACACGATGGCCGAAGTTGGCGCGACGCTGACCCTGGATCAGGTCGGCACCGGGAGCAGCGCCGCCGCGGCGGTCACCACGCTGTCCGTCAGCACCAGCGCGCCAACCACCACCGCCAACGAGCTCGTCCTCGCCGGCTTCGGCGTCAGCCAGGGTGCGTCGACCCAGAGCTGGGGGGCGCCCACCGGCTTCACGCTCATCACGAAGGAGGACACGAACACGGTCGACGAATCGAGCCTCAGTCAGGTGGTCGCGAGCGTCACCGGGACCTATACGGCAACGCTGGCGGTGAACCCGTCGGCCTGGACCAAGGGCATCGTCGCCACCTTCCGGGCCGCCGGTGCACCGAGCCCAACGCCAACGCCAACGCCGACACCGACGCCGGCTCCGACGCCCACGCCGACACCGGCGCCCACGCCTACGCCAACCCCAACGCCCGCACCTACACCAACGCCCACGCCCGCGCCGACGCCCAGCCCAACCCCGTCACCGGCGGCCCTCCCGAACTTCAGCCACGTGTTCATCATCGTGATGGAGAACCAGGAGATCACGGACGTGATCGGCAATAGCTCCGCGCCGTACCTCAACGGTCTGGCGACGAGCCACGCGCTGGGGACACAGGTTTATGCTGTCAGCCATCCAAGCCTGCCCAACTACCTGGCGCTCGCCGGTGGCAGCACCTTCGGCATCACCACCGACTGCACCACCTGTTATGTCAGTTCGACCAACCTGGCCGACCAGATCGAGGCCAGCGGCCGCACTTGGAAGGCCTATCTCGAAGGGATGCCGTCACCCTGCTTTGTGGGCGATTCGTACCCCTACATGCAAAAACACAACCCCTGGATCTATTTCGATGACATCCGCAACAACGCCACGCGGTGCAACGCCGATGTCGTGCCCTACAGCCAGCTCAGCGCCGACCTGGCCGCCAACACGGTGCCGAACTTCGTCTGGATCACGCCCAACATGTGCAACGACATGCACGACTGCTCGATCGCGAGCGGTGATGCCTGGCTCCAGCAGCAGGTGCCGGCCATCCTGAACTCGTCCGCCTACAAGAACGGCGGCGCCCTCTTCATCACCTGGGATGAGGGCAACACCTATGCCGCATGCTGCACGGATGCGGCCGGCGGCCGCGTTGCAAATATCGTGATGTCGCCGCTGGCCAAGACGGGCTTCCAGTCCACCGTCCAGGAGACCCTCTACAGCATGCTCCGGACGATCGAGGATTCGTGGAACCTGCCGCGGCTGGGCGAGGCGGGCTGCACCTGTACCGTCGCGATGAAGGAGTATTTCCAGTGAAACGCCTGCTTGTTGCCGGGGCCGCCATCAGCCTTCTCCTGGGCGGCATCCTCGGTCACGCCGCGTCGACGCTGACGCCCGATTCTGTCCTGCTGAACGGCGCGCCCTGCACGATCGTAAACAACGGCCTATCGTCGGTCGGCACCTGTTCCGGCGCGTTCGTGCAGACGGCAGCCACGCCGCTGCCGACGCCGACCGCGACGCCGACACCGGTGCCCACCCCGACGCCAGCGCCCACACCTGCGCCGACCCCAACGCCGGCGCCAGGCGGACTCGTCCCGCTCTACGCATCCACCAGCTTCTGGAACCTACCGATCGGCCCCGCGCCGATCATCGATCCGAACTCGGCGGCGATCGTCCAGGCGGCTGTCGCCGGCTCGGCGGCCGGCGCGAACTTCGCCAACACCGCTGCCTGGGGACGCGCCCTCGTCTACTCGCACAACAGCGACCCGCTCTACACCGTGGGCTGCACGATGTACGACTGCGGTGCGGCGATCGCGTTCCACATCCCGCTCGGCGCCACGCCCGAAACCGGTTCCGACCACCACCTCGTGGTGATCAACCTGGACACCATGCAAGAGCTCGACATGTGGCTCGCCAGCTTCAATGGCAGCACCTGGTCCGCCGGCAGCCGCTACCTGACCGACGCGGCCGGCTGGGGCGCGATCTGCGCGCTGGGCCAGCGGTGCGGCGCCGCGGTCGCCGCCGGCTTCGCGGCGTTCGGCGGCATCGTGCGGCCAGAAGAGATTCAGCAGGGCCACATCGATCACGCCCTCGCGCTCACCGCCTCGCTCACGCGCAGTGGCTTCATCGCCTGCCCCGCGACCCATACCGACGGCCCATCGGGCGATCCCAACTCGATCCCCGAGGCCGCGCGGATTCAGCTTGATCCGGCCTTCAACGTGGACGGCCAGTCATGGCCGCAGTGGGAGAAGGTGATCGCGCACGCCCTGCAAAACTACGGTGCCTACGTCTACGACACCGGCGGCTCGATCGCGTTGACCGGGCAGGGCAACCAGAACGGCGGACTGGTCTGGAGCTCGATCGGCGTCCCCGACGGCCCCTCGATCAACAACCTCCCGTGGGGCCAGTTCCGGGTCCTCCTGATGCAAGCCTGCTGAGGTTCCGATCCCTCCCCTCCCGGGGAGCGGTAGCTTCCGATCCCTCCCCCTCTGGGGGAGGGCAGGGTGGGGGCCGAGGAGGATAGGACCACCGCCCAGCCCTTTCCTGATTGGCCCATTTTTCGCAGAGTGAGCCCCCACCACAATGAGATGAGGGAATGGCGACGACTCCAGGACGACTGCGGCACCCAGGCGTGCGCGACGCGCTCGCGGCCGTGATCACCCTGACGGCGCTGGTGCTGGCGTCATGCGGCCTGCCATCCCAGGCTGCCTCCGCCTCCACGATCCTCAGTATTCACACCGGTGACTCCTCGTCGGCCGTCCTGGTCCTCACGCCGCCGGCAGGAACGGTCCGGCTCGAGATCCGTCGCGACGGCCGCCCGATCGACGCCTTCCCGGTGAAGGATCGGGAGTCCATCGCCTATACCGACCACCTGCTCTGGCCTTCGACCGGGTTCGCCTACGAGGTGCGCGGCTACGACCAGGCCGGCAAGCTGATCGACACGCAACGGATGACCGTAAAGACGCCCGCCCAGCAGGGATCCTTCCCGCGGCTCTACGCGGCAACCAGCTTCTGGAACCAGCCCATCGCCCAGAACGCCGGCGTCGACAAAAGCTCCACCGCGATGGTCGCCAAGGCCATTGCCCCCTATAGCGTGGCCGCGAACTTCGTCGCGGGCTCGAACGCATGGGGCAAGCCACTCGCCTATGCGAGCGCCGGGAGCCCGTTCGCGATCGGCTGCACCCGCTACGACTGTCAGACGCCCGTCAGCTTCCGGATCCCGCAGTATGCGAGAGCCAGCACCGGGAGCGACCATCACCTGGTGGTCATTGATCAATCGGCCAACAGCGAGCTCGACATGTGGCTGGCGGCGCAAGACGCGTCCACCAACTTCTGGTCCGCGGGCGACCGGTACGTGACCGATCCCGGTGGCTGGGGCGCGATCTGCGCCAGGGGGAAGCGATGCGGTGCCGCCGTCGCCTCCGGGTTTGCGGCCTTCGGCGGGGTGGTACGCCCTGAGGAAATCGCGCAAGGCCACATCGACCACGCGCTCTTCTTCACCACGCCGTACACGCGACAGGGCTACATCGCCTGTCCGGCGACGCACACGGACGGCCGGAATGACGACCCGGCGGCCATCCCCATGGGCGCCCGCATCCAGCTGGACCCTGCCTTCAAGGTCGACGAGCAGCCCTGGCCGAAATGGCAGAAGGTGCTGGCCCGCGCCCTCCAGGTCTACGGCGCCTACGTCGGCGATACCGGCCAATCGCTATCGTTCTCGGCCGAATCGACGCTGGACCGCGGCTACGACGCCTGGGCGCTCGCCGGCGTGCCGGCGCTCGGCTCCCTCGCCGACCTGCCCTGGACCCAACTGCGCATCCTTCAACTTCAACCCTGTTGATCGGCGACGCTTCGCTAGACTCACGAGCGCGCACGATGGATTGGAAGTACAAGGCCCTGTTGCAGTGGGGCTTCTCTCATCTCCCGGGCGGCGAGCGGATGAATTATTTCTTCCAGCGGCGCGTGACCAAAAACCTGCCGGTGGACCAGATCACCTTCACCAGCCGCGTGGTCGCCGCTCGGCAACATCTCGAAGCCCTTCGCCGTTACGCCAACCAGCCGCTGAAGACGCTCACCTTCTACGAGTTCGGTGCAGGATGGGACCTGATCGTTCCGCTGACGCTCTACGCGCTGGGCGTCAATCGGCAGATCCTGGTCGACATCCGCAGTCTGATCCGCCCTGACCTGATCGAGAACACGATCGATCGCCTAGCGGCCGTCTCCATCGAACCGCCACTGATCCGCCGGCCTCGATCGTTGAACGGGAGCCGCCCGGAGCTGCTCGACGAGCTGCGAGAACAGTACGGCATCGATTACCGGGCGCCCCGCGATGCTCGCGCCACGGGACTCGACCCCGGCTCGATCGATTGCATCACCTCGACCAACACGCTGGAGCACATTCCCCCGGGCGAGATGGCCGCCATCCTTGCCGAGTGCCACCGGATCTTGCGCCCTGGTGGCCTGATGAGCCTCGACGTCGATTACCAGGATCACTACTCGTACTTCGATCCGCGGATCACGGCCTACAACTTCCTTCGCTATTCCCCACGCGTCTGGTCCATCTTCAGTCCCTCACTCCATTACCAGAACCGGCTGCGGCACCCCGACTACCTCGAACTGGTCAAAGCCGCCGGGTTTACGATCCTCGAGGAGAAGCGGACGGAGGGCAGCGCGGAGGATCTCGGCGCGATCGAACGCCTGGCGCTGCACGATGGCTTCCGGACCTATTCGCCACGTGACCTGGCGGTTCGCGGCTCGGTTCTGGTTCTCTCAAAACCCTAACTGACCCTCCGACTCGCCGCCCGCGGCTCTCTCCCCCGTCGCCGGGTCGAGGTAAAGCCGCGGCGAGCGATGACCGAAATCGAGCAGGTTCATCAGGTTACCGGCGAGCGCGTCGGCCGAGCCCTGCCCGATCCGGCCCAGGTTCCAGTTGTCCTCGATGAAGCGCAGGATCGAGGACTGGTCCGTCAGGGCGTGGTCGACGAAGTTGTGACGGGCGTAGGGCGAGACGACCAGCAGCGGGAGTCGGGGGCCGTAGCCGCAACGGGTCTGCTGACCCGATGGCACGCGCGCCGGGTTCGCGCCGCAGAGGTAGGGCGCCGTCAGATAATCGAAGCCGGTCTGCGACTGGAACAGGATGGGGCCCATCTGATGGTCGTACCAACCGTCGGAGTCGTCGTAGGCGATGATCACCGCGGTGGAGCCCCAGCCAGTCAGTTTCTGGAGGCGGTTGATCGTCTCGACCAGGAAGGTCTGCTCATCGAGCGGCGTCGAGTAGCCGGCGTGCCCATCCTGATAGGCGGGCGCCTTGAGGAAGGAGACCGCCGGCAGGCTACCGGCGTCGGCCGCCGTCCAGAAGTCAGACAGGTCGTACTGGTGGTTGGCCTGGTCCGAGTGCCCGATGGCGGCCGTCGAGCTGGGTGGCAGGTGCTGCGGGTTGGCGGTCGAGGCATAGTACTGGAAGGGCTCATGGTGGGCGATGTAGTCCGGCTTGGCCGCCACCGTCGCGGGCACGCCGGTCGCCCGGTGCGCCTGCGTGCAGTCGCGGAAGCCGCCTTGGAACCAGCCCCAGGTGACGCCTTTGTCGTTGAGCAAGTCACCCACGTTGCGACCGCCCATCGCCACCGTGTCGCGGCTGGAGCAGCTGTCGAACAGCGGCTGTGAGTCGCCCAGGACGGTGCTCGTCCCTTGCGGCTGCGGCGTCCCTTTTGTGGCCGTCAGTCCGGGTGGACATGGCGCCGGCGGCGGATTGGCCTCGGGCGGCCCGAACGGACCGGGGTTTCCGCAGATGACGCCGAAGGTGTTGCCGCTGGCCAGGTTCAGCGCGCCC
>Ga0209526_10002619_pt1 | contig 12136 bp, 16 predicted proteins | sample JacPinW_OM2H0_M1_FD_188566 | JGI IMG/M metagenome (GOLD analysis project Ga0209526, IMG submission 188566) | Forest soil microbial communities from Algoma, Ontario, Canada - Jack Pine, Ontario site 1_JW_OM2H0_M1 (SPAdes) (version 2) | ecosystem: Environmental > Terrestrial > Soil > Boreal...
ATGTTTCGGAGCCCTTGCGGCGGTAGCGTCATGCGCGTCGGCGTAACAAAGAACAAGGGAGGCGGTCGGCGCCGACGGTGCGACCGCATACGTTGCCCTCGCAACCTCGTCAGTAACGGGGAGAACAATGCCCGCTGAAGACCCACCGGAACGCACTGTCTACATCGTGGACGATGACCCGGCGTTCCTTGGCGCGGTCGCACGCATTTTTCGCGCGGCGGGATTGACCGCGGTCTCGTATGATACGGCGCTCGCATTTCTCGATGTAGCGCCCGACCTTATCGAGGGATGCCTGCTCCTCGATGTGTTAATGCCGGAAATGGACGGACTGGAACTGCAAGAGCGGCTCAACTCCATTGGGTTCAAGCTGCCGGTGATCGTGATGACCGCGAAAGGCGACGTGGAGACGGCGGTGCGGGCGATGAAGGCCGGCGCCGCGGATTTTATCGAGAAGCCGTTCGATGACGATCTGCTCCTCGAGGCGGTCAATGCGGCGTTGACGCGAGCCCGGGAGCCTACTCGCGGCGAAGCGATGAGGGCCGCCAAGCGGGTTGCGAGGTTAAGCCCGCGCGAGCGCCAGGTGCTCGACGGACTCGCCGCGGGCCGCTTGACCAAGCAGATTGCCTACGATCTCGGCATCAGCGCGCGCACGGTCGAGGAGCACCGCGCGCGCATGCTGGCGCGGCTGGGAACCCGCTCTCCCGCCGAAGCTGTTCGGCTGGCGGTGATGGCGGAGTTGGCTCCTGATCACGGGGAGTCCCGAGCCGCTGGTCCCCGGCCATATGTGGGCGCGTCCCGCGGGCTGCCGAAATAGGCAATGGCGCGCATTGCTCCGCTGGACGAAGATATTCGAACTGCGCGCGAATAGACGCTAACGGCCGATTGCCACTCGGGTAATTTCCTGTCCCCGGCCATCGGTCACGAGGATGGAGGATCCGAGCCAGCTCCCATCTTCCGCAAGTTCCCGGGCCAGAACGAAAGCATGCGCCGTGGCGTCGTCGCGCGTCGAAAAAACCGATCCGGTTTCGTCCGGATAGCGGCGGCCATTGTCGACGTGGAAATAGAACCGGCTTCCTTCAACCAAAACGCCGCCCAGGGATTCGTGCAGCCGATCAATTCCTGGAGATAGGCGCCCGATATGGCGCCAGGCCGCATGCTTCAGCGAGACGCTGATGAGGTCTAGCGTCGAGTCTAACCTGTCAGAGACGTCACGACCGATCTGCCGGTGAAGACCGAAAATAGCGTGATGGTTCGGCGTTTCCACAACCCGCGCGCCCAGAATGTCGCGAACGCCGCACGCCAACACAAAATCGTTGTACCACTCGCTCTTTCGTAACGGGGGTTCCGGAAGACACTCGGAGAGCTTTTTCCAGCTTCCGTCGAGCAGCGGCGAGAAGGGGTCGAGAGCAGCGTAGTGGCTGACGTAGTCGGATTTGAATCCGGCGCTGAGGCCGGAAAAGCAGACTTCATCCACGTTTCCCGTGCTCTTGTTGAAAATGATCATCGCCGCGCCCGCGACGCCGGCCGCGTCCGTCAACGCGCTTAGAGCCTGGGGCCACGCCTCAGGCGAGACCGCCGCATCGTAAAACGCTGAAACAAGCGAGGGCATTGGCGAACCCCATCCCAAAGTCTCAAGTAATGGTATCCAGAGGGTCAAGGAACTTTCAAGATGAGGTGTTTGACGGCCGTCAAACTATTCTTCTGAAAAAGCAATATTTGCATCTGACACGAAATTCGCGCCGTTCCATTGACAATCGTCAAGGCGCAACCAGTGGTCGCGATGAGAAGGAGTAATCAGCATTATTGGGTCGGCCCGCTGCCGCCGATCCGCCGTTTCTTGCAAAGGGATCGCGTCATGTTGATCACGGTCTGCCGTCTCTACGATTCATACGCTGACGCCAATCGGATCATTCTGATGCTCGAAGCTGCGGGCCTGCCGCCGTCGGAAACCAGCGTGATTTCGAACAATTCCGATACCTGGTACAGCGTCCCGAAGACCTCCAATGTGGTTCCGCGGCAGAAGGATGGCGCGAGCGGACACACCGACGGCAAGGTCGAGGGAGCGGCGATCGGTGCTGCGATCGGCGCAACGGCGGCGACGGCGGCCAGCCTCGTGACCATGCTGGCGATCCCCGGTGTCGGTGCTGTCGTTGGCGCCGGATGGCTCGCGGCGTTGTTGGGCAGCATGGCGATCGGCGGCGTGGCTGGCGGCCTGCTTGGTGCGCTGACCAATGCCGGCGTCAGCGAGCAAGACGCGCAGGTTTATGTCGAGGGCGTGCGCCGTGGCGGAGCGCTGGTCATCGCAAAAGTGCTGCAGTCCGGCTTACCGCGGATTGAGGCGATCATGAACCAGTGCGCGGTGAAACTTGAAGAGCGCAGGGAGCTTTACCGCAAATCGGGGTGGCAGTCATTTGATCCGACCGCCGTGCCTTATACCGCCGATCAGGTTCGCTGCGAACGCGCGCTGCATGCTCGCTAGCGGACTTGTCGGAATCCGGAGGTTCCAGTGATTCTCGAACAATTGATGTTGGGAATCGTGGTGCTCGCTGTGGTGTTGCTGCTGCTGCCGTTCCTGCTCGTGATGGCCGGCATCGGGGCGGCGATGCTGCTCTGGGTCGTCGCCTCCGCCGCCGTGCTGGGCGCGCTGGTTTTCTGGCTGGTGTTTCCCGGTGCTTACGGGCTCGCGGTCCTGCTGCTTGCGCTGGTCATCGGACTGCTCCTGGTCGATCGACGATCTCGGCACGGCGCTTCCTGATGGAGATCGCCAACCTGTTGTCCGCGAGCGTATCGGGACGGCACTGATGCAACCCATGATACCGCGCCCGAAAAAGTCCAGCCAACCGCACAGGAGCAGCCCATGAGCTACTACGATTCCAACGCTCAAAGACCTTCCGAGGGAATGGCTTTTCCGCCCCCGATCGGCGCCCGGATCGACGCGGGACTGCGGGCCTATATGCAGTGCGTCTACGGCTATATGGCCGGCGGCCTTGCATTGACAGGCATCGTCGCATACGCCGCCGCCGCTTCCGGTTTCTACCAGGCCATCGCCGCGACGCCGCTGATCTGGATCGTCATGCTGGCACCGCTCGGCTTCGTCCTGGTGCTGAGCTTCGGCATCCAGCGGATGAGCGCGGCCACGGCGATGGTGCTATTCTGGATCTATGCCGCCGTGATGGGGCTGTCGCTGGGCGGCATCTTCCTGGTCTTCACGGGCGCCTCGATTGCGCGCGTGTTCTTCATCACAGCGGCAACTTACGCCGCGATGAGCCTCTACGGCTATACCACGAGATCCGATCTTTCGGGTTTTGGCTCGTTCCTTCTGATGGGACTTATTGGCATCGTCATCGCGTCCATCGTCAACATCTTTGTCGGGTCAAGCGCCCTTCAGTTCGCCGTCTCCGTGATCGGCGTCCTCGTATTCGTTGGTCTTACCGCTTACGACACGCAGCGAATCAAGCAGATGTATCTAGAGTCAGACACGGCCGAAATCGCGGATAAGAAAGCGGTGCTCGGTGCGCTCGCGCTCTATCTCGACTTCATAAATCTTTTCATGATGCTGCTGCAATTGTTCGGCCAGCGCCGGGAAAATTGACGCAGCAACCAGCGAGGATACATGGCGATGGCGCGCTTTCTGATCATGCTGGGCCTCGTGCTCCTGGTGGCCGGCCTGCTTTGGCCCTTGCTGAGCCGGGTCGGGTTGGGACGGCTCCCCGGCGACATCGTGATTGAGCGGGAAAATGTGACATTCTACTTCCCGCTCATTACCTGTTTGCTCCTTAGCGTGGTGTTCAGCCTGGTGTTTTGGGCCGTAAACCGCTGAGCAGGCAAACCGGTTATCGCGCCGGATGCCGGGACCCGCGCGCTGTCTTTCCCGAGGAGCGGGAGTGCTTCGGGGAAGACGCGCCTTTCCGGGCGTCCAGCATTCCATGCAAATGGGCCGCCGCGTTCTCGATGTCATAATGTTTGTATTGGCCCGCGCGGCTTTCGGCCGACAGTAGCCCGCAGCGATGGACGTCTTTGAAATCTCCATAGGGAAACTCGTAATGTCCCTTGGTATCCTCGGGTTTTTCGTTGTTGATCCCCAAATGCCACTTGCCGTATTCGGCGAAGCCATGGCGTTGGATGAACTCATTCTCCTGCTGCGCCGACGGCTGGTGTTCGCTCCAGGCATCGCGCTCGTCGAACACGAATCTTCCCTCGTTGATGAGTTCTTTTGCATGCTCGAATGCGCTTCGGTTAAGTGTTACGGCCATCGATATTCTCCCGTTCAAGTTGATAGATTGACCAAGGACGCCAGCTTCGTAGCAGACAGGTCATCAGGTTCGTCGCCATGACGGTGATCAACTCCGGAATCGTCTTTGTTGAGTGTCGCCGCAAGCAGAACAACTGGTACGTTCGATAACGGCAGCCGGTTCTTGACGAACGCCAATGCCAGCCAAATGCCGATCAGTTACATTTGTCGATGTCGGACGTTATCGAAGAAGTGGAGTCGTGTGATGAAAAAAATCCTGGTCACGCTCGCAGTTAGTGCAACGCTCGCAATCGGCGCAGTGGCGAGCCCGACGACGGCGGAGGCTCGATGGCACCATGGTTTTCCCGTCGCTCCCGTCATCGGCGGCTTGGCGGCAGGCGCCCTCATCGGCGCTGCGCTCGCGGCACCAAGGCCCTATTACGCTTACGACTACGAGCCGGTCTATTTCGCCCCGCGATGCTACATCCGGCGCGAACGCTTTTGGGACGGATGGGGTTGGCACATTCGCCGCGTAGAGGACTGTTACTGAGCGACCGCGGGTTCACCCAACATTGCGGCAATGCCAGCGCTTGCCGAGACCGGCTGACTGACGTCAGGTGACATGGCCCACGTATCTCGCCCCATCGGCGAGGGGCTGCGCCGATGCCCTCGCATATGGGGCATCCGTCCTAGTTGCCGTGTTCCGACAGCGGAACCTCGAAAAGCTCCCGATCGCCCTCGGCTACGACGATTACAGAGTTCATGGGTTCACCGGCTCGTGCCAGTTCGAGGGCGATCCGCTTGGCTTGCTGCAAGGCCGCGGCGGCATCCACAAATTCCTCACCGAGGTCGTCCTCGAATATCGACGATCCGCTCCGGAAATGAAAATAGTAGCGAGGCATGGGCTCCCTGGACCGAGTCCAAACATTCGACGAACCAAGGGCGATCGCGACGAAATACAACAACACAAAAAACCACGGATCGCGCGAGGCAACGCCGACTGGAGAAAAGGAAGTGTCTACGCTTCCGGAACGGTGCTCAGGAAACTGCAATGAGCCGTTTTGGTTCCTGAGAGATGAGTGAGCGGGCGGGTGTTCACATTGATGAACGAGTGGCAGGTCACGTTGACCGCCATCAATGCTCTCGATAGCGCAGACCTCGACAATGCTCCGGGGGAAGCCTCACGTTCTCTGCGGGAGTATTTCGATGATCAAGGACATTATCGTCAATCTCGAGGATCGAATCGCACGCGATCCGGCCCGCGATTTTGCCATCAGTATCGCGGAGACCTTTGACGCCCATGTCGCCGGGGTTGCCTTCGCATATGCGCCGGAGTTTCCCGGCTATGTCACGCTGGAAATTGCACCCGATATCCTGGCGCAGGCGATCGCCGAGAGTGAGAAAGCCGCTTTGGCCGCGATCGAACGCTTCGATGCCGCCGCCCGGCGCAGCCTGGTTTCCGCCGAGCACCGCCTGCTCAAGACCATGGGGGCGGCCGCACCCTCGATCTTCTCGACACTCGCCCGGCGTTTCGACCTCAGCGTGTTCATTCAGTCCGAACCGAACGGCGTGGACAATGACGACATGATCGAAGCTTCCCTGTTCGAGTCCGGGCGCCCGCTCATCGTGGTGCCGTACATCCAGAAGGATGGATTAAAGCTCGACCACGTGGTGTGTTGCTGGGACGGCAGCCGCTCGGCGGCGCGCGCCATCAATGACGGGCTGCCGCTCCTCGTCAAGGCGAGGACGGTCGACCTGCTGATCGTGCTGAACGAAAAGACGGATGATCCCCCGAACGTCATTCGCGGCGCCGAAATGGCGAAACATCTGGCCCGCCATGACGTCAAGGTCAAAATCGTGACAGTCCCGGCGGCCGACATCGACGTCTGCAACGCGATCTTGTCTTACGTCGCCGACGTTTCCGGAACGTTGATCGTGATGGGCGGCTACGGCCACGCCAGGCTGCGCGAGCTCATTCTGGGCGGCGTGACCCGCAATATGCTGAAGTCGATGACCGCACCCGTGTTCATGTCGCATTGACTGGACAACCAGCCGGATCAGGAGCCAACACGATGCGGCCAGGCTTATACGCATACGCTGCCGCCGCCAGCTTCCTGGGTGCGGCGATTTATATCTGTCTTGTCGAACAGCCTGCTCGGCTGAAGCTCTCCGGCCCCGAGATGATCAAGGAATGGAGGGTGAGCAACCGGCGCGGCACCCTGATATTGTCGGTCTTTGCCGTCATCTCGGCAATTTTCGCTTTCGTCCAATTCAAGACCAACGGCGACGTCCGCTGGATCATTGGTGGCACCACGATCCTGGCGAGCTGGCCATATGCCTATTTTGTGATGGTGCCGGTCAACGTCTGGCTCTGCGCGTTGCCGCCGGGGAGGGCGGTCTCGCCGGTGCGCCAACTGATGTGGGACTGGGGCTTACTGGAATGGGGTCACGCTTTGATCGGATTTGCCGCCACCTGCTTTTTCGCGTGGGCGCTGGGTTGGCCGCCGTGATTTGATGGCTATCAATGCCGGCGCACGGCGCGTCGGCGAATATCGCAATCCGGAGCGAATGTCTCCGGGCCGGCGCTAAACGAGGGGCCGATGCTTCACATCGATATTCCAACGCTCGCTGAGTTCAAGCACCTTGCGCAGATCAAGGGCGAGATTTGCGTTTCTCTGTATTTACCGACGTCCCCGTTAGGTGAGGATGCCAGGGTCAATCGCGTGGCGTTCAAGGATATCGCCAGGGAAGCAGTGTTGCAGTTGAAGGAAGCCGGTACCAATAAGAAGGACATTAGCGCTTTCGAGGAGCGTTTCGAGCAGCTCGCAGGGCCTGAACATGACGTCCAGGATGAGGACAAGATCAGAAAGCTGCAACGCGCAAAGCCAGATCCGATCGAGCAGTTCTGGCACTATCAGGCGAGCGGGTTGGGGGTACTGGCCACGACAGGCATGACGCAGACGTTCCGCCTGCCTAACCGGCCGAAGCCGTTGGCCGAAGTGGCGGACCGATTTCACCTGACGCCACTGATACGGGCCATGACGTCGCCGCACGACGTCTTCGTGCTCGCGCTGGCGGAGGAGAGCGTTCGACTGATCCACGCGTTTGCCAATTTCCCGCCGCAGCGGCAGCAAGTTCCAGATCTTCCCGGCAGCGCGGAAGAAGCGACGCGTCGTCCATCCTTTCATGTGCGGGCCCCGCGCCGCAGGCTGCAGAACCTGGAAGGCGAGAAGGTGCTGTTGCAGCAGTATGTCAGGAAGGTCGAACACGCCATACATGGCGTGCTCGCAGGACAGAGCGCACCGCTGGTTCTTGCCGCCGAGGAGCCGCTGGCCTCGATGTTCCGCGCGGCCAACACCTATCCGAGGCTGGCCGATGAAATGATCGGGGGAAATCCGGACACGCGCACGGATGCCGAGTTGGAAGACGCCGCAATCCCGATCCTCGACCGCCTCTACTCCCGCGAACTGAAGGCGGTGATCGCGCGCTACGACGAACTAAAGCCACGGCTTGCAACCACCGACGTCTCCTACGCCGCGCATGCCGCAACCGCAGGCGCCATCGAGCAGCTTCTCATCGATCTTGATGCGGTCATTCCCGGCCTCGTCAGCGACATCGACGGCAGCGTCATTTACTCTGCCTCCGATGATGCCGAGAACTATAGCGTGGTCGACGAAGTCGCGCGGCGCGCGCTGTATACGGGAGCCAGGGTGATGGGTGCGCGGAAGGACGAATTGCCGGATCGGGCTCCGCTGACTGCCATCCTTCGCTATGAGTTCCATTGAGACGCCGGCCGCCTTGGTGCGGCGCCCGTCAGCCGACATCCTTGGCGCGATCGGCTAATTCCATCGCGTGAATATCCCTCACCAGGCAGCGCAGCCCGTGCAATTGATCGAGCAGATGCAAAATGATCGCGACGCCCTCGTCGTTCACGCCGAAATCCAGCCTGAGATCCTGGATCAGCCGCGCCCGCGCGAGGTCGGCGTCGGAAAAGAGCGGGGTCTTGCCGCTGGTGAGAGGCGCCAGCCATTCTGCCTCTATCCAGGCATCAAGTGTCGGAGCATCAAGATGCGATCGGGCGATGAACTCCTGGGTCTCCATCATCACACTCCCATCGATTGCCGCGGACTGTATTCCACAGGCTGCCACTCCGCGACGAACGCTTCGAGTTTCGGATCCGGCTTTTCCGGGAGCATCAGCATCAGTTTGATGTATTCATCACCTTTGCTGCCATCGGCACGCGGCACGCCGCGTCCTTTCAGCCGGAGAACGCGACCGGTGTTCGACCATTTTGGCACCGCTACCGTGACCGTCCCACCGGGGGTGGGCACCTTGACCTTGGCGCCCAGCACCGCCTCCTTCAGGGAGATCGGCAAATTCAGATGGATGTCGTCGCCCTTGCGGGTGAAGTAGGGATGCGGCAGCGCGCTGATCTCGATCAGCGCATCGCCGGGCGGACCGTCGCCCACTCCCGGTCGGCCTTTACCCCTCAAGCGCAGAATCTGGCCATCCCGCGTTCCCGGCGGGATATTGACGTCGAGCGTACTGCCGTCAGGGAGGATAATCGATTGCTTGCCGCCATTGACGGCATCCAGAAAGGAAAGCTCGAGGTGATAGCGGACGTCCTGGCCCCGCCGGCGGCGGCCCGCACGGCCTTCGCGGCCGAAAATCTCCGAGAGAATATCTTCAGCTCCAGCGTAATCGCCGAAATCAGCGAAACCGGAATTGCTGGTGTAGGCTGACCAGCCGTCCTGATCGGCGAAATCTCGGTAATATTGTTGCTGGCGTGGCCGCTCCGCCCCAGAGGCGTCGATTTCGCCGCGGTCAAAGCGCGCGCGCTTGTCCGGATCACCCAGCAGATCGTAGGCGGCCGAGATCTCCTTGAACTTTTCTTCAGCAGCCTTGTTGCCGGGATTGAGGTCCGGGTGCAGTTTTTTCGCCAGGCGCCGATAGGCCTTCTGAATCTCGTCTTGCGTTGCGCCCTTGTTCACGCCCAGCGTTGTGTAGGGATCCGCGGCCAATGCCCACTCCTGTCTGCACGCCGGCAAAGCCGGGCGAATGTGGTCTCATTGTTCTGCCGCCTGCAACGGTTGTTGCGCGGACTTGGCCACGACCACGCGCGCCGGCCGCAACAGGCGGTCGTGAAGCATGTAGCCGTCTTCCAGAACCTGGACCACGCTCCCAGGGGGCTGTTCGGTCTCATCCGTTTCCATGACCGCTTCGTGCTTCTTGGGATCGAACGGCTCGTTGAGCGCGCCGATTTCCCTGACGCCGAAGCGGTTAAGAATTTGCATCAGAATGCGCTCGGTCGCCGCGACGCCCTCCAGCAATCCGTCTGACCTTTGCGCGCTCGGATCGGCCGCGCGGGCCTCGATGGCCCGGCGCAGATTGTCAACGACTTGCAGCAACTCGCGGGCAAAATTCGTGATCGCGTATTGCTGGGCGTCTTCCGCGCGCCGTTCGCCCTGGCGCCTGGTATTCTCCGTCTCGGCCAGCGCTCGCATCAAGCGGTCGCGCAAAGAGACAATTTCGGATGCCAGATCGGTTTCTTTACTTTCGTCTTTGCTTTGGCCGGTAACTGACCGGTCGACATCGTTGTCCATGGTGTTGGTCGCCATGTCGTACTCCTAAACCTCACTACTCCGATATCTTGCCGCCGCGCGTCACGCGCAAGGCCTCCTGCTTCAGGACGCCTTGCGGTCGCGAGGATCGACTTCTTCGAATTCGGCATCGACGACGTCGTCACCCGAGGAGCCACTTCCGCCGCCGGACGACCCCGTTTGCCCACCTCCACCACCGGCGCCTCGCGCGGCGGCGCGATTCAGGGCTTCGCCGATCTTGGATGCCGCCTGCATCAGTCGTTCCGTTGCCTGGCGAATGGTTTGCGGATTCTCCGCCGTCAGGCTTTGCTTCGTGTCGGCGATCGCCTGCTCGACCTCTCTCTTGAGGTCGGCGGGAATCTTCGTCTCCGCCTCTTTCAGTGCTTTCTCGGTAGTATAGATCGCCGCATCGGCCTGATTGCGCGCTTCGACGAGCTCCTTGCGGCGCGTGTCCTCTTCGGCGTGAGCTTCGGCCTCCTTGACCATCTTCTGGATATCAGCCTCGGTCAGGCCGCCGGATGCCTGAATCCGGATGCTCTGCTCCTTGCCGGTGGACTTGTCCTTGGCCGATACGTTGACGATGCCGTTGGCGTCGATATCGAAGGTGACCTCGATTTGCGGGACACCTCTCGGCGCGGGTGGGATCCCGACCAGGTCGAACTGGGCGAGGAGCTTGTTGTCGGCCGCCATCTCTCGCTCGCCCTGGAAGACGCGGATGGTGACCGCGGTTTGATTATCCTCGGCGGTGGAGAAAACCTGGCTCTTCTTGGTCGGAATGGTGGTGTTGCGGTCGATCAGTTTTGTCATGACGCCGCCGAGCGTCTCGATGCCGAGCGACAGCGGGGTCACGTCGAGCAGCAGCACATCCTTGACGTCGCCCTGCAGCACGCCGGCCTGGATCGCGGCGCCGATCGCGACCACTTCGTCCGGATTGACGCCCTTGTGCGGCTCACGCCCGAACAGTTTCTGCACGGTTTCCTGGACTTTCGGCATCCGGGTTTGCCCGCCGACCAACACGACCTCGTTGATGTCGGACGGCTGCAGGCCTGCGTCCTTCAATGCGGCTTTGCACGGCTCGTTGGTGCGCTGGATCAGGTCGTCGACCAGGGCCTCGAGCTTCGCGCGCGAGAGCTTGATGTTCAGATGCTTCGGCCCGTTCTGATCCGCCGTGATAAACGGCAGATTGACGTCGGTCTGGGTGGCGCTCGAAAGCTCGATCTTGGCCTTTTCGGCGGCGTCCTTGAGCCGCTGCAGCGCAAGGCGGTCCTTGCGCAGATCGATGCCATTTTCTTTACGGAATTCGTCAGCCAGATAGTCGATGATCCGCTTGTCGAAATCTTCACCGCCGAGGAAGGTATCACCATTGGTCGATTTGACCTCGAACACGCCGTCGCCGACCTCGAGGATAGAAATGTCAAACGTGCCTCCGCCAAGATCGTATACCGCGATCTTGCCGCTCCCCTTCTTTTCGAGTCCGTAAGCCAGCGCTGCCGCGGTCGGCTCGTTGATGATACGCAATACTTCAAGACCGGCGATCCGGCCGGCATCCTTGGTCGCCTGACGCTGCGCGTCGTTGAAATAGGCCGGCACGGTAATCACCGCCTGCGTTACAGTGCTGCCGAGATAGGCTTCGGCCGTTTCCTTCATTTTGGTTAGAATGAACGCGCTGATCTGGCTGGGTGAGTATTTCTTGCCTCTGATCTCGACCCATGCGTCGCCGTTATCGCCAGGCACGATATGGTAGGGCACCATCGCCTTGTCTTTCGCGGTGATCGGGTCGTCATAGCGCCGGCCGATCAACCGCTTGATGGCATAAATCGTGTTTTCCGGATTGGTGATGCTCTGGCGCTTGGCCGGCTGCCCGACCAGGATTTCGCCATCATCGGTGAAAGCGACCATCGACGGCGTGGTGCGGCCGCCTTCGGCATTCTCGATGACCTTGGCCTTGTTTCCTTCCATCACGGCAACGCAAGAGTTGGTAGTACCGAGATCGATGCCAATTGCTTTCGCCATGATCAGGCTCCTTGTTCATTAGATGCGTGTAAGCGGCTATCTTCGATCACATGCGGGACGCGCGAAGCGCGTCGGGAGGAAAACGGCAAGCGCGTCCCGCGACCGCTCGGGGGACGTCAAGCGGCTTGCTTGGTCTCTTGCTTGGGCTCTTCCTTGACCTCGATCTTCTTTGGCTCGGGTTTGGCCGGCTTCGGAATCGTGATCTTCAAAACCCCGTTCGACATGGTTGCCTGCACGCTCGACAGATCGATGCCGGGAGGCAATTGCAGCACGCGGAGGAACACGCCATAGG
>Ga0209526_10002620_pt1 | contig 12135 bp, 8 predicted proteins | sample JacPinW_OM2H0_M1_FD_188566 | JGI IMG/M metagenome (GOLD analysis project Ga0209526, IMG submission 188566) | Forest soil microbial communities from Algoma, Ontario, Canada - Jack Pine, Ontario site 1_JW_OM2H0_M1 (SPAdes) (version 2) | ecosystem: Environmental > Terrestrial > Soil > Boreal...
CTCGCTACTGAACCACTGCACGCGGAAATCCGTCTCGCCTTCCTCGATCAGCTTGGCGACCATATCCACCACCGTGCTGACTTTCCGGTTCCGAATTTGTGCTATTTCCTCGAATGTGCGGCCTTCCTGCAGAAGCTGCAGCGTATCCTCGCGCGGGTGGGGGGCTGCGGCGTGCCAATCATTGTTGGCGCGTTCGCCGTTATGGAAACGCTGCAGAGCCTGCAGGATCTCCTGGCCGTAGCGATCCACCTTTTTATCCCCGAAGCCCGAAACCGCGCGCAGCGCCTGCAATGTGGAGGGCTGGGCGGCGCACAGCGCATCCAGCGCTGTGTCATGCAAAACGACGAACGCGGCGACTCCCAAGTCCCTTGCCGTGTTGCGCCGCCACTCGCGAAGATATTCCCGCAGTTGTGCGTCAGGCACAGATAGCCCAGCGCCACTCGTACGCTGTTCTCCCGCAGCTCGCTTTTCCGCTGGGGTCAACTCGGTCTTCGCGCGTCGTCCTCGAGATCCTGCCGCTTCCACTTCCAGCCAATCCGGCGGGCCCGCACAGATGTCACAGGTGCCGCATCGCTCCCACTTGGGTTGCTCGCCAAAGTGCTTGCACACATGGTGCTGCCGGCACTCCATCGATTCCACAAAACGTTCCACCTCCCGATAACGTTGCCACGCTCGCTCTCGTTCCGCAGGATCCTCCATCTTTCCTATGAAATAGGCTTGTAGGCCGCGATCTTTTTTCTGCCACAGCAGAATACAATCCGCAGGCCATCCGTCGCGGCCGGCCCGTCCTGCTTCCTGGTAGTATTGCTCCACGCTCTTCGGCAGCGACAGATGGATCACCGAGCGCACCGAAGCCTTGTTGATGCCGAGTCCGAAGGCCATCGTTCCTACCAGCACCCGGACTTCGTCGCTCATCCATTTTTCCTGATTTTCGCGGCGTGCCTTGGCGTCCATCTGCCCGTGGTACCCGATAGCGGCAATTCCATTTTCCTCGAGCAGGTCGACTGTCTCGCCCACCCGCGCAACCGTCGGAGCGTACACGATCACGTTACCTTCGGTTACGCGCCGCATCGCTCGCAGCAGTAGCTCCTCCTGTGTGCGCGAATTGCTTTGGTGCACGATGTAATGCAGGTTCGCCCGGCGAAAGCTGGCGATGTGCTTGTGCGGATCGCGAAGCCGCAACTGCTCGATGATGTCGTGCCGTACGCGCTGCGTGGCGCTGGCCGTGAATGCCGCGATCGGCCGACCCGGGAAAAGCTCGCGCAATCGGCTGAGTTGCCGGTATTCCGGCCGGAATTCGTGGCCCCACTCAGAAATACAGTGGGCTTCGTCGATCGCAAAGAAAGAAACCGGTATTCGCTTCAACCACTCCGGCGTATCCCCAAGCGCCACGCGTTCCGGCGAAAAATACAGCAGCCGGAATTCTCCCGCCGCGGCGCGCTTCAGTATTTGGCTTCTGTCTTCCCCGCCGAGTGAACTATTGACAAATGCCGCGGGAACTCCGATCTGCTCAAGCTGCGCTACCTGGTCCTGCATCAAGGCGATCAGTGGTGAAATTACTATCGCGGTGCGGGCTCCATCGAGAACCGCCGGCAACTGATAACACAGCGATTTGCCGCCACCTGTCGGCATCACCACACAAGCGTCGCGTCCCGCTGCGATGCTCCGCACCACAGCTTCTTGTCCGGCGCGAAAGGCGTCATAGCCCCAATAACGGCGGAGGGTTTCGGCGAAAGAGACTTCGGCTCCGCCCCGCATCTCGGCTTCAGTGCGGGGTTGAGGCAAAGCGCTGGCGACCGTCATAGGAATACTCCCAAACTCCGGCTGAGCTTCGCTTTTGTTTCGCTATATGTCAAGTTTAATTTCTGCGAAACCGGACAAGCCGTTGTGCGGAAGTTGTGGAAAACCCTACGTGTCCGGTTCAACGCTCCGATTCGGCGGCGGCACGCCGCGGCGCGATTCAAATAGGGAAAGTGGTTTGCAATTTCTCAACGCAGAGCAAACAATGATTCCTGTAGCGCTCCTACTGTCCGCGAGGTGATCCCGTGCCCAAAGCCGTCATCGTTTCTGCCGTCCGCACTCCTGTGGGTCGCGCCTACAAAGGCTCGCTCCGCGCCACGCGTCCCGATGATCTAGCCGCTCTCGCCATCAAAGAAGCCCTAGCCCGTGTTCCCGCCGTCGACGCCAAGCAAATCGATGACGTAATTCTGGGTTGCGCTATGCCCGAAGGCGAGCAAGGTATGAACGTCGCGCGCATCGCCGCGCTCCGTGCCGGTCTCCCCGTCGAAACTTCCGCCATGACCATCAACCGCTTCTGTTCCTCCGGCTTGCAGGCCATTGCGCTTGCCGCCGAACGCATTCGAGGCGGCTCCGCCGAAATAATCATCGCCGGCGGCACCGAATCCATGTCCCTTGTGCCCATGGGCGGCAACAAAATCTCTCCCAATCCTTGGCTCGTCGACCATTATCCCGACGCTTACATCAACATGGGCCTCGGCACGGAAAACATCGCGCGTAAATTCGGCATCACTCGCGAACAAGCCGACGAATTTTCCGCCAACTCCCACAAGAAAGCTCTCGCCGCCATCGCCGCCGGAAATTTCAAAGACGAAACCATTCCGGTGGAAGTGAAATTCACGTCGCTCCCCACCAACGGCAATGGCGCCTCTTCCAAATCCAAATCCTCACCGAAACCCAAAACGCAAACTTTTCAGTTCGACAACGAGGAACTTCCTCGCGCCGATACTTCCCTCGAAGTCCTCGCCAAGCTAAAGCCCGCCTTCCACGCAAAAGGCACAGTAACCGCCGGAAACAGCTCGCCTATGAGCGACGGCGCTGCCGCGACGGTGGTCATGAGCGAGGCCCGCGCAAACGCGCTCGGCCTCAAGCCGCTCGCGCGTTTCGTCGCCTACGCCACAGCCGGCTGCCCCCCCGAAGAATTCGGCATCGGTCCTGTCTTCGCCATTCCGAAAGTGCTCAAACTCGCTGGCCTTTCATTGAACGATATAGCCGTAATCGAGCTAAACGAAGCGTTCGCCGCGCAATCCCTAGCCGTCCTCCAACAAGCCGGTCTTGATCCCGCGCGCGTCAATCCCAACGGAGGCGCGATCGCCCTCGGCCACCCGCTAGGCTGCACCGGAGCCAAGCTAACCGCTACTCTGATACGCGACCTCCAGCGCAAAAACGCCCGCTACGGCATGGTCACCATGTGCATAGGCGGAGGCATGGGCGCCGCCGGCATCTTTGAGCGCCTGTGAAACAGAGATTGCTCCTTACAATGGGACTCGAAGTGCAGCGTCCGAGGGCTAGGTAGATATACTGATGATCTCGAATCGCTCCACGCCATGCGGAACGATCGTTCCGAGCCTTATCTGAGGCATGGTCACCGTGCGCATCGGCGGAGGCATGGGCACCGAAACGCGTACTCTGCCGAATGCGTTGAACTTGTCATGCAGCTTGCGGCATCGTACGATTCCGACTCCATGAAACCAGCCCTTGCCCTGATCTGCATTATGTTGTGTTGCGCCGCCATCGGCGCCCAAACGCAGCAAGCCCCCCAAACGCCGCCTCAAGCACCGAAGGCGTCGGGAACCTATCTTCCGCCGCAAAATCCCACCGCGCCGCAGGGCCCCGTTCCCATCAGCGACGAACCGCACCACCGGCTGGTGCTGCAGAATGATTTCACGCATGTGTACAACGTCATGGTTCCGGCGCTGGACGTCACCCTGCTGTACCAACACGATCTCCCATATTTGTATGTTGTGCTGGGGCCGGCGGATATTATCAATGCTGTAGTCGGCAAGCCGGAACTGCACCAAGTTTTCCAAGATGGGGAAACGCATTACTCACTGGGACATTTCGCGCACTTGGTGCGTACCGATTCAGGAATACCGTTTCGCAACATCACCATCGAGCTGGTCCGTCCTCAGGGCACGCTCAAAAATCTCTGCAAAGATGTGCTGCCAGGGGAACCGCTGAACTGCCCGGAACGGCAGTCGGCCGTCGACAATAGCAAAAGCAAGAAAGCTAGGCCCGAAGTTACGGCGGACGATGTTCCCTATTTTGAAACCGATGAAATCCGCGTCGATCTTCACAGGGTATCTAGTGGCGATGACTATGTCGACGCGGCGGCAAAAGTGGATGCGCTGCTAGTGGCGCTGACTAATGCCAACCTCGACGCTAATCTTGGAGGCGAACACATTGAATTTCTGCACGGCGGAGACGTGCTATGGCTGCCCGCGGGCATGCGTCGGCGCATCGTCGATTTCCTCGGCACCCAGTCCCGTTTCTTGCTGATTAGTTTCAAGGACGCAGCACAACCTGCTCAAACTCAATAATGTTTCAACGTCAGGACGGAACGGAGGGAGGAGCCTCCGCTGAGCGCAACTACATTTTCGCATTCCACAAACCGACGGTATTTCCTTCAGGATCCTGCATCCATGCAAAGGTTCCTGTCGGGATATTCACCGGCGGCACGAGCATTTTCCCCCCGAGGCTCTTTGCTTTGTCGAGATATTTCTGTACATCGTCGACATCGACGTAAAACAGGGTGTAATGATGCGGCTCGTGCCCAAGCGATGTGATGTGGCCGCCTATGCCGCCGGGCGCGGCAGCAATCATTGCCGCTGGTCCCTGCGCATCCATTTGCCAGTCGAACATTTTGGAGTAAAACTCTTGGGTCTTCTTGGAGTCCTTACAGCCGATTTCAAAATGCACTACGGGACGTCCCATCGGTGTTCTCCTTTATTTCGCAAAGATTTCATTCAAGCGCCGCCTGCCATTTTGCCTCAACCGCGCCCATTTGCGCTTGCCGTAATCCAAAAGTGGACGGCCAAAGCTGCGCTTCGATTTTTCCTCGCGCGCCGTCAGCGCTTAGCCAGAGCAGTGCCTCATTGAGCTCCCGGACCGAAACGCAAGGCCTAGCGCTCGAGCATTAATTGGTATTCATTTTGGTCCAGGGAAAGATATTTCTTTCGTTGCCTACATCTTCAAGTCAGTTACACTCACCGCGTGTCTTCGTTACCTGCGATGAAGCCAGCAGGGTGGGGCGGGACAGCGCTTCTATTCGGCGTTCCAGCGTTGATTTTCGTGTTCCTGTTTCATTGGTTGGGTCCAGATCTGTGGGGACAGGGAACCTCTTGGTGGCGCGTTTTTCATTTGCTGCTCGTTTTGCCGCTTACCCTCATGTTGATTTCTGCGCTTCTGGGCGCAGCTATCGATTTGCGTTCTATGTCTTGGACGAGTGTCCGACAACGGCTGCGGCTTTCCGTTCCAGGGGGCACTATCTGGCTGTGGGCAGCGGCACTCTCTGGGTTTATGTACGGAGGCAATTGGGCGGATCTTCTTGCAGTTGCAGGGTCATGGTTTGCACTGTGGAAAGAGAAGACGAGCCAAGAGTGGATGTTTGCCGCGATTTTGGTCGCGACACTGGTTAAGCGCTATGCCGCAGTCTTACAACCCATTCTCGAGTCCGTCCTATTCTTTCATCGTTCCGATTTCTACAGCGAGTTCTTCAGCCATTTCGGTCCCCGAGACTTCATGGGCATATCTTTACAAGGCGCCTGGTGGATTCCCGTCTACTACGCCGTCGTGATGCTAGTGTGCAACATCGGTGGGGAGGAGCTGTGGTGGCGGGGTTATGTACTGCCGCGACAGGAACTGGCATTTGGCAGGGCGGCGTGGGTTGTCCACGGAATCGCCTGGTCAGTCTTTCACCTTTTTATGCAGCCGACTCTTTGGGACACGGTCCGGATGGCGATTACGGGTCTTGCGCTTTCTTTTGTTGCGCAGCGGACTAAAAGCACGTGGCCGGGCATTGTCGGCCACAGTTTCGGAAACTTGCCGTTCTTCTTAAGCCTGGTTAAGGGCGTCATGTCTCATTGAAAGCGCATCGCAGTAGCGCGGGAAAGCGAATCGTGGGGGAACCATTATTGCCTTGAATACATTCGAGTTTACGGCTGTGATTGGATTGGGCGCTCTGGTGGCGGGATTTTTGGGGGCGCTTACCGGGCTGGGCGGGGGCGTGGTGATTGTGCCGCTGCTCACCGTGGTGTTTGGCCTAGACATTCACTATGCGATCGGGGCGGCGCTGGTTTCCGTGATCGCTACATCGAGCGGGGCGGCTGCAGCTTACGTGCGCGAAGGATACTCCAATGTGCGCGTGGGAATGTTTTTGGAGATTGCCACGACGGTGGGGGCGTTGGTGGGTGCGGCGCTGATTTTGCACCTGCGCGTTTCGATTCTCTCGATTATTTTTGGTGTGGTGCTGCTCTACTCCGCCTACGCATCGCTTAACGAACACTCCCATTCCACCTCAGACGACGGACCGGATCGCGTCGCTACCTGGCTGAGGATGGACAGCACGTATCCAAATCCCAGCGGAACCGCTGCGGACGGCATGGAAAGCTACCACGTGCGCAGGGTACCGCAGGGCTTTGCGCTTATGTTTGTCGCAGGGGTGCTCTCGGGATTGCTGGGGATTGGCTCTGGTGCGGTGAAAGTGCTGGCCATGGACAAGGCAATGAAGTTGCCGTTCAAAGTGTCGACCACGACTTCGAATTTTATGATTGGCGTGACAGCGGCGGCGGGAGCGGGAGTCTATTTGCGGCGCGGGTATATTGACCCGGGGCTGGCCATGCCAGTGATGCTGGGAGTGCTGGTTGGGTCGCTGATTGGGGCGCGGGTGCTGGCGGGAGCAAAGGTGAAGGTGCTGCGCGTGGTATTCAGCGGAGTGATTGCGGTGTTGGCGGTGGAGATGATTTACAACGGGTTGAAGTAAAAAAACGCTGTTGTCCTTGAGCAAAGTGCGAACAGCCAGAAATAGCTGTTCCACTTTCCGGCACGTGAAACGATGACGACAATAACTGAAAAGCGCATGGACGAAATTATGGGTCGGCTGCTGCGGACCGGCGTCATTTTGGCAGCGGTGTTTGTGCTTGTAGGAGGGGTGATCTACCTTGCGCAACACCCGACGCCGATTACGAATTACCGAGTGTTCCAGGGCGAGCCAGAAGAGCTGCGCACGGTTTCTGGGATTGTCCATGAGGCGCTGGCGCTGCATGGTCCAGGGTTGATTCAGTTCGGGCTATTGATCTTGATTGCGACGCCGATTGCGCGGGTGGCGTTCTCGGTGGTGGCGTTCTTGTATCAGCGAGATTGGACGTATGTGGCGGCGACGCTGGTGGTGTTGGGACTATTGATCTATAGCCTTTTGGGCGGAGGTGGGTAAGGATAAGAGGGAAAGGGTTGAGCGCAGAGAGGACGGCGCAAAATTGCCGTTCCAATCAGGCGGGGCGTAGAATCAAATCAACATCTAAAGCGGATGCAAGGAGAACGTGATGGCGACTGCAACGTTTACGAAGCCGGCGGCGAAGGGCGGGAGTTTTTTGCTGGAATCGCCGCTGCCGGGGGATGTGTTTACGCCAGCGGATCTTACGGATGATCAGAAGCTGATTGGGCAAACGGCGGAAGAGTTTGTGGTGAAGGAAGTGCTTCCGCTGGTGAAGGATCTTGAGAACAAGAAGTCCGGGTTGATGGCGTCGCTGGTGAAGAAGGGTGGCGAGGTGGGTTTGATGGGCGGCGGCGTGCCGGAGGAGTACGGCGGAGCGGGCCTGGATAAGATCGCTACCACGGTGCTGACGGAAAAGCTATCGATCTATGGCGGCTTTGCTGTGACGCACGGAGCGCACGCGGGGATTGGGACGCTGCCGATCGTTTATTTCGGGACGGAAGAGCAGAAGAAAAAATATTTGCCGAAGCTGGCGACGGGCGAGTTGATTGGCGCGTACTGCTTGTCTGAGCCGCAAGCGGGATCGGATGCGCAGAATTCGCTGACGCGCGCGGAGCTCAACAAAGAGGGTACGCACTACATCCTGAATGGCCAGAAGATGTGGATCACGAATGGCGGCTTCGCGGATGTGTATGTGGTGTTCGCAAAGATCAACGGCGACAAATTTACGGCGTTCATTGTGGAGCGCACGTTTCCCGGGTTCAAGCCGGGCAGTGAAGAGCACAAGATGGGGATTCACGGGAGCTCGACGACGCCGATTTTCCTGGAGAACTGCAGGGTGCCGAAAGAGAACGTGCTGCATGAAATCGGGCGCGGGCACATTGTGGCGTTCAATATTTTGAACTCGGGACGGTTCACGCTGGGGGCATCGTGCGTTGGCGGGGCGAAGAACGTGTTGTCGACTTCGTCGAAGTACGCGAAGGAGCGCAAGGCGTTCGGCAAGCAGATCGGCGAGTTTGGGCTGATCCGGGAAAAGCTGGCGGAGATGGCCATCCAGATTTTGGCGGTGGAGTCGATGGTGTACCGTTCGGCGGGAAATATTGAAGTGGCGATGGCGGCGGCTTCCGTCTCCGGAGGAGACAAGATTCAGAGCGCGATGAAAGTGTTGGAGGAGTACGCGATCGAGAGCTCGATTGCCAAGGTGTATGGCAGCGAGATGCTGGATTACGTGGTGGATGAGGCGGTGCAGATTTTCGGGGGATATGGATTTCACGAAGAATATCCGGTGTGCCGCGCGTATCGGGATTCGCGCATCAACCGGATTTTTGAGGGCACGAACGAAATCAATCGCATGCTGATTATTCAGATGCTGATGAAACGCGCGATGGGCGGACAACTGGCGCTGATTCCGGCGGCGATGAAGCTGGCAGACGAGATTCTCGCCGGACCTTCGTTTGAGGAAGCGCCGGAAGGCGTGCTTGCCGATGAGGCGCGCGTGGTGGCGAACGCGAAGAAGATGTTTTTGCAGGCGGCGGGCGGCGCGGTACAGAAATTTCGAGAGAAGCTGGCGGAGGAGCAGGAACTGATCGGCGCGCTCTCGAATATTGTGATGGAGATTTACGCGATGGAGTCTTGCCTGCTGCGCGCGCAAAAAGCGGCGGCAGCAAAGGGCGAATCGGCGACGCAGATGATGATTGATGCGGCGCGGGTCTTCATCGCAGAGGCCGCGGAACGTGTGGAACATGAAGCCAAACGGGCGGTGACGGCGGTGAACGAGGGCGACATGCTGATGACGCAGATGGCGGTGCTGAAGCGGTTTGGCAAGCGCGTGCCGGTGGACACGATTGCGCTGCGGCGTGGAGTTGCGGCGGCGATACAGGCGCAAGACCGGTATCCGTTCGAGGGCCGCTAGCAAGAACGATTCAAAAAATCACGGATCATTCCGCGGTTGTCATGCGGCTCGCGTGCAGCCGCATCAGCATGTACATCGCAGTGAGAAGCAGAAAAGGCGAAGAGTAGAAGCCCGGAGCAGGGCGCGAGAAGTGAACCGAAGCCACGGTGCGACCCAGCACCGTAAAAACCGTGTGACCCATTCCATTGAGCAGCATGACGGCAGCGAGGAAATATGCCAGGGGGCGCAGGGTTCGCGCATTGCGATAGGCAAACGGCGTGAGCGCCAGTAGGACTAGATTGGCGAGGATGAGCCCGAATAACCATTCGCGGTACTCGAATGTAGGCATCGGGAACCAACTCAGCTTTGCGCGCAAGGCGGTAACGGTAGGGTTGTAAACGCCGAGAAAGCCAGTAAGCGACTCGTCGGCGACGTGCGCACAAAATGCAAGACACAGCAGAACCCAAGCAAGGCCAAAATTGCCGGGAGAGGCGGAAGCCCGAGCGGCCTCTGGAGCCATGGCGGGGATTGTAACAGCCCAGGTTCATCGGGAGGAGCTGTTTGCATTTGGGGTACGAAGTAGCGCGCGGGGCTTTAGCGGGTTAAGCGCTTACCTTACACTTCTACCGTAAGCGATATATCGTCAGAGTGTAAGGGGCAGCTTGGGATGTTCCGAAAGCTGTTTGTATTGGCGCTCGTCATTATTGCGCTGCACATTGCGGCGGTGCTGACCCTCGGTACGTCTCCTGCCGGATCACTCCTCGGAAATTTGCTTGAGATTTCGTCTTGCGGCTTAGCGGTAGCGGCGGCGTTTGCGGCGGCGCGGCGTGCCACGGGCTTGAGCCGCCCATTCTGGCTGCTGGTCGGATGCGGGATGGCCGCGTGGGGCGTGGCGAACGTCGGCTGGATGTATTATGAAATCGTGCTGCGCACGGAGCCGCCCACGGGCTCGATGGTGCGCTTCCTGTTTGGCACGCAATCGATCTTCTTCGCGCTCGCGATATTTCTGAACCAGGATAAGGACTCGCCGAAGTTTGACCTAGAGTCCGTGCTCGACTTTGTCCAGATTGCTATCGTCTTCTTTTTCATTTTTCTTGGGTTTTATTACATACCGTCCTACCACGTAGACGCGCATAGCGCGTACCTCCGCGAGGTCTGGATGGAAACAGGCGAAGACATGGGGTTAGTGTTGCTGGCTGCAGTGCAGGCGAAACGCGCCTGGTCGAGCGAGATTCGAAGGTTATATCGGGGCTTCGCCGTGTATTTGTTGGCCTATACCATCTGCGCCGCGATTGCGGACTACGTGCAGATGATCCGGATCACGCCTACGGGCACTTGGTACGACCTCGGATGGACTCTACCGCTGCTGGGAGCCGCATTGTGGGCGGCAAACTGGCAGCCGTCGCCTGCACCACCAGCTCCGAAGAGGATCCGGCAGAAAAGATTCGGCGAGCTTGTAATGGATAATTCCACGCTGGCATTGGGACCGCTGATCGTTTTGCTGCAGGTGGCGGAACTCGGAACGGAATGGCGGGCGGTGCGGTTTACGCTCCTGGGCGTTTCGATTGTTTGCTACGCGGCGCGGCTGGGCGTCACGCAGTATCGGCAGAATAAGACGGAAGACACACTGCAACGCCACAATCGAGCAATGGATTCGGCGGTGAACGGAATTGCGATCGTGGACGCGAAGGGTCAGCACTCGTACGCAAACGCGGCATTCGCACAAATGACGGGGCACGAGACTGCCGAATCCATCGTCGGCCGGCCATGGCGGGATACTTACGCGCCGCAAGACGTCACGAGGGTGGAAGAGGAAATCCGCGAATCACTGCGGAAAAGCGGCAAGTGGCATGGACCAATGAATATTCACCGGGGAGATGGGAGCGCGCTGCCGGTGGAAATGACGATTACGGCCTTGCCGGACGGGGGCGTAGTTTGCGTAAGCCGCGATATGACGGCAAAGCGAGACGCGGAGAACGCGCGGGCGCAAGCGGAGGCGAAGTACCGGATGCTGGTCGAGCAAGTGGCGGCGATCAGCTATATCGCAGAGCTGGGAATGCATGGGGAATGGCTGTACGTCAGCCCGCAGGTGGAGACGATGTTTGGATTTTCGGCGGAAGAGTGGCTGACGGATTCGCGGGCGTGGACGATGCACGTGCATCCGGAAGACCACAAGATCGTGGAAGCCGCGGAGGAGGCGAGCGAGCGCGGGGAGCGATTTCAGGCGGAGTATCGCGTGGTGCGCAAAGATGGGCGCGTGATTTGGGTCAGCGATACGGCAGTGGTGGTGGAGGGGAGCAACGAGCATCCGTTGATGGAAGGAATTATCGTGGATATCACGGAGCGCAAGCAGCTTGAGACGCAATTGCAACAGGCGCGGCGCATGGAGGCGATCGGGAGATTGGCGGGCGGAATTGCGCACGACTTCAACAATTTGCTGACGATCATCAAGGGCTATACGGAGTTGGCGCTGAAGCGGCCGAGGATTTCACCGGAGCTGCAAGCGGACGTGGAACGCATCGAGGATGCTTCGGAGCGTGCGAGCTCGCTGGTGCGGCAACTGCTGGCGTTCAGCCGGAGGCAGGTGTTGCAGCCAAAGCTGTTGGACTTGAACAGTATCGTGCTGGGGTTGGATAAGTTGCTGCGGCGCTTGATGGATGAAGACATCAGTATGACCACTGTGCCAAGGAAGGACATTGGAACGATCAAGGCGGATCCCGCGCAGATGGAACAAGTGATCATGAATTTGGTGGTGAATGCGCGGGATGCCATGCCGAAGGGCGGGCGGCTAACGGTGGAAACGGCAAACGTCGACCTGGATGCAGCGTACGCGAGCGATCATGCGACGGTAAAGCCGGGGCGTTACGTGATGCTGGCGGTTTCCGATACCGGCATGGGAATGAGTCCGGAAACGGTGGCGCATATTTTCGAGCCGTTTTACACGACGAAAGAGAGCGGGCGCGGGACGGGGCTGGGGCTCTCGACGGTGTACGGAATTGTGAAGCAAAGTGGCGGG
>Ga0209526_10002621_pt1 | contig 12135 bp, 17 predicted proteins | sample JacPinW_OM2H0_M1_FD_188566 | JGI IMG/M metagenome (GOLD analysis project Ga0209526, IMG submission 188566) | Forest soil microbial communities from Algoma, Ontario, Canada - Jack Pine, Ontario site 1_JW_OM2H0_M1 (SPAdes) (version 2) | ecosystem: Environmental > Terrestrial > Soil > Boreal...
TAGGGGCGCACCGATCGCGCGCGCCACCTCATACCCGACCGGCACGCCACCACGGGGTAGCGCAAGCACGATCACGTCCGGGCGATTGGGAAAGAGAGTGAGATTCTGGGCAAGCAGCCGCCCCGCCTCGCGTCGATCGCGAAAGATTCGTTGACTCGACATGTCACCCATCGTCTACGACCCAGGCGCGCGCGCCGATCCCGGAAGTGTGCGACGAACGCGCCGCGCTGCCTTGATCACTGTCAATCGCCTCGATTTCGACGACGACGTCCCGTTCCGTCAAGCCGCCGGTCGCGGACTTGCCGCCTTCGGCGTCATACTGGACTTCGCCTTCGGCGCCGAACGATTCGCCCGTTGAATCGGCTACATTCTCGATGGCGGTGCGCCGTGAGTCATGGCGGCGCAATCCGCCGCGCCAGATCCACGGGCGTGTGGGGCTCATAAAGCTCTTCAGGGTTCGCGATGAAAGCATCGGTCGTCGCATCGATGGCGAACTCATGGCGCGTGGAGCCCCTCATCGTCTCCACGAAGTACGCCAACACGGCATTGGTACCGCACAACGGCTTTGCGATACTCGATGCGCATGTACACCACGGCGTCGTGTTGTGCAATCGCAGCCTCGAATGCCGGTGCACCGCGGGGTTGGCGAGCCGGACTTCCAAAACCCTCCCGCCCGTACTTTGCTCGAGAGCGGCAGCCGCGTGCGCCAAAGCGCCCATCGGCACGACCAGTTCCACGGCCAGTTCCGGATCGCGGCCCGATGAGGGTGGCGGCCATCGCAAGCGAGTTCATGACAACGATGAGTAACTGTGCGAGCTTCGATTTCAAGAATTGCATCGGTAGGTCCTTGTCGCGCGAGGCGGCGCCGGGAACCACCCGGCGCGCACGGTGCTTCGCGTTGCAGAAAGGGCGCGCCGCAGCTCGGCGGGGGAAGCGTCTGCGGCGCGGCCCAGTGGGCCGGATGTTAGCGTGCAGTCGCGCCGGCCCTTCGCGCCGCTCTACACACTGATGGTGATCCTATTTTCCACCCTGGTTACTCCCGGCGCCGCCCAGGCCGCGCGTTCGGCCTCCTGACGCTCGGCCCACGATTTCACCGTGCCGCGCAAGATCACCTCGTCGCCGTTGGCTTCCACCGTGATGCGACTCGCGTCGAGCTCGGCGCTACGCCGGAGCGCGTCTTCGATCTTGCGGCGGACTTCATGCGGCTGGACTTTCGGCTTCAACGTGATCGCATTCGTCACGCCCTTCACACCACGAACGCGCTTCACTGAGCTCTCTGCACGCTCGCGCGCATAGTTCCATTCGACGGCACCCTCCAGCGTCAGCCAACCGTCCCTCACGACCACTTTGATATTTTCGGACGAGAATGGCAGCTCCGCCTTCAGCGCGCTCGCAGCATCGCGAGCTATCTCCGGGTCCGGCCGCTGATCCAGGACCGGCAATCGAACCTCGATGTCGTTGGCGACACCAACGACACCGGCAACGCGCTTCGCGTCCCGCTCCGCCTCGGTTCTTTGGGCGTAACTGCGCACGAAGCCGGCGAGCGTAACGATTCCGTTATGAACGGCAACACCAATATCGGTCGCGTCGATGTCGGGATCCCAACGCAGCTCATCCTCGACGTCGCGCTTAATGTCTGAATCAAGTCTCATTTCACATACTCCCGGGTTGCTCTATCGATAAACGAATTCTGGAAGGGCTTTCAGCTGCTCCTTCGTCGCTCCCGGCAGTACGATGTGCTTGCCTTCCTGGCTGATCTGCAACGACGCATAGGGAACAGCGACCAGGCGGCTGCCGATGCCCAAAAATCCGCCAACCTGTATGATTGCGAACAACACGCGATCCTTGCCGATGATCAGATCGTCGAGCTCGCCGATCTTCTCGTTCGTCGAGTTGTAGATTGTCTGGCCGCGAAGCTTGCTGAAACGATAACCATCGGCCACTGCGACCACATCGACGACGACGAGGGCCACCGCCGCCGGGACTCGCGGAACGAGCGCGCCCACTAGCGCGACACCTGCCAACACGGCTGCCGGCCAGTGAAGTCTGAAAGAACGACGCGCGACCCTGCGGTGCGCTTCGTCGCCACAATTCTCATACTCTCTCATGGATGACTCTCCTTCGTGGACCTGCCCGTTGATCGGCGGAAGCTGCGGGGCATTTCGCGCCTGTACTCCCTCGCGCCTTGATTCCCGTCAATCAAACGCACACCGTAACTGCGCTAACTGACAACCTGTATTCTGTTCTCGACTGTGAAGACGCCGGGGGCGGACCAGGCTGCACGCGCCGCCTCCTCCCGTTCCGCGGCCGACCGCACCGAACCCTCGAGGATGACCGTGCCGTTGGCGGCAATCTCGACCGTTATCGCATCAGCATCGATCTCGGCGCTGCGCTCGAATGCAGCCTCGATCCTGCGCTTGATCTCCACCGGCAGAATTTGCGGCTTTACAACGATGTCATTGCTGATGCTCCTGATGCCCTTTACCGCCCGGGCCATGGCCTCGGCAATCGCACGCTGATCGTGCGACTCAACTTCCCCCTCCAACGTGATTCGTCCGTCAGCTACACGCACTCGAATGTGCTCGCGGCTCGCCGGCATCTCACTCTGTATGCGAGCAACCACTTCGCGCACGATTTCCGGGTCCGGCTTCCCACCAACCAGGGGCAATCGAACCTCAATGTCATTTGCGAGACCAACCACACCCGCTACGCGTCTTGCGTCCATCTCAGCCTGCGACTTCTCCCCAAAGCCATGCACGAACCCCGCGAGAGTCACTACGCCGTCGCGAACCGCCACAGCGATGTCACGCGATCCGATTTTCGGGTCAAAGTCGAGCTCCTGCAGCACGTCGTGTCTGATGTCATGTCCGCGCGCATGGTTTTCATGTCAGCAAAGCATGCGGCACCGGCAGCCTCAGTGGCTCGCGCAGCGTGATGATCTGCCGCACACCCTCGGCATCAATGATCTGGAAGGTGATGAGTCCCAGCGGCTCCTCATCCACATAGAGTTCGCGGGGTGCGCGAATCAGATGGCTCAGGTCACCGACGAGAAGCTGAAGCACGTCGCTGCGTGGGTCGTACGACATCCCGACCAGTGGCAGGCGGCGCGCTTCGAGTTGAAAGCCTATCTGCAGTGAAGCGACCTCTACGTCCGCTTGCTTACCCGCGAGCGTCGTGCCCATCCAGGTCGGCAGTTAGTGAAGGACCTCGCGTTCCCGGGTGGCCTCGGCCAACAAGCACGCGTATAGCAGGGCGAACCCCTGCATAACCCCGCCGTAGTCCGGATGGTCTTCTGCAAAGTTGTGCGCCATGAGCAGCAGTTCGGCGTTGGCGCGCTCGAGCTCCCCGATGGCCTCGCGCGTGAACTCCTGAGAACCGATGGCATCGATGCGCCTTACGATCTCGGCCCGGGTTGCAGCGGAGACCCGCGGCAGCAGGCTCAGTCGCTGTTTGTCGGGGTCAGAGGATGCACCGAGGCCGGCTCGCGCCTGCGCACTCAACACCCGGTAGAACATGCAGAATCCGGTCATCACGCGAGCGAAATTGCCCACGTCGCGAGCACAACGCGCGGCCATGTCGAGCAGCTCCGGATTGTTGGCCTCGAGATCGAGCGTGATCTCGGTGCGGCAGACCTCGGGTCCGCGGTCATCGAACTCGCGCGCAACCCGCTCGCGGGTCAGGGCGGCAACACACGGCAATGAGCTCATGGCCACGATGGTAGCCCGCGAATGTGTTGCGCGAATTGACGTGAGTCAGACTCGCACAGTGAGCCGGGTACCCGGTTTGCTGCAACGGCTTCATGAACTGCTCGAGCCGGCGGACATGACTGCAGGCCCTTCGCAGACTCCCCTGCGGATTGCCCAGGTCGCTCCGTTGTTCGAGAGATTGCCCCCGCAGTTATACGGCGGAACGGAGCGAGTGGTCTCTTACTTGACCGAGGATCTGGTCCGGCAGGGACACGCAGTGACGCTGTTCGCCAGCGGTGACTCGGTTACCGCAGCCCAGCTGATCCCGGTGTGCGACCGGGCTATCCGGCTCAACCCCGCGCACCCCGACCCGTTTGCAGTGCACGCCTTGATGTTGGAACGAGTCAGCCGGCACGCGGGTACCTTCGATGTGATTCATTTTCATACCAATGGACTGCATCTGCCCGTGACGCGTCGTTTTGCGAGTGTCTGTTCCGTGACAACGCTGCATGGACGGCTCGATATCCCCGGCTTAGAGGGTCTGTACCAGGAGTTCAGCGAGCAGCCGCTGATCTCGATTTCCAATGCCCAGCGGCGCTCCCTCGCCGGCGCGAACTGGATTGCGACCGTCTATCACGGGCTGCCGCCACAGCTCCATGAAGCCACCGAAACGCGGGGCCGCTACCTGGCCTTCCTCGGCCGTATCGCCCCTGAAAAGGGCGTCGAGCGCGCGATCGCGATAGCGCAGCGCAGCGGAATTCCACTGAAGATCGCGGCCAAGATCGATAGCGCCGACCGGGAATATTTCACGACTGAGATCGATTGCCTGATAGATGGCTCGCTTGTTGAATTCGTCGGTGAAATTACCGAGGTTGAGAAGACGCGCTTCCTGGGTGATGCGATTGCGTTGCTGTTTCCGATTGACTGGCCGGAGCCGTTTGGACTCACCATGATCGAAGCCATGGCTTGCGGCACTCCCGTCATTGGATTTCGCCGCGGATCGGTACCTGAGATCATTGACGAAGGGGTTACCGGCTTCGTCGTCGATGACGTGGACGCGGCAGTTCAATGTGTTGCACTCGCGGCCGGCCTGAGCCGCAAGCGCTGCCGGGAGAGGTTCGAGCAGCGCCTCCAGGTCGAGCGGATGTCGAAGAACTACTGCAAGGCATACGAACTGGCGACGAAGCAGACTTGTTGGCGCATGCCATGACCGAAAGGCTAAATGTCGAAAGGCCCACGGGGGACGTCGAGTTACTGTTGTTGTTCTGAGCACCCGGTGTCCGCTGGCGCGCTTCGCCCAGCCGCGAATTGATGGCCGTCAACGACTCGTAACTGCCGCAGCGCTATCTAGTAGCCATCGTGCTAGTAGCCATCATGCGGAAGCAAACTGTAATGAATGCCGTTGCGCAGGTTACGCTGTGCCTGGCGCTGTCCGTGGGCGCAGCGCTCATGGGCTGCAAGAGCACGGGTCAGGGTATTGGCGAATCCAACACCGCCGGCGTCAAGGCCCGCTTCACGTGGGAGCAGTCAGACCCCTCCTCCGGAACGCTGAAGGCCACGGTGACCATGCCGGATGGCGCGGAGGATACCTACGAAGGCAAGTTCTATCAGATTACGAAGGAGTCGCATATCGACACCCTTGGTCCGCTGTGGGATCCCTGGTATCCCGGCTGGTACGGTTGGCCGTACTGGGGTCCCGCGCCCTCAGACAGCTTCATCGAGCATTACACCGGGCACGTGGTCGCAAATCTTGCCGGGCCGAACGGGCAGCGCATGCGCTGCCAATTCCGATTGCTGCGCTCCTCGGAGGGGATGAAAGGTGGCGGCCAGGGCCAGTGTCAACTCCCCTCCGGACAGACGATCAACGCTGAATTTCCACCATCCTGAGTTTCCGCGGACAGACAGGAGTTGACATGCCAACTATCTTCGAAACCGTAAACGCGGATGCCCCGGCAACCTCATTCGGTCATCGGTGGGGATGGCTGCTCGCGCTGGGCATCGTGCAGATCATTGCCGGAGGCATTGCCATCGCCGTGCCCGTCGTTGCGTCTCTTGCAGCCGTCGCCGTGTTCGGCGCGGTGTTGATCGTGACCGCAATCCTGCAGATCGCTCACGCATTCAAGGTAAGGGAGTGGCCACGCTCTGCGTGGTATGGGCTTGGAGGGTTGCTGTACGCAGCCGCCGGTGTGCTCGTAGCTCTATACCCATTCGGCGGAGTGCTGACACTTGCCGTGGTGATTGCGATCCTGCTGATCGCAGAAGGCAGCGCTCGTATTGTGTTCGGAACAGGGCTCCGGCCCGTTCCCGGGTGGGGTTGGCTCGTGGCTGCCGGTGTCAGCAGTATCATAGTAGGCGTCATCCTGTTGCTCGGCTGGCCCACGACCGCCCTGTGGGGTGTCGGCCTTTTGCTGGGCATCAATCTCATCTTTACGGGTGCGGCGAATGTCACTCTTGCCCTCGCCTCGAGTCATCAGCAGCGCCATCACGCTCCCGCATGAGCCAGTAGGTCACGCCCAGCGCAAGGGTAATCGCTGCAAGGCCCAGCAGATAGCCGGGGGTGGTCTCATGGATGTCGAGGACGATGAATTTGCGCGCGAGCGCCAGGAGCGCAATGAGCACCACGACCCTCGTTTGTATGATGCTTTGATGCCGGGTCACGACATACCGCAGCGTGTGATTGAACTCGAGCGCGATCAGCAGGGTCATGATCTGGCCGAAGACGGCCTGGAATACTTCGTGCTCGAGCGGATCGACCGCGCCCAACAGCAGCCCGGTCACCACCCCGATGCAAAGATGGTACAGCGCGACGAGAACGATGAGCGCGATTATGACGGTCAGAACTAAAGCGACGCCTTCCTCGAAGCGCTGGTAGTACGTCAGGACGTTCCACTTCGCCTTGCAGCGGGTCCACCGTTCGGAAGCTGTTGCAGGTTCGGAAGGTGAGGCAGGCAAGCCGCGACCTCACGTAAGCAAGGCGGAGCTGCATCCGTTCGCCGAACACCCTGCCCGGTACTCGGGGCCGCGAGGAGAGGGCAAACGCACGATGAACTCGCTTCCTCTCCCCGGCCCGTCGCTGTAGGCGTTGACTGCGCCCCCATGCAGTTCGATCAAGTGCCGCACGAGCGCGAGCCCAAGACCCAACCCGCCTCCGGAGGCCGCAGAGCCGCGTCCGGCCTGCACGTAGGGGTCAAATATGCGTGCGAGCATGTCGTGAGGAATTCCTATACCCGAATCGCGCACTCTAACCAGCGCCCAATCGGCTTCCCGCTGTATCGAAACATCTATTTCACCCCCGTTGTGCGTGAATTTCGCGGCGTTGACCAGCAGGTTTGCAAACACCTGGGTCAACCTTCCCGCATCGCCGTCAACGATCATGGTGTCCGCAGGAGTTACGAGAGTCAAATGGTGGCCATGCGAGGTGATAATGGGCTCGGCCGCTTCCACTGCAGCCCTGACGGCGGTTTCGAGCTCGAGCAATCCGCGCTTGAGCGGGATCTGAGCGTTCTGAGATCGGGCCAGGTCGAGCAGGTCGTCAACCAGCCGCACGAGTTGTGCAAGCTGCCGGGCCATCATGGTGCTGGATTGCCGCACCACGGGCGGTTCATTGACGTGCAGCGCCACCAGCTGCAAGGCACTCGAGATGGGCGCAAGCGGGCCTCGCATCTCATGTGCGAGCAGCGCAAGAAACCTGTCCTTGCCAGCGAGGGAGCGCCGCAGTTGTGTAATGAGACGCTCGTTTTCGTCGGCATCGGCCGCAGTCAGGATCCACTCTGCAATTCTTCCATCACCATCTCGGACTGGATTACCCCGTTCGAGCTGCAGTACGTAGTTAGATTGCGTCGTGTGACGGACGCGACGCTCCAATACGTAGGGCTCTCCGGAAGCAACAGCCTGCTCCCAGGTGCGCTCCCAGAGCGGCCGATCCCCGGGATGCAGAGCGGGCAGGAAGCTTGCGAGAAACAGGCTCCCGACCCCGATTCCCATGAATTCATACCAGGTCGGGTTGCCGTACGAGATGCGTCCGGCCTGGTCCACGACGCACACGAACTGCGGGAGAGCATCTGCCAGGCAACGGAAGTGCGTTTCGGTGGCGTGCATCCTAAGCTTACCTCCATTCCCCCGGCGCGCATGTTGCCACCGATCGGCCGGACAGCTACCGCGTGGCACCGGCGAGCGAGCCAGTGCCACGCTCTCAACATGTCCGTGTTGATATCCTGATGTACCGGGGCGCGGCTGCCTTGACAGACATCAAATCGACAGCTGGTTAGTTTCGGACCGGCTTGCAAGCGCCGCCGGGTTCTGCCTGGACAGCTGCGCGCCCGGCTCGGCCAGCTTTTCGGCAAGCTCTTCCAGGGCCGCCCGATCGCAGATGCGGACCTGCCGCACGCTTCGAAACGCGATCGCCTGCCGTTGACGCAGCTCCGTCAGAGCGCGGCTCACGGTCTCCACGGCGAGGCCGAGGTAGTCGGCGATGTCATAACGGGACATCGGCAGGAACACCGGGTTACACGGGCCGATGCGGTTTCGATCCGCCATCTCGAGCACAAAAGAGCTCACTCTTTCCAACGCCTTGGACCGGCTGAGAATCACCATTCGTCCCTGCAGGCGGGCAATCGCCTCGAAGGCGAGCTCGCGGATGTTGCGTGCGACGAGCGGGTCGGCGTCTGCGAGCCGCTCCACGCTCGTGCGCGGATAGCGAGCGATGAGCGTTCCAGGGAAAATCGCCTCCACGCAGAAGTGGCGCCGACGGGGGAGGCCGAATCCGAAGAAATCGCCCGGCAGCATGAAGTCCACAATGTGACGGCGCCCGTCGCCGCTCAATGCGCTCTTGCGCGCAACACCGCGCACCACGCGGTACCAGTGCTCGACCGGATCGTTGCAGCGATAGACTGACTCACCTGCTTGATACCGGGCGACCATAGCCAGGCTCTCCAGCGCGCCGAGCGATCTGTCACCACGAGCTCCCCGCGCAGAAACGTGAATCGAAGCTGACGTCGGAATGTCCACCGAACCCTCCTTGCTGCGGTCGGCTGCGTCGCAACAGCCTCGACGTTATGGCCGGGCCCGATCGAGCGCCAGTACACCTTTGGTACATCGACCTATCCCTGCCGGTGCTGCAAACCAACTGCGGTCAGCGTCTGCGGCGCGCCTCGACCGCGACCTTCACCAGCCGCGGAAGCTCTTCGGGGTCGAATGGCTTGCGTAGCACCGCCAGCGCACCCGCTTCTGACTGCAAGAGTCGGAAAGCCTCGTCCTCGGCGGTTGCAAAGATGATCGGGATGGCCCGGCCCTGCGCCTGCAGCTCACGCTGCAACTCCAGCCCGCTCATTCCGGGGAGCCGATAATCCAGAATGAGACACCCCACCTCGGCACCGCCAGCAGATTGCAGGAAACCCTCGGCGCTCGGGAAGCTGCGCGCGCGAAAGCCATTCGAGTTGAGGAGGGCTTCGATCGCGGCACGCAGTCCCGCGTCGTCGTCCACGATCGCAACGAAGGTCGTTCGCTTCCGCTTGGCCATCGGCCCCTTCGCAAGTGCCTAAGGATGCGCGCTGTAAGGCCGCCTGGGTAGGATCGCTGCGCGATCCCCCCAAGTTTGCTTTGACGGATGCCACGGTTTAAACCAGCTGTTCCATGAGGTGCACCAATGAGGCGACATTGGCCGCACCCATTTTTTCCATAATGCGGCGGCGATGGATCTTGATGGTGTTCTCGCTCAGCGTCAGCTCGGCCGCGATCTGTTTGGTGAGTTTCCCCTCGATGATCTTCGCGGCGATTTGACGCTGGCGCGTCGTGAGCTGTGCATATCGGCGCGTGACTCCCGCCAGCTCGGCGTGGCGTGCCCGGGCTGCCTGATCACGATCCAGGGCTTGCCGTATGGCATCCAGTAGGTCCTCGTCGCGGAATGGCTTGGCCAAAAACTCGACGGCGCCCGCCTTCATGGCTCGTACCGCCATTGGGATATCGCCATGCGCCGAAATGAAGACAATGGGAATCGCCTGCCCCGCACGGGCCAGTTCGCGCTGCAGATCCAGCCCGCTCAGGCCCGGCATGCGCACATCGAGGACCAGGCACGACGGGCCGTCCCGGTTGCGCCGGCGCAGAAATTCCTGCGGGGAAGCGAAACACTCCACGTTCAGCGCAGCTGATCCGATCAGGCTTGCGAGGGCCTCGCGAACCGAGACGTCGTCATCAACGACGTAAACAATGGAGCTCGAGGGCTTCACTCGGCACGCGTCCCGCTGAACGGCAGCCGGAATTGGAATGTCGTTCCCGACGCCTCGTTCGGCACGGCCCATATCTGGCCGCCATGGGCCTCAATAATAGTGCGGCTGATGGCTAGACCGATTCCCATACCGCGCGGCTTGGTGGTGTAGAAGGGTTCAAAAACCCGCTCCAGCACCAGTTCGTCGAGGCCTATGCCCGAGTCCTGGACGGAAACAATCACCCCCGCGACATCCGCTACAGTGGCGATTGCCAGCAGCCTGGGGTGGTTGACTACAACGACCATGGCCTCGATCGCGTTGACGACGAGGTTGAGCAGCACCTGCTGCATCTGAACCCGGTCGCAAGGTATCGGCTGCAGATTCTGTTCGAGGTTGGCGCGCACGGTGATGCTGTTTCGGCGTAATTCCGTCCTTACCAACACAATCACCTGCCGGACGATCGAATTCAGGTTCAGCGGGGTACGATGCACCTCGTCCCTGCCTACGAGTGCCCGGACACGCGCAATGACATTGCTCGCCCTGTTCCCGTCCCTCACGATGCGTGTCATCGCCTGTCGGGCTTTGTCGATGCGCGGCGGAGTTCCAGCGAGCCAGCGCAGGGCCGCGCCGGCATTGGCAACGAGAGCTGCGAGAGGTTGGTTCACTTCGTGTGCGATGGTGGCCATGAGCTGTCCGACGGTGATGGCACGCGAGGACCGGGCAAGCTCTGCCTGCATGCTGTCCAATGACTCCTCGCCTTGCCTTTGCTCGGTAACGTCTGCCACCGTGCCCACGTATTCCGTAAGCTCGCGCGATTCTCCGAAAACCGGGTTGGCTTGACTGAGGATGCACCTGACCTGGCCATCACGGCGCACTATGCGGTACTCGCGCTCAAAGTCGCGCCCCGCCCGCACTGCTTCCTGAAATTCCCGTTCGACCTGCGCTCGCTCGTCGGCGTGGACCATCTGAAAAAAGATCTGGTACGAGACTTTGTTGTTTTCGGGTTCCAGTCCGAAGATGCGGAAATGCTCGCGTGACCAGAACAACTCACCCGAAGCGGGATTCCAGGCCCAACAGCCTGTGCGGGTCATTTTCTGCCCGAGCGCGAAATAGTCCATTTGGCGCCGGAGCCTGTCCTGTTCCCGGTGGTGTTGCATTAACCTCGACTCGAGTGATTGGATCGCACGGGCGCACGCCCTCAAGTTCTGCAGCACCCCCCTCAAGCGCCGGCTGGCGGTCCGCGCGAGTTTGCTTGCAGAGGCGGCTTGGCGACGAGGGCGTGACGCTATCGCTGCCGTGGCGCGGATGCTTGACTTGCCAGGATTGGACACCGCGACAGGCTTTCGCCCCTTGCGCGTAGTACCGCCCTCTTTGTCCGAGCCGCGAGAGGTTGGTTTCGGCATGTCGAGATCCTCCGGCAGCACGAGGGCTGCACCGAAGCGAGCACTTCGCAGCCGGCCAGCGCCCGTCGCCGCGAGAGGACGAGTTTATACCTCAGCAGTGCAGAGCAACCGCTTGTCTGCATGAACTGAACTTCTCACTCTCCTGTCTGACAGGTCGCTGGCAGGCCAGAGAATTGATGCAAGTCAACGCGGATACGCACCCCGGCGGCATAGTAGCCTGTCTTTTTCGCCTACCGAGGAGCTCTCATGGCCTTCACCACACACCCCCTCGTAACGCGCCCTGCAACGTGGCTGCGCCCCCAGCGCAACCAGGAACTGACCGCCAGCCCGTACCCCGACATGAGCCGGATGTTTGAGGACATGCTAACGGCCATCACACGGTTTCCATGGGTAGCCATGCCGCCGGAGGCGCTCGCCGCGACGAAGACCGAGGTGAGCGAGACAGACAAGGAGATTTCGATCGTGGCCGAGTTGCCGGGAGTTTCCCAGCAGGACCTCGAAGTCTCACTGGACGATGATGTACTGACCATTCGCGCGGAGACTCGCGGCGAAAGCACCTCCGAAACCGACAAGCAGCTCCACTACAGCGTCACGGAGCGCGAATACGGACGCATAGTGCGTGCGTTCCGCCTTCCGTTCTCCCCGGATCCGAACCAGGTAGATGCGGAACTTCAGAACGGTCTTCTGACCATCCGGATCGCAAAACCGCAATCGGTCCAGGATAAAGTGTCAAAGATCCCGGTTCACGCTGGCACGAATGGAGAAGCGAATGCTGCGGCGCCCACTGACGGCGGCGCGAAAACGGCGCCTCCGGGCCAAAATAAATCCGCAAAAACTTCGCAA
>Ga0209526_10002622_pt1 | contig 12134 bp, 16 predicted proteins | sample JacPinW_OM2H0_M1_FD_188566 | JGI IMG/M metagenome (GOLD analysis project Ga0209526, IMG submission 188566) | Forest soil microbial communities from Algoma, Ontario, Canada - Jack Pine, Ontario site 1_JW_OM2H0_M1 (SPAdes) (version 2) | ecosystem: Environmental > Terrestrial > Soil > Boreal...
GCGGCGATGCACGGGTTCAACGAATATGTCGATCTGGATTCGCTACGGAAATCGACCAAGGCCACCGCGCTGTTCATCGCTGAATGGTGCGGGGTGGAGAAGCGTTAGCGCGCGACGGGGAGTCCATGACCGCAAATTAGCCGAGACGTCATTGCCGGGCATAGCCGTCCGAAGGACGGCGTCGCTTCCGCTAGCCTATGACCCGGCAATCCATCATTTAGAAAAATGATTTGACGAAGTTTGATGGATACGCGGGTCAAGCCCGCGTATGACAGCAGGGGAAAAACGGGGAGGAGGGCCACCGATCATGACGCCACTCGAAAAAGTCAATTCGATGAAGATGCCTTTTGCGGAGTTGAAAGGCGTCACCTTTACCGAAGCCGAAAAAGACCGCGTGGTGGCGCGGATGCTGGTGCGGCCGGACCTCTGCACCCTCGGCAATACGCTTCATGGCGGCGCCATCATGGCGCTGGCGGATTCGGTCGGGGCGGCGGCGACCGTGATCAATTTGCCGGAGGATGCCAAGGGCACCACCACCATCGAGAGCAAGACCAACTTTATCGGCGGCGCGAAAGAGGGCATGACCGTCATCGCGACCGCGACGCCGGTGCATCGGGGACGGCGCACGCAAGTCTGGCAAACCCGGATCGAGACCGAGGAGGGCCGCCTGGTTGCCATCGTCACGCAGACGCAGATGGTGTTATAGCCGAGCGAATGCCGCGCGATCGCAGCCCTATGCGGGGTCGGCCGTTTGCACGGCGTTCAACATTCCGGTCTGCGGGTGACAATCAAAATATTCGAAAAACGCCTCGTTGGCGCGGGCGACAGTCACTTCGTGATAGAGCCGCAGTTTTGCGGCCGGCCCCAAGGTCGACAGATATTTCATGGCGGCGCCAAAAATCCTGACATGGGTCGGATGCGATTCAGCCCAGCGCTCCAGGGCCGCCAGGCTTTTCCACCAGCTCATGCCGTAGGATTTTTCGATTCGCTCACCGTCGGGCGCAACGACCGTCATATAGCGGTTGGCATAACAACCGATCGAGCGGCCCTCATCGCGCAAAAAATCCATGCCTTCCCGCAAAACCGGCTCGACATCCCCGAGATACATTTTGCGTTCGGATGCTTCGGTGTCGCCCCAATCCTGCCCCGACCGGATCAGGCACAGATTGTCGTGCGGGACCACCCGGATGCGCGAGCCGTCGCGAACCGCGCGGGCAGCACCTGCGGGCGCCATCTCGTTGGTCTGGGACAACGGAATGCGATCGCGCATGCCGCCCCAATAGGCGTGTTCCTGGACTTCACCGCTCATGCCGTCGGCGAGGACGGCGATGCCTTCGGGCCGCCCTAACGAGGAGAACAGGGTTTCGTAACCCTCCACGGATGGATAAAGCGCCTCGATGAACGTCCCGACACTGGCGATCGCTCGCTTGTCGCCGGTCCAGCCGTCGCGCGCCGCCGGAAACCAGTTTTCGAATTTTGCGCGATCGTCCCAATAGGCAACGGTCACGATGTTGGTAAAACCGACTTCGTCGATGTAGCGCGCCCGGTCCCAATGGGTCGGGCCGCCATTGGATTGGAAACGGGAAGCGATCCATGCCAACGCCTGCTCTGCGGCTTTCGAAGCGGCATCGCGAGTCTGGACGCCAAAATAGGCCATCACCACCCGCTCAACGCGAGGCTTGTGGCGCGCCACGAAGGACGGGTAGGGCGGCGCATAGTCGTCGGGGACGCGGCGGTGACGCGTGCGGGCGGTTCGGAGATGCTCTGGGATCGCGGATTCCATGGCGGGCTCCTGTTGGGTTTGGTGAGTCAGGCTTGCAGCCGGATTTCGCTCATGACCTCCGCATCGACCGGAAGCGTAAAATGCTCGACGCGGTTGGCGCGGGAGGAATTGAGCAGGAGCCGCGTGACATCAGGCCTGGAATAGTGTCCGGCGGGATCGGCGGCGTTCTTCGCCACGCCGATCATGCCCAGATCGATATCGGCATAGAGAATGCCCTCCTGATCGGGCGGAAGTTTCTCGGCCAACGAACTGCCGTCCGGCCCATAGATCACGGCATGGCCGCCGCCGGCGTGCAGGAATGCATGCTTTTCGGGGCTGTCGCAGAGCTCCTCGATCATGGCCTGCGAGACCACCGCGCAGGGGCCGAGGAAGAAACATGAGCCCTCGACCGCGTAAACTTTGCTGGCGGCGTTGTTGACCTCGGAACCGAGCGCGTGCGCGAACGGATCGTAGAGCGAAAAACTCGGCCAGGCGCCGACGTGTACCTGTTCGTTCTGGGCATACATCGCATATTTCGACAGCGGCTGCAGATGCTCCCAGCAGCACAACGCACCGAGCCGTCCGACGTCGGCGCGATCATGGACGGCGAGGTCGCTGCCGTCGCCCTCGCCGAACACGGTGCGCTCGGCATGGGTCGGCCGCAGCTTGCGCCGCTTTGCGATGGTCTCGCCGTCGGGGCCGATCAGCCATTGCGCAATGTAGAGGCTGCCTCCTTCGCGTTCGGACAAGCCGATGACCGCGGTCAGCTTCGCGCGCTTCACAGCCTTGCGGATCTTTTCGGCCTCCGAGCTGTCGTATGACAGCGAATTGTCAAAATAGCGCTGCACGAAGCCGCGGCCGATCGCCCAGGCGGGAGCGCCGAGCCAGATCTGCCACGGATATCCGGGAATGAAGGTTTCGGGAAACGCGATCAGCTTGGCGCCCTCGCCGGCGGCCTGTTCGATCAGAGCGATCGTCTTGTCCACCGTTGCATCGAGATCGAGCCAGACCGGCGCCGCCTGAACCACCGCAACCCTGTATTTCTGATGAACCAGACCCATCGAAATCATCCTTTCGCATTGGGAGACAGACAATCGCTGGTCCGAACCCTACAGCCATGCGCCGCCGCGCCGCTTGTCCGCAGCGGAACGAAAACTTGTCGTAACTGGCAGAAGAGCAGGGAAGGCGGATTATGGCGTTGGGTGCTCGCGCCATTCGCGCGGCGCGACGCCGAACCGTTGCTTGAAGATGCGGCTGAAATGGGCGAGGTCGTTAAAACCCCAGGCGAAGGCGACGTCGCTGACGTGCCGGGCCGAATGGGCGGGGTCCGACAAATCGCGCTTGCATCGTTCCAGACGTTGAGCCTGGACGTAGCTGCGGAACGAGATCTGTTCGGCGGCCATCAGATCGCTGGCATAGCGTGGCGAGATTCCGATCGCGGCGGCCGCGCGCGTCATCGACAGTTCGGGGTCGCGCAGATGCGTCAGGATGTAGCTCTTGAGACGATAGAGCAGCGCGGATCTGTGAAACGACTGGTCCGGCGAGTGCTGATGCAGCCGGTCGGCGAAGGCCATCGCGACCAGATCCAGCCCCTGGTCCATCAGGCGGTTCGCCGTGGCAGGATCGACCTGGTCGATTGTCTTGCTCAGGCTAGTCAAGAACTCATAGGCCAGCCGTTCCAGCGGACGATCCGCAGAGAACGTGGTCGCCGTCAGCGCGTCGAACGAGCCGACGCGCTGGTGCAGAAGTTTTCGGGGCACCTGAAAGATCGTCTGCGAAAAGCCGTCGTCGAAGCGTAGCTCGTAGGGGCGGGTGGTGTCATAGATCACGAACTGGCCCGCGGATACGACGGCTTCTCGGCCATCCTGAAACACGCCGTTAACGCCGCTGTTTCCTAAAGCCACGAGCACAAAATCTTCGCTGGCACGCGCGATCCGGGACGGCGTCCGGAAGACCCGCTGGGCGCAGGAATCGACCTGTGTGCACGACACCGGGCCGATCATTGACTGCGCAACCGAACCCCAAAACGCGCCGTGCATGGGAGACTTGCAATCGAGCCCGACAAACGTATCGCAGACGATGTCTTGCCAGACCGCAAGTCGTCGATTCGGTACCGCAGTACTCGTGTCGAGCACGACAGCCACGATGGACCTCCAAGAATCCTCCAAGAATCCGCCAAGCTTCGGCACGAATCCGCCGGCCAAAGCCCGGCCCAAATTCAGCGCCTGCAAGTAGCTTGCCGATCGCGGCAAACGTCAAGGAATTGTTAACGCCAGCGAGGCCGGAGGGCGCGTTAACGCTGTCGCAGCGGTGCCGTTATTTGAGGCGGTAAGCTATCTTGAATTGCGTGTTGCAATGCACAATATAACGAAACTAGGGATTCGACGCCTCCTCGAGGGATTTCCAAGAGGAGTTATCAAGTGAACTACCAAGACATCACCCGTTCGGCGCGTGCCAAGGGCTACGTCCGGACGCTGCAACAGCAAGAAGAATTGCCGCTGCTGCGCGATCATCTTCTGCGGCTCGATTCCGAGACCCGTCGCGATCGCTTCCATGGCTTCCTGGACGACAGTTTTATTGAACGCTATGCCGCGAAATGCGCCGAAGATGGCACCGTCATCATCGCTTATTTCGAAAACGGCGTGGTACGGGGTGCCGCGGAACTGCATCCGCCGGATCACTCCCCGGATTCACTCCCCGAGATCGCCTTTAGCGTCGAAGCCAGCCAGCGTCGGCTGGGCGTCGGCAGCATCCTGTTCAAAAAGCTGATCGCGGAGGCCCGCGCCAGGGGTTACCGCTCCTTGCGGATCACGACCGGCGCGCAAAACCAGGCGATGCGGGCGCTCGCCCAGAAATTCGGCGCCCAGCTGACATTCCGTCACGGCGAATCCACCGGTAGCATCGATCTAACGCAGCAACCACGGCCGGAGTTTGCAAAAGCATCGACCGCGACGCCGGCCGATACGGCGCGCGCGCTGATCAACTTCAACTGGATGTATTGGAAGCTCGTTCTTCAGATGTATGGCTGGGGCCGGACGGCGTAGCGAGCCTCATAAAAAATCGCGCCTTGCTGTCGGGCAAGGCGCGAATTCTAATCGTCCGTGCCCAAAGGCGCGCGTCAGGTCCCGGTGCGCTTGTCGTTGCCGAATCTCCTGACAACCCTGCGTTCGACCACAACCGAGCGCTGCGCGCCCTGTTCGCCCGCGATCACCCGCGTCGTCAAGCGCGCCGACGTACGCGCCATCTTCTTCACCTCGGCAGTGACGGCTTCGATCGGCAACCCCATCAGCGACGCGGCGATCTCCGCCTGCTCATTCTGATCATCGGTGATGCCGATCGCGGCAAAGATAGCTTCATCCAGCGTCGGCGGATCGCGCCGGACACGCCGCGGTCCATATTTCGTATTCCAGTCTTCACTCATCGGGGCCTCTCATTTGGTCCGGAATACCTAGAAGCCCCCATGTTGCATTGCAATATGAAATTGGTGTGGCAATCCAGCTATGCGTTCTCGAATTAAAAGTTTTCCACTCTTGTAGCGTCATAAATCTCAATGGTCGTCGCGGCGGCGAGCGGCTGCAGCGCGCGGACGAAATGTCGCGAATCCGGCACCGCGAAATGGGTCAACAGCGCGGCGCGACCGGCCCACTGCTCGACGAACACTAGCCGCATTGGATTCTCGCAATCGACATGCACCGCGTGGGAGATGCATCCGGGCTCGCCGCGCGAGCGACGGACATGTTCGAGACTCAATCTGCGGACCTCCTCGAAGCAATCTTGCTTCGCTGTCACGCTGCCGGTTACCACGATCATGGTGTCCTCCTGCGGCTTTCGTTCACGGAACGGAATCGCCGGCGCTTGCAAACCCGAGCGGTTGCTGCGGCCAGCGTTTCAGCGCAGCGCGTCCGGCATCGGTCAGCTCATAAATGCCGCGCTCGGCGCGATCGAACCAGCCATAGACATTGTGCAGCAGGATTTTAGGGGCGTCGGGAATTTCTAGCTTGAGATCGCGTACCCGCCGCGGCCCTCGCGCCAGCGCTGCCGCGCATGCCAGCGCCTGCTGGCGATAGGCCGTCATGATCGGCGCGCGCGTGCTTCCGCCCAGCGCCGGGTCGCCCAGGCGCCGCCGATGCTCGGCGACCAGGCGCGAGCGCTTTTTGGGATCGCGGCGCGGGCTGGTCGTTGGCGGCTTGACGATCACCTCGACATCGCCGGAAGCGGTGACGGCGAGCATGCCAAAGCCGAGCCGGCGGCACAAATTGCGATAGCGCGCGTCGCTCTCGCGTCCCTTACCGCGCGCGGACATTTTGGCGGCGAGCCAAACCTCGTCGCAGGCGCCGGCGCGGTCGACCGCCTGCAGGATTAGTTCAAGATTGAACGAAAGCTTCAATTCGCCGACCACGACGATCGGGGGATCGTCGCCGCTCAGCGCCACCAGGTCGCAGCCGCTGATTTCGCCCTTGACCGTGAAGCCGAGCTTTTCGAGGAAGCGTTTGACGGGCAAATAAAGCGCGGTTTCCAAAGGGGCTCCTGTGTCGTGCGTGCGACTCAATGTCCGAGTCTAGCCCGGATCGGCCCCGGCGCCTGCAGTGTGATTTGATCAAACGACACCGGAACGGGTATCGTAGCGCTCGGGACAAGACGGGCGCGACCAACGTGACGATCAGGAATGGCCTCTACCATATCACCGTAGAGATGCTCGATGGCGTCGAGGGCGGCAATCAGGGCGTCATGGTCGTGCGCGACGGCACGCTGCGCGGCGGCGATTCCTTCTTTTATGCCTATGGCACCTACACTTGCGCCAACGGCAAATGGAAGGGCGAGGTGACCAACCAGGAGCACTCGCCGACCTTCGGCGCGCGGCCGGTATGGGAGCGTAAAATCGTGACCATCGGATTTACCGGAACCTATACCGATGACGGCGCTGAAAGCGACGGCATCGCGCTCGCGGGCAAACAGAGCATTCGATTCAAATCGAAGCTGCGCTTGCTGGTTCCGGATTGAATGGTGCAAACATATTAACTTCATCCGACATTTGTGACAGGCCGGTGAAGATCAGAGGTTGCGAACCAAGAGATCGCAGGCCGAAATGCTGAAGGGACTTTACAAGGTCGAGATGCGTACGGTGCACGGCTCGCGCCGCGGCGTTCTGTATTGCTATGACGGCAAGATGATGGGCGGAAATTCTGCTTTCGGGTTCGTCGGTACCTACCAGGAATCGGCCGACGGCAAGGTATCGGTCGAGATGTCGACCATCCGCCACAATTACGATCCGAATTTCCAGCCACTGCTCAAGACCGACCATATCACGTTGTCGCTCGTCGGCCGGCCGCAGGGCGAGCAATATCATTTTGAAGGCGGCACGCCGCAATTACCCGGCGTGGCCTTCAACTCGGTGATGACGCCGATCAGCGAAGACGCCGCGCCACCGGCTCCGCCCTTCAAGGAGGGCGGCATCGGCAATGGGCTCTATTCCATCCACATCCGCATGCTCGACGGCATCGACGGCGGCAACACCGGCGTCATGCTGCTGCACGACGGCCGGATCCGCGGCGGCGATGGGTTCTTCGATTATATCGGCGCCTACAGCAGCGCCAATGGCCGGTGGAAAGGCGAACTGATCAATCACGAGCATACCCCGAGCGAGGGCGAACGGACGGTGTTCGGGGGTTACGAAGTCGGCATCGGCTTTTCCGGCACCTACACCGATGAGGGCGCGGTCGCGGAAGCCACCGCGCTCGCCGGCAAGCGCAGTATCCGTTTCAGCGCGGTGTTGAAGAAGCTGGCGGAGGCGTGAGCGCTACACGCGCCCGTTCACCGGGATCAGCGCGCCCGTGACGGCGCTGGCGACGTCGCTTGTGAGAAACAGGATCACCTCGGCCAATTCCTGCGGCGTCACCCATTTTGTAAAATCCGCCTTTGGCATGCTGGCGCGGTTGGCAGCGGTGTCGATGATCGAGGGCAGCACGGCGTTGACGGTGATCTTGCCTTTCCACTCCGCGGCGAGCGCCTCGGTCAGGCGATGCACCCCGGCTTTGGACGCCGCATAGGGGCCCATCCCTGCGCCGGCCTGCAGCGCGCCCATGGCGCCGATATTGACGATCCGCCCTGACGGGGAGGCGGCAAGATATGGCAGCGCCGATCGCGAGGCATTCAGCGCGGTGAGCACATTCAGCGCGTACATGCGCTGCCAGGTCCTTGGATCGCCCTCGGCGACAGCTTCGAACGCAAAGCCGCCGGCGATATTGATCAGCGCGTCGCATTTGCCGAAATGTGAAGCGACGGCGTCGATCGCCTTTTTGGCCTGCGCCGGATCGGAAAGATCGACCCCGCCGAGTTCGATCCGATTTGCGGTCGCTGGCATCTGCGATGCAGCGTGGTCGACGCCCGCAACCTTTGCACCCCGCGCAAGGGCTAATTCGGCGACCACCCGTCCGAGCGAGCCCGAGGCGCCGGTCACGACAACGACTTTTCCGTCCATGATGATGCTCCTGACCAGACGGCGATGAACGCCCAGACTAACGCCATGCCAATTTCAATTGCAATGCTGCGAAATTCCGCGCCCAAATGCTGTTTGCGACGGATTGTTCCGTGAACCAAGATTTGGGATATTCAGATGCCTGACCTAGCTCGGCCTTGCGAGACGCACCCCGATCTCGTTGATTTCAACTATGCGCTTCCGCATTTGACTGAGAGCCTCGAGCGCCAGCGGAAGACCAGGATCGTGACGATCGGATCGTCGTCGACAGCGGGTGTGGACAGGATTCTGCCGTATCCGTACAGACTAGAGATGATTCTGCGGCAGCGGTTCTATGGCCGGATGATCGACGTTATCAACCGGGGAATAGGAGGCCAGGAAGCTCCGGAGGAACTGTCGCGATTTGAGCCCGACGTCATCGATGAAGCGCCTTCGCTCGTGATCTGGCAGGTCGGCACCAACGCGGTCTTTCGCAAGCTAGACTATAATTTCGACGAGGTGTCGGCTGCGATCGCGGTCGGACTGGACTGGCTCGCCTGTCTGCCGATGGATGTGGTGCTGATGGACTTACAATATACGAGAGCCCTCGTGGGTTCCGACAAGATCGGATTTTCCGAGGACATGGTGTCGCGCATATCGGCCGCCGGCGAGAAGGCGGGCGTCAACGTATTTCACCGTTTCGCCTTGATGCGACGCTGGGTTCAGGACAAGATTCCGATTGAGGAATTGGACGACGGCAGCCAACTTCATACCAGCGAATGGGCGACAGCCTGCGTTACGCAGGCACTCGTCGGTTCGATCGTCGGTGCGCCGGAAGCGACGGGGTAGCCTTTGGGCAACCCGGCCGATCGCTAAAATTTGCCGGAGTTTTGTAAGCTGACGGCAGATTCATCCCGCTATACGTCGAGGTTGTTCAATCCAAGGGCTGGGAAAGCTATTATGATGAGACATCTGCCTGACCACGGTTTGCCGCTCGTTCAGCTCAAGGAGCAGCGGCGGGATTTGGTTGTCGCGCTGCAGAACCGGATCGGTCCGGTGAACGGCTGGGAGCTGATCCAGATCGCGGCGGTACAACAGGCGATCTCGGCATTCGAGGACGTCATCGCCGACCTCGATGCCGAGTTGGAGGCCGCTGCCTGAAGCGGTTCTCCCCGCCGCAAAAAAATACGGGGAGATTCAGGCCTCCAGATAGCTCGCCTGAAGCGTTGCGCGTTCGCGCGCACCGAGGCCTAGCCCGTCACGGAAATAGGTTTCGAGACCGCCATAGTCGGAGCCGACGGCGTCGTAGGCTGCGGCAAGGAACGACGTCTCTACCGAGCCGAGCACCTGCCTGACATCATCGGGCAGATCGGAGCTGGCGGAGGGATCGCGGCGATAGAAGCGGTTGGTCAACAGGTAATCTTCCGCGATCACCTCGTCGGGCACCCCGAGCGCGTGCAGGATCAGCGCGCAGGCAAAGCCGGTGCGGTCCTTCCCCGCGGAGCAATGGATCACCAGCGGCGCGCGGTCTTTGAGCAGATGGGCGAACAGCGCACGGAAGCGCGGTGTATTCTGACTCACATAGTTGCGATAGGAATCGCGCATCACGTCCACGGCGTCAGCCGTCGACAGTGCGACACCGCTGGCGAGGCGCGCGCGCAGCGCCGCAACCACGGTCGGCTCGATCGGCAGCGAATGAACCGCGATCTCCGTCAGGGCGCATACGGCCGTGGCACGCTCCTCGGTGCCACGAAAATCGAACGCGTTTTTGAGACCGAGGCCGCGCAGGATCACGACGTCGCCGTCGGTGACGTTACCAAGATGATTGGAACGGAAGAGCTGCCGCCAGCGGACCCTGCGGCCGTCGCTGGCCCGATAGCCGCCGAGGTCGCGAAAATTGCTCGCACCGGCAAGATCGAGGTGGCGGGCAGGTGAACGGGCCTGTGAATCTGACATCGGACTAGCTTAAGCCATCGTCTGCGGCAGAGAAATGACCGGTGGGGCGTGCCGGGCGCATGGCTCTCGTCTATATTAGCGGCTCACGGGGGCAAATATGAATCGGCGAAAGCATTCAATTTTCGGGGCGGTAGTAGTCGTTGTGGCAGTTGTCTCGTCGCCGGCGCTGGCGCAGACCTTCCAAAGCTATCACTGTGCCGACGGCACGCAATTCCTGGTCGGGTTTTTCCAAAACGATTCCCGCGCCTTTCTGCAGATCGACGGCAGGGCGGTGACGCTCCCGAGGCGCCTGACCTTGTCGGGTTCGCGCTATTCGGGCGGCGGCGTCACGCTGAAAATTACCAAGATCGGCACCACCGTCAGGCACGCGAAACGGCCGACGACGGCGTGCGAGCTGACGTGAAACAGGGCTGGACCAAAAAGGGCCGGAACATCTGGTTCCGACCCGTTTTCCACTTTTGATATCGCACCCAAGACCTTCGCATCGGTATCGAGCTTGCGGTTGGCATCAGCGCTGCCACTCCGGCTTGGCTTCCTGGATAGCTTCCTCGTGATACCAGCTGCCGCTGCAGGCGGCTTGGTCGAAGCGTTCCGAGAGGCGATCGGAGGTGTCGGTCTTGGTCTCCTCATAGCGACGTCCGCCGAGAGCCGCACGGCCCCCGGCAGGGAATTGGTAGATCTTCGCGGACCCGTGATTCAAACCCGTATTCATTGTTCATCTCCTTAGCGTCGAAGCGCATTGGACTCATGCTGCGCCCGACTCGTTCTCGACTGGTTACCGAAATCGATATCGTCGGTGCATGCCTCCAGTGCAACCTGACCAAAAGGAAATCATTCTCTGTTTAAAATGTGGGCATTTTTGATTTTGCTTCCCTGGAAGCAGCTGAGAAGGAGCTAACGCGCCGGCGATCGCCAAGGTTGCGGAAAGCCTCCTGCTTTCTTGGTAAATGTTGCCGACGGATGGCGCGGCTTTAATCGGAGTGACAGACCAAGCCGCGAACTGCTGCGTAATCGGGCGGAGGAGAGGCCCAACCCTCTCCCTCGCCACCCCCGCCGGCGCTGCCCCCGCGCGCGTTTGCCGCACCCAAAAATTGATTCTGAGGAGGGACATCGGCGGGAGTTTGGCCGGCAGCGCTGCCGTCCTGCAGTGCAGCGATTGGCACCTTAATTGCTTGGTAACGACCGGCCGATGGTGGCCGGGTAAGGCTTGTGGTGACCAATAGAACTCGGTTTCCCAGCTTTCGCATCATCAACTTAAGAGAGAGGCTCAATGACAAAGTATAAGCTCGAGTATATCTGGCTCGACGGATATACGCCGACACCGAATCTGCGGGGCAAAACGCAAATCAAGGAATTCAGCTCGTTTCCGACGCTGGACCAGCTGCCGCTGTGGGGCTTCGACGGAAGCTCGACCTTGCAGGCCGAGGGTCACAACTCCGATTGCGTGCTCAAGCCGGTCGCGATCTATCCGGACGCCGCGCGCACCAATGGCGCGCTGGTGATGTGCGAAGTGATGATGCCCGATGGCAAGACCCCGCACCCCTCGAACAAGCGTGCCACCATTCTCGACGACGAAGGCGCTTGGTTCGGCTATGAGCAGGAATACTTCTTCTACAAGGACGGCCGTCCGCTCGGCTTCCCATCCAGCGGTTATCCCGCGCCGCAGGGACCCTATTACACCGGCGTCGGCTACAAGAATGTCGGCGACGTCGCGCGCAAGATGGTGGACGAGCATCTCGATCTCTGCCTCGCCGCCGGCATCAATCACGAGGGCATCAACGCCGAAGTCGCGAAGGGCCAGTGGGAATTCCAGATTTTCGGCAAGGGCTCCAAGAAAGCCGCTGACGAAATGTGGATGGCCCGCTATCTGATGCTGCGTCTGACTGAGAAGTACGGCGTCGATATCGAATTCCACTGCAAGCCGCTCGGCGACACCGACTGGAACGGCTCCGGCATGCACGC
>Ga0209526_10002623_pt1 | contig 12134 bp, 9 predicted proteins | sample JacPinW_OM2H0_M1_FD_188566 | JGI IMG/M metagenome (GOLD analysis project Ga0209526, IMG submission 188566) | Forest soil microbial communities from Algoma, Ontario, Canada - Jack Pine, Ontario site 1_JW_OM2H0_M1 (SPAdes) (version 2) | ecosystem: Environmental > Terrestrial > Soil > Boreal...
CATTTCATTCTGGAGCATGGGGCGCGATCGCGCGCAGGCTATTTTTTCAACTTCAACGGGACGGCAGGAATCCTTCGGAAGAAGATGATTGAGGATGCCGGCGGCTGGCAGCACGATACGCTGACGGAAGATTCGGACCTGAGCTATCGGGCGCAACTCAAAGGCTGGCGGTTCGTGTACCTGCCGGGCTTGGATTGCCCTTCGGAACTGCCAGTGGACATGCACGGTTTCCAGGTGCAGCAATCGCGCTGGGCCAAGGGACTGACGCAGGTGGCCAAGAAGCTGCTGCCGGCCATCCTGAAGGCGGACATTTCCAAGCGGGTGAAGGCCGAGGCCTTCATGCACCTAACGCCGAATATTTCGTATCCGCTGATGATTGTGATATCGGCGCTGATGCTGCCGGTGATGATCGTGCGGTTCTACATGGGCGTGTGGCAGATGGTGTTCCTGGATCTGCCGCTGATTGCGGCGCTCGCCCGCGGTGAAAAAGAGAGCCGGCCGCAAGCTCACGGCGGCGATCCGGCCGGCCCCGGTCGGCGGCGTCTCCATTCGCACTTGAAACTCGTTCACGAATTTTCCCACGTCGTAAAAATTGTCCAGCTGCATTGGAGCGGCCTCGTCGAGCGTGCCCTGCTTGACACCGTGCACGACCGTCGGGCTACTCGCGTAGACGAAAACACCCGCCCGCCAATAAGTGAGCAGACTCCCGGTGCCGACTATGTCTTCGGCCAAGACGGAGTCGGGCTGAAAGGAGCGAGGACTGGCAAGGTGGACGATCCCGTCCGCCGCCTCGATCTCGGCGTGGAGCTCGGCGATCCTCGCCAGCTCCCCGACCACGGTGCGGCAGCCGGGCAGCATAGTCTTCGTGTTCCGGACGAGCGTGGTGACCGAGAATCCTCGCCGGCGGAGTTCCGCGAGAACGTACGGGCCGATGCTGCCCGTGGCCCCGGTCAGGAAAATGTTCTTCTCAGTCATGCGCAGCACTCCTGACTCGCCGAGTGGGCGATTCCCATTGACTGGGCAAGCGGGTTGGCGAAGGGGTTGCGCGCCAGCCCTTTGATGATGGCGCTGTGGCCAGTGCTGAAGTAGAGCTCGATCGCCGCCGCCGGCCCAGGCCCATCACCGAAGCGATTCCACCCCAACGCCGCACGGAGTCTGGTTCGCAACTCGGGAAACAGACGCTCGATGGCAATCGCATCGGCAGCGCGGTCGGCGGGCACGCAATAGCGGTACTGCGTCGGCATATCGCCAGGCGCAGGCACGGGGAGCACACCGAATTCCGTCGGGTCGCGCATGATCGGCGCGGCTGCGAAGAGTGTGAACTTATTCAACTGACAAGTCGCTCCCGTGAGCCCGGCGAGGCACTTACTGACGAACGCAACCGATTCTATGAGCTCGCCAGGCGTCTCGCCGGGAAATGCCGCCATCAGATTGACGTGGAGACCAATCCCGGCCGCGCTCACCGCGCCGAATAAGATTGCGATCGCCGGCGCGTCAAGGCCCTCGACGTATTTGTCCATGCGGCGGAGCGTCCGGGGCGAGATTGACTCGAGCCCGAAAAGCACCTCGCAACACCCGGCTGCGCGCATGTGCCGCAGAAGCGCCGGCGTGTACGCGTGCTCCAATTTGCAACGACAGAGCCATCGAACGCGGAGCCCACGCTCGAGGACGCCGGCCGAGAAGCGGTCAAGCAGCGCGGGGGAAAGCGCTTCGTCGGAGAAGATGAACGTGCCGTACCCGGCAGCGACGAGTGCCGTGAGCCGGTCGAGCGCGGCAGGAACCTCAGCGAGGGACGGCACTCCCATCTCGTCGTACTTTGCGTTGTGCACGCAGAACGTGCAGCGGCTCCAATAGCACCGCCGAGCACTCAGCCGCATCCAGAAGATCGGCTCACTGGCAAAGGTAGGAACCGGAGGCGGAGCCACGTAGGGACGCGACACTTCCCTGGTCTGCTCCTCCACTGAACGAAGGTGTTCCAGCCGCAAGAAACCTCGCGGTGTTTCTCCTCGCGCGAGCGCCCGCGCCAGAAGAGGCAATATTGTGTCGCGTTCATCCTTCGATTCGATGATGGTGTCGAAAATCGTATCCAGCGTACCCGCCGTGCGCAGAGTCATAAGAAATGGCGTCAGCGAGAAGTTCTCATACCCGTGGTCGGCCAGGCAGACGTGCATGCCCGGCCGCTGCTCACGCAGCAGGCGCACCGCAATCATGGCGGTCAGTAGATCGAGCGGGGAAGTGACGCTCGCGATGAGCAGGCCGATCTCTTCCGCGCACCCACTCAGCGCAGCCGCGATCAGGTTGGATAGGAGCGTTCGCCGCGTCGCGTAATCGACTACGGCTCGGCTGTCGCTGTAATTGAGGCCATTGACCTGCGGGCCATCCTCAAGCGAGATGGCGAGCTCGCGCTGGGCTCGGTTTACGCATTGCAGGTGCTCGGCCAGCGGCGTCACGGTGGCGATGTAGCGCGACGAGGATTCGTACGTCGCCGCTTCGGAGAGGGCATCAAGTGCCTCTCCCGCCCGCGCTGCGCTGCGCTCGATATCAATGCCGCGTATGAGCCGAACAAGCTGCCGGGCGCGTGAGCCGCTCGCGATGCGGGCGAAGCGCCAGCTGCAGAGTACACGCCACCACGCGGCGTTCGCGCTCACCCGGACCAGGGTAAATCCGCTCTCACCCTCGAGCGCACTCCACCACCGTCCTGGGTCGTGAACGACCGTGGGGAAGCGACCAGGCGCGGTAAGTGTGATGACGTTCACGTGTGGCGGCCTCGGCTCATTGTGCTCACGCCTTTCCACCGGCATTGCCGCTCGAGGGTGTGCCGTCTTTTCCGATTATGGCAGTGGCAGCGGCCTGAACCCCTTGGGAGAACCAGATCATGGCGCCGGCACTGTTCATGTAGTTCTGGCCGGTCGCGGGGTCCGTGAAGTGGCTGGGAGTGACAGGGCCCACCGTGCCGTCGTTGCGCGTCCCTACGTAGCGGCCAGAATAGGGAATGCCCTGATGGTCGGTCCCGCTCCACGGGTTGCCGTACGGACCGTATTGCCCCGGCCCCGCCAGATTCGGGGGAAGGTTAGGAGGATAACCGCCCGAAAAAAAATGACTGATGCCAGCGCCGATACCTCCTACTGTCGCCCAAGGCGTCCCGTTGCCGCCCACGTCGCGCAGGAATGAAACGTTTACGGCAGCCCCGAACAGCGCTACCAGCTTCACAGCAACGATGGTGAGTAGCGTCCCGACTGCAATCGTAAGCAATAAACACCATTTTGATCGCGTCGCCCTGCAAATCAAGGCTTTCACTGTCCGCGTGTTGCAGGCGGGAACTCCGTTCTGATACGCATGGTTTCTGAGTGCTACTGCTTGGGAAGTCATGGATGTTCTACCTCCATTTATTCTGGATGACCTTTGCCAGTCGGTTCTTCTAACTCCTGTCGCTCGCTCGCGGCAGACTCACCGCGCATCCTGTAGACTCATGCCTTTCATATCTACCCTCCCTTTTTTTCCTCTCCACGATCTCACCCAACTGCTCTCGACACCGTCGCACTACTTGCTTCGCAGCCCCGGAATCATCTTCCTCAGTCTCCCGCAGGTTGCGAAGTTCGAGCAGGCTCGTATTTTTCAAGCGTCAGAACCACGTGAGTCAACATGTGATCTCCCAAGCGAGTTTCCGTATCCTGTTTGACGTACCCCACTCCGGAGGCAAACCAACGCGTCTGGTGTATTGTGACGGTTACGCCTTCGGTCTCGAATGTGGCGATGTGAGAAAGCTCAGTGGTGTGAAACGCTCCAGCAGGAACCGTAAGATCCGCCGGGCCGACGACCTTGATTTGCATCACAACAGAGGCATCCGGGGCTTTCCAATCCCACGATTCCCCCGTCTTCAAGGTTGGGCTCAGCATCTTCTGCGGCGGTTCCATGAGCACTTCGAACCCTTGTTCGGAGTCGTTCGTTTTACCCAGTACCAGACCGTTTGCCGTCTGACGAAGCCACTCCGTCAACCAAAGGGTGCCCTCCATACGTGTCTCCCGACGTACGTACTTGACCCCATTGATTAGGTCTGATCCGACGACCTCGGTAATCACCGGAACATCCAGAGACTTTCCCTTGGCGAACTTGGCCATGAGCGGCCCGAAGTGCACGCCCTCCCCCACCTCCTGGTGAAGGTGATTGGTCCACTTGGTCTTCAACGCGAGCGGGAAATCTGCCGCAGATTCGCCGGCCGGCGGCGCGGCAGGCACAGAGAGCAACCAGGAGAAAAAGGCCACGGCCAGCAACGGCAGTGTTGTGCGGATCTTGAGCGCATTTCGGCGAGCTGTAGAGAGCGCAAACGGATGAGCACCACGCATTATGGCCTCCAAGATTGCTAAGCCGTACAAACCACTCGAGGAATATCAACCGTTCTGCAGTCCGGCTGAGATGCATCGACGCAGGTGCGTGCCGAGCCCATCAGCCATAAGCGGCATGATTCCCAGCAGGAAAACATAGCCGTCGGATATTGCGACGGGGAAGTCGCCATTCTCAACCATGCTGAAGAAATCGTGAGTTGCTTCTGCGAACCGCTTTCCATGGCTAACCGCACCATTTCTAACTCGTGCGTATCGTGATCTCGACTCTTCGGTTCTTCTGACGCCCCGCGGGATTGTCGCTGCCATTCGCGTTCGTGTTGGGCGCGACTGGCTTCGTTTCTCCCCATCCTCGGGTGGTGATGCGGCTTCCCTGGATTGCGGCATTCTGTACCAGCCAATTCTTTACGGAAGCCGCACGGTCATCCGAAAGCCTCATGTTGTGGGCGTGTGAACCCAGGCCGTCGGTGTGACCTTCAATGATCAATGGCGCGTTCGGATAACTCTGTACCACCTGACCTACCTTCTTAAGGCTTTCGGTAGCTTCGGGCTTCAAATTGTATTTGTCGAAGTCGAATAAAACGTCAGCGTTCATTTCGATTTTGACTTCTTGTGAGGTGACTTTCGCTCCGAGATCCTGCAGCACACTTTGGATTCCAGTGGTCACGCCTTGGATTCCACTGGTCACGCCCACGATGTCCACAACTTTGGCGTGCGGCAGCGCCGCCCGGGCAGCGGCCTGCACTGCCGGCGAATCCGGATCGGCGTACTTCGTCTGAGCCGATGCGAAGCAAGGGGCGAGAAGCAATAAGAGTATTTTCGAGCTCCGCGGCGTCGCCATAGTTCCTCCCCAGGATGAACGAGCCTCCAGAACCTACTTATCGGTGATGGGAACGCCCTCAAACGGGGGAGTGACGGGCATCATGAAATTAATTTTCTTTACGTCGGCCGAGGGCGCCGGGTACTTCCCCCACCATAGAAAGGTTTGCCCCGGCTCCAAATTAAGCTCGGCAGGATTACTGGCGCTATTGCTCGACAAATATGTACCTTCCGAGTCTTTAAGCATGAAGTATTTCTTGTTACCGGCAGTGACGTAAAACTTTTCGTTATCCCCGGAAGCGTTCCACTGGGTGAACGTCAGATGCGCCCGTTTAGTGGAGGTGTTACGAAATCGAACTTTTATGGTGAGCACACCTTCGGAGCGCCGGCATTCGGTGAGTTCGCCCACCAGGCCCTCCTGGTTCGTTTCCTGAGTCTGGATAACGCCTGCTTGCCCGACGGCAGTTGGTGCAGTGGCTGGAGTGGGTGCGGGTGGGTTCGTCGGTTGAGAGGCTGGCTGGGTCTCCCCAGCGGGAGTTTCGTGCAGCGGCTGCACTTGCGGTACTGGCGGTGTCGCGGGCAACTCGGCTCCGGGCGTCACATTCGAGAGCAGGTTGATTCTTTGATCGCTCCCTTCAATGGCAACTTCCATGGCCTGGTAATCCCACGCCCCAGCGGCCTTATGGGCGGTAACATACACTTTTCCCTTCCCCTTTGGACCGGAAATGGGTATAGCAAGATCAGCGTCGCCGGTGGTAGTGGAGCTGTTGATGGAGCCGCTGACCAGCCAGCCTTCCTCGATCGGCGTGCCAAGCCTTTCAACAACGAGTGCATTGTTTTGGGCTCGAAGCAAACATTCCTTCGCCGCATCTGAATTCTTCATCGCCGCAAAGATGGATCCAATAAGCATCAGCGGCAGAACAAAGAAAAGGATGAGGACAGTAGGTACAAGCCATTTCCAATTGCGGGAAAACCAGCTCTTGCGTGCGGCGACTGGAGTTGCGCCCGGAGTCACGGCTGCCGAACTCAACATTTGATTTGGCTGTGTATTCATACCTACTCCTTTTGGTATCAGAGGATGGTTCCACTGACAGTCTTTACTTGACTATAGGGATGCATAAATATCGGCAATCTCCGTTGCGTTCCGGAAACATGAAGCACCTGTAACCCGGCCGGTCGTATTGAGACAGGCAAGGGACAGTAAAGGTGCTGTTCACGACCGCGGTTGTGCCGGTCATTGGTTTGCTTGCTTCTTCTTCCAGGCGCTGGTTATATTTTTTGGCGTTTGCGCGGAGATCGTTTTCCAGCACAGTCCATTTTGATTTGTCTCCCTTTTGCGGGTGTTGCAGCAGGTCCCTCCACCGCGTCTCGAAAGACTTCTCGTACTGCTGCCAAGTTTCTTTGTCTGCGCTCGTTTGAGTTGGCTTCCCCTGTGGGCCAGTCTGGGCAACGGTATTCTGATCGGTGGAAGCAAGGATCAACACGGCAGCCGCGGCCATCAGTAAGATCGTCGCGAGCCAACGGCCGGAGCCTGACTGACTGAGGGAACCAACGATGGGATTCATTGCGAGTGTCCCCATCCGCATCTTTTCAAGAGCGGTCAACGATCGGCATGGTCCGCCTGACAAGTTCAAATTGAGGCGGAAGGTATCGCAGTGCAGCCCGGAAGTCTTGAAAAAAGCCTCAAATTCTGTTCAAATCTCGCTGAAATCCTCCCCATCTAGACAGCGTATGCCAACTGACCAGCACATCCGAACGGCTTTCATCTTCGGCCCATTTCGACTGGATGGTGCTGATCTAGTACTAAGAAAAGATAATGCGGAAATTCCGCTCACGCGGAAGGCTCTCCAAACCCTGCTCGTTCTAGTTGAAAATGCCGGTCATGTGATGGGAAAAGAAACGCTGCTCGAGCGGGTTTGGCCCGACACGTTTGTGAATGAGTCCACCCTCGCGCAGAATATTCTGACCCTGCGGAAAGCACTCGGTAAACAAGCCAGCGGGGAAGATTACATCGGCACCGTACCCAAGCGCGGCTACCGCTTTGAAGCATCAGTGAAAGAGAGTGCGTCTGCCGACCCGACTGCCAGGCCGTCAAGGCTCACTCCCGAACCCCGCGGCGCCACGCCGGGCGCCCCACTTTCTCAGCAAGCGATGTTGTATGCGTTTCTGACTTTCGCCGTCGTGATAGCCATTTCAGGCGTGTTCTTCCTGGTACGCTCACGGGCCGTGCCGGCTGCGGCAAGCGTTGCTCCTGCGAAAATCCGGTCAATTGCAGTTCTCTCAATGACGAACATGTCGGGTGATCCTTCTCAGGATTACCTCGCCGACGGAATTACCGAGGCCATCACCACGGATTTGGCGAAGTTCCATTCTCTGCGCGTAGTCTCCCGGACATCGGCTATGCAATACAACGGTCGCAAGAAGCCGCTTCCTGAAATTGCCCGCGAATTGCACGTTGACGCTATCGTCGAAGGTGCCCTGATGCGTTCCGGATCCCACGTGCGCGTCACCGCGCAACTTACTCGGGCAGCCAATGATGAACAGATCTGGGCCGAATTGTATGACCGTGACGTGCGTGACCTGCTTGCGCTTCAAAACGACGTCGCGCGTGACATCGCCGAACATGTGCAAGCACAGATCACCACTCAAGATAGCCAGCGCTTGTCGACCGCACGTTCCCTCGATCCGAGAGCCCATGAGGAGTACTTGAAAGGGCGTTTCTTCTGGAACAAGCGCACGGAGAACGGGTACTTGGATGCGATCGATCATTTCCTCCGCGCCATTCAGATCGATCCCCAATATCCCGAGCCTTATGCCGGTCTGGCGGACACCTACGCGCTACTCGGCTCTCTCAACGGAGCTTCAATCCCACGGCGAGATGCCATGAACAACGCTCGCTCGATTGCCCGCAAAGCCCTGGAACTCGACCCCGCGATGGCCGAAGCGCACACCTCTCTCGCGTTCGTGCTCATGCACTATGATTGGGACTTCGCTGCTGCCGAGCGGGAATACCTGCGCGCCATCGACCTCAACCCCAACTATGCCACTGCCCACCAATGGTATGCCATCAACCTCGCCGTGACCGACCGAATGGACGCGGCTCTCGCGGAGCTTCGGCACGCTCAGGAGCTTGACCCGCTCTCTCTTATCATCAGCGCGGATATCGGCGAACTCCTGGGTTGGGCGCGACGCTACGAAGACGCCCGCGCGCAACTTCAATCCACATTACAAATGGACCCCAATTTCCTGCTTGCTCACTATGACCTGATCGACATTTATCTATACCAACAGAAACATGCGGAGGCAGCCGACCATGCCCACAAGGCTGTGGAACTCGCCCCGCGCAGCTTGTGGGCCCAGGGGTTATTAGGTGTGGCCTATGCTCTGAATGGGCAACGGGACGAGGCACGAAAAGTGATGGCCAGTATTCAGCAGTCCCCACATAGTAAAGACGCCGCGAATTCTCTGGCGATGATCGCTACCTGCCTGGGCGATAAGGATGCGGCGTTTCATTGGCTGCAGGTGGCCCGGGATGAACGCTCCGGGAGCCTGATCCTGATGAAGGTCGTCCCCTACTGGGACCCGCTCCGTTCCGACCCTCGCTTCGCCAGCCTGCTTCACGACGTCGGATTGGATTCCACAGGCAATTCGGATTAGAAGCAAAATTGTCCAATTAGAGGGGGCGCCCTTTCGGAGTAGGTTGTGATCATTCGCATCATCGCCTAAGGATGCAGTGGTACCAATCTGCCTATCCAAAAAATCTCTGTGCGCATGCAGACACACTAAGGCCCTCAGGGGAGTCCTCTTTTTGCAGGACAATCCGGCTCGGGCGCCCGGTTCGATAGGAGAAGTACGTTGAATGTGGTCGGAGCGAAGGGATTTGACCCTTCGGCCTCCTGGTCCCGAACCATGGCATTGCCAAATCTAAGCTGTTGAATTGGCTCAAGTTCCCCTGTGCAACCTCTCGCTAAGTGCGCTACGACCGAGGGCAGCGTAGACCAAAGCCAAACCGTTTCGCGCAGCCCAATCTCGCGGAAATGTCTGTGCGTAGAGTTGGCAAGACTGGTAGTCCTTTCCCATGTCGCCGGTGGCCACGAAGTGATAGGAGGATTCGATGGACAATTTGTCCCGCTCGCTCACCCGTTCACGTAGTTCGTAGGACTTCCGTGCGTTCTCTGCAGCCAAACCCGTTTCCCCGAGGTTAACGTAGGCTGCACTGAGCCACTCATAGGCTACGGCAAAGCGCGGGTCGAGCTGAATAGCTCGCTGAAAAAACGGTACGGCAGCAGCTTCGTCACCGAGTCTCACCAGACTTTTCAGTCCCAAGCTGTACGCCTGCAGAGCCTCAAGCGATGGCGTAGTGGCCTGCTCTAAGGGAGTGTCAAACTTCTGTACGGTACTGAGCGACTCTCCAAGCTTGGTTCGAATCTCGGAAGCTGCCCTGCTCAAAGCACCAAGGACGTGGCTTTTGTCGCTCGCTTGAGCTCCCGTGCTGGTCAGTGATTCTCCATTGGAGCAGCTGACCGCCTTGACCGTCAGAAGGTATTGCGTGCCAATCTGCGCAATTGAACCGTCGAGGACGGCGGTGCTTCCCGTCCGTTGACAGAGTTCCCGCGCTATTCGCAGGTGTGAGTCTTGCATGCGCGCTTACTTCCTCGACGTGTGCAGCGACAGACGGAATCGTGGTGAAGGCAACTGGAGCGCAGGCGGCCACTGAAGTTCAGCTAAATTCATGACCGCAAACTGCTTCGCCTTATCCATGATACTCAGCGTATCATCACGTTCCACGCCACTGTACTGGAGGCGGAAGGTAATAAAAAAGCCGCCAAAGCTCTTCCAGAAGAGGCCGGAAGGCTGTAGCTTCTCTTGCGCCCGCCCATCCCTCGAGATTTCCGTATTACTTGGAAACTCTTGGTAAGAGATAGTCAGTTTCCTATTAGAATCGGACTTTCGGGAATCTCGGGTGGCCGTTCAAGAGCGAACTGCGCCAATCCGAATTTGTGCCATCACCGATAATTCTGATGCAAGTTGCTTCCGACGCCCCCACATTTCTCTACACCCAGGCTTGGGTTGGCCTGGGGATTATCCTCACCTATTACATTGTACTGTGTGTCCTTTTCAGGCTAAGGGCACCTCGCAACATCGGTGTGACGAAGTATGAGCCTCCCCGAGGAATCTCACCCGCCGTCGCCGCCACGCTAATGGAAAATGGTCGTTACGAACGAGCTTTCGCTTCTGCCCTTGTCTCTCTTTCTGCAAAAGGATTTCTCGAAATTGGGCAGGATAAAGACCTGTTCAGCCTCAGAAAGTTACGAGAGGCCAGTAGAGCGCTTGCGCCAGAAGAATCCATGATTCTGTATTCACTTTTTTCGAGTACCGAACACACTTACGCCTTTGACACCGTCGAATACACACGTCTCTGCAAGACGTATATCGAATTCAGAGATGCGCTTGAGGGCGTCGTGGAACCAGACTTGATTTCGCCACATTTGCCCTTCTGGTTTGTTGGAGTTGCCTGTTCCTTGATGGCAATAATCCCAGTGACCGGGTCAATTGTAACGCTTAAGAATGACGTGTCGTTGGCATCAGCGGCTTATTTGGGGATTTGGATTCTTCTCGGTGGTTCTTGCTTAGTAGCGGCACTTCGGGTTTGGCCCGTGACCTTCCGAAAGCTAACCTCCTATATTCCTTGGGATGACAGGCCGAGCCGTCCGTTGGACCCGAACGATGCAATCCCAATATTCTTATCGGCTTCGGCACTGGTTGGGTTTATCTTTCTTGCTGTTCTGAGTTCGACGAATTTTGCATTATTGCTTACAGCCTTGCTTCTTCTGAATGTCATTTTTCGGCATGCGCTGGAGGCGCCCACCCGTACCGGTCGCAAGGTTCTCGCCGAACTTGACGATTTTCGAGAATTTCTGTCGCGCACCGATACCGATCGATTAAATCGAGAGAATCAGCCTGGCAAGACGCCCGCGTCTCTTGAAAAATACAGCGCTTATGCGGTAGCTCTTGACGTGGAACATGCGTGGGGTGAAGAGTTTGTGATGAATCTGGTGGAGCTCCTTCAATTGGACCAAGCTTATAGCCGGCGGCAGAGCAATGTGCCCGTTGGCAACGACAGGATTGAATTGAAAATTGGACCGCGAAAATGAACCTTGCACCGAGTCGCGAATCGACGGTACCGGAAAACTTTCTCGTCTACAGGGGCTGTCTAAGTTGCAAAGTGGGTCCCTCTTTTATGGAGAAAACCGGCTCAGGAAGGCTAACCATTCAAGAACAATCCAAGACGCAGTTTTGATTGACTCTCGCAGCGCTCGTGGGTTGCTAGCCAGACCCATTAGGGCTCGGATCAGCAGGGGCCGATTAGGGGCTAGTGGGGACCAAAAACCAGCGAAAACTAGCAAAAGCAAGCAAAAGGGGAAGCAAATGTAAACGATTCAAAAAACGCCCAGATAACTGAAGAATGGCGATTTGCAGAGACCGCCTCAACTACCGTATCAAGGAAGCGCTCTAACCAAGTAAGCTGCGGGGCTGTAATCTCTCTTTCTCCAGCCTCAGGATCGCAAAGACCTGCAGCTCAATCAATCCAAGAGAATACCGTCCAGGCCGCGGAGGGATTCGTTTCCTGAGATTACTAGTCTTATAATTATATGAAAAGGAGCAATGACTGGCGTGGCATCCGACTCTTCTACAAGTAAAATCGCTGATAATTCTTAATCAGCTTTCTGCACGATTTTCGACGTCAAAATTGGGGCGCGGATACGCGGCGGATACGCGGAGAGCCCTAAAACAGGATAAGTCTTTTGAAATCAATGGTGCCGGCGGGGGAATCGAACCGACGGCCCAAATTGAAAACACGTAAGTTATTCATTTGACGAAACGCTGAAAACGCTAGAAACGCTAAAATTTCAAGATTCGGATACGCGGCGGATACGCGGAACAATGCAGAGGTACCAAACTGTTTTTATCCAG
>Ga0209526_10002624_pt1 | contig 12133 bp, 8 predicted proteins | sample JacPinW_OM2H0_M1_FD_188566 | JGI IMG/M metagenome (GOLD analysis project Ga0209526, IMG submission 188566) | Forest soil microbial communities from Algoma, Ontario, Canada - Jack Pine, Ontario site 1_JW_OM2H0_M1 (SPAdes) (version 2) | ecosystem: Environmental > Terrestrial > Soil > Boreal...
CGACCGGATTGCGCTACTGCATGGACGGCTACGCCCTGGTATTTCATCCGGCGACGCCGTCGGCGACCTGACGCCTGCTTCGCCCCAAGGCGCGATTTACGCCCGGCAATTGTTGCCCGCCCGGCAATTGTGCCCCGGTCATCGGACCGGGGCATTTTTGTTTAAGTATTTGATATAACTGCATTTCCTATGTTGGCATAGCGCTTGCGACAGTCTCCCCTGAATGCGGCCGTGGCCTTTTCCTGAAAGGCTCGCCCCGCGGGACGAATGTGGAGACAATGTTATGGGTATCTTCGACGCGCTTAACACCTCGGTTGGCGGCCTGCAGGCTCAGTCCTTCGCGTTGCAGAACATTTCCGGCAACATCGCGAACGCCTCGACCACCGGCTACAAGGGCATCGGCACGAGCTTCGAGGATCTCATCCCGGATGCGACGACGCCCAGCCGGCAAGTGGCCGGCGGCGTGACCGCCTTCGCGCAGGCCACCATCACCACCCAGGGCACCGTCTCGGCATCGTCGGTCGCAACCAATATGGCGATCAACGGCGACGGCTTCTTCTCGGTGCAGAAGGCGACCGCCGTGGTCGACAACGTGCCGGTCTTCTCTGGCGTCACCGACTACACAAGGCGCGGCGACTTTCAGGTCAACGCCAACGGCAACCTCGTCAACGGCGCCGGCTATTACCTGATGGGCGTCACCGTCGATCCCAAGACCGGTAACCCGACCGGCAACGTTCCGGCCGTTCTGCAATTCCAGAACAATTTCATTCCGGCGCAGGCGACCAGCGCCATTCAATACGCCGCGAACCTTCCGACCCAGCCGAAAACCCCGGCAAGTTCCACGGCGACCTCGGGCACGCTCACCGCGGACGGAGGCATCAATCCGGCTGACTTCGCCTCCAATCCCTTGCCGGTCGGCACGCCGGCAGCCCCGTTCACCGACAACACCATCACCGGTTCCGGCGCCATGAACCAGGCGACGACCCCGGCGCCGATCACGGCTGCCACGAAATTGTCGGGTACGGCGCCAAGCGACTCGCTTTCGACGAGTTTCGTCAACGGCGATACCATCACCGTTGACACAGCGCCGGCAACGACGATCACCTTCGTCACCACAGGCACCAACCTCGCCGCCCACCAGATCGACGTCACCGATAACGTCGGTACGCTGTTGACCGAGATCGGCAACATCACCGGTGTCGCGCCGACGATCAACGCCACGACCGGCGCGATCACACTGCATACCGGCACCGCGCAGAATCTCAAGGTCACCAGCTCCGCGGCGGCATTCACCGCGCTTGGCTTCACGTCCCCCGTCACGGCCGCGCGTAACGGCGGCGGTACGGCGGGTACCGGTGTTGTGATCGGGAACGATCTCACCGCCTTCACCAACGAATCCATCAGCGGCGGCGCGGTGACGGCCTACAATGCGGCTGGAACGCCGGTGAACCTGCAATTGCGCTGGGCCAAGACTGACAGCGCCACACTCGGGTCCGGGCACCAGGACGTCTGGAACCTTTTTTATCAGACCAGCACCACCGCGACGGGTACGTCGGTGGCGTGGGTCAACACCGGTACCAACTTCATCTTCAGCGCCAACGGTTCGCTGTCGTCTCCCACCGGTTCGGCGGTCACCATTCCCGGTGTGACCGTCGACGGGCAATCGCTCGGCGGCCTCTCGGTCAACATCGGCTCCGGCGCCCTGACGCAGTTTGCAAGCTCAGCCGGTGCTGCGACCATCAACACCATCTCGCAGAACGGCTTTGCCGCCGGCCAGCTTCAATCGGTGGCCATCAATAACTCAGGCCTGGTGGTCGGAACGTTCTCCAACGGGCAGAACATCGATCTCGCTTCGGTCACGCTGTCGCACTTCAACGGCACCAACTACCTAAAAGCGCTCGATGGCGGCGCCTATGAGGTGACCGAGCAGTCGGGGCCGGCGATCCTCGGCGCGTCCGGCAAGATCAGCGGCTCCTCGCTCGAAGGATCGAACACCGACATCGCCGACGAATTCACCAAGCTGATCGTGACCCAGCAGGCCTATTCGGCCAACACCAAGGTGATCACCACGGCGAACAACATGGTTCAGGATCTGCTGAACGTGCTGCGCTGATCCGCGCGGCTTGACGTGTAACGTAATTCAAGGCGGGCCATAAAGATGGGTTTGAGTTCAGCCCTCGCCACCGCGATGTCCGGTCTGCGCGCCAACCAGGCGTCGCTGTCGATCGTTTCGTCCAACATCGCGAACGCACAGACGCCCGGATACGTCGCCCAGAACCCCAACCAGATCGAGGTCGCCAGCGGCGGCTACGGTTCGACCGTGGAGACGACCGGCGTCAACCGCCAGCTCGACCTGTTCGTCCAGAGTCAGTTGCGCACCGAAACCTCCGGCGGCACCTATGCCAACCAGACGGCGAATATCCTGGGCCAGTTGCAGAGCGTCTACGGGACGCCGGGCGGCAACGGCACCCTTGAAACCACGCTCAACAACTTCACCACGGCGCTGCAGTCGCTGTCGAGCAGTCCCGGCAACTCCTCGGCGCAGAGCGTGGCGCTGTCGGCGGCGCAGACACTGGCCCAGCAACTGAATACGACGACGCAGGGGATCCAGTCCCTTCGCACCAATGTCGATCAGGACATCGGCAATTCGGCGGCTCAGGCCAACACGGACATGAGCCAGATCGCGCAAATCAACACCCAGCTCCAAGGGTTGAGCCCGACCGATCCGCTCGCCGCGACGCTGATGGATCAGCGCGATAACGCCATCAATTCGCTGTCGAAGCTGGTGGACGTCAGGGTCGTGACCGATTCGTCGAACCAGGCCAACGTCTTCACCAACTCCGGCATCCAGCTCGTTGGCGCCGGCCTTGCCTCCTCCTTTGTCTACAACTCGCAGGGCGCGTTGGGTGCGACGTCGCTGTACAACGCCAATCCGGCCAAGTCCGGCGTCGGATCGCTGAACATCAAGCTGCCCAACGGCGCCTCGATCGACGCGGTTGCAAACAACGTCATCACCTCGGGCCAGATCGCCGCCGACCTGAAGCTGCGCGACCAGACCTTGGTGCAGGCCCAAACCCAGGTCGACCAGACGGCGGCGACGCTGTCCTCTTCGCTGTCCGATCAAACCACGGCGGGCACCGCAGTCACCGGGCCGCCGTCGGGTTTTGCCGTCAACACGTCGAACGTATTGGCGGGCAATACGATCAACCTGACCTACACCGACACCGCGACCAATACTCAGCACAATATTTCGATCGTCAACGTGACCGATCCGGCCGCGCTGCCGCTGCAGAACGCGGCCAACGCCAATCCGCAGCTGGTCGGAGTCAACTTCTCACTGGGAATGTCGTCGGTGGTTTCGCAGTTGAACACGGCGCTCGGCAGCAGCGGCCTGCAGTTCACAAATCCATCCGGCTCCACGCTGAACTTGCTGGGATCGGCCTCGGCGACCGTCAATGCGGCCTCGACGACGACAACGACTACTTCGCTGACGAGCGGTAATGCGCAGTTGCCGCTATTTACCGACGGCAATTCGCTGTACACCGGCCAGTACTCGGCGAACGGCTCGCAAATGACGGGCCTTGCCGGCCGCATCACGATTGACCCGGCGGTGCTCGCCAATCCGTCGGCGCTCAGTGTCTACAGCACCTCGCCGGCGACGGCGAGCGGCGACAACACGCGCCCGGATTTCCTGTTCTCGCAACTGACGTCGGCGAAATTCAACTATTCGACCAAGACCGGACTGGGTTCGAGTTCGGCGCCGTTCAACGGCACCATCACCGACTACATGCAGCAATTCCTCAGCCAGCAAAGCAATGCCTCGACGCTGGCGACGCAATTGCAGCAGGGCCAGAGCGTGGTCGTCTCCACCTTGCAGCAGAAGTTCAACTCGACCTCCGCCGTCAATATCGACACCGAGATGGCGAACCTGATCCAGGTGCAGAATACCTATGCGGCCAATGCTCACATCATGTCGGTGGTTCAAAGCATGATGCAGAGCTTGCTGCAGATTCAACTGTAAGGCGCCCAAAATGTCTGTCAGCAGTATCAATTACGGCTCTTCGATCCTGGGCCAGTCGGTCCAGAACATCAACAACCAGCTCACCAACCTGTCGACGGAGCTTTCGACCGGCGTGAAGTCGCAGACCTATGCCGGCATGGGCGTCAACGAGGGCTTTGCGGTCGCGGCGCGGGCGCAGCTCTCGAACATCTCGGCGTTCACCACGACGATGACGAACGTCAATACGATCATCTCCGCGGCCAACACCGCCCTGCAGTCGCTGTCGCAGACCGCGAGTTCGGTCCAGAGCTCGGCGGCCGCGACCCCGCAAAACCTGACCAGCAGCGGCCAGACCATCGCGCAGCAAAACGCGGCGTCCCAGCTCTCATCGATCGTCGGCATCCTCAATACCCAGGTCGGCGACCGCTACATCTTCTCCGGCAGCGCGATCAACACCCCGGCGGTGGCTTCCTCCGACGACATCATGAACGGCACCGCGACCCAGGCCGGCCTGAAGCAGGTGATCTCGGAACGCCAGCAGGCCGATCTCGGCACCAGCGGTCTCGGGCGTCTTGTCATTACCTCGCCGACCGCGACCTCGGTCCAGGTGGCGGAAGATGTCGCGGGCTCTCCGTTCGGTTTCAAGCTGAGTTCGGTGAACTCGTCGCTGACCGGAGCCACGGTGACCGGTCCCGCCGGCTCGCCGGCGACGGTCTCGGTCGACCTCGGCGCCACCAATCCCAATCCGGGCGATCAGGTGAGCTTTACGTTCAAGCTTCCGGACGGCACCACCGAATCCGTTCAGTTGACGGCAACCAACACGACGCCGCCGCCAACCGGCAGCTTCACCATCGGCGCAACCTCGACGATAACGGCCGGCAACCTCAACACGGCCCTCAACAGCTCGATCAGCACGCTTGCCAACACCGCGCTGGTGGCGGCCTCGGCGGTTGCCGCCGGCGACAATTTCTTCAACACCGACACCGCGATCGGGAACGTGGCCAATAACAAGGCCGCTACCGCGGCGCCCATCACCGGCGCGACGCTGTTGTCCGGTGCCGCCAACACCGACTCGCTCGCCTCCAATTTTGCGCCGGGCGACACCATCACCGTGAACGGCAAGCAGATCAGTTTTGTCGCCTCCGGTGCGTCCGGCAATAACCAGGTCAACGTCACCGACAGCGTCCAGACGCTGCTCTCCAAGATCGACGCGATCAGCGGCACCTCGACGCCCTCAACCATCTCCGGCGGCGTGATCACGCTGCACGCCAATGACGCCGCCGGCCTCTCGGTCACAAGCTCGAATGCCGCCGCGTTCGCGGCGCTCGGATTTACCGGCACCGTGTCGGCAACGCAGCCGCTGCGGGTCGGTGGCTCGCCGCTGGGATCGGCGACCACGCTGGTCAACGGCTCGGCGAACACGATCGCCTGGTACACCGGCAATTCCGGACCTGGCAGCGCGCGCGCTTCGGCGACGGTACGCATCGACCAGTCGCAAACCGTGCAGTTTGGCGCGCAAGCCAACGAGGACGCGATCCGGTCCGCGATCCAGTCGATCGCGGTGTTTGCGGCCGTCACGGCCTCGCCGACAGGAACCAATTCGGCGGGCCAGATCGCAGCGCTCAGTTCGCGCACGGCGGCGAACCTGACGCCGCAAGCCGGCCAGCAGACCATTTCGGATATCCAGACCGACTTCGCCAACGCCCAGAGTACGATGAAGGACGCCACGGCCCGGCAGACCCAGACCCAGACCGCGCTGCAGAATATGGTCGATGCGACCGAAGGCATCAACCAGAGCGAGGTGGCGAGCCAGATCCTGGCGCTGCAAAACAGCCTGCAAGCCTCCTATCAGACCACCGCGATGCTTTCGCAATTGAGCCTGACCAAGTTCCTGCCGATAGCCTGAGGGTAGGGCCAAGGTAGCGACCTGAGCCGTTAGGTTTTCGTTAACCACGCCTATTTACTGTTTGGTCAGAAGTTGGGCGCGGTCTGCCGCTTCGGAGCCAATCATGAACGAACAATTTCATCTTGTGGTGGCAACGCCCTGCTTCGGCGGGCAGGTCTCCAGCATCTATGCCAGCTCGATCTTCAAGTTGCAGCGGGCGCTGCGCGCCAAGTCCAACGTCGATCTCAAGGTGCACCTGCGCGACGGCGATGCGCTGATCACGCGCGCGCGGGCCAATCTGGTGACGCTGTTCCTTGACGATCCCGCCGCCACGCATCTGTTGTTCGTTGACGCCGACATCGGCTTTGCGCCCGAACAGGTGTTCCGGCTGATCGAATCGGGCGCCGATGTCGTCGCCGGCGTCTATCCGATCAAGCGGATCAACTGGGAGAAGGCGAGGCGGGCGCTGGAAGCCAGGCGGCCGAATGTGCCGGCGGCATCGCTCGACTACGTGCTCGAGATCAACGATCCCGATCACGTGACGGTGGTCAGGGGATTTACCCGGGTGCGCTATGCCGGCACCGGCTTTCTGATGATCAGGCGCCATGTGCTGGAAAAGATGTGCGCGCATCCGAACTACGCAGCGCTGCAATTCTCCCGCGAGCATTCGCTTGACGCCCTTGCCGGAAGCCCGAACCGGTTCGCCCTGTTCGAATGCATGATCGATCCGGAGAGCGGAACCTATCTCAGTGAGGATTTCGCGTTCTGCAAACGCTGGACCGATATCGGCGGTGAAATCTGGGCCGATCTCGAAAGCAGCCTCGATCACGTTGGGCCGTCGGTGTTTTCCGGCAATGTCGCCTCGCAGTTCGCGGCGGCTCCAACCGCGGCGGATGCCGCGTGAGATCTTGCCGATGATGTCCGCCGCCCCCCGGTCGCAGCCTGCCGAGGCCCGCGGTGTCCGCCCGTTCGATGGCGGGCCTGAGTGCGGCCTGCGTGACCTGTTCGCGCCGCTCGATGATCTCATCGCCTGCGGAGGCGATCCGCGGCTGACGATCGATCCGGCGCGTGGCGTCAACGAATACGGTTGCGGACCGAAGCCGTCGCCTCAGATCTGGAATTTTGCGTCAAGCACGGCGTCGTCGATCTCGGAGCAGGCTTACGCGCGTGCCGGTCTTGCCCGCGAGCAACTGATGCGCTCGACGATATCAGCCGGGCTGGAAGCGGCATACGATGCGCGTGTCGAAGAGATGCGCGAGGAGCTTCGAGCTCATCTGCAGCTTTGTGCGAGCGAAGTTGATGTCGTTTTCTCTCCGTCGGGCACCGACTCGCAGCTTCATGCGCTGTTCCTGGCGCGGTCGTTGCTTGGTCCTGCGCTCACGACCATCATTGTCGGGTCGGATCAGACCGGGAGCGGAACGGCGTTTACGGCGCGTGGCCGCCACTTCAGCACCCTGACGGCGAGTGAGCGCTCGGTTCGCAAGGATGCGCCGATCGTAGGCCTCTGCGGTAATAGCGTCGCGGTGCCGCTCATTGACGGGGCGGCGGGAATCATGGCGCGAACTGACGGCGATCTCGCGATTCTTGACGCCGTTGGTACGGCGGTCGCCAACGGCAGCAGCGTGCTGCTTCAAATCATGGATTCATCCAAGCTCGGCTGGCGCTCGCCGAGCGAGGCGTGCCTTGAGGAGATCGCGAACAGGTGGCCCGACCAGGTTCGGATCGTCGTCGATGCGTGCCAGATGCGTCTCGGCCGCCGCCGGATCAGAAGCTATCTCGATCGCGGATTCATGGTGCTGATCACCGGCTCCAAATTCTTCGGCGGCCCCGCCTTCAGCGGCGCGCTGCTGGTCCCGGCGCGATTGTCGCGATCGCTCGATCGGGGCGAGGGCATCGCGCCCGGACTTCTCGACTACGCGAGCCGCAGCGACTGGCCGAATCACTGGGCCGCGCTGCGGTCCCGTTTCGAGAGCCGACCGAACCTCGGTCAATGGCTGCGCTGGGAAGCTGCGCTTGAGGAAATCGGAGCCTATTATAGTGTGCCCGACGCGTTCCGCGCGCTGGCGCTTGGAACGCTGCGGGCCGGGATCGAGAGCCTCATCATGCTGTCGCCGTCGCTTAGCCTTGTCGGTTCCGAGCCGAGAGCCTGGAGCACCGAAGACGAGGAATTCGCGCATGCGACGATCTTTCCGTTTGCGATCAGCCGCGATCGAGGACCGCTTTCGGTCGACGACTGCCGGATAATCTATCGTGCGCTGGCGCAGGACCTGGGCGGCGTGATCGGCGGCAGCGGGGCTGACCGCGACGTCGCGGCGCGCCGTTGTCTGGTCGGCCAGCCGGTCCGCCTGGAGATGCCGGACGCGGAGCCGACAGCGGTGCTGCGGCTGTGCATCGGCGCGCGCCTCGTCACCGGGACGTGGTCGCCTGATGCAAGCACCGCGTCGCAAAACTTACAACGCGAGCTCGGTCGCATCGCAGGGGTCATCGCGAAGATCGAGTTGCTGCTCGCGCACGACAGGACGGAATTCGTGGAGTTGGCCGATGTTGTCAGAGTCTCTTGAACTGATTGACGCCAGCCGTGTCGGTTGCGCCGACCGCATCGGCATGGCCCGGCTTGCGAAGATGGCGTTCGACGGCTGGGATCTTCGCCCGTTGTGCCGGGAGCTTACGGCCAAGCTGCTTGACGGCACTGCGGAGGCGGGCGAGGGGTTAGACCTGTCGCTGATTGCGCAGCTGCTGGGCGACAAAGAGACCGGTCTTGCCGTTCAGCAGGAGATACTCGCATCCCATCAGCTGTTCCGCTCACCCTGCGCTGCAAACAATCCGCGGCTGCGCGTTCTTGCGCTGGCGGCGGCAACCGACATGGGCAGCAATACGCCGATCGAATTCCTGCTTGAGGAGTCCGGCGTCGAGCTGATGGTGCTGTATGTGGTTCCCGAAGCCGGACTGCCGGCGACGCTGCCCGATCATGACGTCGCCATCGTGATCGCATCCGATTCGGAGGATTGCCGCGACGCGTTGCGCGTGATCGATCAGGCGGCGCCGCGCTGGCCGCGGCCACTGCTTAATCCGCCGAAGCTGGTCTGCAATCTCGATCGCGACAAGCTGTGTCATCTGCTACATGGCATCGACGGGCTCGAGATTCCGGCGACGATCCCGGTCACGCGCGCGCAGCTTTTGCAACCGCCGGCGTCGACCGGAGCGGCCGCCGGCATCGGTACCTTTCCAATCATCATCAGGCCGCGCGGCTCGCATGCCGGCGTCGGTCTCGCCAGGATCGATGATCGTGAAGCGATGGCGCACTATCTCGATCAACACCCGCAGGAAGAATTCTTTGTGTCGCGATTCATCGACTATTCCAGCGATGACGGGTTGTTCCGCAAATACCGCGTGGTCTTTGTCGACGGCGAACCCTACGCCTGTCACATGGCGATCGCGGACCGCTGGGACATCTGGTACCTCAACGCGGGAATGTCCGCAGATGCCGGCAAGCGTCTGGAGGAAGAGACCTTCATGCGCACCTTTGATATCGGTTTCGCGCGGCGCCACCACGCGGCGCTGGCCGGCATGGCCGGCCGCATCGGCCTCGATTATTTCACGGTGGACTGCGCGGAAACCAAGAGCGCAGCGCTGCTGATCTTCGAAGCGGACAATACCGCCGTCGTCCACAACATGGATTCACCGGAGGTGTTTCCGTACAAGCCGCCGCAGATGCGCAAGATATTCGATGCGTTCGTGGCGATGCTGGAGCGCCGCGTCCGACGCGGCCAGGAGCAGGCGGCATGACCGAGCTGTTGCGGGTTGCTTCGCTGCGTTCCGAACCAAGCGAGACGCTCGACCCCAGGGATTGGGAGGATTTGCGCGCGCAAGGTCATCGCATGCTCGATGACATGATCGACTACATCGCCGGCGTTCGCGATCGTCCGGTCTGGCAGCCGATACCGGATGCGGTTCGCGCGGAGTTTCGCGCCGCACTTCCGCGCCAGCCCTCGGGTCTTGCCGACGTCTATCGCGAATTCACCGATTTCATCGCGCCCTATACGACCGGCAACGTCCATCCCGGCTTCATGGGATGGGTGCATGGCGGCGGAAGCGCCGTCGGCATGCTGGCGGAGATGCTGGCGGCCGGGCTCAACGCCAATCTCGGCGGACGCGACCACGTTCCGATCGAAGTCGAACGGCAGATCGTGCAGTGGATGGCCGAGATGTTCGGCTTTCCCGCCGGCGCGAGCGGGATTTTCGTCACCGGCACCTCGATGGCCAATCTGATGGCGGTGCTGGTGGCGCGAACGTCCGCGCTCGGCAAATCCGCGCGGCAGCATGGCATCGGCAATGATGGCGCGCTGCTCACCGCCTACACCTCGAAGGCGGCGCATGGCTGCATCGCCAAAGCGATGGACATCGCGGGCTTCGGGACCGAAGCCTTGCGCAGCATCGCCATCGATAGTTCGCACCGGATCGACATCGCCGCGCTGCGTGCCCGGATCGCCCGCGACCGCGAAGCCGGGCTGAAACCGTTCCTTGTGGTGGCTTCGGCCGGCACCGTGGACATCGGCGCCATCGACGATCTGGCGGCGCTCGCCGCATTGTGTCGCGAGGAGGGACTCTGGTTTCATGTCGACGGCGCCTTTGGCGCGCTTGGGATTCTCTCGCCGGCAATCGCGCCGCTGCTCAAGGGAATTGAAGACGCCGATTCGATCGCGCTCGATTTCCACAAATGGGGACAGGTGCCTTATGACGCCGGCTTTCTGATGGTCCGCGACGGCGAGGTTCATCGTCAGGCGTTTGCCGCGCCGGCGGCGTATTTGCGGCGGGAAACCCGCGGGCTCGCCGCGGGTTCGCTGTGGCCTTGCGATCTCGGTCCCGATCTGTCGCGCGGCTTCAGGGCGCTGAAGACCTGGTTCACCCTGAAGACCTACGGCATCGAAAAGCTCGGGGCGGTCATCACGCGCACCTGTGCGCTGGCTGGATATCTGGAGACGCGGATCGTGGCCGAGCCGCGGCTGGAGCTTCTGGCGCCGGTCAATCTCAATATCGTCTGCTTCCGCTATCGCGCGGCCGATGCCGACAAGGTCAATGGCGGGATCGTCATCGACATCCAGGAATCCGGGATCGCCGCGCCGTCGACCACCGTTCTCGACGGCCAACTCGCGATTCGTGCGGCCATCGTCAATCACCGCACCGACAGCGCCGATATCGACGCGCTGATCTCGGCGGTGCTGGAATTCGGCGCGCAGCGATCGGGGTCCGGCCGCGGTTCGGTCGTGGAAGTCGAGGCGTCGCCGCCGCTCGCGATGTAGCGGCCGCTTCAGGGAGCCTTTGAAAACGAAACGGCCCCGGACTTGATCCGGGGCCGTCATTGTTTCGAGCGAACTGGCTCTAGGCGGAACGCCGCAACTCGGGATGGGCTTCTTCCGCTTCTGCCAGCAGCTTTGCTTCATAGGCGATGAGCTTGCGGGCTTCCTTCAGCGCCAGGTACAGATCGCCGCTCAGGATGTGATTATTGATCTCTTCAATGATCGGCCAGGCGCTCGGCATCACCGTGACGACCTCGCGCAGCAGATTGAAGTAGGTGCCGTGATTGGCTTGCGGGTCCGGCGAAATATACATCAGCTGCACCGCCAGATAGATCAGCTTGGCCGGGGTATTGGCGGTCTCCGGCGTCAGGATGTCTTTCTCGCGCAGAATCGGAATGTTATCGCCATCGATCAACAGCCGGGTACGTTGTTCGGTGTTGGTGATCACGCAGGAGCCGATGATGATCCGCTCGTGCGGCTTGAGTTCGACTTTTAAGGCCATGCCTGTTCTCCGTTGCCGCTTCTGACGCCGGCGTTCAACTGGGGCGAATTCGAGGATTCTCGCTCGACGCGCAAGACGCGCGCCGGTGCGCTTTAGTAACGTGCCGTAATCCTTTCTGATTGAGGTTAACGGCTGGTAAACGAAGTCGGCGCGTTCAAAATGCGCAGCGATATCAATGTTGTTTGCGATCTGCGCGAGCGGAACCATGGAGATCGGATCGCTGCCGGCGTGATGGGGGAATCGGCTGAGCGGCGCCGCTTCATATTTTGTTAGCCACTTGGTTTCACCGTCGCCCGGTCCCGACCAGAGAAAGGTCGGTTTGCGCTCGCTCTCTACCAGAAAGGTATGATCATGACCGGCATTGTTCTCTCGGCATCGGTTCGCCAGAACCTGCTCTCGCTGCAGTCGACCGCCTCGCTGCTCGCGACCACCCAGAATGACCTCGCCAC
>Ga0209526_10002626_pt1 | contig 12131 bp, 15 predicted proteins | sample JacPinW_OM2H0_M1_FD_188566 | JGI IMG/M metagenome (GOLD analysis project Ga0209526, IMG submission 188566) | Forest soil microbial communities from Algoma, Ontario, Canada - Jack Pine, Ontario site 1_JW_OM2H0_M1 (SPAdes) (version 2) | ecosystem: Environmental > Terrestrial > Soil > Boreal...
CCGTTCAAGTCTGGCGGCATGTCCCAGCAGCAGTTGAAGCTCGCGTTTCAACTCGACAACGGAAACCGGTGGCGGCATGAGCACAGCGATACAACCTCTGGTGGTCCCACGTAACAGCGCTTTCGCGCTGGCGCGCGATTATGCCGACCTGACCAAGCTGCGCGTGACCACGCTCATCATCATGACCGCGTGGTGCGGCTATTATTTCGGCGTATTGAAGTCTGGCATCTCTTCCCTTTCCTGGTCTCTTTTTCACACTCTGCTGGGGATCGGCCTGGTTTCAGCCGGAACTGCCGCTCTGAACGAAGTGATGGAGTGGGAAACCGACGGCCGAATGCGTCGCACCGCTCAGCGCCCGATCCCTAGCGGACGCTTCGGCTTGCTCCACGCCACCCTGGTCGGCGTTCTGATGACGCTCGGCGGCGCACTCTATCTGAGCTTGGCCTTGAATCCTCTGACCGCCTTGCTGGCGCTGGCCACTTCTGGCGTCTATCTCGCCGCCTATACACCTTTGAAAAAGGTTCACCCTATCTGTACCTTCGTTGGCGCCTTCCCGGGGGCCATGCCGGGCGTGCTGGGCTGGACCGCCGCTCGGGGCCGCCTGGAGTGGGGTTCGCTGGTGATGTTTGCCATTGTCTTCTTCTGGCAGTTCCCTCATTTTTTCTCCATCGCCTGGCTTTATCGCCAGGATTACGAAGATGGCGGCATCCGTATGCTGCCGGTGGTAGAACCGGATGGTAAGTCCACAGCCCGCCAGATCGTGCTTTACTCGGTGGCTCTGATTCCAATCAGCCTGCTACCCACCTTATTGGGCATGGCGGGAAAGCTTTACTTCGCAGGGGCGCTGCTTCTAGGTATAGGCCTGTTCTACGTCGGCGTGCGGCTGGCTGTGTTCAGGATGGCGCCTGACACACCTCGCTCGAAACAGCGGGCACGGCACCTGTTGCAAGCGACGGTGTTCTATTTGCCGCTGTTGTTCGCCCTGATGATGCTCAACAAGAGCTTGTAGCGCTGGGGTTTTTTGCTAGCATCGGCATCCCGTCGGCGTGCGGGGAGCGAATGCTGATGCGAACTGGGGCTTGCGTGGGGACAGATCGGAGCCTGCCCTGGGCATAGTCGAGAGACCCGTCTAAGCCCAGCGCCGGCTCGGCGGCTCGGTTAAGATAAAATACCCTGTGGTCTCCAGAACCCCCGCTTACGTCGCGACCAACTCCCAAAGTAGCTTCGAGGCCGCAACTCCCGCTGTGATCTCCGTCCAGGATCTCGTCCACCGTTATGACGGCCGCAACGCTCTGAGCGGGGTTTCGTTTGACGTCGGACATGCCGAACTGTTCGGGCTACTTGGACCCAATGGCAGCGGCAAGACCACAATGTTCCGTATCCTTTCGACCCTGATGGTCCCGGGCGGCGGCCGCGCCGTCATCATGGGATTTGACGCAGCGAAAGAACCCCACAAATTGCGCCGTCAAATCGGCGTGGTGTTCCAGGCCCAGAGCATCGACGTGAAGCTGACTGCCGCGGAAAATCTTTGGCATCAGGGTCATCTGTACGGATTGCGCGGTCCGGCGTTGAAATCACGCATTACAGAAATGCTGTCGCGGGTGGGGCTGGCAGATCGCACCCATGAGAAAGTCGAAACTTTTTCCGGAGGGATGCAGCGCCGGCTGGAACTGGCCAAGGGCCTGCTTCACCATCCCGCGGTACTGCTGCTCGATGAACCAACCACCGGGCTTGATCCCGGCGCGCGCCGTGACCTCTGGCAATACGTCCAGATCTTGCGCGATGAAGAAAAAGTTACCGTGATTATAACTACGCACCTGATGGAAGAGGCTGAGCGCTGCGACCGTCTCGCCATCCTCAATGAGGGAAAGCTGGTTGCGCTCGGAACTCCTACCGAACTGAAATGTGAGATCGGCGGCGACGTGATCCTGCTCGATGCCAAGGACGCGGAATCGCTGGCTGCGCGAATTCGCGAGCGTTTCAACGTAGAGGCACAAGTTCTAGAGGCGCAGGTCCGCCTAGAGCGGGAGAACGGCCATCATTTCATTGCTGAGGTGGTTGAGGCTTTTCCCGGCGAGATTCAGGCTATTTCGGTCAGCAAGCCAGCGCTGGAAGACGTTTTCATCCACCGCACCGGTCACAAGTTCTGGACGGAAGACCATGAAAAGTCTTACTAGCGTTGGCATCCTGCCGCCTATCGAGGCGGCATCTCTCCGCCTTCCCGTGGTAGGCCAGCCATTTCCATTTCAGTTTCAGTTTCGGCCTCGACGATTTGCCTGCCCTCGGGGCGGTGGGCGACGCTCCCCGTCGGACCGCCCCCGGGACGGCAGCGCCACAACGGGAGCATGCCGCTTTCTATGATGCTCGTACTTTCCATTATCTTGGGTCTCGTGCCCCTGGCTGGCGTAGGGTGGACGGTTTTGAACGGAACTATTACAACCGTGGACGGTCTTTTTATGAGCATTATCCTGCTCGCGCTTTCCGGCATACTGTTTTTGAACGCGTACCTAGAAGCCCGCAAGAAATTCATCCTAAAGAAAGCGCCGCAGGCGCAGAAATCGAGCTGACGTGGTCACCGAGACTGCAACCCTTCCAGCACATGCCGCGCCCACGACAGGAATCATGCTTCCTGCATTCACACTCTGGTGGCGAGAACTGGTCCGCTTCTATCGCCAGCGCGCTCGTGTGGTTGGAGTCATCGCCTCACCGCTGCTGTTCTGGGTAGTCATCGGTTCCGGCTTTGGCAGTTCTTTTCGTTCGGGAGAGTCCGCCGGGCAGCAACACTATCTTGATTACTTCTATCCCGGCGCGCTGATCATGATCGTCCTGTTTACCTCGATCTTCACCATGATGTCTGTGATTGAGGATCGCAAGGAAGGTTTTCTCTTGTCGGTGTTGGTGGCTCCGGTGCCGCGCTCTGCGATCGTGCTGGGCAAAGTACTGGGCGGAACTACACTTGCGGCGATTCAGGGTCTAGTCTTTCTGGCCTTTGCTCCTCTGGTCGGCGTACATCTTGGGTTGGGAGACTTCCTGCTGGTGGCGCTCACCGTCTTTCTGGTCTCCTTTGCCCTCACCGCGCTCGGATTCACCATCGCCTGGTCGATGGATTCCACACAAGCCTTCCACGCCATTATCAACCTGTTCCTCATCCCCCTCTGGCTGCTCTCGGGAGCGCTGTTTCCGCTGGCGGGGGCTTCCGGCTGGATTCGCCTTCTGATAAGAATCAACCCACTGACGTATGGGGTCGAGGCGCTCCGGGATCTGCTTTATCCGGCCAGTCCGGCAGTATTTCCTTTGCCCTCGTCCCTGGCTACGTTGTTGCTGTTTTCTGCCTTCATGTTCGGCCTCTCATTTCTCATGGTGAATCGCCGCACCACAAAGCCGGCCGCATGATGCAGGTGCCCCCACAATACGCTATCTACCCGGTGATTGATGCAGCTCCCAACGGCACCAGCGCCGTGCTGCTTCTGGTCGGACCGAGTTTCATCAAACGTGGGCGCATGGCCGCGCACCGCGCCGTGATGATTACGGCGCTGATTTCCTCCAGCCTGTTTCTTGCGTGGTACCTGTACTATCACGCACATGTCGGCTCGGTGCACTTTCAGGGGACAAGGCCGGTCGCGCCCGGTCTATTTCAGCATTCTGATTTCATACACCATACTGGCGATGGCCATTGTGCCTCGGGTGATTATTACGCTGAGCCGCGCGCGCCGGGAGTGCTTTGACCGTCATCGAAAGATTGCTCGCTGGACGTTTCCGCTGTGACTCTACGTGTCAGTCGCGGGAGTCGTGTTTACGTGATGTTGTACCACTTGTTTGCCGCTTAACCGGGTCATTGACCACAGAGACACCTAGGCGGGAGGAAACGCAGTTCTATTTTTTCTCTGCGTCTACGTGCTCCGTGGTGGATTAGTCTATGGCAATTGTTAAGCTCAAGATTGATGTCTCTGGCACGGTAGGGGACGAGGCTTGGCGCAGCCTCCGCCAGTTTGACGAAATCCAGAGCGCAGCTTTTGGGCCGAAATTCGGATCGAGCGCAGTCTGCGGGCACGCCGCCCATCTGCCCCATGCCAAGGGCGAGTGGATCGGCGCGGAAATCCGGCTACAGACGCCTCTTCTGGCGCAATACGCAGTTTCGTACTATCTGGAGCAAGAACGCGTGCTGGATGCGGACGTGATGGAATAGCATTTGGGATTGATTTAGTAGGGAGTTTGAGAGACACAGAGAAACCAGCAGAGTCTTATCGCTGCGGTTTCTGCGGCGTTCTCCGTTTTCAAGATTTTGCTGCTATAGTGCTCATCCTGTGTTCGAACCGAATCAGCTTCGGTACCGCCCCTCGCTGAAGAGCCGGTGGATCCGGGATCTGACGCCGGCGAAGGGGAAAAACGCCGTTCTCAGAGGCGCGCTGCGGTCGTACCGGGAGTGGGCCAATTGTTGATGGGAAATCGTCGTGCGGGCATTGTTCTGCCGCTCGAAAATGGACAATTTCGGGCGGGTCTCACTTCTGGCTGAGGCTACTTCCTCATGGGCGACAACTGGGTTTTAGTCCAGATAGCCGAACCCGATTTTCAAAGTGTCAAGACAGAGTCGATTGTGGGCAAGCCTCTGTACATTCTTTGCTCCCGTCCGATCACGCTGGAGGAACCTTTTACTAGACTGTTTATGATCGATCCTAATCAAACTTATTCTCCTGCCCAGCCTAAACCCAAACCCCGCATGTCCACCCGCAACCGGCTCTTGTTTTTTTTCACCGCGTGGCTGATCGTCCTCATGCCATTTCTGTTTTGGTGGAATACCTGGTTCGGCCGACAGCTTTCGGACAAGCAGCTGACTGAATACTTGCAGGACGCTAGGAAGCCGCGCCACATCCAGCACGCCCTGGTGCAGATCGGTGAGCGGCTAACACGTCGTGACTCCGCGGTCACGCGCTGGTATCCGGATGTGGTTCGCCTGGCGTCTTATCCGATCGAGGAAGTCCGCAACACCGATGCCTGGGTGATGGGTCAGGCCGCTACAACTAAAGACTCCTCCAGCGCAGGATTCCACGAAGCACTCTTGAGAATGCTGAACGATCCTTCACTTATCGTGCGCGGCAATGCGGCGCTATCGCTGGTGCGTTTCGGCGATGCCAGTGGAAGACCGCAGATCGTCGCCCTGCTGCAGCCTGCGAAGGTGACGGCACCCCAGGCGGGAAAGATCACCGATTCCAGCACGCTGGGCACAGCAATCCACCAGGGCGGAATCATCGCCAAGCTGGAGTCTGGAGGACAAACTACAGAAATACGCTCCCCTATCAGCGGCCGGCTGCGAGAGTTGGCAGTGAGGAGTGGTCAAACTGTCACCGCCAGCGACGAAATAGCAACGCTCGAGCCGGGAACCGAGCAAGTCTGGGAGGCCTTACGCGCGCTTTACCTCATCGGCCAAGCAGAGGACATTCCGTCTATCCGACCCTATGAGCGGGAATCAACTGAAGTCCCAGACCACGTGCGAAAGCAGGCGGTGACGACGGAGCAAGCAATCCGGGAACGGTTCAAATAGTGGTAAGGAGCGAGAAGCTAGAAGCGAGCTGCTCAAAACGGCATTACTCCGACTTCCTTTTCCACCTCTGCTGTGTCCACCATCACAATCGCGTCCCAAGGGCAGCCGTCGAGGAAGGCACCTTCCGGACCCTTGCTGGTGCACTTGTTGCAGCCGATGCAGAGAATCGGGTCGACCTGGATGCGACCAAACGGCGGATTGTCCTCGTCGGGAACCCAGAACATGCAATCTTCAACCGGGCAATATTCTACGCACGCGGGCGAACCCGCGCACCCGGTGCAGCATTCGGTGATAACGGCCAGCTCCTTGGGTTTCTTTTTGCGAGCGGTAAGGAGGCCCTTGGACCGGGGTTCGTGTTTGAGCTCGTCGGGCACCATCCCGACGAGTCCCCTTAACGGTTCAGCAGGCATCGTTGAGATTATAACTTAGCATGTAGCACTTGGCACTTAGCATGGACCCTCAAGGTGCGTAACGTCTTTCCCCGCAACCGCTAAATGCCCAGTGCCAAATGCTAAGTGCTCTGATATATTGGGCATCCAGCCCCTTGAAAACGCAGGCCCCAGGTTTCCATCTCCGGCATCTTTCGGTTACAACGGCTTCCGGTATTTCTGACTAAGGGGCAAAAGGAGGAGCAACACTCATGGCAGGCAAAAGTCTTAACCGAGTCACTCTCATTGGCAATCTTGGCAAAGATCCAGAAGTGAAATACACACCCAGCGGTACGCCCGTAGCGAAGATTGCTCTCGCTACAAATGAACGCTACAAAGACAAGAACGGCGAGTGGCAGGACCGCACCGAGTGGCACAATGTAGTGCTATGGCAGCGCCTCGCGGAAATCGCCGGCGAATATCTGAAGAAGGGCGGCAAGGTGTATGTCGAAGGTCGTCTTCGGACCAGCTCCTGGGACGATAAGCAGACCAACCAGAAGAAGTACATGACGGAAGTCGTGGCCAACGATCTGATTCTTCTTGGCGGTCGCAGCGAAGGCGGTGGCGGGGATTTCGCGGGTAGCTCTCGCGGTGCCGCCGGCGGAAACAACTTCGATCAACGCACGCCGGAAGCCGAACCAGCGGCGGCAACACCGATCAGTGACGAAGATATTCCGTTCTAGCGTCGTCTCAAGAGTCTTCACGAGAATTAGCTCCGGCGTCTGCTAGCCGCATGGATCGCCCCTAATGAACTTCGGAGGAGCGGCCGCTTTGCAAAGATGGAATCTTCGATCGCTACAAAGCAAAAGCCCCGAGTCTGTGGGGGCTTTTGGTCAAGCTTTGGCCGTGATACAGGGCACGCCTGCGAAGCATTTTTAGAATATGGCGCTCCCCCCCATGTCAAGGCACTAAAAGCTTGCGGCCCAAGAACCGATTTCCGTTTTGGTTGGACGGTTTGTGCGGCGGACAGCGGAATCGAAACCCCCTCACAGGCTGCAGGCAGCCGTGCGATGCGCTTCGCGGGCGTGCCCAGTACCCGCACTAGAGTGCCCTCCGAGGCCTCGCCTGTTGCGAACCGGACTCTACTTGGGCGTCCGGAGTATGTCTCTGACGACCGTCACAATTTTTTTAAACTCGTCCCAATTCGGGATGCGCGAGGATTTAGACTAAGCGGCGGCGCTTTGTTCGCCTGCCCGGTGGAATTCTCATTCGATCAATGTTCGCAGCACGACTAAGGTCTTCGCCTGACACGCATCTCGCTCCCAGACGAATACGTATGAAGAGGTTTATTGCATCAGTGCTCCTGTGCGCGCTTCTTTCTCTAGCTCCCTCGGCCTTTGGCAAAAAGCACCACCATCACCACAATGACTCCGAGGGAGGAGGCCAGTTCGATTATTACCTGCTCTCGCTCTCCTGGGCGCCTAACTACTGTGCGAGTCATCCCAGCGACAATTCCAGTGAATGCAAGATTGGCGGACACACCGCCTTCGTGCTGCACGGGCTTTGGCCGCAATCCAACAATGGACCTCCGCCCATGTCGTGCTCGACTGCCAATCCGGTGGCGACGGCCATCGTTGACCACATGCTGAACTTCATGCCCACGCGAAGCCTGATCCAGCATGAATGGCAGAAACACGGTACCTGTAGCGGTCTCTCGGCACAGGATTATTTCGCCAAGGTTGAGCAGGCTTTCAAGGAAGTGCAGGTGCCCGATCAATACCGAAATCTCAACCACGAGCAGCACTCCAGCCTGCCCGATGTAGAAAAGAGTTTTGCCGATGTGAACCATGCTCCGCGAGAGGCATTCCGCATTTCCTGTCACGCTGGGGACCTGGTCAGCATCGAAGTCTGTATGGATAAGAATCTTCAGTATCAGAGTTGCACCCTGAGCGTGCGAGAATGTCCAGTTAGCGAAGTGGAGATGCGACCACTGCAGTAGAAAGGGAAACAGCCATGCCAGAAGATCTCGCCAGCCAAACTTGTGTTCCCTGCCGTGGGGGCGTGCCTCCGATGAAAGGCAGAGAGCTGCAAAGAATCCTGCAACTGGTTCCGGAGTGGAAAGCGGTCGACGAACACCACATTACGCGGGCCTTTACCTTCCCAGATTTCAAGCAGGCGCTCGACTTTGTGAACCGTGTAGGAGAAGTGGCTGAACGCCAGGGACACCATCCCGACATCCTACTCACCTGGGGCAAAGCAGAAATCACCTTGTGGACTCACAAGATCGATGGTCTGACCCAGAGTGATTTCATCATGGCCGCCAAGATTGACCAGCTCCACCCAGCGTAAACGTCGAGACAGGCCGCGTGGAGACAGCCCCCTCGGCCCTCTTAGTCTGCGTTTTCTGCTGCCAGAGCCGCAGGCGTTTTCCCTAGTCTCATGGCCCCGGCCCACAGGATCGCGGGCACAAGCATGACCAGGCCGGTAGCCGAGGCCACGACTCGCGCCGACACTCCCCAGTCCAGAAAAACCCCGCATAGGTAGGCGCCGATGGCGATGGTCAGCATGGAGAAGCCAAGATCGGCGGAGAAGACGCGGCCGCGGAAACGGTCTTCCGTGTTGAGCTGCAGCAGCGTGGTAGAAAAGACCCAGACCGTTGATCCTCCGCAATGGGCCAGGACGATCCACAGGCACGCTACCCAGATATTGGGCGCCATGCCCAGACCCAGGTAACCCGCCCCGATCGCGAGATAGCCGAGCAGAATGCCCAGGCGAAGTCGTTGATCAGAGTGACCCGCCCAGCGTGCGGAAAATAACGGGCCAACAACGGCGCCGATGCCGCGCGCGCCCAACAGCAGGCTCATACCCAGCATGGCGCCCCGTTGCGGGTCGATTCCAGGTAAGCGCACGTGAAAATACTGGTGGCCCATGACGGTGAACAGCACCCAGCTGGGCCCGATCATGAGCTCGCCGGCTTTGGCAAACACGGCCAGCAGTAATCGACGATCTTTACGAACGTAGCGCACGCCTTCCACCAGGGGCGAAAAGTCCAGCGCATCACGAGCGCGCAGCGGGGCCGCCGATTGCGCATGCGGCTCGTCAAAACTCATCCCGCGAATGAACATTGCGGACGCCAGAAATGAGAGCGCGTTGAGAACGAAGACGGCATCGCGGCCAAAGAACGCGGCCACCACTCCGCCGACTGATGCGCCGATTAACAGATTTACTGACCACGTAGCCGAGGACAGCGTATTGGCCAAAATTACATCCTCGCGGGGAGTGATATTCGGAATTACGGCGCTGCGCGCGGGCTCGAAAAACGCGGCCATCAGCGTTTCCAGCAGCAGCAGTGGATAAACCATCCACACCGTGGAGCGAGATCGCACCAGCAGCATGGCGAAGACGATGACCATCCGTGCCAGATCCGCGGTGATCATGACTCGCTTGCGGCGCACCCGATCGTTCACCACACCGGCAGCGGGTCCGATGAAGGTCTGGGGTAGAACCTGCAGCATCAGCGCCAGCGCCACCGAACCCGCCCGGCCAGTCAATTGCAGCAGCAGCCCGTAAATGGCCAGGGTATAGAACCAGTCGCCAATCTCGCTCACGATCTGCGCCAGCCAAAGACGGCGAAAGTTGGGGTTGTCGCGCACCAAACGCAGGTATGCCGACAGGGAGATCGAAGTCGTTGCGCGTTCAGGTTGCGGATCCATGGGAGAAATACACAATAGTAACCGCGGAACGGACTTGGCCACACCGGGTGGAAGCTTTGTCAGCGTTTCGAGCACCGATTTAGAAACAGCGACTATAATTCCTGCATGAGCGATGAAAACGACTTTCGTAAGCGAGCCGATGCGGCGCTCGACTCGTTGAAGAAGTTGCTGATGGAGGCCGAAGAGTCCAGTGACATTGAAGTCGAAGACCAGTCGGGGGCCCTGCACGTTGCTTTCGACGACGGCAGCAAGTTCGTCATTTCTCCCAATGCGCCCGTGCGCCAAATCTGGATTTCAGCTCTGGCCACCAGTTTCAAGCTGGACTGGTCCGAGGCGGAGCAGGATTTCGTATTGTCAAAGACCGGAGAAAGACTTAGAGCATTGGTCGCGCGCTTGATCAATCAGCAACTGGGAGAAGAAGCGGTCACGCTGGCTTAGGCTCGATATTCAGTATTGCTTACGAGGCACTGGACAGCTTCTGCTTAAGATGGGCTGCAATCTGCCTGCCATGAAACCTTCCGTTTTCGATGAAGATCTCGTTCGTCCTCGACCCTGCCACAATCACTCCTGCGACGTAAATCCCAGGCACGTTACTCTCGAGCGTTTCCGGATCGCATACTGGACGGCACTGTTCGCTGGAGAGTTCGATGCCCATTGAGCGCAGAAAATCATAATCTGGATGGTAGCCCGTCATGGCGAAGACAAAGTCGTTCTTCAAGCGGACCGGACCTTCGGGGGTTTCGAGGTTGACATAGTCGGGCTCGATCTCCTGCACAGTGCTGCGGAAGTAGGAAGCAATTTCCTCATTCTTGATGCGGTTTTCAATGTCGGGCAAGATCCAATACTTCACGTGGTTATGGAATTTTGGCCCGCGATGTACCAGGGTCACGCGCGCGCCGTGCCGCCACAGGTCAAGAGCCGCGATGGCCGCGGAGTTCTTGCCTCCAATCACCAGAACGTCGGTATCGAAAAAAGGATGGGGCTCGCGGTAGTAGTGAAAGACTTTGGCAAGATCTTCGCCGGGAATGTTTAACGGGTTAGCCAGATCGTAGTAACCAGTCGAAACAATCAGCTTGCGGGTGCGGTAGTCGTAGATGCGGCCGAGGCTATCGGTCGTGGTGACTTGGAAATCGTCGTCACTCCCGGTGACCGTCTTTACCCACTGATACTGACGGATATCGAGATGATAGTGCTCGGCTACTTTGCGGTAGTATTCCAGCGCTTCCTCCCGCGTGGGCTTCTGCCGGGCGGTGCTGAAAGGAATGTCGCCGATTTCCAGCAGCTCCGGCGTCGTGAAGAACGACATGTTGGCCGGATAGTTGTAGATGGAATTGACGACGCAGCCCTTGTCGATAGCCATCGTTTTGAAGCCAGCACGCTGGGCTTCAATCGCGCAGGCGAGCCCCGTCGGGCCAGCGCCAATCACGACCACATCCGCGCGCATCTGAGGCTCACCCTTGGTCTGGGGCCGAGGAAGCGCGTCGGGAATCTGTTGTGTCACATCGGAAATCTGTTTGGTCACCAAATGATTGTCCCTGCTGGCAGAAACCTCGAAGCGGTCACACGCGGCTCAAGCGAAGACGTTCGGCCTTTGAAGTTAAGGATTCTAACATGCGGCCTGAGTTGCAACCGGACCTCATCCCCTCCTCAATTCCCGGAAGCGCTCTTGATGTCGAATATGGCACCGATTTTGACCTAGCGTTGATCACAAACTTTCTCCATCATCTGGATCCTTTAACGGGCGAGAAGCTGCTTGCCAAGGTAGGCGCCACGCTCAAGCCCGGTGGTCGGGTAGTGATCCTGGAGTTTGTCCCCAACGAGGACCGTGTCTCCCCGCCGATCCCAGCGCGCTTCAGTTTGACCATGCTGGCAGGGACTCCGGCCGGAGATGTCTACACTTTTACTGAGTATCAACGGATGCTGCGTAACGCAGGTTACAGCTCCAGCGAACTTCACCCGTTGCCGCCGACATTTTTCAACGTAGTGATTGGGAAAAAGTAGAGTCGCGGGACCCACGAGCGTGCTCCTGCTGCCTCAAGCGGCTCCCAGGATCAGGACGCCTAGCCTCTCGTCCGCGCTATAATGCCCGGTTGCATCATCCCAGGCATTCACTATGGCAGCGCTCGCGGAACCGAAGACACGCACGCGTATTGAATCCGATAGCATGGGACAAATCGAGGTCCCGGCAAACGTCTACTGGGGCGCGCAGACGCAGCGTTCGCTTCTCCATTTCAATATTGGCTCCGACACCATGCCCCCGGAGCTGATCCACGCTCTTGCCATCCTCAAGAAGGCATGCGCGCTGGTGAACCAGGATCTGGGCAAGCTTTCCCCCGACAAAGCCAAGCTCATTATTGGAGCCGCCGACGAGGTCATCGAGGGCAAACTCAACGACCAGTTTCCCCTGCGCGTCTGGCAAACCGGCAGCGGCACGCAAACCAACATGAACGTCAACGAGGTCATCTCCAACCGCGCCATCGAACTGGCGGGCGGCGAGATGGGCTCGAAGAA
>Ga0209526_10002627_pt1 | contig 12131 bp, 10 predicted proteins | sample JacPinW_OM2H0_M1_FD_188566 | JGI IMG/M metagenome (GOLD analysis project Ga0209526, IMG submission 188566) | Forest soil microbial communities from Algoma, Ontario, Canada - Jack Pine, Ontario site 1_JW_OM2H0_M1 (SPAdes) (version 2) | ecosystem: Environmental > Terrestrial > Soil > Boreal...
TTGACCGGGACCTGATCCGCGGAGGGCATTATGGCCAGCGGTCATGTGAACCGCACCTAAAGGCCGAACACATGGCAGCACCGACCAAGCCTGCGACGTGAAGATTTCTCTTGCCAACCCGGAGCCGTCCACACATGGCACTTTTCGGACTTGGCGCTGGCGCCCTGCGACATCGAACCTGATAAATGCGGAGGTCGCGAAGTGCTAGTCTCAGTCATTGCACAAGGCGTGGCCCTAGTGTTCTGGGGGACTGCTAAATGCGGCGGCGCAAGTTCATAACGTTGGTTGGCGGCGTGGCGGTGTGGCCACTCGCCGCGCGGGCGCAGCAGCGGGCGACGCAGCCACGGATAGCGGTTTTCCATCCGGCAATCCCGGCTGCACTCCTTACCGAAACCGGCGGGGGGAGCGCATGGCGCGCGTTTTTCGCGGAGCTACGCCGCTTGGGTTACGTCGAAGGACAAAATCTGATCATCGAACGCTATTCCGCCGAGGGGCATCATGAGCGTTATGCCGGTTTGGCCCGGGAGATCGTGACCCGCAATCCGGATTTGATTGTCACCGGAACTAACCCCGTCGTGATCGCCTTCAGAGCGGCAACCAGCACAATACCGGTTATTGCGTTTATGCTAGATCCGCTGGAGGCAGGACTCGTCACCAACCTCGCCCGACCAGGCGGCAACCTCACCGGCATCACCCTCGATGCCGGGATCGAGATCTGGGGAAAGCGCCTGGAGATGCTAAAGGAAGCCGTCCCTTCGACAACCAAGGCTGCATTTCTAGGCATGCGCGACGGGTGGGAAGGTTCTTCTGGGCAATTCTTGCGAGATGCCGGTAGCCGATTAGGAATTTCGCTGATTTCGATGCTGCCGCAGGAAGGCACTCCCTCGGAAATTGAGCGCGTCTTCGCAGCAATGGGGCAGCAGCGACCGGACGCAGTGTTGGTCAGCGGCGAGGGGGACCTTTACGCTCACCGCCGGCTGATCGCCGAGCTGGCCGAGAAGAACCGCTTGCCGGCGATGTGTCCTTACCGCGATTACGTCGATGCCGGTGGGCTGATGGCTTATACCGTCGATCTCGCGGAGCTGCTCAGGCGCATGGCCGATGACGTGCACCAAATCCTCAACGGGGCCAAACCGGGCAACATCCCCATTTATCAGCCCACCAAGTTCGAGCTCCTGATCAACCTGAAGACGGCAAAAGCGCTCGGCCTCACCCTACCGCCGGCGTTGCTCGCCCGCGCCGCCGAGATAATCGAATAAGTTTGTCTACTTCCGAATCTGGCACGCAACGGACCAATCGGGCCGCTCTTGCGATGTCCGTTGATCGGGGTAGATCGGAAGTGGCTCGCAGAAGGTCAAACCGACGCGATTGACCCGGATCGGACTCCGTAATGTTTCAATTTGAACGGGAAGCCCTATAATTCGTCTTTCAATATCGGGGGGCCCAATGAAGCGACGGGAGTTCATCGCCGGTCTTGGCGCTGCGATGGCGTCACCAGTTGGCGTTAGCGCACAGCAACAAAAGATCTGGCGCATTGGGTATTTAGATTCCGGGCCGTTAGATGTGGGGCTGGTTGTCTTCCGGCAGCAAATGGCTGATCAAGGCTATGTTGAAGGCAAGAGCTTCGTAATCGACGCCCGAGAGGCTCTAGGTCGGTACGATCTTCTGCCGGGTCTCGCGAAGGAGATCATAAGCGGAAGTCCGGATGTAATCGTCGCAGTAGCCACGCCCGCCATTGCGGCGGTGCAGCGTGAGACCGCGTCCATTCCCATTGTGATGTCGCCAGCAACTGATCCCATTGGCTCCGGTTTCGTTAAAAGCTTTGCTCGTCCGGGAGGAAATATAACAGGCTTCGCCAATATGTTTGGCGATCTGACCGCGAAATCGCTGGAGATACTTCACCTCGTCGTCCCGAATGCAAAAACGGTGGCCGTTTTGATGTCCTCAAACCCTACCCACGCGTCGTTATTTGAAGTGGCGCGCACCGGAGCCCAGAGAATTGGCCTCACCGCACTGCCATACGTCGCACCAACTCCGGCAGATTTGGAGCGAGTGTTCCTTGAAATAAAGAAAGCAAATTGCGACGCTCTCTACGTCTTGGCGGACGCATACCGACCGATAATTGCTGAATTGGCCGCGTCCGCGCAGCTTCCATCGATCTACCAGTATAGCCTGTTCGTTGATATTGGCGGGCTTATGAGTTACGGCCCAGACGTTTTAAACATTTTCAGGCGGGCTGCCGTTTATGTCGATAAGATCATCAAGGGAGCAAAGGCTGCCGATCTCCCAGTTGAGCAACCTACTAAGTTCGATTTCGTCCTCAACTTGAAGACTGCTAAGGCACTTGGGTTGTCGATTCCTGAATCTGTGGTTGTGTTGGCTGACAAGGTCATTGAATGAAGTTGCACGACTTCCGTTGCTGGCACACTTGAGACATGCCGGGGCCGTCTGACGATGTGCGTTCATCGGGGTAGAGCGGAAGTAGCAGGCCCAAGGTCAAAACGTAGCTTTTGACCCAACTGCGACATTTGACGCGGCGCAACAATCCTACGCCTATCCCGCCGCGTTCGGATGAAACCGCTAAGCGTCATTTCTGGATCCGTTGCCTTCGTTCCGCTCCTATATAAAATCCGGCATGTCGGGGTGGCGACTTTTAACGTTGGTGAGGGGGAGATCATGCGGCGACGGGAACTAATCATTGCTCTTGGTATCGCGATGGCGTGGCCGATCGCCGCCAATGGACAGCCTGACGTCCGGGCTTTGCGAAGCCAAATTCTCCTCATGCAGGCTGCGGGCATCGCCGACAAGCTCGCTCAGTTCATTAAGGAGATGCAAAACCAAGTCGGCTGGACCACGCAGTTGCCGACGGGAACGTATTTGCCGACGGGAGGCTACTCCATCCAGCAGCGCCGGTTCGACGCGCTGCGGCTTCTGCGCCAGGCTCCTGCTGTCACCGAGCTGTCGCTGCTCGATGCCCAAGGCAAGGAGTTCTACAAGGCATCGCGTCTAGCCATGGACGTGGTTGGCAGCGGTACTGATTATTCCAAGGAAGCGAAATTCACCGAGACGGTGGCCAAGAAGATCTATTACGGGCCGGTCTATTTGCGCCGCGAGTCCGAGCCTTACATGACCTTGGGGCTAGCCGGTACGCCGTCCGACGCTGGCGTGAGCGTCGTCGAACTCAATCTCAGCTTAATGTGGGATATTGTGCAACAGACCAAGATCGGCGATCGAGGCGTCGCCTACGTCGTTAACGCCGAGGGGCGCGTCATCGCGCATCCAGATTTTGGCGTGCGCAAGTCTCTGCGGGATTTGTCATCTCTCGCTCAAGTGGAGGAGGCGCGCACGCCGAGAGCCTCGACGACGAGAGCTTTGACGGGGTCGGCCCGCATCGCGCGTGACATGAACGATCAAAAGGTTGTGGCGGCCTACGCGCGCGTCGTGGGACCTGGTTGGCTGGTGTTTGTCGAGTTGCCCATTGAGGAGTGGACAAAATATTGAAGAGAGCCAAGCCCGGTGATTTTCCCAGTGAACTGCCGACCCGGTTCGAACCTCGTCATCAACCTCAAGACCACCAAGGCGCTCGGCCTCAGCGTGGCGACCACGCTGCCAGCCCGCGCCGACGAGGTGATCGAATGACGGTGCAGTTTGATGCGGTGCATCGTTTTACACAAAAACGACCACGGTCCTTCGTATCGGGCCTAGCGAGCATTGGAGCGGTAGAAATGTCTAAACATCGGCTTTCGCGAGATTTTCAGAGTCGTTCGATTTTCGACTTTTGCAAACAGTATCGGCACCAAACGGACCTGCCACGGTAATGCCCGCACTTCCGCTATCAGGGGATGAACGGACTTCGCTCGGATGCCACCCGAGGTCCGAGTTTGAGACCCATCTCGGACATCGAGCCAAGAAACTGGTGCCGATTGTGTGCCATTTCTTCGTCGTCGCCCGTCGCAAAGTGCTAGGCTTTAGCCATTGCATCAGGCGTGGTCTTGAGGTCATGGGAGCGCGACATGAGACGGCGCGATTTCATCAAAGTGATTGCAGGCGCGACTACGGTATGTCCACTCGTCGTGCGCGCCCAGCAGCAAGTCGGGAAGGTCTTTCACATCGGGGTCCTGGAGACGACGTCTCAGGCGCTGAACAGCGCCAACTTAGATGCGTTCAGGCAGGGGCTGCTTAAATCAGGATTTGTCGAAGGCCAGAACCTCGTCATCGAATATCGATCTGGCGATGGGCGCGAGGAACGATTCCCTGACCTGGCGATTGAACTAGCGCGCCTGAACGTAGACTTGATTTTGACGAGAGGGACGCCTGCGGCTCTGGCGGCCAAGAATGCCACAAGAATTATTCCAATAGTCGCAGTTGGAATCGGCGATCCTGTTGCGAACAGCATCGTTGCCAGCCTCGCGCACCCCGGAGCAAATATTACTGGGCTAAGCGCCTCCGCCACCGAATTGTATGCCAAACGGCTTGAGCTGCTCTTAGAGTTGGTACCCCGAGTGGCACGGGTTGCGTTTTTGACTAATATGGGTAACCCCAATGAACAATTTAATTGGCAACAGATTGAGAGAGCGGCCCGAGTTCTCGGCATCCGTCCTCAACTTCTCGACGTGCGAAAACCTGAAGATTTTGAAGGCACATTCAATGATGCGAGCGAGCAGCGGATCGATGCGCTCGTCGTAGCGCTAGACGGCCTCTTGTCGCAAAATCGGCAAATTATAGTTGATCTTGCAGCAAAGCATCGGCTACCGGCCGTTTACGGGTCTAGCGAGTTTATCATCGCCGGCGGTTTAGCTGCCTACGGTCCGAGCTTTTCTGACCTGTATCTCCGCGCAGCGAACTACGTGGATAAAATCTTGAAGGGCACTAGGCCCGCCGATCTTCCCGTCGAGCTGCCGACGAAATTCCAGCTGGTCATCAATCTAAAGACCTCCAAATCACTAGGCCTCACGATACCTCCAACGATCCTCGCCCGTGCCGACGAGGTAATCGAGTGAGCGATGCTATTTGCTGCGGTGCATGAGTCCGGCTGTGGCGCACTTTTCCGACGTGGCCGATCTAACTGACGATGTCGGTTCTTGGGGGTAAAGCGGACCCACAGCCGACATCGCTGAAACGACGCGAATGACCCCAACTCGGACATCGGCCTGATCGCTGTGCAAGGCCGAATTGAGCCATTGGCGCTAGCTATCTGATCGCAAGGTGGTAGTCTTCAGGAATTGCGCGAGACCTGTCCGCAGGTGCACATGCAGCGTCGCGAGTTCATCATGTTTCTCGGTGGCGCGGCCGCCGTCTGGCCATCGGCGGCGCGGGCGCAGCAGCCGGTGAGACTCGCAAAAGTTGGGCATCTTGAGTCCGGCACGCCGTCCAGCAGCCCCGCTCTTCTCGCGGCATTCGTACAAGGACTTCGCGAGCTCGGCCATGTCGCAGGCCGAAATTTATTGATTGAGAGCCGCTACGCCGAGGGCAGGGAGGAGCGTCTTCCCCAACTTGCCGCCGAGCTTGTGCAATTGGGTGTGGACGTCATCTTCGCGATTGGTCCGCCGCAGGCGCTCGCCGCCGCGAAGGCGACGGATAGAATCCCAATCGTGTTTGTCGGTGGTGGCGACCCGGTCGAAATCGGGTTGGTAAAGAGCTTAGCCCATCCCGGCGGTAATGTTACCGGCCTGACCTTCGTAACCGTGGAGCTCGCGAGCAAACGCATTCAACTGCTCAAGGAAGCTGTTTCAATCGCCAAGCGCGTGGCCATCCTCTGGAACCCGAACAACCTCATCAACAAGTTGGAGCTAAAGGAAGCTACGACGACCGTTGAAACGCTCGGCCTGACACCACTGCCTATCGAAATCCGAGTCCTGGACGACCTTGAGAGCGCATTCTCCGCGATGACGCGCGAGCGCGCAGATGCCGCCTTGGTTCTGTCGAGCCCTTTGACATTCCCGAACCGCTCGCGGATCGTTGAAGCCGCATTAGGGGCACGTGTGCCGACAATGGGCGCACTCCGAGAGTACGCGCAGGCTGGACTGCTCCTGTCCTACGGTCCAAGCTATACGGACCATTGCCGTCGCGCCGCGACGTACGTTGACCAGATCTTGAGAGGCGCGAAGCCGGCGGACCTCCCGGTCCAGTTGCCCACGGCATACGAATTGGTCATCAACCTCAAGACCGCAAAGGCGCTTGATCTCGACGTGCCTCTATCTCTGCAGCAGCGCGCCGACGAGGTGATCGAATAACGGTCGTGTTTGCTGCGGCGCATGAGTCTCTTGTTGGCACTCACGGAGCCGGTCGCTAGACAGTCCTGCAATCATCAATACGATAGCGCCAGCGGGCAGAAGTCTAGAATTTCGCATTGTAGGGTGGCTGTTTTCGATACAACTCGGACTTTCAGCCCTTATCTCTACCGCGCCCGCAACCGGGTCGAGCGGTTCTTCAACAGGATCAAACAATGTCGCCGGGTTGCAACGCGCTACGACAGACTTGTCGCCAACTATCTTGCCTTAGTTCAAGTTGCGTCAATCAGGCTATGGCTGCGCCTTAATGAGTCCGCGTCCTAGCTAGCGTCTCCTTATTTTGCGCCAGCACTCCCGACTGGTCTGTGCTCTTGGTCACGGTGCGACGGACCATATGCGTGTTGAGATGAACCCTGGCGGCTTGATATGGCTCTGCAATAAGGCCAGCGCTGCTTGCGCGCGGCTCCTCACCGACGTGAGAATGCCCCTCGCTTTTGGAACCCTTCACCGGTTAAGGAGCAACAACCTTGGACATTATTCTGATATTTCAGTTGTTGGCAGCGAGCATCATTGCGTTGTTCCTGGCATACAACCTTCTTCATTACGTACTTTATCTCTTGGCGACTCAACTAAAGGACGCGAGCAAGATCGGCCATCAGCTGAATCAATTCGAGCAGCGCCAACTGGTGGAGTGGGCACCGCAGCCGAACGACTTTCTCAAGCACGATGACGAGAAGCGCACATTTGATGACGTGTTCGGCACGTATCGCGACGAGCAAGCGAACTACAGCACGTGCGTGTTCCCCCGAGCGGCATTTTCGCGCATTTATGAATCCGAATACGCTCTTCTGAAGCCGAAGGACGGGATGCGGCTGTTGGATCTCGGGTGCGGATCCGGCGCGGCGGCCGATTACCTCGCCAGCCGGCGCAATATCGAAATTGTGTGCGTGACCAATTCATCCGTGCAAGCCGACATCTGCCGGCGAAAATTTGCGAAACATGGCGGGCGTGGACAAGTGATCGTCACGGATTTCGACAGTCTCGACCTCCCGAGTGAAAGCTTTGATGCGATCTATTCGCTCGAATCGGTAGGCTACTCCAAAGACCTGGACGCCTGGCTGGCGCGGTGTTGGCGGATGCTCAAGCCGGGAGGACGCCTGTTGATCCGCACACCGGGGTCGCTGGATCATTGCCGCCGTGAGAAGGATTACCTGAGCGTCACGGCGTTCTTCGACAATTGGCGCTACAATTTTGTAGGCGCCAATCTTCTCGTCTACAAGATGCGCCAAATAGGCTTCAACCCGATCCGTTATCGGCGACTCCCATTCTGGGCCTGGGGCCTCACCTGGAACTTCATTCAACACATGCTGTTGTGGAAGTACCGGCTGAAGATGCGCACATTCGTGCACCTGGAAAAGATCATTTGGCGCACGTCGAAGGTATTTGTGTTCGGCAACCCGTACAACACGGTGCTGGCTTTCAAGCCTGAGACAGCATCTTGCTTCCACCAGACTACTCTTGCACCTTCGGAAGGTGTGGGTGGCGTTGCCGAGATTGATCCCGTTCCACTATCGTCATACGCCGATCACCAATAGCGCTCCGCCGTCCGGTCACCGTCGAAGGAGGAGCGGACGTCCCGCAGACATGGCGAGATCGACGCTTTTGACTGGCGAGCATCGAAGCCTTTCGATGCTCGCCTATGTTTGGCGGAGGTCGCGCGACGCGGGAACAGGTGCCGCATGGCACGATCCGTGTCATGTCAGGACCGCAGCTCCGCTTGGGCTCGTCGTCCCGCCGACGCTGCTTGCGCTGGCCGACTCGGTGATTGAATAGGCGTGGTTTACCGCGGAGCATGAGTCCGGAGTTGGCACTTTTCGAACATGGCGCGATGTCTGACTTGAGTCCGGAAGGTGGTCTAAAGCCGACATCCATGGGGATGTTGGTGTCGCCCCTTGGAGTTGACGCGCCTCATGCCTCTCGCTTGACGACCCCGGTCGGCGTCGCAAAACTTTCGATGGTTCGAATGCGCTTCTCGAGCCACCAGCCATATTCGGCAGGCCAGTTTTCGAATTTGCGGTTGAGGCCGAGATCATGCGCCCAGTGGTGGGCGATGTTCGGATTGAACTGGGATTGCCGGCCGACCGCGATGAGATCGGCTTGCCCGTTCGCCAAAATTGCTTCGGCCTGCTGGGCTTCGAGAATGATGCCGACCGCCATCGATGCGATGCCGACTTCGTTCTTGACCCGCTCCGCATAAGGCACCTGGAAACCGAGACCGCGCGGGACTTGGGCTGCCGTCGCCGAGCCTGAAATGCCGCCCGAGGAGCAGTCGATCACGTCGACGCCGCGGGCCTTCAATTCGTGGGCGTAGGCCACCGTATCATCGAGATTCCAGCCGCCCTCCGCGCCGTCGACGGCGGAGACGCGGACGAACAACGGCATCGTATCAGGCATTTCGCGCCGCACCGCCTCGACAATTTCGAGCGGCAGGCGCATGCGCCCGTCGCGGTCGCCGCCATATTCATCATTGCGCGTGTTGGAAACGGGCGAAAGAAAAGAAGCCAGCAGATAGCCGTGGGCGGTGTGGATCTCAATCACATCAAAACCGGCATTGACCGCATTTCTGGCCGCTAGCGCCCAGGTGCGCACCATCGCCCTGCATTCGTCAGTCGTGAGCTGGTGCGGGGTGAGCCATCCCGGCGCGACCGGCGCGCTGGTCGGGCCCACGGGTTGCCACAGTTTCGCGCCCGCCTTGATTTCCTGCGCCGTGAGCGGGCCCATGCCGTCCATCGCCCGCTGCGAGGACGACTTGCGCCCGCCATGGGCAAGCTGAATGCCGATCGCGGCGTTCTCGCCCTTCACGAAGGCGATCAGGGATTTGAAACTTTGCACTTGCGCATCATTCCAGATGCCGAGGTCGTGTTCGTTGATCAGGCCAACTTCTTCGACCGCCGTTGCCTCGACAAAGACCAGCCCAAAACCGCCCAGCGCATAGCGGCCGAGATGCACGTTGTGAAAGGCCCCGCAGGTATTGCCGGGCGCGGCGCGGTAATGGACCATCGGCGGCACGACCAAGCGATTTTTCAGCGTCAGGCCTCGGATCGTGAACGGCTGGAACAACAGGGGTTCTGCACCGTCGATGCTGTTGGGGACCGAGGCTGACATGGGGTTTCCCGCTGAGTTGAGACTCTTCTTACTTACCTCTCCCCGTCCTTCACGGGGAGAGGTCGCGAACTCGGCAGCGCACTTGCGCGCCTGAGCGCGCGGGTGAGGGCTGTCACCACAAACACCGTGATCGCGGAGAGCCCCCTCACCCGAAGCCTTCGCGGAGTTTATCATCGGGCGGCGCTTCGCGCCGACCCGTTGGCTCGGCTTCGACCTCTCCCCGCAGGCGGGGCGAGGTTAAGAGGAAAGCGCCGCCTTCACCATGCCGCTGGCTTTGCCGAAATCCATCTGGCCTGTGTATTTCGCCTTCAGCGCTGATATCACCTTGCCCATGTCCTTGATCCCGGCGGCGCCGGTCTCGGCGATCGCGGCTGATATCGCGGCCTTGACGTCGTCTTCCGACATCTGCTTCGGCAAATAGGCCGAGATGATCGCGATCTCCTCGCGCTCCTGGGCTGCGAGTTCGGCGCGGCCGCCCTTGTCGTAGAGCTCGATGGCCTCCTGGCGCTGTTTGATCATTTTCTGGAACACGCCGAGCAGGTCGGCATCGGCGAGCGGCGGCTTGCCCTGCCCACGCGCTTCGATGTCGGCGTTCTTGATGGTCGAGTTGACCATACGCAGCGTGGACAGCTTGCGCTCGTCCTTGGCCCGCATCGCATCCTTGACCGCGTTATTGATGTCGTCGCGCAGCATCGTCTTAATCCTCTCGCGAGCCGTTAAGGCTCGCATTATCTTGAAGCCCTGATCTAGGCCGTTCGCGGCGGCGAGACAACTAGATCCGCAGCCATTCGACCAGGGCGTCCGCGGTCGCCTGCTTCTGTTCGACTTGCGGCAGGTGGCCGCAATTTTGAAGGATCACGAGTTTCGCGCCGTGGATGCCGTCCGCCATCTCCGCCGACAGCGCATTCGGAATGGTGTTGTCCTCGTCGCCGGTCAAAACCAGCGTCGGACATTTGATCCAGGCCAGCGACGGCCGCGAGTCAGCGCGGCTGATGATCGCGGTCTGCTGGTGGACGAACGCGTTCGCGCCGATATCGTCGCCCATGTCGTGCACCAGTTGGCGGAGCTCGGCGTCGTCGCGCCGCGACGGATGCACGAAGCCGAGGAAGAGATCGTCGAGCACGGCATGATATTCGTTCGCTAGCGCCCGCGCGATCTGGCCACGGCGGCGGGCGGTCACCTCCGGCGTATCGGGGCGCGCCTGGGTGTTGATCAGCGCCAGTTTTGCCACGCGTTCCGGCGCCTGCCGCACGATTTCGAAGGCGATGTAGCCGCCCATCGAATGCCCGGCCAGCGCAAAGCGCGGCGGCGCCTCGGCCAGGATCCGCCGCGCGATCGCGCCCATATTGTCGTCGCGGATGTGGTTTCCGACCGTCACCGGGCCGAACCGCCACAGCGCCGGCGCCACCGGCGCATAGATCCGCGGCGAGCCGCCGAGGCCCGGAACGAGCAAAATCGGCATCGTGTTGTCCATGCTCGGCTCCGGAAAACGGGGCGAATCTAATCAAAAGCTGCGAAAGCGGCACGCTTCAGATTAAAAGCCCGGAGCTGCCTGTCAATTATGCGCAAACCGCATGTGAATCCGCCGATTTCCAGCATAGACGGCGCAGCATGTGGCGTCTATGTAATGCGCTCATGACACAATCTGAAAACGCCTCAGCCTGGCCGGACCTCGTTCCGACCGCGCTCCTCGTGCTTGCCGATGGCACCGTGCTGGAGGGCTTTGGCCTCGGCGCGGAAGGCCATGCGGTCGGCGAAGTCTGCTTCAACACCGCGATGACCGGCTATGAGGAAATCCTCACCGATCCCTCTTATGCGGGGCAGCTCATCACCTTCACCTTCCCGCATATCGGTAACGTCGGCACCAACGACGAGGACATCGAGACGGTGAACATGGCGGCTACTCCCGGCGCGCGCGGCGTGATCCTGCGCTCTGCCATCACCGACCCCTCGAATTACCGCGCCTCGCGCCATCTCGACCAGTGGCTGAAGGCGCGCGGCATCATCGGTCTCTCCGGCATCGACACCCGCGCATTGACGGCGCTGATCCGCTCCAAGGGCATGCCCAACGCCGTGATCGCGCATTCAAGAAACGGCCAGTTCGACCTGCACGGGCTCAAGGAAGAAGCGCGCGAATGGCCGGGCCTCGAAGGCATGGACCTGGTGCCGCTGGTGACTTCCGGCCAGCGTTTTACCTGGGACGAAACGCCATGGGCGTGGGAAAAAGGGTTTGGGCGGCAGATGGCGCCTGAGTTCAACGTCGTCGCCATCGATTACGGCATCAAGCGCAATATCCTGCGGCTATTGGCTGGCGAAGGCTGCAAGGTCACGGTGGTGCCGGCGACCACCTCGGCCGAAGAAATCTTGGCGCTGAAACCCGACGGCGTGTTCCTGTCCAATGGCCCGGGCGATCCCGCGGAAACCGGCAAGTACGCCGTACCCGTGATCCAGAAGGTGATTTCATCGGGCACGCCGACATTCGGGATTTGCCTTGGCCATCAGATGCTGGGGCTGGCGGTCGGCGCCAAGACCAAAAAGATGCATCAGGGCCATCACGGCGCCAATCATCCGGTCAAGGACGAGACCACCGGTAAGGTCGAGATCACCTCGATGAACCACGGTTTTGCGGTGGACCAGGCGACCTTGCCGAAGGGCGCGACGCAGACCCATGTCTCACTGTTCGATGGTTCCAATTGCGGCATCCAGCTCGACGGCAAACCCGTGTTCTCGGTGCAG
>Ga0209526_10002628_pt1 | contig 12128 bp, 7 predicted proteins | sample JacPinW_OM2H0_M1_FD_188566 | JGI IMG/M metagenome (GOLD analysis project Ga0209526, IMG submission 188566) | Forest soil microbial communities from Algoma, Ontario, Canada - Jack Pine, Ontario site 1_JW_OM2H0_M1 (SPAdes) (version 2) | ecosystem: Environmental > Terrestrial > Soil > Boreal...
CACCCTGGCCCGCACGCGGCTGGCGATCGCGAAGACCGTCTTCGACACCGTCCTCGCGGTGCTTTGGCTGATTTTCTTGCTCGGTCCACTCTACGCGTTGGTGGCGCAATTCATTGCTCCGGGCATCTCCCGCGCTGTCGCCGTCGTGATTGCTTTCGCGCTGGTTGGGCGCGTCCTTCATCTGCCTTTCTCGATTTACAGCACCTTCGCGCTGGAAGCCCGGTTCGGCTTCAACCGCGCGACCCCGGCGATGTTTCTGCGCGACCGGATAAAAGGTGTGGCGCTATCGGCTCTCCTTGGGGTCCCTTTGCTTTATGGTCTGTTCTGGCTGCTGCGCGTCATGCCTGACACTTGGTGGCTCCTGGGCTGGGCGGCGTTGATGGCCCTGACGATCGCCATGACCGTGATTTATCCCGCCGTCATCGCGCCGTTGTTCAATAAGTTCACGCCCATGCCGGACGGAGCGTTGAAGGCGCGCGTCGAAGCGCTTCTTGCCAAATGCGGTTTCGCGTCCAAGGGGCTCTACGTCATGGATGCCTCCCGGCGTTCGACGCACGGCAACGCCTATTTCACCGGCTTCGGAAAGGCCATGCGCATCGTCTTCTTCGACACGCTTCTGCAAAACCATACGCCTGATGAAATTTTGTCGATACTCGCCCATGAACTGGGGCACTATAAACTCGGTCATATCGGTCAGCGCATTGCCGGAACGGCGGCACTCACGTTTGTTGGTTTTGCTGTCCTTCGGTGGGCTTTCGCCGCCGACGGATTGGCTGGCGTGTTCGGGCTACCCGCCGATCCCGGCGTGGTTTTGATCGTGGTGCTGACCGCGCTAGGACCCGTCTTGCATTTGCTGTCGCCGCTGACAAGCTGGCTGTCGCGCCGCGCCGAGTATCAGGCCGACAATTTCGCGAAGGCGATGGCCGGTTCCGGGCCGATGATCAGCGCCTTGACGAAGCTCGCGCGGGACAATCTTTCAACCCTGACGCCGGACGCGCTCTACGCCTTGTTTTATTATTCCCACCCGCCGGTTCCGGCGCGGATAGCCCGGCTGAGAGCGGAGCCAGCTCTGCTTGACCGGATAAGGATCTAGCGGCGACCGCTCATCTTGAGCGCGTCCCGATCAAATGGAATCATTTGATCGATAAGGACGCAGCTCAATATCAAAGAGTTGGAGCATGTCCTGATCGAAAAAGTCGAGCAACTTTTTCGGGACATGCTCTAGGGCTGCGCCGCCGGCGGCCTCGACACATCGACATCCTGCGGCCCGCGAACCCGGTAATCTATGCCGGCCCAGCGAATGCGGCGGGAGCCGGGTGCCGAAAACACGCACAGCGCATGGAAGCTCCACCAGATGGGACGCAGCCACCGTTCGACCCGCCAGTAATTTGCGCGTCCGGCGGCGGTTGCCTCCCCCCAGAGCGCGATGACGATTCTGCGCCGGCAATGGTAACGCATCTCGCCCAAAACGAGGGATGCGCCAATCAAGGCGATGGCAAGGACACTCCCTTGCAAGGCCATGCTCAGCGCGGCGATCACGGCGGCAATGGGGAAGAACGTTCCGAGCGCCGCCAACGCCCAAATGCCAGGACTATATAGCAAGAGGATGCGATATTGGCGCCGCCCAAACGATAGAGCTTCGCTCCAACTCATCGCTACGGGTGTGAGAAGGAGGTTCTGGCGCGGCGAATAGACCTCATACCCTGCTTCCTTGAACGCACGTGTCATTTGCGCGTCGTCGCTGATCGCCCCCACCCAGTAGCGGCGGATATCGATGCGCTCCAGAGTCGTGCGCCGCATGGCCGTCGTGCCACCCCAGCAATGGTTAATTAAGGAAGGCAGTCTCGGCACCGTCACAACGGACGCGTTCGCCGCCGCGACGACGGCAGAACTCACCCGGTTGTCGGCCGGGATGATCCAGCGGTAACCGGTGACCGCGTCACGCCCCGTATTGACCAGAGCGGCAACGAGCCGGGAAAGCCACTCGGGCGCCGGCAGCGTGTCCGCGTCGACGAACGCCACGACCTCATCGCGGGTCTCGATCGCGTCGAGGGCGGCGAGCAAATTCCAGACCTTCTGACCGGTCCTCCCGGATTGGCCCGCGACGACCATGCGAAGCGGTGCTCCCGGCCGTTTCGATTCCTCCGTTACCATCGCGAAGGCGGGATCTTCCTCGGACTCGACCGCCGCGATGATCCGGTAATCCGGATAGGCTTGATGGCGTAGCCGGCCGAAGAAAGCACGCGACACATCGGAAGCGTTCTTCACGGCCACGACGACGGCGGCGGGAGGCGTGGTTCCGGGAACTTCGGTGAGCGGAAGGCCCCATGTGTAACGCCATGCCGACACCGTATTTACGACTGCGATCGCGATCCACGCGATCACCAGAATGCCGGCGATAGTATTCATTGCTGGAATGCTTCCTGGCCTGCCCGTCGCGCCGTCAACAGCAGCCCCGCGCCTTCGTCCCTGGTTGCCGGAGTGCCAAGTAACCTGTGAGCAAGACGGCCGCCGAGCAGGCCGAACGCGGCGGCGGCGTGCCAGGACGACGCACCGCGAAAATGCACCCCGGTGCATTTGACCGGGGAGCAACGCTCGATCCAATGTATGAGCGAATCATGGCCACCCCAGGGGACTTGCTCGATACCGTCTAGAACTGCATTGGCGCCGTTTGCCAGTTCGGTGAGGGCAGACCTTGTCCACCATGTCAGATGGTGGGGCGGCGCATTGAGCAGGAAATTCGGGATGCGGGTCAACGCGGATGGGACGTGCGGCACTCCTACGAAGATAAGGCCGCCTGGTTTCACCGCTTGCGCCATCTGAGCGAACAGGGTCGCGGGCGCCCCGACATGTTCGAGGACCTCGAAAGCGCAGACGGCGTCGTAAGACCCCGCATGCTCGACGAGATGCTGAGCGAGCGTTTCATTGCGCACTCCGTCGATCGCGCCGCCTTCGGCGAAATGCGGATCGAGCCCGGTGTAAGTCGCCTGCGGCACGCATGACCGGAAGCTCGCAAACCCGCATCCGACATCGAGGACGCGAGCGCCAGCTTGGATTCGCCGCGCGGCGATCAGAAACTCGTGGCGAATGGCTTGGTGTGAAAAAAGCTTTTTGGCGTTCAGCCTCGAATAGAACCGGACATAAAACGCGCGGTCTCCTTCCAGCGGAGGATCGAAGAAATAGAGACCTGTCGGCGACTCCCACAATCCGAACCGATCGATGCCGCGGAAGCTCGGCCGAGCGTCCGTCTTGAACTCGATACGCCAAAGATCGGCGAGGAGACGGGCCGCCACCCACTGGACGTGCCGGACCGCCGGAAGCCCTGTGACCGGACAGGCGGGTGCGTATTCTTGAGGCGGCATTTTTCAGGGTGCCAGAGGCTTCGAGACCGGCAAGAAAGATTCCATGAAATCTGAATGATTGCAAACCGCTCAACTATGATCAAACTGTGTCGGCGCATCTGATCGCCGGGCGACGTATAACGCGCTTCAATTCGCCGCCTGAATTGCGCCGGGAACGGCCATGTTGCTAAATTTACAAAAATCGTTCGCGAGTCTGTCGCGGGTCCGCAGGAGGTGGCTCATTGCGCGAAGCCGGATCTTCGATCGCAAATGGTACCTGGCCGAATATCCCGAGGGCGGCGCGGCGGGGTTGGATCCGATCACGCACTATCTGCTCAGCGGCGCGGACCGGGGTTACCGGCCACATCCCTTATTCGATCCAGCTTGGTATAAGAACGCGCGCGGACCCCGGCAGCGCGATCAAAATCCGCTCGTCGATTACATAAAGTTCGGCGCGCGGGAGGGCATCGACCCGTCGCCCTATTTTGCAACCGCATTCTATCGAAAAGCCGCCGGCGGCACCGGCGGTTTGACTCCGCTCGGACATTTCGTGGATTACGGGCTGCCGCGCGGGCTTGCCCCGACGCCCCTGTTCGACCGCGCATGGTATTTGGAAAACAATCCTGACGTGCGGCGCGCGGGCTTCGACCCGTTTCTCCATTTCGTGGCGTCTGGAGGCAAGGAAGGCCGCTCGCCTGGTCCGCTTTTCGATTCGGCATGGTACCGGATGAAGAATGCCGATGCGCGGGACGAGGGCGTGGAGCCGCTACACCATTATCTGGCGATTGGCGCTCGTGAAGGCCGCGATCCCTCCCGTTTTTTCGACACGGAGTTTTATATCGCGGCCCATGCCGGGCAAGGTGCGGGGCGCGAGACGGCGCTGACATTTTATGCCGAGCACGGGCGCGATGGGTGGCACAGCACCCATCCGGTTCTTCCGCCACCCGCCTCGCCGAGTGCCTATTTCGAGGAACTTCCCTGGCAAAAATCGAGCCCTCCACCCGGCGCGATCGAGGCACCCTTTCGCACATTGATCGTCGATGTTGGCGAGGCCGCTGGAAGAGAAACGGCCGGGCTGAGGCAACTCTTAATGATGCTCGTCACACTGCCGGGACTGGATGTTTATTGCGTGACCGATGCTTCTATGGAATCGATCCCGGGAGTTGCGATGCTCGACTTGTCGCGGCCGGATTTCGCTTCGCTCGACAGGAGCATTGTCCTCGATCGCGTGCTGCGCGCGATAAAATTCCGGGACCCGAATGGGCTCGTTTGCGAGGCGGACTGCGCCGCGTTGCCGCTTGCCCGGACCTGCGCGGACATCGGTCTGCCGTACCACAATCTCAGGGAATCAAGGCAGCTCGCTGGCGCGGATTGGGCGGACCTCTTGGCCCGCTGCGCCGCCTACCGCCCGCCCCGTCACATGACAATTTCCGTGATCGTTCCAAACTACAATCACGCGCGTTATCTCGATGTGAGGTTCGCGTCAATCCTCGAGCAACGATTGAGGCCGGTCGAAATTATTTTTCTCGACGATGGGTCGAGCGACGGCAGTTTGGAGATCGCGCGGGCGTGGCAGGCGCGGTCGCCAATTCCCTTCACGATCGCTGCAAACGCGACGAATAGCGGCTCGCCTTTTAAGCAATGGGCAAAGGGAATCGAAAGCGCCGCCGGGGATCTCGTCTGGATCGCGGAAAGCGATGATTCGTCTTGCCCTCGCTTTCTCGAGCGCATGGCCGCCCCCTTTATGGATTCGGACATCGCAGTCGCCTATTGCGATTCCGAAGTGATCGGAACGGAGGGAGAAATCCTCTCTTCGACTTACCGGTTCTATACCGATTCACTCAGCGAAACGAAATGGCTGGCAGGATATGTCGAGACTGGTCCGCGCGAAATCGCCGAGGCTCTTGCCATCAAAAATACGATTCCCAACGTCAGCGCGGTTCTGTTCCGGCGCGACGCGCTCAACGAATGTTTGAACGTGGCCAAAGGCTTTCGCTATTGCGGTGACTGGGCGATTTACGTCGCGTGCCTGCGCAAGGGAAAAATCGCCTTCTGTCCGCGCGCCCTTAACAAACACCGGCGGCCACCAGGGAGTTTGACGCAAGAAGGCGAGCGCGAGGCGCAAGGCGTGCGGGAAGCAATCGCCATCAAACTCTCGATTTTCGCCGGTGCGCCGTGCGACGCGCGGGTCATCTGGTTAAGCCTTGCCCAAACAGTTTTCGAATATGAAATCCGATCGATATCGGGCGGCCACAAGCGCCCCCCATTCACAAGGAACAAAGAGCTGGCGGATTGCGTGGAAAAGTTGCGACGTTTCCTTGGCGGGCAAGGGCACCAATTTCCACAAGACACAAGCGGGATCGCAGCCTATTTGCGAGGTGTCGCGGCGCAATCCGCGTCCTTGCGCGCGACAGACCATCCCGGCTTCGTAAACAGCGTTCTGCAGGAACTCAAAAGCATTGCCGTTCGCGGATAGTACCGATATTCCGCGCGATAGCGCATGTCTTAAAGGTGAGAGACGTATGAGGCCTTGAGTGCTTTGACCCAGCAATCGTACCAAAATGTTTCACATTTTGGTACGGTTGCCGCAAAAAATCAGACATTACGTCCCTGCCACGCCGCCATTACGGCCGCAAGCGGCGGCGACCCTCGCTCCCATCAGCCCTTGTTCTCCGCCTTGAACAAAAAAGGCGCGACGTCGGCGACCTTTGGCGCTTTCCCGCTCCCAAATGGCAGCGGCCGGCAGACGGCCATGGCGGACAGCCCGACGCGCGCGGTCAAGAGCCCGTTCAACACGCCTTCACCGAGACGGGCCGACAATTTCGCGGCTATTCCATGGCCGAGAAACTGCTGGATGAGGCTGTCGCCGGCCGCCATCCCGCCGGTGATCGCTATGTGCGCGGCAATCGAGCGCAGGAGCTTGAGAAAGCCGAGCAAGCCCGGCCGGCCGCCATAGATGACCGCGATGCGCCGGATAAGCCTTATCGCCTGCGCCACGACGAAGACGACATCGATGATCGCGCGCGGCGCAAGCGCCGTCACCAGGGAAACCCTTTTGGCCGCGCTCGCGATTTCACGCCGCACGTCCAAGTCAAGCGGCAGAATGAGCGTGCGTTCGGCGATGTCGATCATATCGCGTCCATCGACGATGTCATGCGCGAGCGCGCGCAGTTGACCCCGTGCGCGAGAGGTCTCGGGCCGCGTGGCGTAGAGCGAGGAAAGTTGGCCGACGAGGCGCCGGGCCGCCTTAAAATCGTCTTTTTCGCGCGCGCGGGCGAGCCCAATATGCAGTTCCGCGATATGGCGCTGACGCAGAATGCCGCCGATTTCCTTCGCGCCGAGAACGAAAAGCGCGGTTCCGGCCGCGCCCGCGAGCGCAAGACCAATGAGGCCGAAGGCCGGCGACCAAGTGAAAAGATCGTCGATGAGGCGGGTCAGCCAAAGCCCGAAACCGAGCGAAACGAGGCCGCCCATCGCCGACCAGAAGAGACCGCCCCAGGAGAACAGCGAGCGGGCCACGACCCCTTGTTTCTGCGCCGCCTCGACCGCTTCTTCGCCGGCGTCCTGGGCCGCGATTAATGCCTTGGCTTCGGCCTCGTAAGGGTCGGCCAAGGTTTCGATCACCATGGGGCCAGCCGGGGTTTCGGCGTTCGCCTCGCCGATCGCGCCGAGACGGAACGCACGCGGGCGGGGTTTCGGTTCAAGCGGCACGCGAGACCTCTTTAAATCTTTTGCCAGAGCACTTTTCGATCACATCGAGTCGGCGAAGCAGAAACGCGAGTGCCTGGTCAATCATCAAAGCGCGCTTGTGTCGAGGACATTAGCCGAGCCGGTCGCCAAGGAGGAACTGGAGCGCGCGGTCGAGCCTGATATGGGGTGACGGCAGCAGCGTGCCATCCTCGCCCCGGACCGGGACGGGAGGCCGAAAACGGACAAAGCGGTAGTCGATTTCATGCGGCTTGACAGCGCGCGGTTCGTCGCGAAACACCGCTTCGGGATCGCGCGGGAGTTCGCCGGGATAAATCGCCGCCTCCGACTCTCCATCGAAAATCTCGCCGCCGATCCGTTCTCCGTCGAGCGGGGTGCCAATGACGGCTTCTAGCGCGGGCTCGTCGGGGCCGCCGACCTTGGCCTCGCGGGTTGCCCGGACAGCCGCCAGCGCGATCACATCGACCTCGGCGCCGACCGTCTCGACGCGGGCAATGGCTCGTTTGGTAAGATACCGCAAGATCGCTTCGAGCCGGTCGTGGCTTGTGTGGTGCAAATGATCGGCCTTTGCCGCGGCGAACAGAATCTTGTCGATCTTCGGCCGGAACAAGGCCGACAACAGATTACCACGCCCCACGCGAAACGCGGCGAGAACATCGGTGAGGGCGGTTTCGAGGTCGCGCATCGAGGCCGGTCCCGCGTTCAATGCGGCGAGCGCGTCGACGAGGACGATCTGCCGGTCGAGCCTTGCGAAATGATCGCGGAAAAAGGGTTTGACGACATGCGCCTTATAGGCCTCGTAACGCCGCTCCATCATCGCGGCGAACGAGTCCGGCGGGTAGATTTCGCCTTCCTCGACGGCGAGCGGCACGAAGGTGAGGACGGGCGAGCCTTCAAGGTCGCCCGGCATCAGGAAACGGCCCGGCGGCAGGCTCGAAAAATGATATTCATCGGCGCGGCAGGCACGCAGATAATTGGTGAAAAATTCGGCCTCCCGGCGGGCCTGCTCTTCATTAGCTTGCGCGCGCGGGTCGGTGTTGGCGGTAAGTGTGCGCCATTGCGCCGCGATCGGTGCCCTGGCCGCATTTGCCGAGGCAATGAAGGTTTCGCGCGACCACTGCGCGAAAGATTTCGTAAGAAGCGGCAAATCGAGCAGCCACTCGCCGGGGTAATCGACTATGTCGATGGCAAGCGATTGGCGCCCGGGCCGCGGGCCGGCCTTTTGGTCGAAATAAAGGCGCAGCCGCAGCTCGGAAATCCGCCGTGTCGATTGCGGCCAATGGCGGGCCTCGGCGTGGCCCTTGGGGCCGGCCAACGCGGCTATGTGATCCTCGTAGGCGAAGCGGGGCACGGCGTCGTCGGGTTGCGGCTCGAGCATACCCCCGATCAGCCGTCCTTCGGCGTGAACCCGGAACACCGGCAAATTATTTCTCCGGCCGCGCAAGGCCGGGCTCGTTGCCTTGGTCAGATGCTCAATAAGCGCGGTGATGAAGATCGTCTTGCCCGCCCGCGACAGTCCGGTGACGCCGAGGCGAATATGCGGGCCCGTCGTCAGCTCGATGAAGGCCCGCGCCGCGGCGCGGGCTTCGAACAGGAGGTTGGTGATCAGAGACAAAACAAACTGGCTTTCCAGAGTATTTCGTGGCGGCGGGGGCACCCGGAATGGGTGGGAAGAATGGGTAAGGCAAGTGAACCCTGAAGTGTAGTCAGGTAGCGCGTTTTCGTCATGTTCGACGCAAAAAAATCATTTGCCGGAGCGCGGGATTTCGCTGGAGGCGCCGCTGCTTGGAACGGCCGTAGTTCCCGCCGCCGGATTTTGCGGGATCAACCGGTTGATCGCGGTGGCGCCGTTCTCATTCTACCGCGAAGCAGGGTTATCCGCCGGCAAGCCGGAAAAGTTCACGAAACGGTCTAGCCGACCGCCACCGGCGCCAGCCTCGCTCCAATCGCCGCAAGAGAAGTCGATCACTGCGAGGCAAGGCGCCGGGAAATGGCGGGGCACGGCGCTTTCTCCGCCGCGCACGAGAAAACGCGCGAATTCGCCGAGTGCCGGATTATGCCCGACGATCAGAAGGGTTTTTACCGAGGCGGGCGTTCGGGCCAGAAGGTCCCGCAGGGTGTCAACGCCGGCGTTGTAGAGCGAAGCTTCGAGTTCGCAGGCCGGTTTATGCGGCAATTCCCGCAAAATCATGTCGAGTGTATCGCGCGCGCGGCGTGCCGGCGAAACAAGGGCTAGATCGAAAACGAGACCAGATGCGCGAAAATAGGCGCCCGTTCGCGCCGCGTCGGCGCGGCCTTGCGCCGTCAACCTCCTTTCGGGGTCGCCTTCGGACGCGGGAGCACCCGCTTTGGCATGGCGAACAAGGAGGAGCCGTGGCATCGCGCAAGGTAACGTTCGAGGGAAATTGCGGACGGTTTTCGGTACCGTCCCTTTAAGCGGCGCCAAGGGCTATCGCCGCTTTGCCTCGCGGACGCTGCTGCCTCTTGGCTCGATCGATGCCGAACTTCGACTTCCATTCATTGACTTCGGCCAAACGCTGCTGTTTAGCCCACGCGACGGCTTGGCGAAAGGAAAAAAGCGCACGCTACTAACTGTTTCCTTGCGCTTCGGCGACCGAAACCGCGGTCATGTTGATGATGCCGCGCGCCGTCACCGAAGGCGTCAGGATATGGGCGGGCTTGGCGGCGCCGATCAGGATCGGGCCGACTGGCTGGGTGTCGGCCATGATCATCGTCATCGTATAGGCAATATTGGCGGCGTCGAGATTGGGCATAATGAGAACGTTTGCCTCGCCTTTCAGACGCGAGGATGGCAACACGAGGTCGCGCATCGCCTGCGACAAAGCGGTATTGGCCTGCATCTCGCCATCGGCTTCGAGATCTGGGGCGCGCTGGCGAAGGATTTCGAGCGCATCGCGCATCTTGCGGGCCGAAGGCGTGTCATCCGAACCGAAATCCGAATGCGACACGAGGGCGATTTTCGGCTCGATCCCGAACCGGCGGACGTGGGCGGCGCACAGCAGCGTCATTTCCGCGATCTCAGGGGCGGTGGGATCGCGCCGGACATGCGTGTCGGCGATAAAAAAGGCGCCCTTATTGGTGATCATCAAGCACATCGCGGAAAGATCGGTTGCGCCGGGAACGAGCCCGATAATGTCCTTGATGTAGCGCAACCGCGGATTGAAGCGCCCGTCGAGGCCGCAAATCATGGCGTCGGCGTCGCCACGCTTCACCGCGATCGCCGCGATCACCGTCGAATTGGTCCGCACCAGGGTCCGCGCGGCCTTGGGCGTGATCCCGCGCCGCCCGGACGCATCGAGATAGGCCGCGACATAATCGCGATAGCGCGGATCGTCATTAGGATCGACAAGTTCGAAGTCATGTCCAGGCCGCACCGCCAGGCCGAACCGCTCGATACGGGTTTCGATCACTTCCGGACGGCCGACGAGAATAGGTTCGGCGATCCCTTCCTCGACGACGGTCTGGGTCGCGCGCAGCACCCGTTCATCCTCGCCTTCCGCGTAGATCACGCGCTTGGGGCAGGCTTTGGCGGCCTGTATCACGGGCTTCATGACGAAACCGGAACGGAACACAAAGCGGGACAATGTCTCTTCATAAAGGGCGAAATCGGCGATCGGCCTAATCGCGACTCCCGTGTCCATCGCGGCCTTGGCGACCGCCGGCGCGATGCGCAGGATCAAGCGCGGATCGAAAGGCGCTGGAATAAGACTGTCCTTGCCGTAATGCCGCGTTTTGCCACCGTAGGCCCTGGCGACCACGTCGGACGGCGGCTCATGGGCCAATTGGGCGATCGCACGTGTCGCGGCGAGCTTCATTGCCTCGTTAATGGCAGTGGCGGCAACATCGAGAGCGCCGCGAAAAATGTAGGGAAAGCAAAGCACGTTGTTGACTTGATTTGGAAAATCAGAGCGCCCGGTGCAAATCAGGGCGTCCGGCCGCGCCGCGAAAGCCACGTCTGGCTCGATTTCGGGAGTGGGGTTGGCGAGCGCCATGATCAGCGGCCGTTCGCCCATCGCCTTCGCCATCTCCGGCGTCAAGACGCCTCCCGCCGAAAGCCCGAGAAAAATATCGGCGCCGCCGATGACATCCTTGAGCGCGCGCGCATCGGTATCCTGGGCATAGATCGCAACGTAATCATTCATCAACGCCTTGCGGCCGTAATACACCACACCTTCGATATCGGTGACAAAAATATTCTCGCGCTTGGCGCCGAGAACGACCAAGAAATCAAGGCAGGCAAGCGCGGCCGCGCCGGCGCCCGACGTCACGATCTTGACGCCGCCAATTGTCTTACCGGTAAATTCCATGGCGTTGAGGACCGCCGCGCCGACGATGATCGCGGTGCCGTGCTGATCGTCGTGAAATACCGGAATCGCCATCCGTTCGCGCAATTTGCGCTCGACCTCGAAACATTGCGGCGCCTTGATATCCTCGAGATTGATGCCGCTAAACGTTGGCTCCAGCGCCGCTATGATGTCCACCAGCCGGTCGACATCGGTCTCCGCGATCTCGATGTCGAACACATCGATCCCGGCGAATTTCTTGAAAAGAACTGCCTTGCCTTCCATCACCGGTTTGCCCGCGAGGGGACCTATGTTGCCAAGTCCCAAGACCGCGGTGCCATTGGTCACCACCCCGACGAGATTTTGCCGTACCGTGAGTTCGGCCGCCGCGCGGGGATCGACGGCGATCGCGAGGCATGCCGCGGCGACGCCGGGCGAATAGGCAAGCGACAAGTCATGTTGCGTCCCAAGCGGCTTGGTTGCCACGATCTCGAGCTTGCCGGGGCGCGGCGAACGGTGGTAGAGGAGCGCGCTCGACGCCAAATCGGGACTGATGGAATCGGCCATCAACCTGCTTTCACTCTGAACATAGGGCACGAATAACCGGAGCCCGCGCCGATGTCCACCATGGCGATCAAAGCGTCCGGGGAGCGTTCCTGATCTTCAATGCGTCGCGTCCGCGCCAAAACGCGCGGAGGATTGGCAACGGCCACCGCCGGGTGCAAGACGAACGCATCACACAAAGACCAGTCATGGCCGCCTCCGCCGCAAGCCG
>Ga0209526_10002629_pt1 | contig 12127 bp, 11 predicted proteins | sample JacPinW_OM2H0_M1_FD_188566 | JGI IMG/M metagenome (GOLD analysis project Ga0209526, IMG submission 188566) | Forest soil microbial communities from Algoma, Ontario, Canada - Jack Pine, Ontario site 1_JW_OM2H0_M1 (SPAdes) (version 2) | ecosystem: Environmental > Terrestrial > Soil > Boreal...
AGGTCGCAGCCGGCCAACTCTAGAATTTCGCCAACGTTGCGGAAGCTTGCTCCCATGACTTCGGTCTCGTGCCCGAACTTCTTGTAGTAATTGTAGATCTTTGTGACCGACTGAACTCCCGGATCTTCTGCGCCCTGGTAGTCCTTGCCAGTATGCGCCTTGTACCAATCATAGATCCGCCCCACAAACGGTGAAATCAGACGAACCTTGGCCTCTGCACAGGCAACGGCTTGAGGAAAGGAGAACAAGAGCGTGAGATTGCAATTGATCGATTCCTTCTGTACCCGCTCCGCTGCTTTGATTCCCTCCCAGGTCGAGGCGATTTTAATGAGCACGCGCTCCCGGGGAATTCCTTTTTTCTCGTAGAGGCTGATGAGTTGGCGAGCCTTATCGATCGATCCCTCTTTATCGAAGGAGAGGCGGGCATCGGTTTCGGTCGAAACCCGGCCCGGCACAATTTTGAGGATTTCCACGCCGAACGCGACAAGCAGATTGTCCATGACCGATTGGATTTTGGCCGGCCCGCTGAGGGGAGATTTTTTCGAGTCGGCAATTGCTTCGTCGAGTAGGTAGGCGTACTCCGGTTTGGATACGGCCGCCAAAATCAAGCTTGGATTGGTCGTGGAATCCTGCGGCTTATATTGCCGAATCGATTCAAAGTCACCGGTATCCGCGACGACCTTCGTAAATTTCTTGAGCTGTTCGAGCTGAGTGAGTCTTTCCAAAGTTGCTGTGCTCATACCAAACACAACCCAACTCCCGTTAGCCCATTAGAGCAACTAGTTTTTGTCGTTAGTAGAGCGAAGCCCCGAGCGGTCGCGGCCGCTCCGGCTTGAGCCAATGGGTAGCGCGGACCAGTTGCCGATGGAAACCTACTCAACCTCACCTAACGTAACTCGTATGAATGAGGCTTTTCCTTGGTCGGCCTCGGGACCCGAACCGTAGCCCGTCTTCACGGACTTCAGTTCAGGTGGGGTAGCCAAGATGGCGCCAAATTCGGCCAGGATTGCCGCCCCGAGCGGCGTGGCTGCTATTTGCTCATTGATTGAAGCTCCGGAAAGAATGGCGCGGCTCAGAGTAACGTGCGTCGGCTGCCGCTCAGCCGGCGGTAGTCGGCTGGTTTGCTGGAAGTATATTTGCCTCACCTTTAATTGGTCCAAACCGATGCACGAGAGGACCGCAGTTACCAACCACTCCAAGGCGTCGGATTCGGGGAACTCAATTTGGTCGAGAGGGGTTTCGACCAATTCGGATTGTGCGCTGGCAATTCGGTGCAATATGCCGAGACTATGCGACTTGACGAAATCCGGAATCCTTGCGGTTTCGATCTGGGTTCGAAGCTCGGGGTAAGGGATGTGGTCAGCTGGGGTGTGATCATGATCGTGCTCAGAAGAATGGCCATGATCCACGTGCAAGATCCCTCCGTGAACCCCAAAATGGACTACTCGGATGTCCTCTGTCTCTTCACGGTCGAAGTGGAGATGATGATCGCCGAGTTCAATCCCGCTAAGTTCCCATTCAAATGTTGACGGGCTTACCCCGAGGTCGGCTAGAGCACCGACCAATGCTTCACCAGTGAATTCCGAACGACTATCAAGCCAGAGAATCTGCATGGCTGTTATTACGTCGGAAAAGGTTCTGATCAAACCTCGAGAGAGTGAGTAGCAAGGTGGCAGTGGCTAATCCGTCCGACAGAAATTCGAGTACTGTGAATACGGCTTTCCTTAAGTCCGTCACCCAGTCGGCCTGGATTGATAAGGGCATAAGGACGCTGCTCGCCGTTACTCCCGGGCAAAAATCCGGCTTGAATCGTTCGACTCCCAACGACGATAAGTTCTTATGATAGTTCCAACCGCCGCTCTCTATAAACTGGCATATCGTCAGTACGCAATAGGGGCCTACAACATTAATAACCTAGAACAGATTTTAGGTCTCTTTAGTGGGTGCACTGAATCGCAAGCACCTTTCATCATCCAAATTTCTAAAGGCGCTCGAAGCTATGCCGATAAACGCATGCTCGAGGCGATGATTCGAACGGCCGAACAAATCCATCCGGACGCGGTGTTTGCGGTCCATTTGGACCACGGGGATGAAGCGACCTGCTACGAATGTATTGATTCCGGATTTTACAGTTCGGTAATGATCGACGCGAGTCACGAACCATTTGAAGAAAATGTCGCGATCACCCGGCGAGTCGTGGAAAAGGCGCATACCAAAGGCATTAGCGTTGAAGCGGAGCTTGGGCGGCTTCGGCGGGGTCGAAGAAGACGTTAAGGTAGATGAAGGCAGCGCTTTCCTGACCAATCCGGCAGAGGCGGTGGAGTTTATTAACCAGACCCATTGCGATGCCTTGGCTTGTGCGATTGGAACCAGCCATGGAGCTTACAAGTTCAAAGGCAATCAAGGATTACACTTCGACGTGATTGAGGCCATTGAGCGGAAATTGCCGGGAACGCCGTTGGTGATGCATGGAAGCTCCAGTGTGCCGGCAGAAGAGGTGCAGAGGATCAATGCAGCCGGTGGCAAGCTGGATCCAACCGCCCGTGGCGTAAATGAAAACGAGTATTTACCCGCTGCAAAATTGGGCGTGACTAAGATCAATATTGATACCGATGGCCGGTTGGTCTGGACCCGCGTACATCGGGAGTTCTTTCGCGATCATCCTACGGAATTCGATTTTCGCCCTCCGGGCAAAACGTTTGTTCAGGAATACGCGAAATTTATCGCGCAAAAGAATGAAAAATTAGGATCGGCACATCGGCTGCCGGAAATAAGAAAAGCTCTGATAAAATCAGCAACTTTTGCAGAATCGGATGTGTCCTCAGGATAAATCTCCGAAACAAGGGATGAAACCCGAACAGGTGACCGTAACCGGTCGCAACAATCAAATTACACTGAAGGGACGGGTGGAGGAGCTGCTGGTCCAAGGGTCGAACAACGAGATTAGGGCTGAGGACCTGGGGCACGTCACTTTCATCGGCAGCAACAATCTGATTAAGTATGCCAGCCCGATTGAAAGCGAATGTCCTGTCAAGTATTCGCGGCGGCAGCAATAATGAGATACAGCGTTGGTAGGAGGGGGCAGCGTTTGGTAGCTGCGACTGTCCCGCGAAAGCTGAACGTGTACCGGTCGAGTGTGCTTGGCCGAGAGGAATGAACCCGACCATTGAGTGCAGTCGCCATCGTACGGTTCGCGAATGGCCTTCGCATTTTGTGGCATCGAACCTGCAAGCGTTCGAACACCAAACAAATAATGGTAGCGGCGACTGTCCCGCGAAAGCTAAACGTGTACCGCTCGAGTGTGCTTGGCGAGAGGAATGAACCCGACCATTGAGTGCAGTCGCCATCGTACGGTTCGCGAATGGCCGTCGCATTTTGTGGCATCGACCTGCAAGCGTTCGAACACCGAACACCAAACACCAAACGCCAAGCCTCAAACGCTGCGGCACGATGGCGACTGCGGTCTACGGTTGTGCCACACCGGCAGCTCCGTTTCGATTTCGAGACCGCTTCAAAAACAGGGGCGTATCGGATCGCTACCAAACGCCGCTCGCCGATCACCTACGATCGCTTTCAGGAAGTTGCGGTTCTGCAGTCGGAGTTGCCGAGGGTTGTCCGGGCCGGGAGATTAACGGGGTGGTTTCGGTCTTGGGGGTGGGTTGAGCCTGCCCGCTTGCTGACACCGAGAGGCAATAATAAAAGAGGACCAGGAGAGCTTTCGATAGAGAAACATAGAAGAATATGCTTTGCTGGGGCTGTCGATCTCGGTGCAATTTTATGGCAGGTCCTGGTCACATCCCCGGAAAAGAGCGAGGAGGAGGTTAAACCGATCCAGATTCAAATTGAGGACGTATTCTCCAGGACAGCAACTTGGATCGACAGAGCAATCGGTGCCGATCAAGAAAAGCGCGAGTGAAAGCTTTCGGTAATCTTGCATCCCTTGTTCTTGCAATTTGCAAAGTAGAGAGTTCTTTGGCGGGCCTAATCTTGCCCCCGGATGATGCCATTTTCCGAGAGAGCGAGCACCTTCCTCGAACTTCGGCTTACAGGTTGCTTCTAGAAATGGCAGGAGCGGTTGCCGGGCTTTACTGATTTCATGCGGGTCTTAATCATCGACGACGAAAAATCGATTCGGAGCTCAACCTCCGCGGCATTAAAGGCTGAAGGTCACCAGGCTGATGTCGCCGATAGTTCCACCATCGCCCTAGCCAAGCTTCAAGAAGAGGCGTGCGACTTGGCGTTGCTCGACCTTCGATTGGGAGACGAAGATGGGTTAGACCTCCTCCAGGAACTAAAGCGGTCGCAACCCAATCTTCTCGTGGTCGTTTTTACGGCGTACGCTTCTGTTCCTTCCGCTGTGGCCGCCATGCAAAAGGGGGCGTTTGACTACCTGGAAAAACCGTTTACGCCAGAGCAATTGCGGCAGATCCTCGGCCGGGTCGAAAAACAGCGCAAACTAGAAACGAAAATCGTCGAGCTACAGCAAGAGATAGATAAGCAAAATCCGGCTATCGACTTTTCCTCGGAAGATCTGTCGATGAGGGGTGCAATTGACATTCTTTTTCGTGCTGCTCCCACTCAGGCTGCAATGTTGCTGTTGGGCGAGAGCGGTACTGGCAAAAGCGTTTTTGCGCGGGCCATTCATGATCGTAGCGACTATCGAGAAGGTCCCTTTGTGACGGTGAGTTGTCCCAGCTTGTCGAAGGAGTTGCTGGAGAGCGAGCTATTCGGTCACGTGAAGGGTTCATTTACAGGCGCAGTTCGCGACACGTGGGGGAAGGTTGCGGCGGCCGAGGCTGGAACTCTCTTTCTTGATGAGATCGGCGAGTTGCCATTGGACATTCAGCCCAAGCTGCTTCGTCTATTGCAGGAACGGCAATACGAAAGGCTTGGCGAGCATAAGCCTCGGCTGACTAATGTGCGAATTATAGCGGCGACCAATAAGGATCTGAGAGTCTCGGTTCGAGAGGGGACATTCCGTGAAGATTTATTTTACCGGCTTGATGTTATTTCGGTGCGAATCCCGCCGCTGCGAGATCGAGAACGAGATCTCGAGCGATTCGCCCATTCGTTTCTTGGGTTTTTTTCGAAGCAACTTGGCCGCGGTTCCATGCGGCTCGACGGAGAAGCACTACGAAAACTTAAGGCTTATCGCTGGCCCGGCAATCTGCGAGAGCTGCGAAACACGATAGAACGCGGGGTCATTCTTTCGAATGGCGACACGATTACCGAAGAGTTCCTGCCGGACAATCCTCCGCCGGAGGCCGATACACAGGTCGCGGTTGGGAGTGACGTCAGTCTGGAGGTTCTGGAGGAAGCTCACATCCGTAGTATCTTACAACAGGCGACGAGTTTGGATGCCGCCGCCAAGATCTTGGGCATCGATCCGGCCACCCTCTATCGCAAACGGAAGCGGTTAAATTTGCAGTAAGAGGAAAAGCACGCGACCTGTCCGACATGGCTCTTCAAGCGTCTTACAGAAGTCGCAAAGCCAGATTTTGAACAGGAGATCACAGAGAGATAGAACTGGGGTACAAAAAAAGGCCTTAACCGTTCGGCCGAGGCGGGGCTGATGCCTGCAGTTCAAGCCACACCGTTGGAGCCGTCCAGTTTCAAAAACCTTGATTGATGTTGGCGTTCCTTCCAAGCAAAAACCTGAAATGCCCTTTGTCCGGCCCCCAGCAAACTGCTGTTGCGAAAGACCTAGCACAGTCCCGCTTTCAACTGTTTTCCCTCTGTTATCTCCGTGACCTCCTGTTCAAAATCTGGCTTTGCGATCTTCTGTAAGACGGACAAGCGGGCTTGACCGAAATGCGCGATTTTGATCGAAGTACTTCCGATTATCCAAGGTTATGCTTCGATGGCGTTTGACTCTTGGCCTGCTCGCCACGCTCATTATCCTGCTTTTGGTCGGGATCTATGGAGTTTGGCTGTTCAATGATCTCGGGCGAGCGGTCGATGATGTCCTTCGCAACAACTACGACAGCATCAAAGTTTGTCACTACATGCGGGTTGCTACCGCACGAGTGAACACCTTTTACCCGCGAGTCGATCGACCCGCGCCGCCGTACGATCAAACCGGACCGGTCGATGAGGTCGAAAGAGAGTTTGCCCGTCGATTGCCGATTCTGGAGCGGAACGCGCGAGATCCAGAACAGAAGCAGCTAGTGGCAGAGCTGAGACAAACTTCGACCGATTATGTGCAGCTCTATCGCCGGATGTTTGCGGAATACAAGGCCAACGATCCCGCGATCAAGGATACGCGTGCAAAGGTTGCGAAACTCACTCTGCAGATCACGGAACTGACGGAAAAGATACTCCAGCAAAACGAGAAGCAGATGTTTATTGCCAACGAAAAGGCGCGGCGAAAAGCCAGGGATTCCATCCGCCTGTTGCTTACCGCGATGGTCAGCTCGGTCGTCGTGTTTGTTTTTACCTACGCCAGATTGGGTCAATCATTAATCACACCACTGCAGACGCTTACCCACTCAATCCGGGAACTGCGATCACGGGACTTTGATCATGCCCTACCCGAAAAGGGAAATGACGAGTTAGGAGAATTGACTCGGGAGTTCAATCAAATGGCTCTCGAGCTGCGTAATTTCTATCGGGAAACGGACCGCAAATTGATCGAATTGAATCAGGTAATTCGAGCAATGCTGACTACCTTGCCCTATCCGCTGTTCATTCTCGATCAGCAGGATCTAATCACTAGAATGAATCCGGCAGCAGAGAAATTGATGGTTCATTTTAAGAGCGGCGGTGAACTGCCGGAAACCCTTAAAGGTCATGTCAAAGAGGCGTCGATCACTGGCCCAGACTATCGACTGGATGATTTAAAGCAGGCGCTCCGGTTTCGCATTGATGAGCAGGAAATTTACTTTTTGCCACGAATTTTTTCCTTGGTCCTCGCAGAGGGCTCAAGCTTGGGACGCGCCCTGATGTTGATCGATGTGACGCGGTTCCGATGGCTTGATGAAATGAAGTCGGATACGCTGGCAACCCTCAGCCACGAGATTAAGACGCCGCTAACTGGCATTCGATTAGTACTGCATCTGCTACTTGATAAAAGGACGGGCTCGCTCTCGGAGTCACAGGAAGAACTGGTGATTACTGCGCGAGATGATTGTGAGCGCTTGTTGCGCACCTTAAAAAGCATTCTAGATCTGGCTAAAATGGAAAGCGGGAAAGCTCAGTTGAACTTGCGACCAGTTCCTCCAGCGAAAATCGTTGGGGAAATTTGCGGGAATTTTCGCGATTTATTCGTAGCGGCTAAATTGGACCTGAAAGCCGAGGTGGCGCCGGAGATTCCTGATGTGGCGGCAGACCCGGACCGGGTCGGTTTAATCTTTTCGAATTTTGTTTCTAACGCATTGAAATATAGCTTTCCAGGAAGCGAGGTGATCATTCGAGCGTGTCGTTGGAATCGGGAGCTTGTTCGCTTCAGCGTGATCAACCGTGGCCCTGGCCTCACGGAAAGCGAGCAGTCCAAGGTTTTCGACAAGTTCTACCGGTCAGAGAAACTGCAGAGTGACGGTGCGGGACTTGGACTCTCGATTGCTCGGCAAATCGTTCAAGCGCACGAGGGTCGTATCGGAGTGTTCAGCAAAGTGAATGAAAGCACTGAATTCTATTGCGATTTGCCGATTATCGCGGTGCCAAATCGCATCGCACCGGTCTGAAATACGCGGAGCGGCAGCATCCTGCATTTCGCCCCAAGAGGATGTTCATTCAGCGAGGTATAATGTATTACTGCTTCACGTAGAGTCGCTTACGCGGTATAGTTCCAATCCGACCGACCAGAAATACCTTCGTCTAAACTCAGCTGATCTGGATCCTATATAAAATCTAGTTGCTCATAAAGCGCCATCCCGGTATTTAACAAGAGGGCCGGAGCGCTCAAACCGCTCCAGTGGAATTCGATGTTCCGCGGTCCCAATGTGGAATATCCATGAGTCGGCCACTGAGATTGCTGCTTATCTCGGACTTAGAGACCGATGCGGTCTTTTGCCGAGATTTGCTCGATGAGCTTGGAATTCGGGTTAGTATCGCCCGGTCAGAATCGGTTGCCGGTGCGATCCGAGAGATTTCCGGGACTCAACGGGATATTATTGTCGTATCGGCTAGCACTGAAGCTCTGTTGGAGAATGATTTGTTGCCGTCGCTAAAGGCAAGCAACCCCGATGGACCGGTTGTTGTGCTATGCGAAGATTTCGATGAGGAACGGTTTGTTCGAATTCTGCGCGCCGGCGCTACGAATGTGGTGTCCCGAAAAAATCGGGAGCGAATCAAACGGATTCTGGGGGGAGCTCTCTCTGATTCGATAAATCCCGGCTCGCGAATGAATGAGGAGCGTCTGATTCATCGAAGAGAGGACCTTCTTTGGCTCCTCTTTGACGCGTCCTCCGATCCATTGGCCGTACTTCGAGTCGATGGAGATGGTGACTATAGCTTTGCTCTCGCAAACCGTGCCTTAATGCGAATCGCCGAAGGCTGGCGACTCAGTCCGTCGCTTGACCGGGTGATCGGTCGAAACACCAGAGAGGTTGCCTTGAACGATTGGAAACTTCCGTGGGACTTGTACTGGAAGCTCCATTCCCAGATCTCCAACGCTTGTGCGTTCCGCAAATCAATAACCCATGAGCAGGAGTGGGACTTCCCGACCGGCATTCGTTCCTCGATGCTCACGTTTTATCCGATCTCTAACGGCGAAGATCCTTGTAAATTCGTTCTGGTCCGTCTGAAGGAAATTGTGGCAGAGACTTCGGAGCCGAGCGAAATCGATGGTTTCGACCGGGCACAGGCACAGAAAATGGAGTCATTGGGTGCCCTGGCGGGAGGGATTGCGCACGATTTCAATAACATTCTCACCTGTATGCTCGGCTACACGGAAGTGGCGATTAGGAAGGTCGAAATTGGGCATCCGGCGTACGAAGATCTCCATCAAATCCTCACGGCCGGTTTCCAGGCGCGCGAATTGGTCAATCAAATTCTGACATTCAGCCGGAAGCAACCCGCTCAAAAACGCAAAGTCGATTTGAACGCATTGGTAGAGGATGGGCTGCGCCTCCTACGTAGCGGTGCTCCAGTTAACGTCTCGATCGAAACGCTCGTTCCAAAAGCGGGATTGGAACTCTTCGTTGACCCGAATCAACTGCTGCAGGTCATCCTTAACCTTTGCACGAATGCGTTTCACGCGATGCCGGAGAATGGCGGCAAGGTCACAATTAGCGCCAAGCCGATTCCGGCCAACAGCCAACATCGTTTGGTTCGGGAGATGCAACCCGGAGAGGCGTACGTCGAGCTCATTGTCGCGGACACCGGCTTAGGGATGAGTGCGGAAACGATGCGACGAATATTCGAGCCACTCTTCACGACCAAAAGTTCTACCCAAGGTACCGGTCTCGGGTTGTCGATCGTTCACGGAATCGTCCGCAGCCATGGCGGATTCATCCACGTTGAGAGCAAGCTTGGCAAAGGGTCACAATTTCATGTGTTTTTGCCGAAAGGATTACCCGCTGCTACCACCGATGTTTCGCCGGAGGTCGATTCCCTGGCTCATTCGGGACAAGATCAGTCGGGGACCGGCCGAGTTAAACACGTTCTGATTGTCGATGACGATCGAGATGTTGGACGATTGGCTGCGAGAATTCTGGAAACATTTCGGTATGAAGTAACCGCTCTGACCGATCCGACTGAGGCGGTCAAACTCGTGCGCAAGCTCCCGACGAAGTTCGATCTGGTATTGACTGATCTGCTGATGCCGGAACTCTCGGGTCCAGAGCTCGCGCGCGCGCTGAAGAAAATTAGACCTGACCTTCCTTTGCTCTTGATCTCAGGACTAGTTTCGTCCGTGACGGAAGAGAGTGCCCGCCGCCAGGGCTTTGTTGGGTTAATTCGTAAACCTTTTGAAATCGATCAGATAGTAAAAAGTGTCGCCGGCATTCTCGATAATACGTCGGCGGTTAGCACGCGCGCTGCCTAGTGCAGGAATAACGCCGAGAACGCCGTCATCGCCGGGAACTGAATCTGAGCGCGCTCACAACTCTTTCCTATCTCCGCCAACCAGCGCACACTATTTGTCCTTCTATCAATAAGACAAACAACTTGGGTTGGTTGGCGGACGCAGGAAAAAACGATGCAAATATTGGTGCACGCTTTCGATCCGTTCCCGGCGTTCCCGCCGATGACGGCGTTGCCGGCGTTATTAATCAGTAGGTGTTTCCGAAAAAATCGTTCTCCGACCCGATAGGATGTAACCACGTTTCCGCGCACTTCTGCAGAACGACTCGAGAAAAGACTTTTCAATGTAAGTGAAGGCGGCAAGCAGACCTTCCTGCTCAAACCTTCCGCCGATGGCGGCTTCGACCTGACTCGGCTCTCCGAAGGAAGAAAGAAATTGATTAGATACGAACAGTTCAAAGAGTAGCTGGCGGTCTGCATCGCTCATTTTTTTTGGCGTATGACGCAGGAGCCAGCGCCTGGCATACAATGCCAAGACCGCATCCCCAACCCATGCTTGATCCCGCAACGCACGCTCGCTGTTCATGTTTTCGTCACGCACCGACTCCAAGACTGCAGAAAACATTGACGCCGGCTAAATGCGATTTTCGAAAATTGCTTCACCGAGCATTAATTAACAAGCTCAGAGCCTTGGCGTCTTTGCCTGAGACTCTATGAGACATGAGGGCTAGGAAGAGTCAACAGAACAACATATTCTGATCCTTTGGGCCCGGGAATACTGCGCATCAATGAGATCGAATCGATTTGCCAATCCCAGCTTGGCATGCCGGTTTGTTGGGCGAGTTCAAAGAGATGTTCGCCGAACTGAGCCGGTAATTGCCGGAAGGCCAATCGAGCGATCGTCACGTGCGGATATGATCGATCCCTTTCTTTCCATACGAAATCACCTGGGAAAGCTTTGGCCAATCGGTCTTGCCAACCTCGTAACGAAGGATTGGAAGCGAATCCAATCCAGAGCACTCTCGGCCGACGGAATGCGGGAAAACACCCAAATCCTTTTGCCGTGAGACAAGGAAAATCCGGACGGTCTCCCACCAGTTCGATCAACCGGGTTCGAATAGAATTCATCTTTGCGGCCGGCCTATTTCCAAAAAAAAGGACGGTTAGATGAAATTGAAATGACCTGGTCCAGCGAATTGGCAATTCGGGACCGTAGAAGCAATCCAGAAGACGTCGGAGGGTCTTTTGAGCCTGACTTAGGTGGCTGATCACACTGGGTGGAGGATTGAACGAGAGAAATAGCCGAAGCGGAGAGGAATCCGACGATTGGCCGAGAGAGACTTCCGTCGGACGGAAATCGTCGGAATTCACGTTTACGTTCCAATCTCCTTGATCAATTTTCGCGCGTCAGAGACCGAGGCCGGCGACTTGCTTTTCTGGGATCCGACGCTAGAGGTGTCGCTTCGATGAAGGTAATCGCATGCTGGTGCTTCATTTTTGCGGCGTTGGGGTTTTTGCATCGATCGGCGCTTGCGGATACCTCTACCGCTTCTTGTAAGGTGGCTCAAAGGTATTCCGCCGCGCACGGCGGACTCTCACTTTTGGTCATGCGGGATGATCAAATCCTTTACGAGGCGTATTCAAACGGTTATGGGGCCGATCGAGTCGCTTCGATTTTTAGCGGCACGAAAGGATTCTGGTGCATGGCCGCGGTGGCCGCCGAACAAGATGGAATTTTGGATCTGGATGAACCGGTCAAGAATACAATTACGGAATGGCAGGACAAGCCGGACAAAGGAAACATCCGCATCCGGGATTTATTGCAGTTCACCGCGGGGATCGAGCCGGCTTTCTCCTTGCACGGAAAAACCATCCCCGATCGTAACGGGTACAGCATCAGGCGGCAGGCGGTTCGAAGGCCGGGGGAATCGTTTATGTATGGGCCATGTCAGCTCCAGATTTTCTCGGAGGTGCTCAGGCGGAGACTGTTGCCGCGCCATCTAACTCCGCAAGCATACCTCACCCGGCGGATTCTGCGTCCATTGGGAATCGGCGAAGTAGATTTTCGCGAGGACTCGAGAGGAAACCCGCTTCTTGCCTCTGGTTTCAAGCTCACTTCGCGCCAGTGGCTGGCGCTCGGAATTCTTATCTTGCACAAAGGGAA
>Ga0209526_10002630_pt1 | contig 12127 bp, 9 predicted proteins | sample JacPinW_OM2H0_M1_FD_188566 | JGI IMG/M metagenome (GOLD analysis project Ga0209526, IMG submission 188566) | Forest soil microbial communities from Algoma, Ontario, Canada - Jack Pine, Ontario site 1_JW_OM2H0_M1 (SPAdes) (version 2) | ecosystem: Environmental > Terrestrial > Soil > Boreal...
CAAAATCGCGCAGTCAGGAAATTGTCGCCAAACACAAAAAGTTCCTTTGGCCTTCCGTCACCAACTACTTTGAGCAGCCCTTGGTGGCCGATCGCGGAGAGATGCAACATATCTGGGATCTCGACGGGAACAAGTATCTGGACTTTTTTGGCGGGATCCTCACCGTTTCGGTTGGGCATTGCAATCCGAAGATCACCTCTAAAGTGAACGCGCAGGTCAACCGCCTGCAACACACCTCCACGCTTTACCCCAACGAGCACATCGTGGCGCTGGCGGAAAAAATCGCGCAAATCACGCCGGGCAACCTGCAGCAGAGTTTTTTTACCAATTCTGGGAGCGAAGCCAACGAAGCAGCGATTCTGCTGGCGCGCATGTCAACCGGTAGTTACGACGTGGTGGCGCTGCGTCACGCTTACTCGGGCGGTTCGAGTCTCACAAAAGCAATGACCGCGCATGCCCCGTATCGCAGGGCCGGCGTGATCAGTGTGGGGATTTCTCACGCCGTCAATCCTTACTGCTATCGTTGCCCGCTGCATTTGACGTACCCAGATTGTGGTGTCGCGTGCGCGGGTGACGTGGAGAATCTGATTCAGACCGGCACCAGCGGTCACATCGCCGCGTTTATCGCCGAGCCTATCCAGGGAGTCGGCGGGTTTATCACCGCACCGCCGGAATATTTCAAAATAGTTTTCAATATTGTCAAAAAATACGGCGCTCTTTACATTTCCGATGAAGTGCAAACTGGATGGGGCCGCACCGGCAAAAACTGGTTTGGCATCGAACATTGGGAAGTGACTCCCGACATTATTACCAGCGCGAAGGGGATGGCGAACGGAGTTCCTATCGGCCTTACCGTCACGACTCCGGAAATCGCAGGTGGCTACCAGGGCAGCAACATCGCGACGTTTGGCGGCAATCCAGTCACCAGCGTGGCGGCTCGCGCGACCATTGAACTCATCGAGGAAGATGGCTTGCGTGAAAACGCGGACGTCGTTGGCAAATATTTCCGCGGCAAGCTGGAGGAATTGCAATCGAAATACGCGCTGATCGGCGATGTGCGCGGCATGGGGCTAATGCAGGCGCTGGAATTAGTGAAGGACCGCAAGACTAAAGAGCCCGCGCCCGAAGCTACCAATCTGGTGATGGAGCGTGCGCGTCATAATGGTTTGCTCATCGGAAAAGGCGGGCTCTATGGCAACACACTGCGCCTCGCGCCCATGCTGAACACCACCAAAGGCGATGTGGACGACGCCATCCAACTACTCGACAGATCATTCAGCGAAGTAAAGGTGAGCTAGTGTGGTCATTTGCTCCCGTGAATCACGAGAAAAATGGCGCTAACCATCGTATAAATGGCACGCCGCATCGGGCGTCGCGCTCTAATGGACCGCGATCTTGCGTACTCTTCCCTGCGGCGCTTCTTGTTCTGCTGACCGCATTTTTTTCCTACCCTTTGCGGTCTCAGACCGCCGAAGCCAGCAAGCCGGTCGAATGGAAATCTGTATTGTTTGCCATCGTGCGCTTCAACGACGAAGCTCCGGCTTCGTGGAATATTTATCACACCTCCAAGCGCGGTGTGCTGCTGGTGAAACTATGGAAACGCTATCTGCTGGTTAATGTCCCTGAGCACCTGGTCTTCGACATCGACCCACGCACCGTCAAACCACAAGGCGATGGCGTTCAGTGGTCTTCTTCCGACATGCCCGAGGAACCGCTGGAAATCACTGAGTGGAAAGATCGCAACGTCGGCCCCGTTCAACGCATCCGCTTCCGGCTCGGCAAGGACGGTCATATCCTCGAACTGCAAATCCCGCTGCGCGCTGATGGGAAACCGGCTTATTGAGTCATAGCATCAGAACTTAGCGGCGGTAAATTCCATAAAACCAGTTGATTCCCAGCGCACCTGGTGCTATGCCCACCACGACGGGATCACCGTCATGAAAACGATCATAATCATCAATGTCCACAGCTAGCCGTTCCACTTTTTGTCCCGGACGTAAGGAACGTACAAAAAGCCTCCTGCTCCCTCGCACCATTCCACGCATATTGAAGCGGCTCTGTACCGTGGTCGGGTAATAGACCACATTCTTTGGCGAATCGAGTTTGCCGTTCAGGAATAGCGTGGCTGCAAGGATCCATGGCAGAGGAATAAATCCGGCGTAAATGCGCTTCAATATTTCAATGTCCTTCCCGTTGCGCGCGCCGCGATCCACAAATACCGCAACGGTCAGCCCGATGAAAAATATAAGTCCAAAAAATACCAGCATCCAGTCGAGGTCCAACGGAGGGTAAAGCTGGCTTATGTACGGAAAGAGCAGCGAGCCCGCCAGAAAAACCGCTGTATGTTTCATGAAACGCGGGCGAAACACCAGCTCGGCGATGGATGAAGTTAGCCCGCACGAGGGGCATTCGTCACCCTTGCGCTCCGACCCGCAATTGAGGCATCTAGTCATTCAGGTATTATTTTGCGCAGCAATCACGGGCGCAAGAATGAGGGCGCTGCGAACTGCGCGCAAAATCCGCCACGTGGCGCTGACCAGCCCATTATAAGGCGGTGCTGCTAGGATTGCCTGCGAGGGAGACTAGGAGGTCCTGGTAATATTTTTGCTGATCGGATTCCGGGAGCGCGACGGAGACGCCCATTCCAAGCCCCGGCTCCACGCGTTTCACGGAGCAATTCACTTTCACCGGAGGATCGACATTCAGGCGAGCCATGAAACCCGCCCCGATCCACAGGGTGTCGGCGGCTTCGATGAACATGCCATTGGAGCTGATGTCGCGCGTTTTTCCCGTCAGCACCGCTGAGCCCCATTCGATCTCGAGGTCAGCGCGAAACGAATAACGCGGCGCCCAACGGCGTTCAAGTCGCCGGGATAAATTTTCTCCATTGTCCATAAACTTGGCGAATCCCCCCTGCCAGGAGTGCAAGCTACGGCCGAACGTCGAGTTCCATCTAGACCCCGAGAATACGTCATTCGCGGGCATAGCTATAGGACGGCGATGGCTAATGTTTTGTTCCCGACAATGGCGATAATTATCCAATTGTGCGCCAAACTTACTGCTTCTAGGTATCTTTAGACGGTTGACCGTCGTCGGAAGGCTCTTTTTCTGCCACCAACTTCTCCCCTCCTTGAATCCGTCGCTGGATTTCCGCCTCCAGATACTTTCGCAGAGGATGCGGAACGATTCCGGGAGCTGCCAATTCATGGAGGTCCGAAACCGTAAGTTCCGGCAAATAACTGAGTGAAGTAGCCAGCGTGGTCGCGGGATTTCGCACGAGTGCCAGACGCACGTTGTAATCGCAACTCCATTTGCGATGTTGCGCAATCGCATGAATAACGGATTCCGACACACCTTCGCGGGCCAGCACTTTCAAAATTTGTGCCGCCGTCAAATGACTATTATCCAGCGCCACAGAGACGACCAGGGGATGACCTTCCGCGAGGAGCAAGCCAGCCACGCGTGCGGGACCTCGCCTACCGAGCGTAATTTTTTGTCCCAGGGGAAGCTGCGGCAAGCGCGCGATGAGCTGATCCTCAGCGTTGCGTTTTAATTCCGCGGAAACGCCCGGCAGCAGGGCGATCTGCATCAGGTCCATCAAATACAATTCCCGCAGCAACCGCAGGCTGGCGAGGCGTGGCGTATGCGGATGGCAGGCCAGGGCCTTTTTTAGCGCGTAAGTTTTAAGCCATTCTCTGCGTTTACAAAGTTCCTCGATCACCCCGGCAGGCAAATTCTTGCGCGCCAACAGCACGGCAACGTCGGTTTCGGTGAGCGCTGGATTCTTCAGTAGCGTTAAGAGAACTTCCTCAACATTACTGTGAAGCAGTGCCGCAAGTTCCTCGCCGCTGGCCGCGAGCGCGTGCTGCGCGGTTGGCGGGTCCCGCGTGTCGTTCGTTTTGGTCAGGTCGTTGCTGTCGGCCATTGGAAATTTCGTTAATCCGCTTTCAGGAATAGTTCCAGAGCGAGCAATGCAGCTGCATGCGCCGGCGAAATCGGCAGCAATCCAATTTTTGCAGTCGGACTGGCTTCGCGTAACCGGGAGTCCAGCTCGTCATCAAAGAACGCGCAGTGCCCTATCATTCCGCCGGTTTTTGCCAGGCGAAATGGCACCTGCGGTAAATTAAGTTCATCGGCCAGTGCCTTCACGAGCGCGGCGAGATCGTTGGCGGCTGTGCGCAAAATTTCGCGGGCCATTGGGTCACGGGCGTCGGCAGCGTTAGCGACGACCGGAAACAGCTGCGGATACACTTGTTCCAGCGGCACGCTGGTACGGCTTTCGAACTCGCGCCAGTTGGCAACGCCCAGTTGGCGCTTGAGCTGTTTGCCAAGCGCGCTTTCTTCGCAGCTTCTATCGCGTTCTAATCTCGCTGCCGCCGCTGCTTTTCTGCCAACATCGCGGGCACTACCTTGATCTCCAATTTGCGGGCCAAACCCACCACCGCGCCGCACTTCTCCGCTTACGCCGCGCCCCATGGCAGCCGACCCGGTCCCGGCAATCAACACGATGGCGGGTCCGTCACCCGTCGCGGCCAGCGCAATTTCCAGATCGGTACAGACTTTCATCGCCACACCGGGAAATGCTGTTGCCAATAATGCGCGCATCCTGTCAGCTGATTTCGCAGCTCCCGCCCCAGCGATACCAGCACACAACGCGCCAATCGTATCCGGCTGTACTCGCGCTTCAAACGTCGCGGCTTGCGCTGCTTTTTTTATTTCTTCGATCGCGCGTTCAAATCCCACCTGTCCCGGATTTGACGCACCTGATCGGCTGTAAGCAAGGATATTGCCCGCGTCGCTCAGCAACACACATTCCGTCTTGGTGGCCCCACCATCGAAGCCCAATACGCAGCGCATAGGAAAAGCATAAGCCAGTTCAGGGCAACTGCTGTTAACGGCATGTTTCAACGCGGCACAAAAGAGTACCTGTCGCTAATCTGTCGCTAATCTGTCGCTAATCTTGACGCACGAACCTCTCACTACTATCCTCAGCGGACTCGATGCACATTCATTCTCTCGATTTAGCCATCGTCATTGTCTACCTGCTGGCCGTAACCGCGTTGGGCATGCACTTCCGGCGCAAACAAAGCCAGGCCGCGCCAACCGCCGGCGATGATCGCAATGCCGTCACGCGCGAATATTTTCTTGGAGGCCGTACTGCGCCCTGGTGGGCGCTGGCGTTTTCTATCGTGGCGACGGAAACGTCCACGCTTACGATCATCGGCACTCCCGCCATCGCTTACGGAGGAAATCTGACTTTCCTGCAACTTATTTTCGGCTACTTAATCGGGCGCTTGCTGATCGTTCTCGTGCTGCTGCCGGGATATTTTCGCGGAGATTTCTTCACCGCTTACGCGCTGATCGAGAAACGGTTTGGCCAGCGCATGCGCGCAGTCGCGGCCAGCACGTTTCTGATCACCCGGGCGCTTGCCGAAGGCGTGCGCGTTTCGGCCATCGCGATAGTGCTTAGCGTGGTGCTCGGTACCACCGAGCATCTCTCGGTCGTGATTGTCATTGCGCTAACGCTGCTCTACACGCTGGAAGGCGGGATGAAAGCGGTGATCTGGACGGATGTGGCGCAGCTCTTCATTTATCTTGCCGGCAGTGCTGCTACATTTTTTGTATTGTTCCATCGCATTCCCGGCGGATGGAACGAAGTCGTTCGGGTAGCCGCCAGTCACGGCCATAAACTGCAGATTTTTGATTTTTCGTTCAATTTAGCGACGAAATACACATTTTGGTCTGGCCTGATTGGCGGGGCGTTTCTCACAATGGCCACTCACGGCACCGACCAGACCATTGTTCAGCGTCTCCTTGCCGCTCGCAATCAACGCGATAGCCGCCGCGCACTTTTGACAAGTGGGGTCATCGTTCTGTTTCAATTTACAGTGTTCCTGCTGATCGGCGTGCTGCTGTACGCTTTCGCCCAGCATACTCCTCTGCTCGCTGCCGGTGAACGCACCGACCGCATTCTGCCACTTTTTCTTGTTCGTGAAATGCCCACGGGCCTTGCGGGATTGTTGCTCGCTTCCATCATCGCCGTGGCTATGTCCAACGCCAGCGGTTCGCTGAACTCTCTGGCGGCCAGTAGTGTCCTCGATTTTTCCGCACTGCGCTTCGGCAGCCGTCGGCCCGCAAATGACGCAGGCTTTCTGCGGCTGTCGCGGCGCATGACGCTATTTTGGGGAGTTGTGCTCATGTGCTTTGGCCTGGTGACCTGGGGGCCGGTGCTCGAAGCGGGACTGACGGTTGCATCGCTCCCTTTCGGAAGTTTGCTGGGACTTTTTCTTCTAGGCACGCTCAACCGCCGTTCGAATGCCAATGATGCGCTGGCCGGTATGTTTGCAGGACTCATCACCATTCTTTGCGTATGGCGCCTGACAAATATTGCGTTCACGTGGTACGTGTTGATCGGTTCCACTACGACTTTTTTGGTCGGCTCGCTGGTAAGTCTGTTGACCCGAGCTGACGAATCAGAGAATCATCACGCTACCTCGGATCCTGCTTAATGAATTTTGTGACCAGACATTCAAAACCTTGATGAATGCCTATGACTGAGAAGCGCCTCGAACTGGTTCGCGGCCTTGGCGCGTGGGCCTCGGCAGCGATAGTCATTGGTACCATGATCGGTACCGGGATTTTTTTGAAGCCCGCGGAAATGGCTCGCGAAGGCCGCGCCGTTTCCGTGGTTTTCGCGGCGTGGATCGTTGGTGGGGTGTTGTCCATTTTTGGCGCATTATCTTTCGCGGAACTGGGTGCGGCCATTCCGGAAGCAGGCGGCGAATACGCATACCTGCGGCGCGCATTCGGCCCGGTCTACGGCTTTCTTTTTGGCTGGATGCATTCCATCGTGGGCAGGCCAAGCTCGCTGGCTTCCATCTCGGCGGGCATGATGCGTTTTGTCAGCTTTCTTATTCCTGCAGTCGCCACGCCCATTTTCGCCGTGCACATTCCCGGACTCGGTGGATGGATCGCACCTTATGATTTTGTTTTTACGTGGGCGCAGCCACTTGCGGTGTTCTGGCTTGCGGGCATGACCGGGGTGAATTATCTCGGCGTGCGCCTCGGCGGCGCGGTACAGGTTTTTCTGACGGCCATAAAAATTATGTCCGTCGTTATCGTCATCGGCGTAGCGTTTTTTTCTCCGGCGGGACCGCCGCATGCTCCGGAACCGTTTTGGCCGGCTGCGGGCGACAGCGTAGGAATGATATTTGCCGCATTTCTCGCCACACTGGCAGCAGCCCTGTGGGCGTACGACGGATGGGAAGATTTAAACTTAGTGGGCTCGGAGGTAGCTGACCCTCAGCGCAATTTTCCAAGAGCGCTGGTCGGCGGCGTTACTTTCGTCGCGATCATTTATTTATTATTCAGCGCCGCCTGCCTAAAAGTTCTCCCGTTCGAAAGCGTCGCTAAATCGCAGCACATTGCTTCGGACGTCGTTGAGCACGTCATTGGGCGAGGTGCGGCCGCGTGGATTACCGTCGCGATGGCTATCTCTGCTCTCGGCTCGATGAATTCTTCGGTGTTAAGCGGAGCTCGCGTTCCCTACGCCATGGCGCGAGACGGTATTTTCTTTAAAATTGCCGGCGGCATTCACCCAAAGTTCCGCACGCCCGGCCGTGCGTTAATTTTTCAAGGTGTGCTTGCGAGCCTGATGGCGCTCACCGGCACGTTTGAGGAGCTCTCCAATCTTTTTATTTTTGCGGCATGGATTTTTTACGGCTTCGCGGTGGTCGCGCTATTTCGCATGCGCCGAACGGAAGCAGATTTGCCGAGGCCGTATCGCTGTTGGGGGTACCCTTGGGTTCCGGGACTGTTCGTGGCCGGCGCGCTGGCCTTAACCATAAATATCTGGATTCAGCGTCCGGGCCGCTCATCGATTGGCCTGCTATTGATATTGGCCGGCCTGCCCTTCTACAAAATGTGGGCGCGCCGCGAGAGATCCGACGCCGCTGAACTCGGTCCGTAATTTTCGCGCGTGGGACGCGCGATCTGAAATGCACCTGCGGCTTCATCTCCTACCACAATCTCAGGATGAAAGATTTTTGCCAGCGCCTCAACACCGGTTACTAATCGGGGCCCAGGCCGCGAAGCATACGCGTTGGCTTCAAACGCATAAACGCGCCTATCACGCACTGCGGGAATTGAATTCCACTCGGGAGAGAAGGTCATCGCGCAATATTCTTTCCGCGCCTGCTCTGCGTCGTAACCGCACGGCGCCACAACAATGATGTCGGGTGCAGCAGCGACGATATCTTTGAGTTCCACGCGAAACGAGGGCGCGCCGACCTGGCCAAAAACATCTTCTCCGCCGGCCAACACAATCATTTCTGGAACCCAATGGCCACCAACGTAGAACGGGTCCAACCACTCAAGAAAAGCGACGCGCGGCCGGGGAGAACTTTTTTCGACCTGCTGTTTGAGTGCTTGCAAACGCTGCTTAATTTCGGCTAACAACTTTTCGGCGGCATCTTCCCGCAACGTTTCGCGTGCCACCCTTGAGATATCGCCCCTCACATCGCCAAGATTTCGCGGATTCAGCGAGAGCACTCTGGGGCGCTTCTCAAAATTCGCCAACACGGCCGCGAGATCATCGGGCGATGCCGCGCATACGAGACATAAATCCTGCGTCACCACCAGGTCGGGAGCCAGTTCCCTCAGCGCGTCGGCGTTCACGGTGTACAGGCTCTCTCCGCGTTCTACATATTCGCGAACCTGCCGGTCTATCTCTTGCGCAGTGAGGCCTGACGGAATTCGCGAGTCGACCACCACGCGCCGCTCGCTCACCTGTGGAGGGAAATCGCAGTCGTAGCTCACGCCCACAACTTCAGCATCAAGCCCCAACCCAAAAAGTATTTCCGTGGCCGAAGGCAACAAAGAAACAATTCGCATCCCAAAACTTTATCACTTCGAAGGAGATTTCACTTGTACAACAGATATTTCCGCCGCCTGAGCTCGAATGTCTTCAGATCCGCGTCCCATCCTTTAACTATCTCGGTAACCGACACGCCGTCCTGCAATTGGCGAATGGTCTGCTCGTTTCCGACTAGAAACAACATTTTCTGTACGTCGAAGTGATCCTGGTAAAGCTGCCGCAATACGCTCGCGATTTCCATCCCCATGATCATGGACCGCACCGCGCGCTTATCCAGAACGCGAATAGCGACGCCGCCACAGCGCTCCGCGGCATACAATCCCGCTACGGGAATAAAATCCGCGGCCACAAATCTTACCCCTGCGATGTGCCGATCGTTCAAGCGCGCCGCGACATCTTCTCCATGCATCCATGGCGCGCCAAACTCTTCAAAGGGCGCCTCCGTGCCACGCCCCACGGAGACGCCGCCATTCTGCAATATCTCCAGCCCGGGATAAAGGACCGAGCCTTTCAGCGTGCGTAGATTGGGCGAAGGAGGTAGCCAGCGCAGGCCAGTCTCTTCGTAAAAATAATTGCGGCGCCAATTTTTCATGGCGATCACATGCAGGTCACATTGAATGTGATTTTCTTCGTTGAATAATTGCGCTAATTCGCCGATGGTCAGCCCGTAACGAACCGGAAGGCGAAAATAGGCTGTAAAGCTGGTCTTGTCCTCGTCCAGCACCGGCCCTTCGACGATTTCTCCGCTCAGCGGATTCGGCCGGTCCAACACGAAGTATGCAATCTTGCGCTTGGCGGCCTCTTCCATGCAGTACGCCATCGTGGTCGTGTAGGTGTAGAAGCGCACGCTCGCGTCTTGCACATCAAATACCAGCGCGTCGATGCCGGCGAGCATTTCGTCCGTAGGACGGCGAGTCTCACCGTACAAACTGTAGACGGGCAAGCCACTCACTGGATCTTTCGAGGAGGAGACATTTTCGTCCTTGGTCCCACCCAAGCCATGTTCCGGAGTGAACAGCGCCACCACTTGAACTCCCGGCGCATGCGTGAGCGCATCAACGGTGGTGCGACCTTGCGCGTCCAGGCCGGTGTGATTGGTGATCACGCCGATGTGTTTGCCGCGCAGCGCGGCAAAGCGCTCCGCCTCCAGCACATCCAGACCGACCATCACCCTTGCTGCATTGCGGGAACGAGAATGATGCCCGCGCTGCGCGTTCGCGCTGCTCGGCCGCGTTGCTATGGCAAAAAAGCAAAGCAACGGGATCAGAAAAAATCGCGACGATAATTGCTGTGACGCTTTACACTCGTGCCAGCCCATGGTCTTCATCGAATGCCTCATATGTCGCAATAATATTCTGGAACGCTTCTCGCGCGTGTTGTTTGTGGCCCCCAAGTGCCTGTGCTATATACAAAGTCAGAGCATGCACGGCAACAAACGGGTCGTTTTTCGTTTCGATGAAGGGTTTCGATGAAGGGCGACAATGGCCCGGTGAAAAATCCCGGTGCCAGACTGCTTCCGCTGCTCATTATTGCGATTATTTTTCTTATGACCTATACCGCGCGCAGTCAAACCAGTTCCTCACCCGCGAAGAAATCCGTCGCTCCCAAGTCCGCGACGCGAGCGCATGCGCCCTCTTCCGCAAATAAGCAATGGGTCGAAGCCACGCTGCACAAAATGACCGACGACGAAAAAATCGGCCAGCTGCTCTTCACCACGTATCACGGCAGCTTCACGTCCACGGATGCGGATGCCTATCGAAAGATGATGCACGATGTGGATGATCTGCACGTCGGCGGATTTATCAACGTCACGCAAATGTCACCGCTGGGAATTATTAAAAGCCAGGCTTACCCCACAGCGGTGCTGACGAATCAGCTTCAGGCGCGTTCTAAACTGCCATTACTCATCGGAGCGGACTTCGAACGCGGGTCGGCCATGCGCCTCGACGAAGGCACGTCTTTTCCAACGGCAATGGCTTTGGCTGCGGGAGGCAATCCTGCCGACGCTTACACCATGGGCAAAATCACCGCGCTGGAGGCGCGCGCTGTTGGTATTCACTGGATTTATGCGCCGGTTTCCGACGTGAATAATAATCCGGGCAATCCCATTATTAATACGCGCTCGTTCGGCGAAGACCCGCAGCGTGTTGCCGAGTACGTGGTCGCTTTTGTGCGCGGCGTGCAGGAAAACGGAGGGCTCGCCACCGCCAAGCATTTTCCGGGGCACGGCGACACCGCCGCTGACTCGCACATCGATCTTCCGGTCATTCGCGCCGACAAGGATCGATTGGAGCATTTGGAACTGATTCCGTTTCGGTCCGCGATTTCCGCGGGCGTTGGCAGTATCATGACCGGCCATCTTTCCATTCCGGCACTGGAGCCCGATCCCAACACTCCCGCCACGCTGTCCAACAATGTGTTGACGGGACTTTTGCGCGACCAACTTCATTTCGAGGGCCTGGTCATAACCGATGCTATGGATATGGGCGGCATCACTACTCGCTATGCTCCCGGCGAAGCGGCTGTTCGGGCTTTTCTTGCGGGTGCTGACGCGCTACTAATGTCACCGGTTCCCGACGCGGCATTCGAAGCGTTGCAGGCGGCGGTGAAATCAGGCCGCATTTCGCATGACCGCCTCGACGCCTCGGTGCGCCGTATCTTGCAAGCTAAGGCGCGCCTGGAACTCAACAAGAACAAGCTCGTCGACTTGAACGCCATCAACGAAAAATTTGGCCGCGCGCCCTGGCAAAAAGAGGCTCAAGACATTTCCGATCGCGGAGTTACGCTGCTGCGTGATACTGCGAATCGCTTGCCCTTAAACGCCGCGAAACCGTCGCGTGCTCTGCTGCTAGCTTTTTATGCCGACCCCGAGCCGTATCCCGGTGAGGATCTTGAGCGTGAATTGCGCTCGCGCTTCGATTCGATCACCACGCTGCGCGCGGATACGCGTTTTGTAAAAGCCGACACTTTGAAGTTGCCGCCGGCCGATTCCTACGACCTCGCTATCCTCGCGCTGTTTGTGCGCGTCAGCGATCGCAAAGGGGATGTGGATATTCCCGCTGATCAAGCGGCGTTTGCGGCGCAGGTTTTTAAAGTTGGCAAGCCGGTTATCGCGGTGGGCTTCGGCAGCCCCTATCTGATTGAGAATTTTCCGCAGGCGGATACTTGGCTGGCCGTTTTTGGCATCAGCGATGTCGCGCAAATTTCCGTGGCTCGCGCGCTGTTTGCCGAAATTCCTGTGCGCGGCCATTT
>Ga0209526_10002631_pt1 | contig 12123 bp, 9 predicted proteins | sample JacPinW_OM2H0_M1_FD_188566 | JGI IMG/M metagenome (GOLD analysis project Ga0209526, IMG submission 188566) | Forest soil microbial communities from Algoma, Ontario, Canada - Jack Pine, Ontario site 1_JW_OM2H0_M1 (SPAdes) (version 2) | ecosystem: Environmental > Terrestrial > Soil > Boreal...
ATCGGCCGTCGCATCCAGGTGATGGGAAGCAGCCAGAACCGCCGAGAGTACCTCCATGAAGCGCTCGATTTCGTAGCCAAGGGAAAAGTAAGGGTCGCCGTCGAACACTACGCGCTAGCCGATGCACCGAAGGCGTACCGGCGGGTGGTCGAAGGTAAAGTCCGTTTTCGCGCTGTCTGGGCCATGTAGCGACTAACCGGAAGCAGTGGCACAAGTTTTGCGATTTGCGCCGGGCGCTCAGAGCTTGCAGCCCCCAGCGGGCCATCGCAGCGGCGGGCCCGGTTCAAGTCTTACCAGTCCCGTAGGTGGCCTGGAGGCATGCGGCTTGGGCCGCAGGCAGCCGTTAGGGTTTAGCCCCTGACCGAGACCGCAACAGTCTGAGAAGTCTGCCGGGCTGTTGAGGGCGTGAAGTTGAGACAGGATCGATCGAGGGGCGGACGCAAACCTGCTCCTCGTTGTCTGGACGAATGGTAGTCGACGGAAGGGTAAATCCGAAGGGAGGGAAAATGAAAGCGATCCGCGTACATGAATTTGGCGGGCCCGAGGTGTTGCGGCTCGAAGAGGTTGGGAACTTGACGCCAGGTCCGAAGCAAATCGTAGTACGCATTCACGCCACCGGAGTCAATCCGGTCGAATCCTACATCCGGTCCGGAACCTATGCATTTAAGCCTGCTGTTCCCTACACGCCGGGCGCTGACGGGGCAGGCACGGTCGAATCTGTTGGCAAAGAAACCACGCGTTTTGCGCCGGGAGACCGCGTCTATCTGGCAGGTAGTCTGACCGGAACCTATGCGGAGAAGGCGCTCTGCGATGAGCAGACGGTCTTTCCCCTCCCGGCCCACATTTCTTACGCTCAGGGCGCCGCCATGCACGTTGCCTATGTGACCGCCTTTCGCGCCCTGTTCAACCGCGCCCACGCTCGCGGGGGTGAAACCGTCCTGATCCACGGGGCTAGTGGTGGCGTGGGAATCGCCGCCGTTCAGCTTGCCCGGGCGGCCGGACTACACGTGGTTGGAACGGCGGGATCGGACCGCGGCAGAGAACTCGTTGCATCAGAAGGAGCGCACAAAGCGATCGACCACAATGCGCCTGACCACTTTGAAAACGCCCTCGCCTTGACCAGCGGTCGAGGCTACGACGTAATCATCGAAATGCTTGCGAACGTAAATCTCGGCAGGGACCTCACCATCCTCGCTCGTTTCGGTCGTGTCGTCGTGGTGGGGAGCCGCGGGCCCGTCGAGATCAATCCCCGCGAGGCCATGACACGAGATGCTTCGATCCTCGCGTTGACATTGCCGAATGCCACGCCGGACGAACTCAGGACTATTCACGCGGCGCTCGTGGCCGGACTTGAGAACAAAACGCTTCGACCCGTAATTAACCAGGAAATTCCCCTGCGGGAGGCCCCACGCGCCCATGTCGCCGTGATGGCGCCAGGTGCCTATGGCAAGTTCGTCTTAGTTCCTTAGCGGGACACCTGGTCTGCTCAGGGGACGGACGCACTTGTCGTTTCCGAGGGGAGCCGTGCGGATGCATCATCTATACGAATGCGGCTGAGCCGGCCGGGGGCGATCATGCGAGTCGACGCGCCGGCCTGCGAGTCCTGCTGGAGCGGGCTCGATCGTCGCGAGAATGCCATCTCATTTGTGCCACAAAGGAGGAAGTAATGGAACGAGCAGCCACGGCAGTTTGGGTCGGTGCCTTGAAGGACGGCAAAGGATCTATCTCCACACAGAGCGGCGTTCTGTCGGATTCGCCCTATTCTTTCGTCACACGCTTCGAAAACGGCAAGGGAACCAATCCCGAAGAGTTGATTGCCGCGGCCCACGCCGGCTGCTTCACCATGGCACTGGCAGCGCAACTCGGCACCATGAACCTCGCGCCGGAGAGCCTGCGAACAACCGCCACGGTTTCGCTTGAAAAACTCGACGCCGGTTGGACGATCTCGAAGGTTCATCTCGACGTGGCGGCGCGACTGCGTGGCGTTTCCTCCGCGGCCCTGGAAGCCGCCGCCACGAACGCGAAAAATAATTGCCCCGTGTCGCGGCTCTTAAGAGCAGAAATTACGATGACCACGAGCCTGGAGCAGGCTGCATGATTCTCCCGGCCGTCGCCGGCCTGGCCATCGTGCTGATCGTTCTCTGGGATGCATTTGAAACCATCGTGCTCCCGAGACGGGTCACCCATCCGTTTCGTCTGACACGGCTGTTCTATCGCACGACATGGCGCCCGTGGCGGGCTGTTGCACGGCAAATCCGAAGTGGAAGAAATCGCGAGACGTTCCTGAGCTTCTACGGTCCGCTCTCGCTCCTTGTTCTGTTCGTCGTGTGGGCCATTGCGCTGATCTTTGGCTTCGGCCTCCTCAATTTCAGCGCCGCGAACCGGGACCTGTCCCCTTTGCCGTTGTGGACCGGCGTATATCTGAGCGGAACCACATTCTTCACTCTCGGTCTCGGCGACGTCACCCCACACTCCTCGGTCGAACGCCTCCTGGCGGTAGCCGAAAGCGGGCTCGGCTTTGGTTTCTTGGCTCTGGTCCTTAGCTATCTCCCTGTGATTTACCAGGCCTTCTCGCGCCGCGAGGTGAGTATTGTTCTGTTGGACGCGCGCGCCGGTTCACCTCCGACCGCCACAGAGCTCCTTAGGCGGCACCCCGGTGCGGATGGCCTCGCAGAACTTCAGTCCCTCCTCCGCGAATGGGAACGCTGGTCAGCGGAGATTCTCGAGAGTCACGTGTCTTATCCGGTGGTGAGTTATTTTCGATCGCAACACAACAACGAATCTTGGGTCGCGGCGCTCGGGGCAATTCTGGATGCAAGCGCCCTTCTGATTGCGAGTGTCGAAAATGCCTGTTCACGCCAGGCACGGCTCACCTTCGCCATGTGCCGGCACACGGTGGTGGACCTGGCCCAGGTCTTTGACGCGACTCCGCGAAGCGCTTCGCCCGATCGCTTGCCGCCCTCGGAACTGCATCGCCTACGTACGGTTTTGTCTGCGGCCGGATTCCAGCTGAGAGATACACCGGTCGCAAACGAGAAATTGGCGGAAATGCGCCGTATGTACGAGCCCTACTTGGAGGCGCTCTCCTACCATCTGTTTATGCAGCTGCCGCCATGGATTCTGGCCAAGGAGATCACCGATAACTGGCGCACGAGCGCCTGGGGCCGCATTACCGGTTTCTCCTCACCAGGCCAGCAACAAGCATCGCCCGACGACCACACCGAGTAGCTCCGGAACGGCGTCATCTGCAATAGACGGGAAGCGGGAAGATAATGCAGGCGTCATCTGCCCCGGGCGAGAACGTCAGAAATTCCGCTGTATCATCGACGGGACATGGGAGGCCAAATTGGATGCAGCGTATGCTCCCGCAGCCCTGCCGCATTTCATTGAGGCGAAAAACCGTGTGCTATAATTCGGGCTGACAAAGGCTGTATTTGCTGTGCGGAGAGATGGTATGAGTTTGCAGAAAACAGAGAAGATCTGGCACAACGGCAAGTTCATCGACTGGGATGACGCCAAGATTCACGTTCTATCCCACGTCGTCAGCTACGGCTCGGCAGTTTTCGAAGGCATCCGTTGTTACAACACCGCCCAAGGTCCCGCGATCTTCCGCCTCCGCGAGCACATGCAGCGCCTTCTGAACTCCGGGCATATCTACCGGTTGGATGCTCCCTTCACGGTCGACGCGCTCTGTCAAGCGAGTCTCGATCTTGTGCGCATCAACAACCTGAATGCCTGCTATGTGCGGCCGATTGTTCTGCGTGGTTACGGCGATGTCGGCGTGGAGCCGTCTGGATGTCCGGTCGAAGTCTATTTGGCCTGCTGGGAGTGGGGAAAATATCTCGGTGAAGAAGCAATGCGCAATGGCGTGAATGTCTGCATCAGCTCCTGGAATCGTCCGGCGCCAAATACCCTGCCGCAAATGGCCAAGGCCGCTGCGAATTATATGAACTCGCAGCTCATCCGCATGGAAGCGAAAGCGAACGGCTACGAGGAAGGCATCGCGCTTGATGTGAACGGTTACGTCAGCGAAGGGTCGGGAGAAAACGTTTTTGTGGTAATGAATGGCTCCATCACGACGCCGCCTCTTGCGAGCTCTGCGCTGCCCGGTATCACGCGCCAGTCCGTCACGACCCTTTGCAACGACCTGGGCATACCCGTCGCCGAACAAATGATCCCGCGCGAGATGCTTTACGTCGCCGACGAAGTATTTCTGTGCGGCACGGCTGCTGAGATCACCCCCATTCGTTCTGTCGACCGCATCAAGGTTGGCAGCGGCTCGCGAGGCCCGTTCACGAAGCGCGTCCAGGATGAATTCTTCGCGATTACCAGCGGCACGAAACCTGACCGCTATGGATGGCTCTCGCCCGTAGGCGTTTCGACCGGAGCCGGCGTCCGCTAGCAGCCTCCGCACGGCTTCGAACTGTCTCGGGTGAACCCGGGTGAACCGTTCGCTGTGGACTCATTTCTGCCAATCCAGTAGAATCCGCGCGTTCCGCTCAGTCATCTTCCGGCAGGATTCTGCCGGTCCTTTCGGAGAGAATGCGTGTACGGCCTGTCGAAGAAGCTCGTCGCTGAATGCTTTGGTACCTTCGTCGTCGTCTTCATCGCGTCAGGCTCGATCTGCGCCGATCAGTACGTGCGCTCCGCAGGACAGAGCAGCGTCGGATCGCTCGGCAGCGCCCTGGCATACGGGCTGGCCGTTGCTATCATGGTCAGCGCCTTCGGGCAGGTTTCCGGCGCCCACTTGAACCCTGCGGTCACGATCGGCTTCTGGGTGACGAAACGCCTCGGCACCCTGCAAACCCTCCTGTATGTGGTCACGCAGCTGACGGGCTCTGTGGCCGGAGCATACCTGCTCGTTGCGATCGTACCGGAGTCAGTCTGGCGGCCGGTGGCTCTTGGCACATCCGACCTCGCCCCAGATTTTACGCGGATCCACGGCATGCTTCTGGAAGGCGTGATGACGTTTATTTTCGTGTTTGTCTATTTCGCATCGACGGCGGGCGCTAGGGGCGCGTCTAGCAAAGTTGCCGGCTTCGCCATCGGACTCACGATCACGACCGACGTTCTGGTCGGAGCCGCTTTCACGGGTGCCTCGATGAACCCGGCCCGCACGCTCGGCACCGCTCTCGCCGCGCATCATTGGACCAACCACGGCGTCTACTGGATCGGCCCGCTCTTCGGCGGCGTACTGGCAGGCGTGGCCTACGATGGGCTTTTTGCCCGCGACCAACCTCCCGGCTAGCATTGCCTCTCGAATTTCCTGCAGGGACGACCGGGAGCGGGGCTGTCGAGAAGGGCCCGCAATCCCCTCGCACCTCAATTCCCAGCGCCAGGTCGTAGTTTGCCGGCCGAGCTCCTTCAAATCGTCGTACTGACTTGTTCTTTGACCAGCCTGAAGTTGGCCTGACCCCATGCAAACGGGGTAAGACCAAATTTTGTGAGCAACTGCTTCCCCATCTGTAGCTGGATCCACCCGCCCCCACTCTCTCGCTTCCCCAGTGCCAGCTTAGAAATCTGCCATCGTGGTTTGCTTGCCAGGCTCTGAGGCGCATGCTAGCGTCGGTTGAAGGGCTTGCTGGCCATGACCGTCAACATCGACGATTTGCTGCGACGTTCAGTCGAAAGTCGGGCGTCTGACTTGCACCTGAAGGTCGGCAACCACCCGTATTTCCGCGTCGATGGCCTTCTGAGCCCGCTCAACGACGTGCCCCGCATCACGCCGGAAGAGATGCTTTCGATGGCCTTCAGCATGATGACCAACCGCCAGAAACAGAAATTCAAGGAAACCGCCGAGCTGGATATGGCTTATGGCGTCGCGGGTCTCGGCCGGTTCCGGGTAAACGTTTTCCAGCAACGCGGCAATGTCGGCATGGTGCTCCGCGTCATTCCCACGAAGATCCGAACGATCGAAGAGCTCGAGCTTCCGCGTATCCTTACCCAGATCTGCGAAGAGCAGCGGGGTCTGGTCCTGACTACCGGGACGACTGGTTCGGGCAAGTCCACAACGCTTGCGGCCTTGGTCGACCGCATCAATTCGCTGCGCGCCGAACACATTATCACCATCGAAGACCCGATCGAATATCTTCACCGCGACAAAAAAGGTTTCATCAACCAGCGCGAAGTCGAAGTGGACACGTCGTCATTTTCAACCGCTCTGCGCGCCGCCCTTCGCCAGGACCCTAATGTCGTCCTGGTCGGCGAGATGCGCGACCTCGAAACAATTTCTACCGCCCTGCTCGCCGCCGAGACGGGCCACTTGGTCTTCTCGACTCTACATACGCTGGATGCGACCGAGACCATCCAGCGCATCATCGCCGTGTTCCCGCCGCCCGAGCAGAAGCAGATCCGATTGCAACTCGCCTCCACGCTCAAGGCTGTCATCAGCCAGCGCCTCGTGCGCAGGGGCGACGGCCAGGGGCGCGTTCCGGCGGTCGAAGTGATGATCTCGACCAGCTATATCCGCGATTGCATCATCAACCCCGATAAGACGCGCTTGATCCGTGAGGCCATTGCCGCCGGCACCAGCCAATACGGCATGCAAACCTTTGATCAATCGCTCTTTGATCTGTACTCGCGCAACCTCATCACGCTCGAAGAAGCGGTCCTGGGCGCCTCGAACCCGGACGACTTCCGCCTCCGCGTCCAGGGCATCCGCTCCTCTGCCGACGCGGCTCGCGAGGATATGGAGCGCGCCATGAACGAATTTGAACGCCTTGGCCAACGGTAGCCGTGACAAAACGAGTGTTGGCCGTACCATCTTTTTGAGGCGCTCGGTTCACACTTTGCTCTGCCGGTTTTTCCGCTCGCTTCCAGTTTCCGGTCATGAGTCGGTGGTCGCCGCTTCAGCCGCGACCTAGAAACTGACCCCTCGTTCAACGGTTTTGACCACTGCGTGGGCCTCACGGTGAAGCTTCTAGCTCGTACGCGGCCTGCAGCCCTCCCCCTCGCACCTCGCCCCTCTCCCCTGCTATCCTGCTTTCCGTGCGCTCCTCCGCCCGCAGACTCTCGACCGAACCAGAGCTCTACGCCTCGGCCCTGCGTGCGCTGATGCGACGTGCGCACTCAATCCATGAAATGCGGGCGTATCTCGAGCGCCGCGCGGAAGACAAGGAAATCATTGCTTCCGTCATCGCGCGCCTGCGAGAGCTGCGATACCTCGACGACGCCCGCTACGCCGCCGACTATGCTCGTCAGCACGCCGAGTCTCGCTGCCAGGGCCCCTTCCGCATAGCTCGCGAACTGCGCGGCCGGGGAGTCCCGGACCGCGACATCGAAGCCGCGCTCGATGCCGTCTTCTCCGAGACCGACGAAGCCACGCTGGTTCGCACCCGTCTCAAGCGCTCTCTTACCCACGTCCGCGGCGCGCTCGGTCCGCGCAAGATCGCTTCCATCTATCGCGGCCTCCTCCGTGCAGGCTTCTCCGCCGACACCATCGGCACCGAACTCCGTCTTGCCCTAAGGACATACGAAGGGCTTGCCTCGAGCCACGCCGAAGCAGGCGCGAGCCGCGGCGACCTACCCGACCCGCCCGAGCCGAATACCGATGACGTTTGAGGTCCGATGGCTGCGCGGCGGACCTTGCCAACCTTCCTTGGCCATACGATCTGGTTGTCGCTCGACATCTTCACCGGTGAGACCGGTCGGGCAACGCCAAAAACGCTACAATATGCTCCACAACACTCCACAACATGCACCACTTGCGCTCGTGCAATTCTGTCCCTAATATCGTTTCGTGAGTTTTTTGGCGCTGAGGGCACGCGAGCCCAACCGGCCGGCTAGGCCGCACGCACGGGTGCTGCTTCGAATCGGCACACGAGTGCATACAAGTTATGACCGGTTACTGAAAATACCAGACGGTGTTAGCTGCTGATCGGTAGAAGATTTGCAGGGGCCGACCCGCCGGTTTTCCGCCATTGCGCGGGCGCGGCCCTGAGACTTGCTTTCCCCAAGCATTACCCGAGGGTGGCTTGACCGGCAACGAAGTCCGCAAGACATTTCTGAAATTCTTCGAGGGGCGCAGCCACCGCGTCGTGCGCAGCTCGTCGCTTATCCCGACAAACGACCCCTCGCTGCTGTTCACCAACGCCGGGATGAACCAGTTCAAGGACGTCTTTCTCGGCATCGAGCAGCGCGACTACAAGCGTGCCACCAGTTGCCAGAAATGCCTCCGCGCCGGCGGCAAGCACAACGACCTCGAAAACGTCGGCTTCACGAATCGCCATCATACGTTTTTCGAGATGCTGGGCAATTTTTCGTTCGGCGATTACTTTAAAAAAGATGCCATCGCGTTCGCCTGGGAACTCATTACTTCGCCGAAATGGTTCCACATTCCCCATGAAAAGCTCCACTTCACGATTTTTGGCGGAGACGAAGTAGGAGCGGGGCAAACCCTGCGCGAAGACGCCGAGGCTCGCGCCGCCTGGCTAGACATCGGTGTGCCGAAACAGCGTCTGTTCCAGCTGGGCATGAAGGATAATTTTTGGGCCATGGGCGATACCGGCCCATGCGGGCCGTGCAGCGAGATTCATTACGACATGGGCCCAGAGGCTTCCGAACTGGGCCATACCGATTGCAAGTTTCCATGCGAGTGCGGACGATACGTCGAAATCTGGAACCTCGTCTTCATGGAATTCAACCGTGACGCAGGCGGCAAGCTCAATCCCCTGCCCAAGCCCTCGGTCGATACCGGCATGGGCCTCGAGCGCGTCGCGGCCGCGCTGCAAGGAAAAATCAGCAACTTTGACACTGACTTATTTCAACCGCTTATTGAGATCGCGGCGAGCCAGGGGGGCGTTCGACCACAGGATCGAGCCGCTCAGCCGTCGCTTCGTATCATCGCAGACCACGCGCGTGCAGCCACGTTTTTGATTTCCGACGGTTTGATACCATCGAATGAAGGCCGCGGGTACGTCTTGCGAAAGATCATTCGACGTGCTCTTCGGCACGTCAAACTGCTCAAGATTCCATCTAGCTACCATCTTTTTCCTAATATGGCCTTCGCAGTTCGTGATTTGATGGGCGATGCGTACCCAGAGCTGAAAGAGTCAGATGCGCGCGCAAGCAACATACTGGCCGCTGAAGAAGCGCGGTTCGACCGAACCGTAATTGTCGGCCTCGAGAAACTTGAGGGGCTCGTTCAGCACTCTGCCGACACGAAACCAATTCACGGTTCCATCCCGGAAGCCTCTCCGGCCAATAGATCTTGGATCTCGGGCCGTGACGCTTTTAAGTTATACGATACATACGGTCTTTCACGGGACTTCATCGACGATGTGACGCGCGATACCAAAGTTCAAGTGGACTGGCAGGAATTCGAGCAGGCGATGCTCGAACAACGGGAACGGGCGAAGGCATCCTGGAAAGGCGTTCACAAAGAAGCGGCCAACCCGGTCTATTCGAAACTCGCAGAAACATTCAAGACGGAGGCTGATTTTTACTTCGGCACGAGCACTCGCGATTGCTGCATCGAGGCGATCGTTACCCAGCAGGGTCAAGTAGATGGAATTCGCAAGGGCATGGAGGCCGAAATCGTGCTCGACCGCACCTCGATCTATTCCGAGTCGGGCGGGCAAGTCGCCGACGTGGGTGGATTCTACGACAATTCGGAAACTCTCGAAATCGCCCAGGTTCTCGGCGCGTACTATCCGGTCGGCGGCCTGATCACGCATCGCATCGTTGCAAAAGAAGATTTACACGTGCACGACCGCGTGGCCACCGTGGCCGACGCCCAGCGCCGTGTTCGCAACATGCGCAACCACACGGTGACACACCTGATGCACGCGGCGCTGCGCAACATTCTCGGCACGCACGTGAAGCAGGCGGGCTCGCTGGTCGCCCCTGACCACCTGCGCTTTGATTTTTCACATTTCACCGCCGTCGATTCGAGCGAACTCTCGGAAATCGAGCAGCAGGTGAACGACGAAATCCTCCGCAATCTCGAACTTCGCACCGACATTATGAATATCGACGACGCCCTGGCGTCGGGCGCGCTCGCCTTCTTCGGAGATAAATACCCCGAGCAAAGCGTCCGAGTCGTCACAATTCCCGACGCGTCCTCCCCGCGCGGCTTTTACTCGAAGGAACTTTGCGGCGGCACGCATGTGGGCCGCACCGGCGAAATTGGCATGTTCAAGATACTCTCGGAGCAGTCGATTGCCGCGGGTGTTCGCCGAATTGAGGCCATCTCGGGCGACCGCGCGCTCGCCGAATACCAGCACGCGCTTTTATCGCTTCGCACTGTTGCCGGCCTCCTGAATGTCGGGGCAGACGAAGTGATCGGCGCACTCGAGCGCCAAATCGAGTCAGGCAAGCAACTCGAGCGGCAGTTGGAGGCGCTCAAAGGGCAGGCGGCGAGCTCTCAGGCTCAGAACCTTCTCGAACAGACTCGCGAGGTCAAAGGCGTCCGCGTTCTCGCGGCACAGGTCACCGGCTTCGACCGCGAAACACTCCGCCAGCTCGCCGATGCTCTCCGCCAAAGGCTTGGATCGGGCGTGGTTGTACTGGCCTCCGCCGATGACGGCAAAGTTGCTCTCATCACAGCAGTTACCAAGGACCTAACCCCGCGACTCCACGCCGGCAAAATCGTGCAGGAGCTAGCCAAGTTGGTCGGCGGTTCCGGGGGTGGTAGACCCGATTTGGCTGAGGCTGGCGGAAAAGACACATCCAGCATAGAAAAGGTCATCAGTCACGTGTACCCCCTGCTAGACGGCTTGTTATAATTTCTATCGACGCCAGGAATCTTTACCGGCGGAGCGTTCTTTCCTGAGCGGGTGTGTCTGTGTTTGTCCGCGGTATTTTCTTCATTTGAATGTGGAGTGATCGGCCTTCCCTCCATCTATGCTTAAGAACTGCATCGCAGTGGCCTTCCTCACCGCGGGAGCGTGGTGTTTGCTGGCAGCACCGGCTCGCGCGCAAATCACATCTTACGTGGATGATCACGGCAGGGTCGTCTATATAAACCAGGACTCCCAGACGGCGCGTAATGGGAGTACTATTAGACACTCCGCCGGAGCCTTGCACACTCCGGTTGCTGGCCTGTCGCTGTTTTCGGCCTCGGTGCTCGGTCGGCCCACGATAGGATCCGAAGAGCGGATCGATCGCATCGTGCGCGCGGCAGCTGAACGACACAAGGTGGACCCGGCGCTGGTCAACGCCGTGATCAGCGCCGAGTCGGGATGGAATTCGCTGGCAATTTCCCGCAAGGGAGCTGTGGGGCTGATGCAGTTGATCCCCGGAACGGCGCAACGCTACGGCGTCGGCAATCCCTTCGATGCGGCGCAAAACGTAGAGGGCGGGACGACGTATCTCAGATGGCTACTCGATCGCTACAAGGGCGATTTGACGAAGTCACTTGCGGCGTACAACGCCGGCGAGCGCGCCGTAGATCAGAACCGCGGGGTCCCGGCATATCCGGAAACGAAACGGTACGTGCAAAAGGTAACCGACGCATACTTTCGGCCCGGCTCGGGTCGCACCTCGACGTTTTGGAGTCCGCCAAAGCCGCCGGTGCGGCGGGAACTCGAGGCGACAGGACGAGTCGTTTTCACGAACGAATGAAACGCATCACTTGCGCTCGAATGCAACCAAGGACGGTGTTGGTCCTATTCGCCCTGGGGCTAGCCATGGCGCTTGTGATGTCGCTCACCTCACTGGCCTTCGCCGATACGAAACAGGATGCGCGTTATCAGTTCGAGCGAGCCGTGAAAATGCGGACCACACTCGAAGCGTACCTCGAAAAAGATCGCGCGCTCGATGACTACAAGCGCACCGTGTCTGCGTATCATAGGGTCTACTTGATTACCCCCGATACGGGAGAAGCTGGGCCGGCGCTGACTGCCGAGGGCGAGTTGTATCAGGAAATGGGCCGCCTGTTTGATCCACGATATTTTCAGTCGGCGGTCGACCGATACAATTTCCTGCTCAGGCAATATCCGGACAGCCGCTACCGCGCCGACGCCCTTTTTTCGATTGGCCAGATCGAGAAGGACAATCTGCGAAAGCCCTCCGATGCCGAAGCCAGTTTCAAGGAATTCCTAAAGTGCTTCCCGCGCTCGGATCGAGCTGGCAATGCGCAGCAAGCCCTGAAGGAAATTGCCGATCAGCGAGAAAGAGTCAACG
>Ga0209526_10002632_pt1 | contig 12123 bp, 7 predicted proteins | sample JacPinW_OM2H0_M1_FD_188566 | JGI IMG/M metagenome (GOLD analysis project Ga0209526, IMG submission 188566) | Forest soil microbial communities from Algoma, Ontario, Canada - Jack Pine, Ontario site 1_JW_OM2H0_M1 (SPAdes) (version 2) | ecosystem: Environmental > Terrestrial > Soil > Boreal...
CCTGGGCCTGACTGCCCGGTCGCCGCGGCGGGCCGGGGCTGCGGCGGCCGCTGGGAGGCGGCGGCCGAGGGGGCCTTGGCCCGCTGGGACTGCAGCCAGCGTGGGTTCGGGGCAAGGATCATGAAGAGGAGGCGGCCTTCCAGCCGGGGCGACTGCTCCACCACCGCGATGTCCTTCAGGTCCTGCCCGATGCGGGTGAGGATGGCCTGGCCGATCTCGCGGTGCGTGATCTCGCGGCCCCGGAACATCACGGTGCAGCGGGCCTTGTTGCCTTCGGAGAGGAACTCGCGAATCGCCTTCGTCTTGAATCCGTAGTCGTGCTCTTCGGTCTTGGGCCGGAACTTCACTTCCTTCAGCTTCACCACCGTCTGCTTCTTCTTGGCCTCGTTGGCCTTCTTCTTGGTCTCGTACTTGAACTTGCCGTAGTCCATGATCTTGCAGACCGGCGGCTTCGCCATCGGCGAGACCTCGACCAGGTCGAGGCCAAACTCAGCTGCTTTGGCGAGGGCTACTTCGAGGGGAAGGACTCCCAGCTGCTCTCCCTCGGGACCGATGACTCGAAGCTCACGGGCGCGGATTCGGCGGTTCGTACGTGCGTCGCGGATGGCAGACTCCCTGGTTTGAGACCGTTCTTCACAAATGATTCCGGCGGGACCCCGGGCGATTCAAGGGGCTCCGCCGGCTTGAACCTACGCTAGTGTGGTCAAAGGTCCCCGCAAGAACGTGCGCATGGTAGCGGCTGTATGCGGCGTGTCAAGCGCACCGGGCGGGCGGGGGATCGCCGGGCGCGCGCCAGCGAGGAAGGAGAAACAAATGGGTACGGTGGGTTGGTTCGCGGCTACTTCTGCGGCAGCGCTCCTCGTTTCCGGGCAGGCGCGGAGGCGCTAGAAAGGCGTCGCTGCTTCCGCCGACAGCTTCGACGCGAACGCGTCCAGAGCGTGGAAGCCGAGGTCGGCGTCCTTGCCCTCGCCGTGCTTGCGCGGAGAGACGCCCTTCGCCTCCACCTCCTTGTCGCCGATCACCAGCGTGTACGGAATCTTCATCAGCTGCGCGTCGCGGATCTTCGCGCCCAGCTTCTCCGACGACTCGTCCAGCTCGACGCGAAGCCCGCGCTGCTGGAGCTGGGAGAATACTTCCCGCGCCCAGTCCATGTGCCGGTCCGCCACGGTGATGATGCGTGCCTGGATGGGCGCCAGCCAGACCGGGAAGTTGCCGGCGAAATGCTCGATCAGTATGCCGATGAACCGCTCGAAGCTGCCGTAGATGGCGCGGTGGATCACCACCGGCCGGTGCTCCTTGTTGTCTTCGCCCACATAACCGAGCTCGAACCGTTCGGGCGCGTTGTAGTCGAGCTGGATGGTCCCCAGCTGCCATTCGCGGCCGATGCTGTCCTTCACGGCGAAGTCGAGCTTCGGCCCGTAGAACGCGCCGTCGCCCGGGTTTTCCAGCCAGTCGATGCCCGTCTGCTCGACTGCGGCACGCAAGGCCGCCTCCGCACGATCCCACGTCTCGTCGGAGCCGATGCGCTGCGGAGGCCGGGTGCCGAACTTCGCCCGGAAGCCCAGTCCCAGCGACTCGTAGACCTTCTTGATCATCTCCGTGAGCCGCTTCACCTCGTCCGTGATCTGCGACTCCATCAGGAAGATGTGCGCGTCGTCCTGCTGGAACTGGCGCACGCGCGTCAGCCCGGAGAGCACGCCGGTGGCCTCGTTCCGGTGCAGCACGTCCTGCGTGTGGTACCGGATGGGCAGCTCGCGGTAGCTGTGCTTCCTCATCTGGTAGAACAGGTAGTGCGAAGGGCAGTTCATCGGCTTGAGCGAGAAGCTGGCGCGCTCGTCGACGTTCTCTTCCTTCGATTCCGGATCCAGCACCAGGAACATGTTCTCCCGGTACTTGCCCCAGTGGCCGCTCCGCTCCCAGAGCATCTTGTTGTACATGAGCGGCGTCTTGATCTCCTGGTAGCCGTTGCGCAGGCAGAGGCCGCGCATCGCGTTCGACAGCGCGTGGAAGAGCAGCGTTCCGCGGTGCGTCCAGAAGACCGCGCCCGGCGACGCCGGATGGAAGGCGAACAGATCCAGCTCCTTGCCCAGCTTGCGGTGGTCGCGCTTGCGCGCCTCCTCCTGCTGCTTGAGCCAGGCGTCGAGGTCCTTCTTGTCGAAAAACGCCGTGCCGTAGATCCGCTGGAGCTGCGGGTTGCGATGGTCCCCGCGCCAGTAGGCGCCGGCCACGTTGAGCAGCTTGATCACGCCGATCCTGCCCGTCGAAGGCGCGTGCGGGCCGAGGCAGAAGTCCACCCAGTCGCCGTGCGAGTAGAGCGTCAGCGTCTTCGCGCCCTTGCTGAAGATGTCCTCGACGATCTCCTTCTTGAACGTCTCGCCCAGCTTCTCGAAGAGCTGCAGCGCCTCCTCGCGCGAGACTTCCTTGCGCACGAAGGGAAAGTCTTTCTTGATCTCCTCGTTGGCAGCCTTTTCGATCTTTTCCAGATCTTCCGGCGTGAACGGCTCCTTGCGGAAGAAGTCGTAGTAGAAGCCGTCCTCCGTGCTCGGGCCGATGGTGACCTGCGTCCCCGGAAAAAGCCGCTGCACCACGCTTGCCACCACGTGCGCAGCGTCGTGGCGGATCAGATCCAGGCCCTCGCGCTGCTTGTTCGTGACCACGGTCAGCTTCCCGCTGCGGCTGAGCGGGCGGGACAGGTCCAGCTCCTCGTCGTCGAGCTTCGCGTACAGCGCGGCCTTGGCCAGCCCCGCCCCGATCTGCGTCTTCACGAAGTCCGCGACGGTCGTGCCGGCGGCCACCTGCTTGCTGGAGCCGTCGGGGAGCGTGATCTGCAGCGTTTCGGACATGACCAACCTCTATAACGCGAAAGGCCCGGCTCGCGGGCCCGGCATCGGCGGTGGCCTCGCAGATCGCGCGTCCTGCTGGAATCGAACCAGCGATGCCCACACCGTCTGAAAGCGAACGAAGTCTTCTACCCAGACGTGACGATCCACGGCTTGCGCGCGTGATCGCCGTCTGTGCTCGCACCACGAAGAACGTTGGCCCATGATCTCGTCGAGCGGTGTTCAGGACCGTGAGGAAGGAGGGGGAGCGATGCGATTCCCTCGCTGGGCCTTTCCGTTCGCCGTGCTGACCCTGGCCGCCGCGTGCGGCCCAGCCGGCAGCCCGGCGCGGCCCAACACCATCCTCGACCCCACGACGCACGACTCGTTCTTCCCAATCGGCGCCGGGTCGAAGCACGCGCTCGGCTCCGACTCCCCGGCGATCACCTGCAACTCGTGCCACGGCGGCAGCGACAGCTTCGGGCAGTTCGACTGCCTCTCCTGCCACCAGCATTCGGACCAGGCCGCGCTCGCCCTCGGGCACCGTGCCGTGTCGCAATACGCCTACGCGAGCGCCAGCTGCTACTCGTGCCACGCCCGCGGCACTGCCGGCGGAGCCGTTCCCTCCGGGGTCATCAGCGATCCCGCACGAGACCTCACGGTCAACGCCCAGATCCCGTCTTATGTGGACACTTCCATTTCGAGCCTCAGTCCGCAGACCGAGACTCTCCCCATGCCCATGGACCACGCCACGACGCAGGTGGACGCGACTGCATTCGCGAGCTGCGGAAATTGCCATGTCAACGCAGGCGCAGGCGCGTTTTACCCCGGCAATCTTCATTCGTCTCTCGCGAACCTCAACCTGGCGCAACCGTCGGCGTGCACGGATTGCCACGCCAGCTCGAAGCCGATCGGCTTCGTCGGCCCGACCGCCACTGATCCGGCGAGGAGCCCTGCCTCCGGTGAAATGAAACACGACGCCGTCCTCTGGAGCAATGGTCTGCCGACTGCAGCGAGCGCCGTTCCCCAGGACTGCGCCGTCTGTCACACGGCTCCCTCGAAGAGCATGTCGGCGACCTGGGCGACCGATCAGGCGGGAACGACCCCGGCTCGCTTCCATGCGTCCTTGACGAAGGCAGACCTGCCGCAGCCGGCCTCTTGCGTCGACTGCCACGCCAACTCACGGCCGAACGGCATCTTGACGGTCTCGCCCACGAATCTAATATTCGACCACACCGCCCCGGCGGCTCTCGCGGACTGCGCTTCATGTCACCAGAGCACCAGCTCTGCTGCTCAATGGACCTCTTGGGCGGGAGGGAAATTCCACCTCGCGGGAGATGCAGCACCGGCTTCTTGCTTGCCTTGTCACGCGGCTGAGCGGCCGACGACGACATCGAACTGGATGAGCACGACATATACATCTTCACCGTTCGATTACGTGCCCAACACGCAAGGCATCACCCACGGTGCTGGCCAGGACTGCGCCGTCTGTCATGCCGGGCCCGGAACCGGCGCTTGGGGTGGAACGCAAAACTGGATTGGCGGGCATTTCGCCCACGGTGCGTCCACGATTTCGAGCAACATGTGTATTGCCTGTCACAGTACTCAACGGCCCGATCTGCAGCCCGGGGCGACAGCGGCCGCCATGGCCGCGCTCTTGAACTTCGATCACTCCACCAACGGCACGGGCGACTGCTTTGGCTGTCATCAGGCCACGGTCGCCGCCAATCGCTACCAGAGCTACTACAAGCCCGGCACCAGCCAGACGCTTCCTGGCGGGGATTGGCAGGGCGGCCAGGGGTATCCGGGACCGACCCCCATCGGCTCACCCTCCCAATTCGTCACTATCATCGAAATCGACCTGCACCGTTCCGGGACGAACAACCTGGTGACCAGCACGACCTCGAGGTCGGCGACGCTGTTGACCGAGATGCTCCACGTGTCGACCGCGATCCCGCCGCAAGTGAATCCCGGGCCGGCAAACAATCCCGACTTCAGCACTTGCTGGCACTGCCATACCAGCAGTCCGGGCACCACCAACGTCACCTCGTTCGCGAATGGCCGATTCCATTCTGCGCTGACCACCTATTCAGCGACGCCAGGCGGAACGCAGACTGCGCTCCCGCAGCCTACGACCCAGTGCCTCGATTGCCATGCCCAGATGCGCCCGGCCGGAATCGTCGAGAAGGCCGCGTCCGACCTGCAGCCCATGGATCACAACGCGCTGTTTACATCTGCGCTGACGATCGGAGGCGTGTCGGTGACAGGCGTGGCCGGAATCGAGTGCGCCGTCTGCCACAAGAGCCCGGGCAGCACTTGGACCGACGGCAGCTTCCACGCCAACATCGGCGCCGCGGTTCCCCAGGACTGCACGGCCTGCCACTATCCTCTGATGGCGGATACCGCCAGGTCCGACGTCTCGAACGGTGTCAGTTACGCGATGAAGCACACGTCGAGCCAGCTCACTTTCCAGAACTGTCAGGTCTGTCACGCGACCGCGCTCTCGACGAGCGCTGACACTCCAGTTGCCTCGACCCTGTGGCAGACGGGGGTCTTCCACCCGAGCCTCGCATCGCAGCCTTCGGCTTGCCTCGCTTGCCATGCGGTCTCCGAGCCGGCGGCGAACGCCTCCGCCCAGAGCAGCGTGGTCTACAACCTGACCGTGGGAGGCACCTCGACCAACACGGCTCAGTGGATGAACCATGGCTCCGCCTCCGTGGCCGGCAAGGACTGCTTCGTTTGCCACGCGGCAGACGCGAAGACGTCGGGGAGCGCCTGGAGCAAGTCAGCCTCCTTCCACGGACCGGCGACGAGTCCGAACAGCTGCCGGGAGTGCCATGGTCTCACCAACGGCGGCGGCTCCGTGGCGGGCACCAACAACAACCTGCCCGTGGGCCTCACCAACTCGTCCACCGTGACCTCGGCAGCTGCCGACGCTGCGACCGGCATCCCTGCAGGCACCCATGATCAGATCACGCACACGGACATCAACGTCTCGGCTCGCGATTGCAACTTCTGTCACAGGCAGGCGGGTGTTTCGACCGCGGTGGGCGTGCAGGGTGCCGAATGGGCGCAGGCCAGTTTCCACGTGAACTTCGGGCCCGCGAACCCACTGGTGATGAACGGCACGACGGGCCGCTGCAGCAGCTGCCACATGAACATCAAGCCCGGGGCGACGTTCACAGCTTTCGATCACAACAGCTTCTCGGCCGCGCCCGGAACCCAGGACTGCAGCTCGTGCCACTCGTGGCCGGGGACCGCCGCGGCGACGGCCGCCAACTGGCTTGGAGCTACTGCAGCTCCCGCGGTCGTAACGCTGACGGGTTGGTCCAGCGGTACTTCAATCACTTCAAACACGGTTACTTTCGGGCACCCGAGCCCATCCACTTACACGAGCTGTGCGCAATGTCACGCGGGCTCGAATTACTCGACGATCATCGATTTCAACCATGACGGGCTGACATCGTATGTGACCATCAACGGGGTGACTCCATCCACAACGCCCAACCTGGGCACGAGCGTGTACAACGTCTCGACCAACCCCACGTTCTGTGTGGCTTGCCATGATACGGGTAGCCCCTGGGCCGCTAAAACTGGATTGTCCTCGACAATTACCGCAAATACCACGGACGGCAACACGACCGTGACCACCACCTCCACCAGCGCTTTGACGTTGGGAATGACCATCACCGGCACAGGTATTCCGAGCACTACGTCAACGATGACTACTTTTACAGCCAACACCACCACTGGTAGCACCACGGTTACAACGTCTTCGCCCGTATCATTGTCGGCTGGAACGGTTATCTCGGGTACCGGTATACCGGTCAACGATACCGTTGCTACATCCGTTAGTAACGCTACAAGCTTTACATTGACGACAGCGGCTACAGCCACAGCCATTGGCGTGACATTGACTGCGACAAGAACAACCCCGCTTACGGTCACCATCAAGGCCATACCCAGCGCCACATCTTTTACGATTTCGACTGCGGCCAATGCGACGACATCGGGAACCACCTTGACTGTGACCCATATGCGCATCAGGCAGGCGTCTATCGGGAGCCACGGGGGCTCGACGAATGGTCAGGACTGCACCTCATGCCATTACCTTGGCGGGAGGGAACGTCTGACCCCACCGACTCCTGGAGTTTTCGGGACCGGATCGATCAGTGGCGGCTAACCGGAAGCTACGGCGGCCCGCTGCGATCCACCCGTCCGCCGCGCGTTAGCGGCGGGCGCGCGGGCTCAGCGCGCCGCGAGCAACTCCCGGTAGTCACGCACCAGATCGTCGGCCCTGACGAATCCTTCGATCCGAAGCCAGGGCTTGCCGGGCGCCGCGCGCATCAGCGTCACTGCGGCATGGCTCATCTTGCCCCCGCGGTACACGTCGAAGGCCCGCTGGGCAGTAACGCTCGCGTCCAGCGTCCCGGTGTAGTGCTGCCATTCGAGACCGGCGTGGAATTTCCGGGCGTATTCGCTCAAGCGTGCCGGCGTGTCGTGCTCGGGGTCGATCGAGATCGACATCAGGTGCACCTTCCCGGCATCGGCTCCTAGCCGGCGCTCGAACTGCGCGAACACGGAGCTCATCACCGGGCAGATGGAGCCGCAGGTCGTGAAGATGAAGTTCAGAACGATCGGCCGACCGTCGTTCATCTCGTCCGGCAGCGCGACGACTTTCCCGTCGTCGCGCACGAGACTCACAGCCGGGACCGCATACTTCCGGATCGACCTGGTCGGACCGCTCACCGCAGGAGCCGGCGCGGAGAACGCGTCGTCCGCAGCGTTCGCAAACCCGCCGGAAGCAGCAAGCACGAAGAGCACTACGCCCGTAAGTGCAGCCAGGCGGACGACGACGCCATGGCGCCCGCCCAGCACTGCAGGCGTGGGATATCCCGTCGGGTACGGCGTGTGGGGGCGAACGCGACGACGCGATTGCGGGATCATGGCTCGGGTTTCCTTTTGCAATCGTGCCTGCTGTAAGCGATACCTTAGCAAGATGGCCGAATTGGCCCGCGTGACTGTCAAGGCACAATCCAGTCGCCCTCGGCGACAAGGGCCGTGCCGCCAGGGTCGCGGAAACGCACGACGTAACCACCCTTGGATGCGAATCGCTGATTGGAGGCGAGCGTCAGATGCGGGTAGTAGCCGGTAATGAGCCGGTGCTCGAGCAGGGCTTGCAGCTGCTCGATCAGGTAGGGCCGCACGAAGTTGTCCGCCATGCGGTTCAGGACATCCGCGAGCAGGCTGCACGCCAGGAAGGTGTCCGTCTGGACCTGCTGCGCCACCACCGGAATGTGGCGGACCGAGAACCACCCGAGCGGGTAATCGAGGCGGACGCCCCGCCTGTCCGGAAGATCGAACGGGTAAGTCATGAGGGTGTGCTCGCGCCAGCCCGCGGGCAGGGGGGATTTCTCGAGCCCGCCCATCAGTCCCGACTGGTACACCGTGGCCGCGCCTGCCGGCACATCGCCTAGCGCGGCGATGTCGGCGGGGCGCAGCCACAGTACCAGTGCCTGGCCGCGCGCATCCTTGCGCAGCGCTGCCGTGCGCAGCGCGGCCGTGACCCCGTGCCCCTGAGCACGCGCGGCCAACACCGTACTGTGCACCGTGACCCCGTGCCCCTTGAGCTGCGCAGCCAGGGCCTCGGCCGCGGGCTCGCCACTGTCGCCGGCCCGATAGACCTGCTCTACCGCGCCCGCGGCCGGGTGATTGTCCGGTCCGAGAATGGTCCGCGCGATCAGCTGTGCCTCCAGCAGCACGCCCTTGGAGAAATACATCGGATAAAAATTTCGCTCCGCGATGACCGGTACCTCGACATTCGGAAACAGGCATGGGATGGCGTTTTCCTCGCAGAACTCGTGTACCGGCGCCCAGCTGCTGCCCGCGAGCCCGGACAGCACCGCGTACGCGGGTTCCGCCGCCAGATGCTTGTCCAGTTGTGCCCGCCAGCTGGCCGCGGGGCCGGTCAGCTCCCAGACGTGCAGCTGCCAGTGCCGGTTCGCCATGTACATGCTCTTGCTGTACTGGGTCTTGCCGGAGGTCAGCATGCGTGGACTGGGCTTGAGCGGAAACAGGTTCTTCTGGACGAAGTACTGCTCCAGCACGTCGAGCATGCCACCGCGCTTCAGCGGATCTGCGTCCGGCGTGACGATCGTGGCGAAGTGCAGCACCGTGTCGGTCACGCCGGGGACCTGGCGCACGCTGAGTGCCTTCAGATATTCGACCAGCGCCGCCATGTCCTCGTCGCTGAGCGCGAAACGCGGCATCAGATAGCTGAGCGGCCGGCCCTGCGAGTCGAGGCCCTCGCGGATCGCTCGCGCGAGCGTCGCATCGGTGTACGGATCGCGATTGCCGTGCAGGCTCTCGACATACGGCAGCACGGGCTCGGTGGCATCGTGGGCGCGTGAATGGAACAGGTATTCGCTCGTGACCGGCGGGATCGACAGGCTTCCTTCGACGGATCCAAGACCGCTGCGCTGATGGCAATTCACGCAGGCGGCATCCGCACCGGTCGTGACCACGCCGGCCTCGCGGGTCCCCTCGAGCGGCGCCCCGGAGCCCAGTACGCCGCGCAGGTAGATGGACCGCCCGACACCGTCGGCCGGCGCACCGGTAGCGGGGCCGGATAGAGCGAGCCCCGCAAGCACCGCCAAAGCCAACCGCCAGGCGCTCATTGGGGTGCCGATCCTCGCTCCTCACTCGCCGCGCTCGGTGCGGTCGAAGGCGCGGGCGGCGCGGGAGCTTGAGGCGCGACGCTCGGCCGCCCTCGATTGCGCGGGTGTGGAGCGGCCGGGTTCTCGAACGTCGAGTCGTCCAGCGGCGCATTCAGCACCACCGTTTCGATCTGCATCTTGTCCGGCGTCTTGCCCGGCCCGCCCGGGGTCTCGATGAGGAAAGGAATCTGCAGCCCCTCGACGGTACGGTAGTCAGCATAGGTCGCCGACACCCGCCGCAGCGCACCCGCCGGGCCATCGGCCATCCGGTCGTAGCGGATGTCGAGGTAGGTCTTTGTGTCGACCCAGACGTCTTCGTTGCTACCCTTCGCCCGGCGAACGTTCAGGTGATAGGCCTTGCGGTCCCCGATCTCGTCAACGCTTTCCAGAGTCACCCGATTGCCCTTCGCGGCGTAGTCGATCAATGGACCGTCGATACCGTGCCCGGCCTGCGCAAACTTCAACTCCTGCGGCGTATACGGCTGCACCTCCGGCCGCCCGCGGGCCGGGCGCAGCTTCCAGCCCTGCGCGCCGTCAAAGACGCGCACGGACTTGTCGCCGAGCGCATTGATCTGAAGGCGTGTCTTGTTGGGCCGTTTCTGCTCCAGCTTGAACTGCATGCTGGGCGAGGGCGCGTGGGCGCTTTCGATGTGGCCAATCCATACCATCGTCTCGACGTTGCGCCACGCGTCGAGGCCGCCCCGGGCAGCCACGTTCTTCGCGACGATCTCGGCCGCGGAGAGCTTGGCGCCCGACGCGCACCCTGCGGCCAACGCTACGGCCACGAGCCCGACGGCGATCGTCACGGCAGCCACGCGGTTCATCAGCCCCCCGCGCTCGTCAGGCCTTCGGTTTGGCGAACGTCGCCGCATCGAGCTTCGGGTTCACCGCGACTTTGTCGAGGACGATCTTGTGCGTCTGCCGGTAGCCGTCGACGATCGTCTCGAGGACAAAGGGAATCATCAGGCCCTGCACCGAGCGAAAATCACGCTGATACACCCACACGTTACGCACCTTGCCGTCCATCAGCCGAGGGACGCCCTCGACCTTGACGTCGAGGAAGCTGTGCGCGTCGATCCAGATTTTCTGCACGGTGCCGGTCCTGGTCGTGAGCTTGAGCTTGTAGGCGTCGTGGCCCTCGACCGGCTCAACGCCCTCGAGCTCGACCTTCGTTCCCTTCGCCGCGTAGTCGATCAGTGGGCCATCCATGTCGGCGGTCTCAGCCTCGGTCTTCGCTTCCTGCGGCGTGAGCGGTTCGACGTCGTCGCGGTTGAGATAGGGGCGCAGCTTCCAGCCATTCGTGCCGTCGTAGACCTGCACCGCGGTCTTGCCCGCGAACTCGATCTCGAGGCGCGAATTGTTGGGGCGCTGCCTCGCGAGCGTGAACGGCAGCTGCACCTGCTTCTCGGCCCCCCCCTTGTGAGCGCCGGCCGCAATTTCGCGCCGCGTCTTTTGGGTCGCCGCCCCCGGGCCTCGTGCAACGCGCACGCTGCGGGTGACCGAGTCGCCGGCTCCGGCATCCATCCTGCCGCTCAGTGACAGCGTCTGGACGGCCCGCCACGCCTGCAGCCCACCCCGCGCCGAGACGTGCTTCTTGACGACCTGCGCCGCGCTCAGGCGTGCGGCTGTCGTCTTGCGCGCGGCCGCGAGCAATGGGTGCGAAAAACCCAGGCACAAGGGGATACTCAGCAGCAGGGATTTCCTGCCCGCCACCGCCCAAACGGCGCGCTTTGACTTGCCGGGGGAAAAGAACATTGACATGGCCTACCTCCGAATCTAATCGACGACGAGACCCTGAGCCCGGAACTGCCCGATGACCACGTCGACGCGGTCGCCTTTCTTCACCGGCCGGCCCTTGTTCGAGAACGCCATCCAGTAGGCCTTGCTGGCCTCGGGCGTGCCGGTCTGGCGCAGTTGCCCGATCTTTTCCATCCTCGGGACCACGAGCTTGACCCCGGCGCGCGGGTCGATCAACGACGGCTCGTTGTTCTTGTCGTTGAGCGCCTTGGCTTTGTCCGGGTCGAGCACCCGGTAGGTGAAACGCACGACCTCGCCCGACTCCACCAACCTGACGCTGAGCGCATCGATGCCCCAGACCAGCTGATAATACCTCCAGGCCCGGCCCGCGAAGCGATCTGGCTTGTAGCGCACCGGCGCGGCCGTCACCGGGGCTTTCCCGGTTGTGGCCGCGGTTTTGTCCTTGGCCTGCTGCGACTGTGCCTCGGCGGCTGGGACGAGGCTGACCGCGAGCGCTGTCGCGACCAGCACGCCCCGTGTCCCGGTCAGTGACTTTTTCAGCATGTACATACAGTATTGACTCCTTCCACGGTGCGTCGGTGCCGTCAGTTCAGGTCGATCCTGGCGGTGGCCGTGGCACCCTTGGCGACGGTCACCGTCTGCTCCGCTGCCGTCAGCCGCGGGTTCCAGATGGCGATTTTCCAGGTGCCCGGCGGGACGTCGGGGATGCTGAACCTGCCGTCCCTGTCGACCACCGCGGAGTAGGCGGTCGTGCCCACGAAGATGTACGCCAGCATCTCGGGATGCATGGAGCACTGCTGGGTGTACACGCCGGCCTTGGCAAAGACGTG
>Ga0209526_10002633_pt1 | contig 12120 bp, 13 predicted proteins | sample JacPinW_OM2H0_M1_FD_188566 | JGI IMG/M metagenome (GOLD analysis project Ga0209526, IMG submission 188566) | Forest soil microbial communities from Algoma, Ontario, Canada - Jack Pine, Ontario site 1_JW_OM2H0_M1 (SPAdes) (version 2) | ecosystem: Environmental > Terrestrial > Soil > Boreal...
GACCACGCTGTTCTCGGTGCTCTCGGGCTTGCTGCGCCCGCGTTCGGGCCGGGTCGTGATCGACGGCATCGACGCCACCCGGACGACTCCGCAGGCTCGCGCTCGCCGGGGCCTCGCCCGCACGTTCCAACGCCTCGAGCTCTTCGACGAGCTGACGGTGCGCGAGCACCTCGTGGTGGCACGGCGGGTCCGTGCGCGCCAGAGCCGCTTCTGGAGCGACGTGCTGGGGCTCGGTCGTCGCGCACCCGAGGGTGAGGACGCCGCGGTGGACGAGGTGCTCGGCGCGCTGGGGCTCGAGGCGGTGGCCGACCGCCCCGCGTCATCGCTGCCGCTCGGCACGGGCCGGCTCGTGGAGGTCGCGCGAGCGGTCGCAAGCGACCCGCGCGTGCTCCTGCTCGACGAGCCGTCCTCGGGTCTCGACGTGCACGAGACCGCGCAGCTGGCACGGGTGCTGGGCCAACTGCGCGCCGATCGCGGGATGGCGCTGCTGCTCGTCGAGCACAACGTCGAGCTCGTGCTCGACCTGGCCGACCGGGTCACGGTGCTCGACTTCGGGAAGGTGATCGCCGAAGAGGAGCCGGCCGGGATCCGCTCCAGCGCGGTCGTCCAGGCCGCCTATCTGGGCGCCGGAGCGATCTCGTGACCTCTCCCCTGCTCCACGTGTCGCACATCGACGTCAGCTACGGCAACGCCCGCGCCCTGTTCGACGTGTCGCTCGAGGTCGCGCCCGGCGAGGTGCTCGCGGTGCTCGGCGCGAACGGCGCGGGCAAGAGCTCGCTCGCAGCCGCGATCGCAGGCGCAGTGCCGGTGGCGGGCGGACGCATCGAGCTCGACGGTGCCGACGTGACCGGCTGGCCCGCGCACCGCTTGAGCCGGGCCGGCGTGGCGTACGTGCCGGAAGGGCGCGGGATCTTTCCCCATCTCTCGGTGGTCGACAACCTGCGGGTCGCGCTGCGCCACGCGGTACCGGCGGGTGAGCGCGGCGCCGCGATCGAGCGCGCCGTCGACACGTTCCCGATTCTCGGTGAGCGACGACGCCAGCAGGCCGGGACGCTGTCCGGCGGCGAGCAGCAGATGTTGAGCCTCGCGAGGGTGCTGGTCGCGCCGCCGCGTGTGCTCGTGGCCGACGAGATGTCGCTCGGGCTCGCGCCGTTGATGGTCGACATGGTGTTCGATGCTCTCGGCCGCGCGCAGCGCGACGGGGTGACGATCGTCCTCGTCGAGCAGTACGTCGAGCGAGCGCTCGCGTTCGCATCCCGGGCCCTGATCCTGCGGCGGGGCCGGGTCGGGTGGCAGGGCCGGACCGCGGATGCCGGCCGCGAGCTCGTCGCCGAGTACCTCGGCGGTGAGGGCGCCGACGTCTTGACCGGCTGACGCGGCGCCGCACGAGCGGGAGGTGGCGGAGTCGCGCCCGTCGGAATATGATTCCGGCAATGCGGAACGCCGTTCCGGACCCGAGGCTCGAAGACGCCGTGGCCGTCAGGGTCGCGCGGCGCGGGCTCGCGGAGCGGGAGGAGGCCTACGCCGACGAGGTGCGCCGGCTTCTCGACGCGGCCTTCTCCGTGATGCGGGCATCGGGTGATCTCGACCCGCGGGTCAGCGACATCGTGCGTGAGTCGGGGCTGTCGAACCAGGCCTTCTACCGCCACTTCTCCGGAAAGGACGAGCTGCTGCTCGCCGTGCTCGAAGACGGCCAGCGCCAGCTCGTCGACTACCTCGAGCGCCGCATGCGCGATGTGCCCCCCGGGCTGCTGCGGGTCCGGCGCTGGATCGAGGGGGTTTTGGAGCAGGCCCGGAACCGCGATGCCGCCGAACGCACGCGTCCCTTCGCGGTCAACGGCACCCGTCTGCGCGACCGCTTCCCCACCGAGGCGGGCCGGGCGACGGAGCTCCTGCTCGGTCCGTTGCGCGAGGCGGTCGCCGAATCGGGTGGTGACCCGGAACGTGACGCGGCCGCCGTCTACCAACTGGCGATCGGGACCATGTACGAGCACCTGCTCGAACGCACGGAGCCGAGCCGCGACGACGTCGATCACCTCGTGCGGTTCGCACTTGGTGGCATACGTGCGGGCACGAAGGACGAACGAGGTGATGCGGCGTGACCGAGCGTGAGCTCCTCCTCACCGGGATCGGCGGGCAGGGTGTGCAGCTTGCGGCCCAGGTGATCGCGCGTGGCGCGACCGTCGAGGGGCGCAATGTCGCGCTGTTCGGCGTGTACGGCGGGATGATGCGCGGTGGGAACACGGATGCGACCGTCGTCGTCGGCGACGGGCCGCTCCAGGCTCCCCCGTTGATCTCGCACACGTGGTCGGCGATCGCGATGCACGACGAGTTCTGGGAGCCGGTGTCACGCAAGCTGCGACCACACGCATTGGTGCTCGTCAACGACGCGACCTTCGGCACCCGGCTCGACACCGATGGTCTGCGCATCCATCGCATACCGGCGACCGAGATCGCGGCCGAGCTCGGGAACCAGCTCGGTGGGTCCATGGTGATGGTCGGTGCATACGTCGCCATCACCGGACTCGTCGGCCTCGACGCGACCATCACCGGCATGCGCGACTCCATTCCTCCGTACCGGACCCAGCACATCGTCGCGAACGAGGCCGCGATACGGGCCGGCTACGACCACGTGGAGCGTCTGTCCAACCCGGCGTGGGACCAGACGGGAGCTCCGGTATGAGCACGATCACGATCAAGAGCCGGGGAACCGTCCGGATCGACACGGCAACGTGCAAGGGCTGCGACCTCTGCATCACCGCCTGCCCGCCGGAGGTGTTGAGCATGTCGACCGCCGTGAACCACCTCGGGTACCGCTACCCGCAACTGCATCCCGGTTGCACCGGCTGCGCCGCGTGCCTGTTCGTGTGCCCCGACTTCTGCTTCGAGGTGTTCCGATTCGACCAGCCGGTCCTCACCGAGGTGGAGGTGGCGTCATGACCGCGACCGTCCCGCAGCCGACCACCGCGCCGACGCGCCGCCTGATGGAGGGCTCCGAGGCGATCGCGACCGCGGCGATCGCCGCGGGGTGCCGGTTCTTCACCGGATATCCCATGACGCCGTTCACCGAGGTGCTCGAGCACTTCGCCCGACTGCTCCCCGACGTCGGCGGCGTCTGCATCAACGCCGAGAGCGAGCTCGAGGCCGTGGGGATGGCTTGGGGGGCGCTGGCCACCGGTGCGCGCGCCGCGACCGGATCCACGGGCCAGGGGCTCTCGTTGATGCAGGAGTCGTTCTCCGAGATCACCCTGGCCGAGCTGCCCCTCGTGATCTTCAACATGGCCCGCGGGCAAGCCGACTACTTCCAGGCGACGCGCGGCGGGGGTCACGGCGACTACCGCCACGTCGTCCTCGCTCCGATGGACATCACCGAAGCGGCCGAGCTCACCCAGCTCGCGTTCCACCTCGGCGACAAGTGGCGCCACCCGGTGCTCATCTACGGCGACTACCTCACGGCGCACATCCAGGAAGCGGTCTCGGTCTCGCCCATCGACTTCGGCGAGCTCCCGCCGAAGGAGTGGGCGGTCGACGGTGCCCTCGGTGGGAGCGGCCGGTCGCGCAGCGTCTCGCCGCTCGGGTTCGGGAAGGTCGGCCAGCCCGCGCCCGGGATCGAGCGACATCTGCGGGACATCGACGCGAAGCAGCGCCGGATCGCGGCGCAGGAGGTTCGAGTCGAGACGGGATTCGTCGACGACGCGGAGACCGTCGTCGTCGCGTTCGGCACCCCGGCGAAGTTCGTCCGCTACGTCGTCAGCCGGCTCCGGGCCGACGGCGAGAAGATCGGATATGTCCGGCCGATCACGCTGTGGCCGTTCCCGTACGAATCCGTCGCCGAAGCCGCGGCAGGAGCCCGAACGGTCGCGACGTTCGAGCTGTGCGCGGGGCAGATGGTCGACGATGTGCGGCTGGGTGTGCTCGGCCGGGCTCCGGTCGTCACCATCGGCGGCATCTCGACCGACGGGTCGGGCTTCGGGGTCGGCCCGTTGCTCGACGCCGAGATCATCCGTGATCGGATCCTCGCCGTGCACCGCGGCGGTGCCGAGGCCGAGCTTCCCCCGCTTCCCGTCAACGAGCGCGGCTGAGAGAAACCGGAGAGTGCGATGAGTACAACGGTGAACCCGCTCGGACCGGTTCTCGACACGAGCGCCGCGCCCGCCGACGCGCGCAAGGTGGGCGAGCTCAAGCCCGACCTGTTGCTCACCCAGCAGCACCACATGTGTCCGGGGTGCGGCGAACCGCTCGCCGTGCGCGTCTTCCTCGAGGCGATCCAGGAGCTCGGTGTCGCCCAGAAGACCATCGCCGTCGCGGGAATCGGCTGCTACACGAGCTTCTCGGGCACCATCGACGTCGACCTGGTGCAGGCCCTACACGGCCGTGCGCCCTCCGTCGCTACCGGCGTGAAGCGGATGCTCCCCGACACGGTGGTGTTCACCTTGCAGGGCGACGGCGACATGGTGAACGAAGGCCTGCAGGAGGTGCTGCACACGGCGGCGCGGGGCGAGAAGGTGACGTGCATCCTGTTGAACAACGGCGTCTTCGGCGAGACCGGCGGACACATGACCGCGACGAGCGTGCTCGGGCAGCGCACCAAGAACACGCTCGACGGGCGGGACGCCGAGTACCACGGCTATCCGATCCTCATCGGCGACCTGATCGCGCAGCTCCAAGGTGCGGCCTACGTGGCCCGTGGGTCGGTGCACAACGCCGGCGCGATCGCCCGCACCAAGAAGATGTTCCGGCGTGCGTTCGAGGCCCAGCTGGCGGGTGAGGGCTTCACGTTCGTCGAGGTGCTCACCATGTGCCCGACCGGCTGGTTCATCCCGACCGCGGAGGGCCCGGACTACATGCACGAGACGTTGGGCGAGGTGCACATCATGGGCGAGCTCAAGGCGGCCGGTGTGGTCCGGTCGACCGAGGAGCTGCACGACGAGAACGTGCGCCGGGCCGAGGAGGCCGCCGCGGCCAAGGCCCGTGACCTCGCCGCCAAGCACCAATGACCGTCTGATCGCGTGGCACGCGCGCGGCGCCTGGAGCGACGGAGGAGCGAGGCGCTCGCCGGCGAACGAACGACGCGGGCGGTCGCGGTGAAGCCCGGAGCCCCGGCAGCGAGGGAGTGAGCGAGAAGATATGGATTTCAACTACCCCACGGAGGCAGAGGCGTTCCGTGCGGACTTCCGGGCGTGGCTCGACGACCACCTGACCGACGAATACCGGGGCGCGTCCGTGATGGACGCCGATCCCGAGCAGCTCGAGCGACTCCGGCAGTGGAACCGCATGCTCGCCGATGCCCGCTACGCCGCCATCGCATGGCCGGTCGAGTACGGCGGCCGGGGCGCGGGGATCATGGAGCAGGTCGTCTTCAGCGAGGAGATGCACCGGGCCCGGGCCCCGGGCACGCTGAACCCGCTCGGGCTGTCGAACATCGCGCCGGCGATCATCGAGCACGGCACGGAGGAGCAGAAGCGCGAGCTGCTGCCCCGGATGCTGTGCGGTGACGACATCTGGTGCCAAGGCTTCTCCGAGCCCGACGCGGGCTCCGATCTTGCGTCGCTCAAGATGTCGGCCGTGCGGGATGGTGACGACTTCGTGGTCAACGGCCAGAAGACGTGGAACACCCTGGGCCATGCCGCGAACTGGTGCGAGCTCCTCGTGCGCACCGACCCGTCGGCACCGAAGCACCGCGGGATCTCGTGCCTGCTCGTCGACATGACCCTGCCGGGCGTCGAGGTGCGTCCGCTCGTGACCATCACCGGTGAACGCGAGTTCAACGAGTTGTTCTTCACCAACGTGCGGGTCCCGGGAGCGGCACTGCTCGGCCCCCTGAACGAGGGTTGGCGGGTCGCGATGACCACGCTCGCGTACGAGCGGGGCACGGTCGCCAATCTGCATCTCGGCCTGCGGTCGAAGGTCGCCGAGCTCGTCGCCCTGGCCAAAGAGACGTCGCTCGGTCTCGGGCGGAGCGCGGCCGACGATCCGGTGCTCCGACGCAAGCTGGCGCGGGTCTACCTGGATGCCGAGTACCTCAAGCTGATCGCCGATCGCGCCATCTCGGGCGCGTTGCACGGCCGGGCGATGGGGCCCGAGTCGAGCATCGCCAAGCTCGTCTGGAGCGAGACGGAGCAGCACCTCTGCGAGGTCGCGGGCGACGTGCTCGGTCCCGACGCCAACCGCGGTCGGTGGGGCCGGGACGCGGTGTACTCGCGCGCGCTCACCATCGCCGGCGGTACGACACAGGTGAACAAGAACATCCTCGCCCAGCGCATCCTCGGCCTGCCGCGCTCGTAGTACGACGCCGGAGTGCTCGGCTACCCCACCGCGACGTTCTGGGGACCCTCACCGCCGGTCATGAGCGGCACGGTACGGGTCTCGAGGGTGAGCTGCGCACCGACGAGCTCGTCTTCCTCGGCTCTGCTGAGCAGCGCCGGATCCAGGAGCTTGGCGTAGCAGCGTGCGCCGCCGGCGACGTCGCACACGGCGACGCCCCATTCCGGCGTTCCCTCGCGGCCGTGCACGATCGAGTACGCAGCCACCGTCGCGGGGCCCGCGTGCTCGTCGATGATGGCCACGTGTCCCGCGGCGTCGAGCTTCGCCTGCACCGTCGCCTGCTCGGGTGGTGCGACCGGACCGGGCGTCGTGGAGTACACGGCGTAGGTGTGCTTCGTCATGTGCATCCCGACGCCGCTCACCATCCCGAACGACCCGGGCGCGTCGCGCAGCGCGGTGGCCATCTGCGCGATGGAATGGGTCATGTAGTTGCTCCCCGCTCCACCGTGATAGGGCAGGCCGCCGGTGACGGTGAGCGGGCGCGTGTCGCCCTCGCGGACGCCCAGGGCGTCGCGGGCGAAGTTCACCGAGCTGGCGAAGCAGCTGTAAAGATCGAGCGTCGCGACGTCGTCGACGCCGATCCCGGCCACCCGCAGTGCCTCGGCGCTCGCGGCGGCCATCGCGGGCGAGCACCACATGTCGTCGTGCTCGGCGAGGTAGACGGGATCCGTCGCGTAGCACCATCCACGCGGGTAGACCCGCTGCTCGGCGGGGACGCCGAGCTCGTCGGCCTTCGCCTCGCTGGCCAGGATCACCGCGGCCGCCATGTCGACGTCCATGATCGAGACCATGTACTTCGTGTACGGGTAGCCGACCATCCGGTTCTGGGGAGTGGCGGTGATCAGCTCGTCGACCGAGCGAGTGGTCCGGAACCACGCGTACGGGTTCTTCGCCGCGACCTCCGTCATGCGTGCGAGAAGACGGCCCAACTGCTCGCGGTAGGAGTCGAGCCCGATCCCGAGATGGCCACGACGGGCGTTGTCGAAGATGGCGAACGTGAGCCAGGCCTGGAACACGTCGTGGGCCACCTCGGCCGGATGGAACGGGGCCTCCCACGGGTACGCACGCTTCTCGGCCGGCCTGAAGCTGTACGACGCCCGCTCGCCGCGCTGCTTGTACCTGCGTTGCGTGGCGAGCGCCTCGGCTCCCGTGACGAGGGCCAGGTCGACGTCGCCCCGGAGGATCGCCTCACACTGCTGTGAGACGACGACCTGCGGCGTGGTGCCGCCGATACCCGAGTAGAAGCGGGTTCGTGGCTCGGCCCCGATCCGCGCCGCGAGCCGCGTGACGGCGTCGTCGTACTGGGACGTCTGGCAGAACACGATCTGCACGCTGTCGAGCGCGTTGAGGACCCGCGGGCCGGCCCGCGTGTCGTCGGCGGCGATGTGCGCGACCTCGTCCCACATGACGAGGGGTTCCGGAGCGCCTTGCGCACCGACGTCGTCGGGATGCCACGTGCGCTGCCCGACGCCGATGATGCACGGCGTGCGGGGATCGGTACCGCCCGCCACCGTGCTACCTCGCCTGCCAGTTCGGCTTGCGTTTCTCGGCGAACGCCTTCGGGCCTTCCTTGGCGTCCTCGGTCTGGAAGATCTTCGACGAGATGCGGCTCTCCTTCTCGAAGGGTGTGCGCAGCTGCTTGCCGAGGCCCTGGAGCACCTCGATCGCCGAGCGCACCGCCGGACCCGCATCGACGGTTCCGGCCGAGTCGACCTGCTCGAGCACACCGGCGAGCGCCTTGACGGCCTCGCGCAAGGCCCGGGTCGTGTCCTCGTCGTGGTACAGGCCCTGCAGGGCGCTCTGCTTCGTCGCCTGCACCGCGAGCGGCGCGTTGGCGGTCATGCGGCGGGCGAACTCGTACGCCGTGTCGAGCAGCTGATCGCGCGGCACGACCGCGTTGAGCAGGCCCATCTCGTACGCGCGCGCCGCGGGGATCAGATCGGCGCAGAGGAGGAACTCCATCGCCTGCGGCCACGGGATCTGGCGCGGCAGCCGGACGGTCGTGCCACCGCCGGCGAAGAGTCCACGCTTCGGCTCCATCACCGCGAACTTCGCCTCCGGGCTCGCGATGCGCAGGTCGACGCCCCCGATCATCTCCATGCCGCCTGCCGTGCAGAACCCGTTCACCGCCGCGATGATCGGCTTGTAGAGCGGCACGTTGCGCAGCACCGCTCGCGTGCCGTCGTCGAGGCGATAACCGTTGATCTCGGTGAGGCCGTCGTCGGCGATCTGGCGCTGGAGCTTGGTGATCTCGGGGATGTAACGCTTCAGGTCGGCACCCGTGAAGAAGGCGTCGCCGACGCCCGTGATGATCGCGACCCACGCGTCGGCGTCGTCGCCGAAACGCTCCCAGGCCTCCCGCAGGAGCTTGAAGTGCTCCATGTCGGCCGAGTTGCGCGCCTCCGGCCGGTCGATCGTGATGAGCACGATGTGCTCGTCGTCCTTCTCGTAGTGCACGGGCACGGGAACACTCCCCCTGGGCCGACGAACCTGACACGTTAGTCAGGGAACGTCGCTCTGCGCGAGACTGCCGCCCATGGCCCTGGCAGACGAGGTGCGACACAAGGCGCTGGTCACCGCCCCCTTCAGGGGTGAGGGACTCGACACTCTGCGAGAGCTCGCCGACGTGGTCTACGACCCATGGATCGAGCACCAGCCGATCCGGCTCTACAACGCCGACCAGCTCGCCGAGCGGGTGCAGGCCGAGAATGCCGACATCGTGATCGTCGAGAGCGACAGCGTGAAGGGCCCGGTGCTCGACCTCCCGCTCGTTGCCGTCGGCTCGTGCCGCGGCGACCCGAACAACGTCGACATTCCGGCCGCGACCCAGCGGGGCATTCCGGTGCTCCGGGCACCCGGCCGCAACGCCAACGCAGTCGCCGAGCTCACGGTCGCCCTCTTGTTCGCGGTCAACCGACGCGTGGTAGCCGCCGACCGCGACGTACGCGAGGGTGAGATGTACCGCGACGGGACCATCCCGTACCAGCGGTTTCGGGCGTGGGAGCTGTCGGGCCAGACCGCCGGTGTCGTCGGGCTCGGCGCGGTGGGGCGGGCCACCAAGTGGCGCCTCGAGGGACTCGGCATGCGGGTGATCGCGTACGACCCCTTCGCGGCCGAAGCGACGCACACGCTCGACGACCTTCTGTCCGAGGCCGACGTCGTCACCATGCACCCGATCGTCACGCCGGAGACCACCGGCATGATCGGCGCGGAGCAGTTCGCACGCATGAAGGAGGGGGCCGTCTTCGTCAACACGGCACGAGCCATGTTGCACGACACCGACGCGCTGGTCGCAGCCCTGCAGTCGGGCCACCTTGGTGGCGCCGGGCTCGACCACTTCGTCGGCGAGCACATCGCACCCGACCATCCTCTCTGCTCGATGGACAACGTCGTGTTGACCCCGCACATCGGTGGCGCGACGTACGACACCGAGGCCAACCACTCGCGGCTGATCGCCGATGATCTCCTGCGTCTGCTCGGCGGTGAGCGGCCTCAGCACATCTGCAACCCCGAGGTTCTCGAACGGGCCCGCACGGGAGGTGCCTGACATGGCCGCGAAGCAACTGACCGCACAGGAGACCCGGGAGATGCTCCTGGGTGTCGCGAAGGAGATGCTCCGCACCGGGCTGGTCGAGGGAACGTCCGGCAACCTCTCGGCTCGCCTTCCCGACGGGAACCTTCTGCTCACTCCGTCGTCGCTTCCCTACGAGACGATGGAGCTCGAGGACCTCGTCGTGTGCGATCCCGACGGGAACGTCCTCGAAGGCACGCGGGGCCCCACGTCTGAGAAGGCGCTGCACTGCAGCTGCCTGCGCCTGCACGACGACATCGGGGCGGTGATCCACTCACACGCCAAGTTTGCGAGCATGTTCGCGGTCGTGCGCCAGCCGATCCCCGCGGTGATCGAGGAGTTCCAGGTGTTCGTCGGCGGCGACGTACCGGTTGCCGAGTACAAGGAGACCGGCAGCGACGCGCTCGCCGACGAGGTCGCGAAGCATGTCGGCGACCGGAGCGCGGTGCTCATGGCGAACCACGGCCTGCTCACCGTGGGGATGAACCCGCAGCACGCGATGAAGATCGCATCCCTGGTGGAGCGCACCGCCGAGATCGTGTGGGGTGCCCGACAGCTCGGGACGATCCACGAGCTGCCCGCGGAGCTCCGCAGCAAGTGGACGAGCATCTACGGCTTCCTGCGCACCAACCCGATGTAACCGGCGCGGAGTGCGCTCGGCGCGTGACACGCCGCCGGTCCGCACGCCGACGCAGGCGATGCCGGCGCCTCTTCAAGCCCTGGGCCCCACCCCTTCGTCAAGGAGTCGCGAACTGGATTGGGCGGGTCACGCTCGCGGGCGCGTTGGAACCCGCCTCGAAGAGCGTCAGCACACACTGCTGCGCAGGATTGCAGGTCACGAGCCGGGTGCCGAACGGACCCTTGGTCACGGTGTACGGGCTCGAGACGTTTCCCTGCGCGTCGGCCTTCAGCGCAAGGAGCTTGGCCACGTTGCAGTCACCCGGAGTGGTCTGGACGCCCCGGTCGACGCACTGCTCGAGGTTCAGGCTGACGGTGGGTGGGAAGCCGGTGCCCGTCACGAGCACCGCCTGACCCTCGATCAGCCCGGTGTTCGGAGCCACGGTCATCGCCGGCGCGGGGGGCGCGGTCGTGGTCACGACCACGGTGGTCGTGGTGGTCACGCGCGGTCGCGGCGCGCTGCCCTTCTTGCCCCCGCCGCAGGCGGCGAGCGCACACGTCGCGACGACGACGCAGATGCAGCGTGTTACCCGCCTCGTCATGGGCCTCAGTCTCGCTTGCGGGCGATGGTGATCCCGTCACCCAGTGGGAGCATCACCGTGTCGACCCGGTCATCCGACGCCACGCGATCGTTGAAGGCTCGGATGGCCCTCGTGTCGGCGTCGTCTGCGTTCGGATCGAGCACTCGACCGCCCCACAGCACGTTGTCGACGAGGACAACGCCGTTCGGGCGGAGCCGGGTCAGCACCTCGTCGTAGTAGTGCGGGTAATTCTGCTTGTCGGCGTCGATGAACGCGAGATCGAACTCAGGCTCCGCCGGCAGCGACCGAAGTGTGTCGAGCGCGGGCCCGAGGCGCAGCTCGATGCGATCCGCTAGACCGTCCCGCTCCCAGTACCGCCGGCCGATCGAGGTCCACTCCTCGCTCACGTCGCAGCACAGCAGGCGCCCGTCGTCGGCGAGACCACGGGCGATGCACAGGGCGGAGTACCCGGTGAACGTGCCGATCTCGATGGCGCGCCGGACTCGGATGAGCCGCGTCAGCATCGTCATGAACGCGCCCTGCTCGGGGGCGATCTGCATCGCCGCGATGCCACCGAGCTTCGCGGTCTCGGCGATCAGCTCCTGCTGCACCGGGTCGGGCGGTGTGCCGTGCTCGACGAGGTACCGATGCAGCTCGCTGGTGAGGAAGAACGACTTGGGTTCGGAAGACACCCCGGGAGGTTAGCGGCCGCTCAGCCGGCGAACGCGATCGTGGCCGAGGCGCTCGCGCCGTTTGCCGAGGGCTCCGACACGGAGACCACGCACTTCTGCGTGGCGGTGCACATGTTGTTGGCGCTGCCGACCGGGCCCTTCGTCACCTTGTACGTGGTGCTCACGTTGCCCGAGCCGTCGGCGTTGACCTGAGGGTGGTCGAACTTGCAGTCGCCGGCACCCGTCGAGGCGCCCTTGTCTGCGCACTCGAGCACGAGGAGCTGCGCGTTCGGTTTGAAACCCTTCGCGTTGACCTGCACGGTCTGACCGTCCGTGATGCCGATGGCGGGCGTCA
>Ga0209526_10002634_pt1 | contig 12119 bp, 10 predicted proteins | sample JacPinW_OM2H0_M1_FD_188566 | JGI IMG/M metagenome (GOLD analysis project Ga0209526, IMG submission 188566) | Forest soil microbial communities from Algoma, Ontario, Canada - Jack Pine, Ontario site 1_JW_OM2H0_M1 (SPAdes) (version 2) | ecosystem: Environmental > Terrestrial > Soil > Boreal...
CTGGAGCCGGCACAGCAGCCGGAGCGGCCGGTGGAGCACTGTCCGACGGGTCTGCCGGTGACTCGAAGCCGTAGGCCCAGGGCGCCGGACGGGCAGCGGTCTTTTCCTGTTGCGGAGGTTCAGCTCCCACCGCAGGCATGATAAATAAAGCAAGCACTAGAGCCGAGCTGCAATTCCTCATGTATACCTCCCAGTGCCGGATTACCAACATGGCTTTCGTTACGATGGGACGATTGGAACACGATTCTTATTATTGAATCAAGACCATAGATCTGAGCCGAGGTTTCGATTTCTTGGCGAAGGTGTGTCGACCTCCTGCCGGATAGCAATGCCAATTTAAGGTATTGTTTGCTTGGGCAGAAGGGACCTTTCGGCAAACGTTGCTACACCAGGCTATTAGGGAAAGGATCTATCGACAGCCACCGCAAGATGCGCTACTCGGCACCGCATGAGCCGGACCTCTGCCTGGTCCATCGAAGTCCGGTTTGGGGTAGAACCCGCTCCTTGTCCTCCTTGTACACGTCGACCGTTGAAGTCGCTCAACTCCCAACAAACGAGCTGTCGGTGAAATCCTCGACATGACCCCAAGACCGGATGGAGAACTCGAATGCCGTTTTTGGAACCTGACGTCGGTGAGCCACATGTCCGAGATGGCGAAAATACGACCCGTGCGGCGGCGCTCAATGCACGGGGACCCTTCAAGCAGCGCACGATTTACGATTGTCTGGCTAGCGCCCTCCGCTGGAGCTTTGTGCTTGGGAATGAATGCTCAACTTCTGCACGCGCCAGTTAGAGGTTTCCGCGGCGTACACTTCGTTCTCCGAGGGACAGGCAAGCTGGTGGATGCCGGAGAACTGCTTAGGCTGGCGTCCGGAGCGGCCAATGACGCCAAGCACCTTGCCGTCGAGCGAAACCTTGAAGAGTCGCCCGGGGAAGGTACTTTCTCCGACGAAGAGGACCTGGTTGGGACCGGGTGTGATGCAGACCGAATTGGGAGCCCCGATCACCGCTGCCAGTCGTTCGCCGGTTGGGGTGTTGCCGTTGACCGCGTGGGTTCCGGGAGCAGGAGGCACGTCAATGGTGAACATACGCAGAAACCTGCCCTCTGTATCGAACACCTGTATACGCCTATTAGTGCGATCGGCCACGTAGAGGTTGTTGCTGCGGTCCGCCACAATGGCATGCGGGAGGCGAAACTGCCCGGGCCCGGTACCTTTATCGCCCCATGACTTAACCCAGTCGCCATTTTTGTCATATTTGGCGACGCGGGAGTTAACGTATCCGTCGGTGATGTAGATGTTGCCTTCGGAGTCCCAAGCTACGTCGGTGGGCTGGCGGAAGAGCCCGTCCACGGCGGGGAGAGGAGGTTCGACGTGCTCCCAAGGTTTGGCCCCCTCGTCGGCCGATTCGGACCGGCGTCCGAAAGTCATGACTACGCGGCCCGCCTGGTTGAATTTGATAATCATGTCGGAACCTTTGTCGATGGCCCAGATGTTGTCGTCCTTGTCGATGCGCACGGTGTGGGCTTCGGACCAGGCGTAAAGTCCCTTGCCAATTTCGCGCAAGAACTCGCCTTTGGGACCGAACTCGAGCAACTGAGCCGCTGAGGGAGCGTAGGCAGGGCCACCGGCGCTGTTCGAGCGGGTGAACACGAAGACGTGGCCCCTAGAATTCACCGCCACGCCTGGGACCTCGCCGAAATTCATCCCGGGCGGCAGCTTGAGGAATTCAGGAACGGAATCGAAAGGAATTTCAGGCACGCTTTGTTGAGCAAATGACAGTGGAGCTAGCAGCACGAACAACGCGAACACACAGGTTTTCATCGATGCCTCCCGGCTGGTCTTAACGCTTGACTTCGATCAGGTGCGTGCCGGGAGCCTACGCTGTCGATGTGCGACTGTCAACGGCAGGGCGTCTGTAGCCCGGCACTTCGCATCACGACAGTTAGGGCGCTGTGCTCGAGCACGAGATTCCGCCCACGATCTTCTCGGGTAGGTTACCGCACACGCCACAAGGGTGGTCGAATCTATATCCGCAACAGTTCGCTAGAGGCAGGCTGACATCCGCAGCCTCCCACAGTCTACGAATGTGCGGGCTCCTCAGTGCGCGGTGCGTGGAATTGGGCCGGCCGGAAGACAAAGGGTCAGCGCCGTATCTCGGGCATGAACCGCGATGACGGCGGGGCTATAGTTTGCGTGAGCATTACTCTCGACGGTTGCCCCCAAGCGGTGTCGAGTATCGCTCTTGCTCACCGGTCAACTAAACGATGATCTTGACTAGCGGATCAGCTCGACCGACTGTACCAAAACTGCCCTTGGGGTCAGTTGACTCTCTTTCCGCAACGACCTAGCGTCGAGGCCGCAGAAACCCAGCCTTACACTTGGCTTCCCCGAGTTCACCTACGTCCGACCCGGGGCTGAAGGCAATCCAAGCGTTCTGACACTCGACATAGGCCGTCAGTTCAATGCGTGTCTGCCGCTAACCGAAAGGTCATAGCTTCAGCGAACCATTGCGCTCTCGGTTCGTCCAAAGGAGTTCAAACTATGAAAGTGAGTCGTAAGAGCAAGGTCATTGTGTGCGTTGTGTTTCTCTCGGTTGTATGTTTCGGGAGCGCCATGGCAGACGAGTTCGGAGCCCGCGATCCAGGTGTTCGCGGCGGAACAATTGACGCAGGCCAGCCGCTCGCTTCTGTTGGGCAAACCCCAGGGGCATCTGATTTCTTCACCAATGGAGTCGGCCGGTTCCAAAACGTGGAAACCGTCCAGGGAGGACCCAATATCGGTCTCGGTCCGCGGTTTAACAGCAACCAATGCTCGAGCTGCCACTCACAGCCCGCCGTAGGAGGGAGCAGCCCGAGCGTGACCGCCTTTCCGTTCGTCGGCCAAAATCCCGAAACCCTCGTCTTCAATCTTTATAACGCACCAAACACACTCCCATCCTTCATTGCGCCTGACGGCCCGGTCCGCGAAGCCCGGTTCAAGTTTTTTTTGAATCGGGACGGCTCGCTCAGCAACACGCCTGATGGCGGGGTCCATGACCTGTTCGTCATTACAGGGCGCTCCGATGCCGGCAGTTGTGGAATCGAGCAGCCAGATTTCACTCACAATCTTGCGCTCAACAACATCGCCTTTCGAATCCCCACTCCCATCTTTGGCGCCGGCTTAATCGAAAACATAGCCGACGAGACGATTCGCTCCAATATGCGCTCGAACGAAGAGATGAAGAGGTTCCTCGGCATTTCGGGCCATCCCAATACCAACGGAAACGATGGCACGATTGCGCGCTTTGGTTGGAAAGCTCAGAACAAGTCCCTCGAGATATTTGCGGGCGAAGCCTACAACGTAGAAATGGGCGTTACCAATGAGCTGTTCCAGAATGAGCGCCCCAGCCCGGACGAAGTCCAACACGGCGGGCTTCCTGCAAACTGCAAACTAAACCCCACGCCAGAGGATGGGAGCAACTTAACCGCATCTCCAGACTCCGCGGTTCCCAGCGACGTCGTGCAGTTTGCGATGTTCATGCGGCTCCTGGCTCCGCCAACACCTTCGACGACCAATCCTGGTGGGACTCCGTCCATCGGTAATGGAAGCCGCGTTTTTGGCGCGATCGGATGTGCCCTTTGTCACACGCCGACGCTCCCGACCGCAAAATCCTCGATGACTTCTGGCTTGAGCCAGGTCAATGCCAACCTGTTTTCCGACTTGCTCGTCCATCACATGGGCACAAACCTTGCCGATGGCGTGTCACAAGGTGCTGCGGGACCGGACGAATTTCGCTCAGCACCGTTGTGGGGTCTCGGGCAGCGCATTTTCTTGCTGCACGATGGCCGCTCAAGGGATCTGGTGGACGTGATCCAACAGCATGCCAGCTCCGGCTCGGAAGCAAATGGGGTCATCCGGAACTTCAACCATCTCAGTCCGCAGCAGCAGCAAGATTTGTTGAACTTCCTGCGCTCGCTGTAACCGGCGACAGGCGTCGTCTGCGTGCGGCCCAGAGCTTCCGCGCAAGCGCGGGCCGCACCTATTTCTATTCACAGAAGAACGACGCCAGGCTACGTGCAACTTTCACCTACATGACGCTGCCACTGATTTTCTCGACGCACCTGCGCTTCCCTCTTGGGACCGAATCGGGCCAGAAACGGTGGAGTGGATGTCGCTGAGGCGCGGCGCGTGGGACCCTGGATGCGTGCTGCGGCAGCAGGGCCTCAGCGATTCCGGGAGCGAAGGTCGTCGACGGCAGCTCGGCGTTCGTTAGGGTCGACATGGCAGCGAACCGTTTTGCGTTTTGTCCGTCCAAAGCATTGCAGCTCGACCTTGCCCAAGCTCAGTTCCATCTCGGAGACATTGAAGCACGAGACCCCACTACCGAAACCTTCGACGCAGTAGCTCGTGTGTTCGGTATCTTCTTTCTGCCGGACACGCAGCAGGCGTCCATGGCGAATGACATTGCCAGCCGAAGAGCTACCGGACCAACAGTGACTCCCGCCAGAACGTCGCCAGAAAATTTCGCTAGCCATAATCGTTGACACTCGAAATCGATTTTGGAAGCCAGCCGGGCATCTTTAATTCTGGGTGGTTCCCAACAGGTATCTTTTGTTCGTCAACAACAAATATCAGTCATCGTCGGAGCAAAGAAGACATTGCTGGTTCTTCTCTGTGCGGAGTTGCTCAGCCCCCCAACCCCACCGTCTACTGCGACTCTGTCAGGTCCATGGTCCACAGGAAAATATTGACCGGTTCCGGTCCGAGGGCGTTCGTTGCCTGGAAGCACTCGGTTGGACTACAGTACTCGCTGCCGAGAAAAGAACTCGGGAGAAAGGACCCTGGAAGGCGAAGCCATCAGCTTTCGATAGGCATACTTCCCCGGGACATTTTCACTTCAGAGGGTCGCAAAATGAACACCTGCGTAGTAACTCGATTCGGGCTCCGGGCCCTGATTCCATCAGTCGCCCTACTATTTTGTGATGTCATCGGAGCGCCCCAGGCCTCGGCTACCGACTGTGGCGTCGCCGCACTCAGCGCCCTTGGTATCCCGAACATGACGATAACGTCCGCCAACGACGTCCCTGCGGCAGCGCCTAGCCCGCAATATTGCGACGTGAAAGGTTCGGTGGAGACCAGTGGGGAAGGAGCTGGCCCAAACTCCGCCGACTTCGAGGCAATGTTGCCTGCCAACTGGAACGGCAAGTTCATATTCAATGGTGTCGGCGGGTTGGCGGGAACTCTTAATTCCTCTGCAAACCCTGTTGACCGAGCATTGTTCTTGGCACGAGGTTACGCCACTGCAATTACAGACACTGGGCATCTCAACACCGATCCCACTTGGGAATTCACCTCTCCGGGCGAGCCAAACACAACGAAAATCGTCGATTACTTCTACCGCGCCGTGCATCAGGTGACGTTGGCCGCCAAGCAGCTCGTCAAGGACTACTATAATTCCACAGCCATCTCGCACTCGTATTTCGACGGTTGTTCCAACGGCGGCAAAATGGGCCTGCTGGAGGCGATGCGTTATCCCGAAGACTACGATGGTGTCATCGCTGGGGCTCCATGGCTGGATCCGCTCGGCACCTCACTATGGAGTTTGAAAAACACACAGGCGCTTTTGGCTGGCTATATTCCGCCCTCCCTCTTTCCCGCAGTCGATACGGCGATTAAGAAACAGTGTGATGGGGCCGACGGACTCGCCGACGGGCTAATCCAGGATCCGGCCAAGTGTGCGTTCGATCCGGATGCTTTGGTTCCCAGCGTCCTGACACAACGGCAGGCGGATGCACTCAATTCGATCATCAAGCCCGTCAGCGACGAGAAAGGCAACCTTGTCTATCCCGGGTCGTCAGTCAGTAATCTCGGACAGCCCGTTAATGAACTTGAAACTCCGCCGGCCAACCCCACGGGTTTTCAGCCCTGGGGCAATGCCGCCCCGCCAGCGAATTGGAATCTGGCTAGGGGCATAATTTTGAATTTGGGCTTCTATGATCCGGCTGTTGACCTGAACAATGCTGTCGAGAACAGAGGAGTGGTCAAGTCCTCAACACTCAAGCTCCTCTACGACAGACTTGCTCCAGACATACCAGACGACTCATCCAAACTCGCAGTCTTTCTCGGAAAAGGGGGGAAGCTGCTGATTTACCATGGCTACAACGATCTGATCATTTCGCCCTATCGCAGTATCTGGTTCTACGAGGACCTCGCCGGGAGAACTGGCGGATACGAAAAGCTCCAAGGGCAAGCGCGGCTTTTCATGGTGCCCGGGATGCTGCACTGCACCGGCGGACCCGGACCCAACACCTTTGATACGCTAAGTGCGCTCGAGAACTGGGTGGAAAAAGGCGTCGCGCCGGATAGCATCGTCGCCTCGCACTCAACAGACGGCGTGGTTGACCGAACAATGCCACTTTGCAAGTTCCCCGAGCAAGCCCGCTACAAGCGTAGCGGGAAGGTCAACGACGCTGCGAACTGGAGTTGTCCGCCTGATGATCGGTCCCTCCTGGAGGTCGGGCCGAACGGCGTACAGAGCGGACTCGGCGCTCCTGTCCATGGAGGTACGCGCATTCGGGCAAAAACATCTGTAGGAACACCAACGGAGCCATGATCTCCACGTTTGGTGCCCGCTCGTGACATCTCCTTCCGCTACCCGTGGGCTCGGGACAGATCTCGCTGGTCGACGACGCTAGACACCGTCGACTGGCTGGCGCCGCCATATCGCGCATGTTTTGCCGAACAGCCACCACGCAGCTTCTCAAGCGATAAATAATTGTATTTCAGGCCCTCATTGACGCCCTCTACCTCTCTACTTCTCTACTTCTCCACCTTAGTATTGTCGGGCGGGGTGAGGTAAATGTTATTCTCCTCGCAGATCTGTTCCGAAATTTCCCATTCAGGCTTCAGATCGAAAACTCGCTGCGCCGTCCAAGGCTTTGCGTAGGCCTTCGGATCGTCGATCGTGATGTCGACCTGCAACCCCTCATGACTCACTCGCCGGATGCGCTCCACTACGTGGAGGGCATCGGAGAGGGGCCGTCCTGTAGTATCGAGCCAGCTCTGGCCGTTGAATCCCGTTGTGTCCACGACGAGCGTGTCCCCTTCCCACCTGCCGATCGAATCTCCCATCCAGGTGGGGATCAGGTCCTTGGGATGTTCACGCCCGTCGGTATGAATCTGCCGTACCAGATGCTCAAATTCGTAGTAAATCAGCACCCGTCCGGGCAGCGAAATGATTTCGAACGGATTTGGCATCGTCCACACTCGCGGTACGCCAGGAGGAAAGCAGCGCAAAAGTGGGCTCAGCTTTTGCTGATTCGCCTTGAGCCGATCCACTCCCCAAGGAAGAAGAGGAGAACTGTCTTGGAACACGAAATTGGCCCGCACTTTCCCACGGACGAACCACACCCCCGAAAGATCGGGAGGTTGGCTGGAACCTTGATCCTTCGATGCCTTAGATGCCCCCGCTGGTCTTGCGAGCGCCAAGGGCGAAAGAACCAATGTGATGGCGGCAGCGACAAGCCAGACAGCCCGATGTCTCATGGGGCGGACCTCCATTGGTTGCGTTTTGAAAGGTGGCTCGATTCTGCGTATCGAGAGCCGCGGGGACTACAAGTGTCATTCGCGAGTCGCTGGACCCACGTAGTCTTCTGTGAAATAGCACCGTGTGACAACAGATTGACTATTCGTAAGGTGCAGCGAGCTCTCGGCCATCGGCCAACACGATTTTCACAAGCAGCATGGTAGGCTTGCCGTTTTTGCCCGGATGCCCGGTCACTGACACAGTGTCTCCTGCTTTCATGGAATCTCGTTTAAATCCGGCTCGCAACAACATGTTCATACTCACGCCTTCGACCCTCCATTCCACGGCATTGCCACCCTCTTGCGTCACCTTCAGGGTCATCTCCATATGCGGATTGATCAGTTGGTAGTCGATGACAGTGCCCTTGATGGTTGTCATGTGGTCCATCTCGAACATGGCTGACCCGTGATGCGCCAGGACCGGACGCGGTACTACAATGAGGCACATTGCGACGCCGAACAGAGCCCATCGCTTAGTCCCCATTGCGGTACCTCCAGTGAAACTCGATCTCGAGGTGGGTCCCAGATGCACGACTGCCTGCGCCGAAGATCGAACTCCGGCCAGCACCCCGCGATCATGCCGGTCACCGAATTATACTTAGAAGGGAAACTCCCTTCAGCGCTTCGACACAGACCGTTTTCGGCCGCCGCTCCTCATGAAAATGAGGGCCTCGAAGTCTTAATTCGGATAGGCCTGGCGGAGGGTATCACGGGCGGCTCACGTGTGCAATTTAGACCCAAACGTTCGGGGCGAATGACCCGGTTTGAGCCGAATCGGCTGTCAGAACTTTCGGGACAGGGTGGGGAAAGACCTGTTCATTCCCGAAGTGCTCGGCGATGGTTTTGAGGAGTTGTATTTAAGCACCGTTTCCAGAACCACGCTGAGAACCCCTGAGGGCCTTTGCCAATCAGAGAGTTGCCGGTGGCCAATCGCCGAGGTCTTCGGAATCCCGCTGTCGTGATAGCATCGAAAACCTGATCCGCGTCACTCGGACCGAAACTCCTTATGGGCGCGGCGAGCAATAGTCTCACACTGCCCCACGGGCCAATTATATATGGATCGCGTACAGTTCATTGAACTTCACGAACAACCATGGTTTCCGCTATTTCTTCGAAATGAAATTACGGATATGCTTCGGTTTGGGTTGAATCTGCTAAAAGCCTACGCTCCCATTGCCCCGCTGCTTCAGCGCGCCATTGACTCTACGCGAAGCCCCTCAATTGTCGATATGTGTTCAGGCGGAGGAGGTCCTTGGTTACACCTTGTTCGAAAACTCAAAGGAGATGCACAGGACTTTCATGTCTGTCTCACTGATAAGTACCCAAACCTAAGCGCATTCAAAAACGCCCAGGCTGGTTCTGATAACCACATTCGATTCTACCCGGGCTCGGTTGAGGCGAAGAACGTTCCTCCTGCATTGGAAGGGTTTCGAACGATGTTCACATCGTTTCATCATTTTCCGCTCGGAGAAGCAAGCGCCATAGTTCAAAATGCCGTCGACTCCAGGCAAGGCATCGGGTTATTTGAAATAACGAGGCGGTCCCCGTCAGCTGTCATCCTTATGTTTCTTTGGGCGCTTACGCCATTCTTGTTCACTCCCTTTGTCGGTCCGTTCCGCTGGTCACGGCTACTCTGCACCTATGTCGTTCCGATAATTCCCTTGGTGTTGCTCTTCGATGGAGTGGTTTCTTGCCTTCGTACATATGGTCCCCGGGAACTACTTGAGTTGATCGAAAAACTGAGCGCCACCGAATACCAGTGGGAAGTAGGCGAGTATCGCGGAGGTTTTCTCAGACTGCCAGTAACTTTCTTGATTGGGTATCCGCAGTCAAAGCGAGATGGACGCAGCTCAAAAATTGCAGGACAGAGCAGATCGGAAAGCTTAGGCAAAGCAACACTACTGGAAGGGACTCGGAAAGCGGGAGAGGACGGTTTTGCCGGCTCGTCTATTTTTTGTCGCCCAACACACGTCTTTGGAACCGAATCGAGTTTTTGATGGTTCGATAGAGAGTTTATGGATCTAGCGCTCGACGCGGCCTTCTCGGCGAGCGACGCGATGAGTTTGGAAATTTCCCTGGGCGATTCGGATGTTCCAAGCGACCGCCGGCGCGGCTGCAATCCGGGTAGTTGGCAACCACAGCGGCACCTACCCATAACTCACCATCGACTTCTCTGGCCGATCGCAGCCTCGGGACAGCAGGCTTCGCAGACGCATGCAATCTGCCTACATCAGAGGAATTAGAAGCGCAACCCCGCGTTGGCTGAGCATATCCGGCGAGCAGGACCCGAACGAGGCATCAAGCTTTCGAGTAGGCGACGGTTCGGCTGGCCGGCCGGGAGAAGCTGGGGCGGCGGAGACGGGGCCGAACCACTCCGCTCGATCGAGCGACTATGGCCTGTCGCGCGGTGATCGCGCCCCTCTAGATTTTCCAATCGGGCGCGGCGACATAGGCGGGGGTGACCTCGGCGACCGTTCGGGTACCACAATTGCCCATCGCCAGTTTCAGTTCACCCTGAAGGATTTCGAGCACCCGATCGACGCCCGCCTGGCCGAATGCTCCCAGTCCCCACAGGAAGGGACGCCCGATTCCCACGGCTCTGGCGCCAAGCGCGAGGGCCTTGAACACATCCGTGCCGCGGCGAAAGCCGCCGTCGACGAAGACGGGAATACGGTTGCCGACTTCGGACACGACTTCGGGCAGCGCCTCGATAGTTGCGCGGGCGGTTTCTGTGGAACGTCCGCCGTGGTTTGATACGAGGATGGCGTCGATACCGTGTTCGACGCATAGCCGCGCGTCCTCGCGCGTATCCATCCCCTTGATGAGGAGTTTCCCCTTCCAGAATTTGCGGAGGCGATCGGCGAAGGTCCAGTCCATGGCAGGATCCGTCGTGCGCACGCCGGTCATGTTGATGCCGTCGTACATCGGTCGCTCCTTGATTGTGGGACCCGCCCCACTCTCGTGGCAGGTGGTGCACTGGCGCAGGTCCTTCGGGCGGGTGCGGAGGTAGGTTTCGCTGTTACGGCCGGTGGTGTTATCGACGGTAAGAGCGATCACCGAGCACCCGGCGGCCTCCACGCGCTCCAGGATCTTTTCGCAGGCATCCCAGGAGCTCGGTGCGTAAAGCTGATACCAGACCGGGCGACCAAGGGCCTTGTTGACATCTTCGACGGCGGTCGAGGTCGACGTAGACAAGAACTGCAGAGTGCCACGCGCTTTGGCTGCCCGTGCGACGGCCAATTCGCCGTCGGGAAAGAACGACTTTTCACCGCCTGTCGGGCACAGGAAGATCGGGCTGTTGTAGAGGGTACCGAACAGCTCGACACGCATGTCGACCTTGGTGGCATCGCGCAGGCGGCGCGGACGCAACTGGACGTGCTTGAAACCTTCGCGATTGGCTCGGAGCGTAGCATCGTCGTCGACGCCACTCGCCATATACGCCCAATGGCCCGGCTGGACCTTGCGGTGAGCGGCCTCCTCGAAATCAAAGACGCTGAGGGCGTTGGCCGGGTCAGTAATAACGTCGGAAGCTTGCTGGGTGTTTTGGGCGAAGGCACCTCGCTGCAGGAAGGCGGTGACACCGCCGAGCGCAGCGACATAGGGACTCACCGCCAGAAACTTAAGAAATTCGCGGCGGGCCTTGGAGTTGGAGTGCGGCATGATGGTAGGTTATTGTAGTCCTTGTAGCCGTTTCTGACCAGCGGCGATCCGGCTGGGGCCGGCTGGGGAACGAAAACGTAGTTGGCCGGCCATCGGATTTGTGCTTAGACCGGGTGCTTTCCAGATGCTTTGCGGCCGTTTTCCACCCTCACTCGCCAAAAGGGGCCTGCTGTTGACCGATCCGTTCCAGTTGAAACCGAACCAAGGCAAGGCCATCAAGGGCTTCTGAAGAACTGGAAGCCGGACCGCACACAAACGTCTGGGACTCAGAAAATGCTACGGATGACGCCGCCTTCGGCTCGGACAGCGGCGCCGTTGATCGCGGCGGCCTGCGCGCTAGCTACGAACACCACTATGGCAGCCACTTCCTCCGAAGTCTCGAACCGCTTGAGGAGCGACGTCGGCCGTATCTTTTCGAAAAACTGTTTTTCGATCTCCGCTTTCGAGACCTCTTGTTGTTTCGCCATGCCGTCGACGAAATCGCCGACACCCTCAGAGGCCGTCGGGCCAGGCAGAACCGAATTCACGGTTATGCCGGTCCCCGCAATAGATTCCGCCAGGCCCCGCGCGACGGCGACCTGGGCCGTCTTGGTCATGCCGTAGTGAATCATCTCGGCCGGAATCTGTTGCGCAGATTCGCTGGAAATGAAGATGACGCGGCCCCAGTTCTTCTTCAGCATTCCTGGCAGATACCTTCGGGTTAGCCGGACGCCGCTCAGGACGTTCACTTCAAAGAAGCGGTTCCAGTCCGCGTCGGAGATTTCCGCAAACGGCTTCGGCTCGAAAATACCCAGGTTATTCACCAGGACATCCGCCTCGGGCACCTGTCGCAGGAAAGCGTCGACACCGGTGGAAGTGCCTAAATCGGCGGCGACGCCCCGCAAGACGGCGTTG
>Ga0209526_10002635_pt1 | contig 12119 bp, 10 predicted proteins | sample JacPinW_OM2H0_M1_FD_188566 | JGI IMG/M metagenome (GOLD analysis project Ga0209526, IMG submission 188566) | Forest soil microbial communities from Algoma, Ontario, Canada - Jack Pine, Ontario site 1_JW_OM2H0_M1 (SPAdes) (version 2) | ecosystem: Environmental > Terrestrial > Soil > Boreal...
CGTAACATGAGGCAGTTGTTTTATCGCCAGCGCAAAGGCCTCTCCACCGCTGAAAACAGAATCACAGGTCAAGAGTACGATTGGCCCGGTGAATTGTGCATCACCTTGCGGTTCGATGTACCAGGTCTTCAGGCTTGTAAAGTCATCTTCGCCCGGGCCAATCTTTGTCTTCCTGTGGAAGGCGACTCGCTTGCGGGCGCAAAACCGATTGATGATGGTGATTGCAGTACTATCTTCACCACCGGGGTTGTTACGGATGTCGATGATGATGCCGTCCAAGTCCTTGAAGTCAGAGGCAATCTTGTCCAGAGCGGCAGTCAAACGCCCCTTTTTCACGCCTTCCAGCTCGAGGATCCGGATGTAACCAAACGCCCGTGACCTGCAATAGTGAAGCATCCAGGCCTGAGTCTCTGTAGGTCGCCCGAAACCATTGGCGACAAGAGTCTTCTCAGTCGTTTTGAGGAGCTGCTTGATCTCTCGGCTCGTGAATTCCTGCCAAAATCTGGGCTTTTTCTCTGGGTTGAAGTATCGTTTCTTCCGATCCCCACTTGCTTTGGCTATCAGCTCGACATGCCCGTCATGCAACGGGGCGAGCATTTGGCAGAAAATATCGAAGAGCTCATCATTACTGGTCTCCCTCGTGACTTCTGGTCTGTAGGTGTCATACTGTTTTTTCCAGTCGACATTCCTCAGTCCGAAAAATGGATACCTGTTGTGGAAGGTCTTCCACAACTCTTCGAAATTCTTTTCAGGGTTACGAATGATCATGGCATTGTGGATTTTAGCACCAGTCCAGGAGAGGAGCATCAGCTCCAGCATCGATCTTCGCTGCTTCAAACGCTTTCCATAAATCCATACAAGAACCCCGAATTTCGGCGAGGCGGTCTTTCTGTTTGCGTTTAGTGTTCTGGGTGCGGGTGAGTTCATCCTGAACAGCCTTGTTGCTGCTCTTCGGGTGCTCCGCTCGACTTCTCAGGGCGCTGATAGTGAAACGGGTTTCCTACCGATGTGTCGAGACCGGAGAGGTCCGCCGCGTCCAAATAGGTGATATTCGAAGGACGAGTGGTGACCATTTTGCCGATGGCTGAATTGGGAACACCTAGCTTTGCCGAGAGCCTCGCCAGCTTAAGTGTCAGACGCATGGAACTCAGGTCTTCGATGTCCCGAGTATCAGACACCGAATGGACGCCAATTCTCGTATCTTTCGCAAGATAGCGCTTGGCCGCCGCGAAAAAGACAAATGCGCAAACGGAGCTACATTCTTTGGAAACATAAACGCTGAGCTTTTTTTGATGGGCTAGGGTTGCGATCTGCACGCCCTCTTCAAGGTCACCGCCGGTTGAGCTCAGATCAAGTCCGATGACGGCGTCCTTCTTGCGGAACTGAGACTTGAAGCGAGCGTAGTCGCCTTCCTTGATGTTACCCCGCAAGCGCAAGACAACACCCGAGCAAACGGTGACGCGCCGAATCTCCAAAGCGGAACATGTGCCGGACAGCATCATTGCTAACAATAAGCACAACCAGCACAACACCTTGACCATCAGAACCTCGCGCTGCCCCTTGATTACCCGCCGTAGCGGTAGACGGGGGCAGCGCGGATACAGCCCCTCGGGCCGCAAACCACCGCCACGCTCTCAACGTTCGAAGCCTGGAATGGTCCGAGAGGGCCGAGAGGTATTGCTGATGCGATGTCAACGGTGAGCGCCGCGCCCCAGAGCGCAACTAAGCCTACAAGTGCAAACTTAAGTTTCATTGTGTCCTCCTGTTACCCTCGCCCTTGGTTCCGTTAATTGTTACGACACCGCCCTCTGTTCGCTTCGCAGGATCCGATCCGTCGTAGCTTCGGGTTGTGCGGCTTACCGATTTGACGGATGTTCCGGATCGGGCATTTTGAAATCGGTCTTGCATCTCCCAGGCGTTGTGAATGATCGGGCCTGGGACTTGATTGGCGAACTCGCCGGTTTGTGCGGTAGCCATAGGCGACGAACCCAACAGGGACGCCGCGATGAGGATCGCGGGAAGTGCAATTTGGACTCGCATGGCCTTCTCCCATGAGGATGGACTGTCATCGAGCCAACGAAAGCGGCGATCGCTGACGCTACAAGTAGAACGAGGCCGTTAGCGCGCGTCTATGCGAAATCGGACTCGGGTGCTCAGATACGCCGGCGGATTGGCCTATCGTTCCCGTAGGATCGGAAAACAACGGCTCACTTGTCGGATTTTGCATAGACGAAAGCGGCCGGCCTTAAATAAAAGTCGAATAGGACCGGCGTTTGGGCGCCCTTTGAGGACCCCGTTTGCCGCCCCGATAATCGGGAGAGACCAAATGCCCATCTCATTTTCGATGATTATTCTGAGCTCCCAGTTGGTCGTTGCGGTAGCCGACAGAGTGCCGAACTTTGATATTGCGCGCAGTTGCAAACTCGATATCGCCGCTACGGCTGGTCTCTCCGTCGATCAGTCAATGAAGAACTGCGTACGCGACGAACAGCAAGCGCGGCAGCGGCTTGGCAAGCAATGGTCTAAATTTCCAGTTGCAGCCAGGGCAAGCTGCACCGGACAAGAAAGTATCGGCGGCACGCCGAGTTACGTAAGTTTGTTAACGTGCCTGCAGATGTGACAATGGTCCCAGTAGCTAGAGCACAAGCGTCAGAGGTTCTCTGGGACTTCCGCGCCTTAGCGCAACGCGGCATAGCGATTTTAACAAGTGTTACGGTCATGCTCAGCCGAAATGATCAAACTCGCTCAGTGCAATTCGTAACTCGCGGGCAAAATCGACCAGCGAAACGGTGAAGGCCCCGTGCCGAAGTTCGATATCGCCCGCAGTTGCAAGCTCGACGTTGCCGCCACCGCCGGCCTCTCCGTTGATCAGTCGATAAAGAGCTGCATGAACGATGAACAGAAAGCGAGGCGGCAGCTGGCGGGCCAGTGGTCGAAATTCCTGGCGGCAAGCCGGGCAAGTTGCACCTCGCAAGAGAGCATTGGTGGCACGCCAAGTTATGTCAGTTTGCAGACGTGCCTGCAAATGGGTCAGTGGGCCCTATAGTTGCTCTGGTCCGGCCTTTCGCTCAGGCGATCGGCGCTGGCTGCCTCCGGCTAATGGGGGTGCGACGGCGTGACGAAAAGGGTCACCGCGTCAGGCGTAATGATCGAACTCGCTCAGTGCGATTCTTACTTCCCGGGCAAAATCAACAAGCGAGACAGTGAAGGCACCGAGGGCAACCATGAATAGGATGGCTACGCCGCGCTCATGCTGAATCTGGAGTAACGCGCTTGCAAATGCGATGACGACAAGGAGCGTTACCGAAATACTGCCGATCACGGCCCAGAAGATTGCCCGGTTCAACATGACCGCACGTCGCATGAGACGTGGGAGGTCGGCCTTGAGCCGGCGTCTAGCGGTGTCGTCATCGGAGATCCCGTTCAGGATAATCGTTCTGTCAACGACACGATTTAGGCGGGAGATCAGCACCGCGATGAAAGCTGCCAGCGCCCCGAGAAGAAACGCCGGTGCCGCCGCCTGCACAATGACATGCGACAACTGACTGACTGTTGGCGTATCGGGATACATTGAATCCGGCCTGGGTCATATTCGCGAAAAGGAGCCGGCCGTCATGACGGTAGCTTGTGATGACGGCCGTCGTCAACGTTAGTTCGCCACTGCGAATCGCCGGCGGTTGCCACGAGCCCTCATTGGCTGGGAGGATCGAGGACGCTGTCGTCTTCAGTACAAACGCTTCACATACGGCGTGAGGGAGCCGTCGGCGTTCTCGCCGACGGCCAGAGCACGCCGCGCTCCTAGGTCACCCGCTGCAGTGGCGGTTGCTTCCACTTGCCTTCTGTCGCTTCTTCTTTCGGCCAGTAGAGGCGCATGATCATGGAGAACGGCCCTTTTGGTGCAGGCAGCCAGTTGGCTTCCTTGTCCTTGCCGGGAGATTCGTTCTGGATAATCAGCGTCAATCCGCCGTCGGCATCGCGCTTGAGCTGCGGCAGCATCGGTGAATTGATCAGATAGCGGTTGAGCGGATTGGCGACGAGCAGGCTCTGAGGTTCATCATACATCGTCAGCGACCAGAACGCGTTGACGGGTGGCAATTGGCCCGGCGCAAAGTGCAAGGTGTAACGGTTGTTACCGTCCAGCTTCTGCTTCGCCGCATCCACATAATAAGCCGGATACATCGCCTCCTGCTTCGAATTGCCGTAGATGCCGAGTGCTGCCGCCCCCATGCGGTAGAGATAATTCCCTTTCAGATACTGCCGCGTACCGAAGACATCGCCGGAGGACACCTTCCCCTCTTCAACATCTTTCTTCAGGTCGGCGAGGGCAGCCCAGGCGTCGGCAATGCCTTGTTCGGTGGCCGTCTTCATCTCGGGCGAGAGCTTGCTGGCGTCAAAAGTCTTGCCCGCGCCGACGCCGATCTTGGCGAAGCGCGCCATGAGTGCCTCCTCGGACGGGACCGTCGGGCAGAATTGCAGCACGAAGTTCAGGATGTTGAAGAACTGCGGCGAGGTCTTCTCTTCTGCGGGCGTCAGCGGCTTGATGAAATCAATAGCCGGTGCCGCTTTGGCCGCCGGCTGGCCGAGAAAGGCGGAGAGCGGCTGCACCTTGTAGCCAGCCTGGACTTTCTTCACATTTTCGATATCGGCCGGATCGAACAGCTGCGTGCGATACGTTGGGAACGCCAGTTCGGTTTCGCAGCGAAAGACCTTCTCGACGCCCTTGGGCGCGTCACCCTTCCATCCCGGCCCGGCGAGCAGGAAGCTGCCGCCTCCGTTGCCGCTTGTGCGTGTGCCGATGTAGTCGAAGTTGAACGTGTAGTAATCGATGAGCTGGACGCTGAAATAGCGCTCCTTTTCCATCGCCGGCACCGTGAGCACGAGAGGCTCGGAACGCAGGTCAGCGCCGACGAACGAGTAAGGCGTGTCCGAGTTGGGCGTCTGGATCGCCGTATCAGCGGGCGTGTAGACACGAGCGCTGTTCCAGATCTGGTTCCAGGGCCCCTTATATTCCGGGGTCGTTTTATCGACCCAATAGGCGTGCTGGATTCGGTAATTGTCCACGATCGGAAAGCCGTAAATGTAGGCTTCCTTGGCTATGGAGCGCGCCTCCTCGGGGCTGACGTTGAGTTGCGCGTCCGCTCCCGTGAGGTGGAGCACCGGGAGCATAGCAACCCCGCCGACAAAACCTCTTCGTGTAATGGTTTTCATAACTATGGACCTTCCATTTCCGCTATTCGATGCCAGATTCGCTGCTCCACTTAGTTGGCTGCACGCACTATTGCCGGCGGCTGCCATGAACCCTCACCAGCCGGCAGCACCGAGGGCGCCGCTGTCTTCGGCCAATACAAACGCATCACGAGGTACATTTCGCCGTTCGGCGCCGGCAACCAGTTGGATTCCTTGTCGGCGCCGGGTGAGTCTTTTTGGATATGCAGCGTGAGAGAGCCGTCCGGATTCTTCTTCAGGCCGGGCAGCATCGGCGAATTGATCAGGTATCGGTTGATCGGATTCTCGATCAGCAGTTGGCTCTTGCCGTCATACATGGTCACCGACCAGAACGCCTCGACCGGCGGATATTGTCCGGCGGCAAAAGTAACTGTGTATTTGTACTTGGAAGAGTCGAGCACTTCGCCGTCGGCGAGCGTTTTGGTCATGGGGTAGACGGCTTCCGCGGCGTCATTGCCATAAATGCCGCCTTTTGCAGCTGCGGCCCGCTTCAGCCAGTCGCCGCTGTAGAACAGCCGGTCTCCGAACAGCGACCCGACTTTCCATCCGTTGACGTTCTTGCTACCGGTCGCGAGGTACTTCTCCACTTTCTCCTCGCCATCTTTCATGCCGAACCCGATTTCAAGTTTGTGGGTGAGCGGAAGGTCGTTAAATTCGAAGGTCTTGCCCGCACCGACGCCGATGCGCGCGAGCTTCTCGCGAATGGTGCGTTCTTCCGGGCCGGCTAGTGCGAATTGGAGAGCGAAGTCGAGATATTCGAAGAAGTTCGTCCTCACGAGCTCCGCGTCGACCTTGGGAAAGTCGATCGCAGGAGCCGCGGGCGGCGCGGGTTGCTTGAGATAGGCCGACAGCGGCTGCGCCTTGTAGCCGGCCTGAACCTTTACGACATTGGGCATATCTTCCGGATTGAAGAGCTGCGTGCGAATGGCAGCGAAAGCAAACTGCGTCGAAGACTGAAAGACTTTCTTGATTCCAGGCGGAGTGGTTCCCTGCCAGTCCGGCCCAGCGACCATATAATCTCCGGCGTCGTTGCCGGTCGCGCGGCTGCCGATATAGCCAAAATTGAACGTGTTGCCGTCGATCAGCTGCACCGTGTAATAGCGAGTCTTCTCCACGGCCGGCACCGAAACAACCATCGGCTCGGCGCGCAGATCGAACCATAAGGTGGAATATGGCGTGTCGCTGTTGGGCGTTACGACCGCGGTGTCCTTGTATGTCGCGACATACGCCAGATTTTTGATCTGATTGAACGGCGCCTTGAACTGGCTGTTCTTCGTGTCCACGGAGAACTCGTACATAACAGCGTAGTTCATCACGATGGGCAGCCCGTAGATGAACCCTTCCTCGGCGATGGCCTTGGCTTCCAGGACGTTCGGCCATTGCGCATGCGAGACGCTCGGTGTCATTGTGCAAAGAGAACCGGTCAACGCCGCTGCTAATGCGCTTGTTTTTAAGATGTCCATATCGATTCTCCCACGTGTGGGCGTGCCAAATAGGGTCCTTTGGACGCGAATGACATATTTCTAGGAATTTCAGCAACCGACTATGCAAAAACGAACCGTTTTGCATATTCGGACGAGTTTTCGCTGTGATGGCAGCCCAAAACAAACCCGTATCGGCGCACCTGATTTTCCGTAAAATGCCTTGCTACTACCGATTGAACTGCACAAGACAGGATAGTGGTATTGCCCCAGCCGCCTGACGAAGATCAGTTGCTTCTGGCCACCTTGCCGCCGTCAAAAGGGCAGATCCGGTTGGCACTCGGCGTCGTCACAGCGCTTCTTGTCGCACTCGCCCTCACGATACCGTTCACGAATATTCAGCTGCCGCGGGTTGACGCATTCATTCCGGCTTTTGAGACTGCGATCGTATTCAACGACCTCGTCACCGCGGCGCTGCTGTTTGCTCAATTCTCCATCCTGCGCTGGCGCTCTCTTTTGGTGCTCGCAAATGGCTTTCTCTTCACGGCGCTGATTGTCATCCCGCATGCGCTAACCTTTCCGGGGGCGTTCTCGCCGACCGGCCTTCTCGGTGCTGGATTACAAAGTACGGCCTGGCTCTATTATTTCTGGCACGCCGGAGCGCCGCTAGCCGTGATCGGCTATGTGCTGCTCAAGGACGCGGACAACAGAGCAGGGATGTCCCAACGCTCGCCGGCGGCTGTCATCGGCTGGAGCATGGCACTGGTCATCCTGATCGTGTGCATACTGACCTGGATTGCCGTCGAGGCGGATACATTCTTGCCAAGAATCATGGCCGGCAGCATTGAGGCAAACCGAGCGGTCCTCGCACAAATCGGCCTATTGATTACCGCATTGAACGCCGTGGCGCTTGTATTGCTGTGGCTTCGGCGGCGTTCGGTGCTTGATCTATGGCTTATGGTCATGTGTTGCGCGTGGTTGGCCGAAACCTTGGTGACCGCGTTCGTCACGGGCCGCTTCACCTTTGGATTTTATGCTAGTCGGCTCTATGCCTTCGTCGCCGTGTTTTCAGTCCTGCTTACACTGCTGTCCGAAACGATGACGCTCTATTCGAACCTCGTCTATTCGGCGTTGAGGAGGCGCAGCAACAGCGAGGGACGACAGATTGCCATGGACGCAATGGCGGCTTCCATTGCTCACGAGGTCAATCAGCCAATTGGTGCAATGAGCTTCAACAGCGAAGCCGCGTTGATGCTGCTCTCGCAAACGCCACCGAATATTGATGAAGCGCGCGCCGCCCTTGAAGCTATTGTCACCGACGGTACCCGTGCGGCCATGGTGATTGCAAGCCTTCGGTCGATGTTCAAGAGAGACGCCCCCCAAAGAGTACGTCTTGATGTGAATGACCTTCTTCAGGATGTACTCAAACTGGTTGATGCCGATTTGTGGTCTCACAAAATAACAGTCTCAACCGAACTGCATAAGCCGCTTCCAGAATTGTTGGCCGATCGAGTTCAGTTGCAGCAAGTTTTTCTGAATCTATTTATGAATGCGATCGAAGCGATGCGCCCGGTTACCGATCGAGTCCGGCTGTTGCGGATTAGGTCAGATTTCATTCAGGACCATTCTGGCGTGCTAATCATCATTGAAGACACCGGCACGGGAATAGATTTGAAAGACAAGGACCGCATCTTTGAGTCGTTCTTTTCGACGAAATCCACTGGCACGGGAATTGGGCTGGCAATCTGTAAATCGATCGTAGAAGCTCATGGTGGACACCTTCGCGCGTCAGCCAACCATCCCCGCGGGGCGATCTTTCACGTCGCGTTGCCGGAAGGTGAGTGATCAGACGCCGCAGAGCGAGCACAATATGAATCATCTGCCGGGTCGGCGTCCGATTCTGCATAGGCGGTAGTGCTTCGAGTTCGTATAGATGCGGTTCGCGCCGGGTCGGGTTCCGCTCGAGCGGCCAGCCGGGCAGGGCCTGGAGAGAGCAATTGATATGCCCGAGACGCCATGACGAGCCTCGCAATCAGTCAGTGGCCTCGATGGTTGCGGGTAGCGATCGTCGGGATCATGACCGCCGCCGTCATCGGCGGCGGGTGGTTCTGCTATCACTACTTCGCCAAGCCGGTTTATCTGACGGTGGCTGCGGGATCGATCGACGGAGAGGCTCTGGCGCTCATATCGGCAATATCTGCACGCCTGACAGCATCGAACGCCCATGTTCGATTGAGGGTCGTCGATACCGGTACACCGGCCAAGGCATCCGAAATGCTAGCCTCGCGCAAGGCCGACCTTGCCATTGTTCGCGGCGATACCGGCGGCCTGTCGGATGCAAGGAGCGTGCTGCTTCTGACCCACGGCGTGGTGCTGCTCGTGGCGCCACAGGCCGCGAGCGCCGACAGTCTCGGCGATCTGCGCAATACGACGATCGGCGTCGTCGGAGGAGCGATCAATCTGCCGGTCGTTGACGCGCTGAAGCAAGTGTATCAATTCGACCGAGCCAAGGTCACTTTCCAGGATGTCGCCATAGCCGACGCTGCGGCCAAGCTTTCATCCGGGCAGGTCGATGCCCTTCTTGCTGTGGTGCCTCTTACCGAGAAATATCTCGCAAAAGTCAGGCAATTCTTTCAGAAGGGCGAGGCAAAGGGATCAGCTCCAAAATTGATCGAAATCGCGTCAGCCGGCGCGGTGGCGAATGTGGCGCAATATTACGAGAGCTATGACATACCGAAGGGCACCCTGCGGGGAGCGCCGCCTGTGCCGTCAGACGATCTGACATCGCTCCGCGTTTCCTACTTTCTGGTCGCCAACAAGTCAGTGAATGCCGACGATATCACCGACCTGACGCAATCTCTGGTCGACGTCCGAAGGGACCTGTTGTCACAATATCCGATACTGGCGCAGGCGGCTGCGCCGAGCACCGATGCTGACGCGCTGATTCCGATCCATCCGGGTGCGGCTACGTACTACAACGGAAGCCAGCAAAGCTTCCTCGATAAATACGATGACAAGCTTTATTACGGATCGTTGCTGCTGGGATCGCTGATCTCGATCATCATTGCCGCGTGGCGTTTTGCCGGCTCAGGGATTGCCTCCCAAAGCATGCTCGAACCGCTGTATGAGCTTGGCAATAAGATCAAGCACGCCAGCAGCGAAGCAGAGCTGGAAGAAATCGAGAAGCGGATCGACGATATGCTGAAGGCAGAGCTTGCCAGAAACGCGAACGGCGAGGGCGCCGACAGCGCCGACATGGCCGCCCTCAGTCTCGCAGCCCACAGGCTGCAGTATCTGATGAGCCATCGCCGGACGACGCTTCACAAGTCGTCATAGGGTCAGGAATCGCCCGCCGCGCGCTCTGGTCCCGACGTCCGCGGAATTTCGCCTAGGTTCGGATGCTGGTTGGGCCGCGCGCCACGGAGGCGGTATTGATGAGATCGGAGGTTCGGCTTTGCTCGCATTCCTTCAGCAAGAACTTGGCCACGGGGTCGGTGGGAAAGCTATCGAGAATCGCTCGATAAGCGCGCTCCGCCGTCGCAAAATCGCCGACCTCCATTCGTTGTGAGGCCTGCCATGTCATCGCGCTTAGCTGCTCGTCCCGATCACGGACCATTAAGTCGGGATCGTCGCTGGCGCGAAGACCGAGCAATTCATAGATCATGAATTCGGTCTTGCGTCCCTTCACCTGAACCGGCTTCAGCGGTCGCGCAAGTATATCGGCCTGCACCTGGTCGTAGATGCTGTCGCTGATGCAGATGGTGGTGCCAAATAGCTTGTTGATGCCTTCAAGGCGGGCGGCAACGTTCACGCCGTCCCCCAAGGCGGGGTAGCTCAGCCGAGTCGAAGAGCCGACGTTGCCGACCAGAACGGTGGCGCAATTAAGCCCGATCCTGACGTGGATTCGTGGTCGTCCTTCGATCTCCCAGGCATCGTTCACGCGCTCCATGCGGCGGGCCGCCCGCAACGCCCCGGCGCAGCCGCGTAGAACGTGATCGGGGCGTTGAATCGGAGCGTTCCAGAATGCCATGACGCCGTCGCCGATGAACTTGTCGACGGTGCCGCCTTCTTCGGATATCGCGGCGGTCACTTCCTCGAGATAGGTCGAGATCTGGACCAGAAGGTCGTCCGGCGCGAGAGTTTCGGAGTGGCTGGAAAAATTCTCTAGATCGGAAAAGAACACGGTGAGGAATCGTGGATCAACGCCCAAGGTCAGCGGAATGCCCGACTTGATCAGCCGGCGAACCACGTCGAGCGGAACGAACGAGGAAAAGGATTTCAGCGATGTTCGCAGCAGCGAAGCCGCCGATTCCAGCTTCGCGATCTCCTGGATATTCGACGGTGAATGCGCCGGCGTATCAAAATTGAGACTTTCGATGGCCTGCAGTTGACGGGACACGTTTTCCACCGGCCGCGAAAGCCGCCGAGAAGCAAAAAAGATGAAGAACAACTCGACCATGGTGAGACCAATGATGACGACCATCATCAATCGATTGGTTTTCTTCAACGTGCCCACGAAATCGTCGATCGGCGTCAGTGTGATGACCTGCCAGGGTTGACCGAAGCCACCTGGAAACCTCGCGAAGGCTGCGATCAAATCCTCGCCGTTGCTCGGCGACTGGAAGACGAAGCTATCAGTACCCGTACGGGCATGCTGGCGATGAGCTTCACGCACGTCGGGATCGTCGATATCAGCCAGGGTTGCGATCTTAAGGGCTCCGTTCTCGATGCGAACGCCCTTCTGCTTGTCCGGGAAGGCGATGATCTTGCCGTTGTTGCGGTCGGCGATGAGGGTGGTGCTGTGCGCGCTGGCTCGGTGCTTCTCGAGAAAGCGCGACAGAACATTTACGGTAATGTTGGCCGTTGCGCAGCCGACGAAGTCGACACCATGGAATATTGGAACACGCAAAAAGAGGATGGGGTAACCGGTGTCGGGGTTGATGGAGGGCTCAGTCACCGCGAGTGTCCGCGTCGTTTTGGCGGCCTGATAGCCGGGCAAGAAGCGAATATCGACGTCGGTAGGAACATTATAGGCACCGACTTGATGGGGCCATATGTCGTAGAATGTGCGATGGCGGACCCGTGAGAACGCAAAGGTGATCGCATCGATGTAGCTGGCGTGCCAGTTCGCGGTCGCCGGAATCCGGGGATCCGCGCGCCGGCGATCCTCGTCGATTCGCGTCACGACTCGATGATAGCCGTCCTCGAAGCTGACGTAGATGGCGTCGATATGCGCGGCCGAGGTCAGCCCGCGGTACAGCAGGTCATTGCTTTGCTCGGTACGGAAATAACCGGAATCGGCGCCTGCTACTTCGGCGAGAAAGCGCAGCGGGCTTTCCGTGCTCTCGATCAAATTCTCGGTGCGCTCGATGCCGGCCTGGCTGGTCTGCGCGACCGCGTCGTTCAGGATCGCCACCATGCCGGCCGAGTTCTTGTTATAATTGTAAATCAGGATGAAAATGAGAACGGGAA